>ERZ889078.3523-NODE-3523-length-10300-cov-7.838067_pt1 | contig 10300 bp, 6 predicted proteins | sample MGYA00521266_ERZ889078 | MGnify/ENA primary metagenome ERZ889078 (study PRJEB32303, sample SAMEA104408618) | aquatic metagenome | biome: Brackish water; feature: Pelagic; material: water | place: Baltic Sea | collected 2014-06-16T06:34:00 | depth 76,534 m ... | reverse complement strand
CATACCCCGTTTTAAACCTGCATGAATTGCCACAAGGCGGGCATAGACTTCCAGTCCGAATTCCTTCAGACTGAGTGTTACCGGCAGTCATTGATTTTTAAGCTCGCCAGCTATTTATGCCGGCTAAACAGTTTGATACTGGCAGATCAATTCTTCACCATTTCAAGAAATATCCAAATTCACCTATGATATAAGCAAGATAGAATCGGATAATGCTCGGCAAACAAAGGGGTAACCACAAGATATTGGGGGTCTTAAACCCTTCCCCGAAGCGGTTTTCAAATATGGACCGGATGCAATATTGAGCTCTTATCACAACATCTTTGTTGTTTGTGATATGGAATCAATATTTCAGGTTCTCTCGACCAACCCGAATTGAAGATATCACAGGTTTTTTGGCCTGCTGATATGTTGGGTTTCTGTCAAATACACCATTCCTACCTGACCCATGTCATCACAGATACCCATTGTCTGTCTCATCAGCTATTCCCTCAATCTTCAGGCTAAAACACTTCGAAGAACTGCGATAAGTCTCTCCCGTGAACGGGTGCCAACAGGAAGGCATTTCATCTTTTTCTTGTAGCTCCTGCGGATATCATCCTGGGCACTTTCGCTCAGGAATAGATAGCCGTTAGTGGCCTCGGTGATTTCCAGCGGAACGCGCCACTCTTCGGCATTTTTATCCAAAATGGATTTCTATCGATTGGAGGCATAATCTATATGTCATATCCATTTTAATACGCATTGTCCCAGTCCTCAGACACACTTCTTGATATTTCCCTCGTTATTACTATAGGGCGATACAGTTCTAATGTTACACCAATAGGAAATATTCCTTCAGATTCGTGGCCTGGGACCGGCTCATTTTTTAGTTCCCTTCCTGGCGGTCGGACCTTTTTCTGGCAGCATCACCAGATCGTCATCCAGGCCGTGCCGTAGAATGTCCAAACGGGGCGATAGTGAAACCAACTGCTCGGTTGAGATGTGGGCTAATCGAAACGGGAAGGTAATTGGATTGTCGAGCAGGTCTTTTATGGCGGCGGAACTGTTCGCACGGGCGCACAAAGATGCTTCCACCAGCCAGGCGATGAGCCTGGGGTCTTGAATCGAATATTGATTTCCTTGGGCATAAACCCCTTTGTCTTGTGTCTCGTTCATAACACCCCAATCGATGAACGATCGGAGCACACGTCGGGCAGCCCGTGATGCGGTTTCGCGCTCTCCGTATTGTTCCTTGACCCGTCGCTGGACATGGGCTGCTGTTGCCGTGCCTTGAAGCCGAAGGAGCCTGCCGGCGTGCGCGGCGACTGCCCCCCAAAAGGGATAGGCTGCCAATACCATGCCCCAGTGAACAATAATACGATCTTTCCGGTGTAGTCCGTTGAGTATATCCAGGCCTTCGTCCCGCAGTGTCTCCAACCCGCGAGGTACGGTGAGCCAGGTTTTCATCAGGATGGTGATAACCTTTTCCCGATTTCCCCGAACGGCTTGCCCCCCGACGGAAACCTTGGCCTTCAACAATTCCTGGAGTGAGTCGTTGATACCAGCTTTATCGTTTCCGGCCAATACGAAATTGGCTGTCTGTTCGACCCACTCAAGTCGGATACGTTGGCTAAAACCGATTTGGGCTTTTCTTCCGTTCATGTCTTCCGCCTTTCTATTTGAACAAAAGGGACGACGAGTTCTTCAAGAGAAACTCCGCCGTGACCAACAACGCGTTCGCTCTCACTAACAAATGCCGAGCGGCCCGGGGCGAGCAGAGGAAAATAGTTTTCCGGAAGCCCAACTGGAGGCCATTCCAGGGCGTCGGGGAATCGCTTTTTTATTTGACTACGGAGCAAGGAATCGGAGTAAATCCGAACACGTTCGCCGCGCAAATCTGCAACCGCCCCCTCTGCGGGACGGCCACATCCGGCGGCCTCAACATTTCCGTGATCCGAAGTCAGGTAAACACGAAACCCGTTCTTCAGAAGCAGATCGACAAGGTTCGCCATGAACGGCTGCCCGGCCCATTGGCGCACCTGGTTGTGCATCCCAGCAGCGCCAAGTTCCATTCCGTGCATGATCTTGTCCACTTTGTCGACAACCAGACCTGCAACCCGTGTCTTGGGTCGGGCAATCATTTCCTCTACACTATCCAAGGAACCATCTCCAAGCCCTTTAGCGTATGTGACTTCTTGTTGTGTGAGCCCCTGGTCCAACCAAAATTGCGCCCATAGTGCCGGCTCCTTATTCGTGGTGTGGATGCTGATCGGAAAATAGAGGGGCGGCTTTCCCGCAAAGGCAGCCTGACGCGAAACGGATGTAATTGTCGGTATCCAAGCGAAGAGCGCATTTTCACGGAAACGGTATCCGGGGCGCTGCTTGGTAAGCTCCTTTCGCATGACGATCCACTGATTCAGCGAAAGGCCATCCACCAGGACCAAAGCCGCTTTGTGTTCCTTAGCATCGCCAATGTGTCTTGAGAGGAAACGCGGAACGTGGTGGAGCATGACCGGCGGAACCGGCGGCAGGTTGACCAACCCTGCGTAGCGTTTTCTCAGCCAAAGTACGAGCGCAGCATCAATTTGAGTTTGCAGTGCCGCCATCTTCTGTCGCGCCGGTTCAGGCAACACCGCATTCGATTCCAAAGCCAGCGCAACCAGCTCGGCCCAGGTCCTGGCAAAGTGCAACCACTCGTCGTGCCTCGATTCCTCTTTCGGAATGTCAGAGGCCAAGGTGTCGATGAGACCATCCACACGGCGCGTCCGATCCGCTTGCGCGTCCGCTCGAATTCCAATGGCCAGCCAAGTCTTCGACAATGATTCGGGTAGCTCTGCAGGAACGGCTTCAAGAAGCCCTTCGAGGAACAGGTTGTCGATGTAAACACGGATATCATCGTGTTCGAAAGGCAAATCTGAAGGACCGGGAAACTCAAATCCATAAGGTTTCTCATCCTCACGAACGCCTGAGTCATCCCGATTTGCCGACCGCTTGAGAAAAATGGGCCAGCGTTCCTGGAGAAAAGCGAAAAAAGCTTCCCGATCCGAGATAATCGTTTCGAGTGGCCAGTCTCCGAAATTATTCTGCCGGCGGAGAACCTGGCCAAAACGTTCGTCAAGTAACGCCGGTATTCGCTGTCCCCGGTAGTGGCGGCGCAGCAACACGCGCAGCAGATCGGACGATTTTCTGATAAGCTCGGGTGTAATCCCAAAAACGTGGCGCAGGAGAAATTCCTTGGTGGCGTTATCGCCCAAAACACCGGGAGCGTGGCGCATCTGGGCTTCGTAGAGTGCATCGAGATCTCCGCGGTCCAACACAGTCACAACGGGGTAGCTCAGATTGGGAAAGATCTCGCCAAGGTTAGACGATAACCGCCGACCCGCCTGAAGCAGGTCATATGGCAAACAGCCGAGGTCGCTGTCTGCGGAACGCAGCACCACCACCAACTCTGTCTGTTCACCCTGGTCCCAGCGGGAACGGAATTTGGACTCGTAGGCATACCGAAAGGAGATATGATCCTCGAAGGGAATCAGTTCAAAGCCCCGCTCGCGAACGCCTGCAAGAACGCCTTCTTCCAGAAGAAGGCCGTCGGGGTCGGCAACAAGGGTCAGTCGAGCCACACTGGGAGTGAACTCTCTGAGAATCTGATCGCGCCAGTTACTCATGAAAACCTCCCTCAACTCGGATGACGAGAAGAGGTGCCAGTAGAACATCCTGAGTCAGGGCATCGGCTACCCGAGCAGCCGAAGCGATGTAAGCAATGCGATCAGCAGTGCCTGTCCCGAAATCCTCCAGAGAGGCGAGTCTGAACGCAGGCACACTGACCACCGCATCACGGCCTGGCAGCCACACCCGGCAGGTCGTCTCGCCCCAAAGGGTTTGGGTTTCGATGACCTGACATGTCTGTTTGTAATCTTTGCTATATGCCCACTCAACGTTCATGTGACTTACTCGGGTATCGAAAAGTCGTCATGGGGGAAGCTCACAGAGGCGATCTCCACAATACCGTCTTCGCAATACCAGTAATGAAGATGGTAGTCGCGATCAATATCCCGACGCCATGCCTTAGCTTGATCATTTGCCCGTACTCTCTGGGGGTCATTGCCGCCAAGGCCCGTTCTCAGCCAGTGAGTTGACGCCATGTTGGTTTGCTCCAGGGTCTCAACAATAGCCCTGAGCAGTTTCCGCACTAGTTGTTTTGTCAACTCGATTCTCTGCAATGACAATCGGAATGCGTGGCCAACTCGGTATTCCGGAACATTATCCCATTCCGGGACAGTTCCGAGTGCCAACCGAGATTTGTAGACGGTTATGCGTATAGCGGTTTCGATGCCAATCTCATCGGTCGCTTTGCGCAGAATTGACGTTTCGTCCAAACAGTCAATAAGCCCCAAGAAGTCGTCGCATACCAGCACGTCACCTTCAAAGTGTTCCGGTGGAACGGGTAATGTTCGAAGGTCGGCCCTCTCATGCTCCAGCACATGGATGAGCGATCGAACCCTTACGGTCTTGCCAGGAGCGTACCGAAGGATCATGGAATGATCGCAAATCAAATTTTGACAATGCTGCCGAAGAATGGCAATTAGGACGATACACCGTGCCAGATCGGACTGCAATTTTTTACCAGAACAGAATCGCAGTATATCCGGTTCTGTCGACAACCCCTCAGTCAGAACATCCAGGATGGAAAAATACGTCTGAAATGAAGGGGTCAACTGAAGCAACCGATCAACAATGGTGGCGACGTCATTGACATTATACTCAACAATTCCTTGGGCTGTGAACAGCTGCGAAAGATGGTCGCGCAAGGGATATAACCCATCATCGAGTAACGCCTCCGATGCCCGATCACTCATATAGATGGCTAACCATCGCTCTTTTAAAAGATTTGACCAGTCAAGGAGGGTCTCGACGTAACGATGCACATCTTCTTCCGTTCCAGCCTGATATGGAACAGCAAGAACTCCTGCATCAATGGTCACACTTGCGACAGTCATGCCTATTCCTCCCTCTTAGCCTTGCGCTTGATTGTCGCAGCACGAAGAATTGCCTCGGTCTCCCGTTGGCTTTGGTCGAAGAATCCTTCCGGCCAATCCAGAATGGCCCCGTATTCGTTAATGTTTACCTCTCGGAACAACGAACCCTGCGCGTCTCTTTCCACAAAGTACATTTTCACTGCCTCCACCCAAGGGTTACTTTTTCCGGCAGCGGCAGCTCGGAATCGGATTCTATTGATGAGGTATTCGCTGTGCGTTTCTATTAGGCATTGTTTACCGAGTTGCGTCATCGAGAGAAAAAAGTCGGCAAGCAGGGTCTGAACCTTAGGGTGTAAATGGAGTTCTGGTTGCTCGAAGATCAGAGTCGTATCCGGTTCTGCCAGTAGGCTGGTCACGAGAATGGGAAGGACTTGACTGACACCCACGCCAACGTGTGTAAGATCGTGAAAGATCTTGCTTCCAGCGATACTAACCGTAAGCTCATGGCCGAACTTCCCCTTATCTCGACTCTCTACATTCTCCGCAACTCCAAGGTATCGAAGCCAGTCAATCACCGCTTTTTCCAGAGAACGTGTAACTGGGCGATAAACAATTTCAGGCGCCGCGAAAGAAGACGTTGGAATGTACCGAATCTGGCGACTCTTATGCAGTTCAAGCACCGCTGCAGTATGTTCCCCTTTTAGGCCAATATCCGATGGATCAGCAGTAGGCGATAATGGATAAAGAGATTTTGGCTCGTCCCGAAGGGGACCAAGATATCGAACGGAGTTACCAAAAAACTGGTCGAGGAACCTGGATGCATCTGCAATTTGGCTTGGGGGGCGGAACGGAACTACTGCTGGTTCTTCGTCCTGATCTTTCCGCGCCTTTCGGATTGAGTCTTTAACAAACGTTTCAAATTGCTCGTCCTCGGAAAGCTTCCTCTGAATTTCAATGCGACGCCGCGGGGGTACTCTACGTAATGTTTTGTGGAGTTGTTCCAGTGTAATTGGCTGATCGCCGAACAAATTTGGTTCCGTTTCGACTCCCCGTGAAAAAGCCAAATGGATGTTATCATTCCCATCTCTCATGTTGCGAACAAATTCCAGGATGAAGTCTATTACGCGACGAGGTACCGTAATCTCCCGGTCCATGTAGAAACGTTTGAGATAACCCTGAGACCCATTTCCGGTAAGGACATTTAGTATCGCTTGAGTTTCCTCGGCAACCATATCTACGCCCAGTGCGATACTCCCAGGGAGAAAATGTCGAAGTATACAACCGACCGGTTGTGCCGATATCAACTCCTCCCGGATATCTGCCAACGATTTTTCATCCATTTCGACGTCGTACTGCAAACTTAGGCGTGCGAAAGGATCGTCGATGATTGCAGCATCAATCCACTTCCGTTTCGAGGCATCAATTTTTGAAGAAGCACGGTGGATTGTGAAGAAATATCGATGGTCGCCCGTATCGGCATCGCGGGTGGTGGCGGATAGTTGCGACGAAAACAAAAGCGGCTGTATCTGAGCGATTTCTCGTTGCGCTTCCGATTCTTTTGCATCAAAAGCTATCTCGCATGATACGGTCGCAAGCCTTTGTTTTCCACGCGTTAGGGAATAAGGCATTCGCCGGAAACCGACTAGGCCATATTTCGAGAGGTTGTGCAGAGGACGGCATGTCAACCCGATGACAATCTGATCCGCGTCACTATCGACGCTCTTGAGATCGTCGAATTGCCCCAGCCTGGCGAGAGCACCATTTAGTACCACAGAGCGAGAACTGACTTTGTGCGCGAGAGTTTGGGCAACGAGCAGAATAGACTGAAGAACTGTGCTTTTTCCACTGCTGTTAGCACCTGCAAAAATAGTTAGTGGAGCGAATTCTAAGTCGGTTTCTCTTTTGACTGACTTGAAATTGTATAGTTTCCAGTTGGTAATCATTGATTGTCCCCCGTTCGAGTTACTGCCTGGTCGTACCACATGAGAAGTTTGGGGTCTTCCTGGAGAATTTTATCCGGTATTTTTTTTGCGACCTCGATAATGGTGCGATATCCAGACTCCGATTTCTCCTGCCAAGCCTTCTTGAATCCGGCGCGGACAGCCTCGAAGCGGAACACTTTCAGACGTCTCTGCTTGGATGCTCTATATTCCTCGAACTCGCGCATCAGGGCCCGCTCGCGCAACTTCTCCAGGTCGCCGGCCTTGTTCGGGTCGGGGACATACCAGCGGTCCTTGGCTTTGGCCTTAAGCGCCTGATCATCCTTTTCCAAATTGCGCAGCTCCTTGAAATTCGATGAGAGGTAGCTGTGAATTTGGCTGGGCACCTCGCCTTTGCCGTCGTAGCGTAAGAAGTTCTGTGCCAACAATTCATCAAGCTCAAGCATCTTCTCGTTCTTTTGCCAGCCAGCAATCTCTTGCATGAATTGCGGCTTCAGGTCGCCTACCGTTTGTGGCTTTTTTGTGAGTTGCTGTTTCAGCCACTGGATGGCCGATGCCTCGTCAGAGACGAACAACTGAAGCTGGAGGACCTCCTTGACCGTCATGCGCTTTTTGTCGTACTCGGCCGCCTGATCCGGCAGGAAATACATACCGTCGCGTGGTGGAAAGCGGTGTTCCAGACCAGCGTAAAATTCAGCCGCAGACAGGGGAACCGTCACGCCGCGCTGAACATGGAAGGCTACCATGCGGTCGAAAAGGAGGTAGTTTTGCCGTTCGGCAATGATCTCAGCTTTGCCGTTCTTTGAAACGAATACCGGGAGTTGCTTCAGGTGCGTGCGGACAAAATCCCAGACGCCATCTTCGGTACCAGCAGTGAGCTTGAAACGATCCTCGAGCCCACCGTTGGGTTTATAGGCGGAAATAACGAGATCCTGTTTTACGGATCCAACCGCGACGGCCTGATTGAAAGAGCCCTGTCTTTTGTCGAGAACTCGCACGTCTGCCACGACGAAACCAGCAATCTGCAGAGACTCTTGGATGGCTGCCCATACACTGTTGCGGGAATTATGGAAAACCACTGTCATCCATCGGCCCGGCTTGAGCACACGGTAGTACTCCGTGAAACAGAGGCACATGAGATGCTGGTATTCGGAAAGGCTCTTCTTCTGGTGTGAACTAACGATGGCTTCCGGTTTCATGTTGGTGAAGCACTTATGAAAGGCTTCCACAAGGAAGTTCAACTCCGCATAGGCCAGGTTGTCACCAAAAGGCGGGTCGGTAAAGATGTAGTCGATACAATTGCCAGGAATTTCCAGTCGGGTGGCCGTACCTGTGGTAAGCGCAACCGCTCCCTTCGCAGCAATAACGCCTTGGAATGCCTCGTTCAAACGGGACAACTTTCCTTCAAGGATATACCACGGATTGCATTCGGCATGTTGTGAAGCGACATAGTAAACGCCAGTAAGATGCTGGTTTACCTGAGAGAAGTGGGTCGGCGCATATCTGGCAAGAACGGACATGCCGGTAATCGCCTGTTCGACAAAGAACAATAGCATATGTCGGGTGCGGACGTCTGGATGAGCATTGGCCTTTTCCCACAGAGCGGTCAAGGCGTGCGCTGCCCGAGGCAGAAACAGATGATGAACATGAGAGAAAGAAGCGGTACCTGCACGCCACTTGTCACCCCAGCAATCCTCATCATCTGGAGCATGCATCATTCGATCGGTGGGTAAAAGCGATGGAAACGGCAGAGCAGCAATTCGGTTAATGAGTTTCAGGTCGTGCTCATCGGGTGTCTTTTCATAGCGTTGTTTGCCGATTTTATAAGAGATCAGCGACGGCTTGCGCTTGGGTAATCGGATGGTCGTCTTTGAGGGTGTATCGTATTGCGTCTCTATGCGTCGCGCCATCTTCTTCTTGGTCAATTCGCTTCCACAGTGCGGGCAGGGGAATAGATCTCGAACGCGCTTTGTCTTTTTATCAAGCGCCTCGTCCAGGAATACAACTTCGCCCATGCAATCGGGGCAGGTGAAAACTTCGCTCCACACGGTGTATTCGATACGTCCTTTGGTCTTTCCGTCGGTGTGAAGCGTCTCGTACATCCAACCGATTTCCTGCTGGACTCGTTCCAATATTTGTCTTCCCGCCCTCGTTAACTCGTGCACATCGAAGGGCAGATTGTAATTGGCTGCGATGAAAGTGGCGGCAGGCGACAGGTCGTTAAGCACCGCACGACGGGTTCCCCATTTGGGCTTAGGTTGACCCTGTTTTTCAAATCGCGCTTCAATTTCTTGTTTGTAATCGGCCAGAGCCGAACCGCACCATTGAGCGGCAACGCCGGTCATACCCGAGCCGCAAAAACCATCAAGCACCACATCTCCCGGTTCAGTGTAGTGCAGTATAGACGGCACAATGGCCAGATGGGGCACCTTGGTATGGTAGGAGTGTGCTCTGTAAATTTGGTCCGTCTTGCCTTCGCTAACATCCACTGCAAAGGGCTTGCGGTTATATGGTTTACTTGGGTCAAGCGGCTTCCCATAGTGCTTGATGAAATCCTCGATGAACGGATTCGGACAAGCCGTGTAATACGGCGGATCGGAAAGCGCCAAGATGTCCTCGTCCTCGCCAATCGGGAACCCCTCGATTTTACGGAACCCCGGATACTTGAGCTTTTCACGTAACTTTACCAGGAAATGCTCACGGCGCTTTTCGTCGCTTTCGAAGGTCATGCCCAGGCATTCCACCGTCCCTTCATCCACCACATATTCTTCTTCAAAGAGCTTCCCTGAACCTGCTTTTCCGGGGACAATCTTTGTTTTGAACAATTGTCTCTGGTTGCTGCTGCCCTTTGATTTGTTCATTATTAAAAGTCCCTTGAACTGCTAATAATTACGAGTGAACACCCATAATTCATGTCTATTCGCGTTTATTCGTGGCTTTCCAATTTGATCACTCGGCATCTCTTCCAATCAGTCGCCGTTCCCGCTCCAACTCCCGCCGCAGTTCTTCTTCGGTAGGCAGATAAAGCATGTATTTGGATGCGAAAAGCTGTTTATTGTCGTTAAGTACGGAGTATCGGGCAATGGTTTCGTTTTTCTTTGCGCAAAGGATAAGACCGATGGTCGGATTGTCTCCCTCCGTGAGGTATTTGTCATCGAACATCCGAACATAGCTGTCCATCTGGCCGACATCCTGATGCGTCAGCTCGCCGATCTTCAGGTCAATCAACAGGTAGCATTTCAGAATGCAGTTGTAAAAAACCAGATCGATATAAAAGTAGTTGTCGTCGAATTGCATTCGTTTCTGACGACCGACGAAAGCGAAGCCTTTGCCCAGTTCAAGGAGAAAGGACTGAAGATTGTCAATAATCGCTTTTTCGATTTCCGACTCATGATGGACCCG
>ERZ889078.3522-NODE-3522-length-10307-cov-29.992684_pt1 | contig 10307 bp, 8 predicted proteins | sample MGYA00521266_ERZ889078 | MGnify/ENA primary metagenome ERZ889078 (study PRJEB32303, sample SAMEA104408618) | aquatic metagenome | biome: Brackish water; feature: Pelagic; material: water | place: Baltic Sea | collected 2014-06-16T06:34:00 | depth 76,534 m ... | reverse complement strand
TGTAGTCCGCCAAAGTCTGCAATCGTTGAAGAACCACGGCGTGCAATCATCCAGCCGCCCACGATAAACAGCGCTGCAGTTGAAAAACCGTGGTTAAACATATACAACGTTGCTCCGCTGTGACCCTGTGAGGTCATTGCAAAGATTCCCATTGTGATGAAACCAAAGTGAGAGATAGAGGTAAAGGCGATTAAACGCTTGAGATCACGCTGACCAATTGCAAGGATTGCGCCATAAACAATTGAAATCACTGCAAGCACCATAATCAAAGGTGTGAATGTCTTGCTTGCCTCTGGGAACAAAGTTAGGCAATAGCGAATCATTCCGAATGTTCCGACTTTATCTAGAACACCTAATAACAGCACTGAGGTTCCAGGGGTTGCAGAGGCAGCAGCATCTGGCAGCCAGGTGTGAAGTGGCCATAAAGGTGCTTTGATTGCAAAGGCAATAAAGAAGCCTAGGAATAAGAAGTTCTGAGTAGTAGAGCTCATCTCTAACTGTGAAAGTGCTTGCAGATCAAAGGTGTGACCACCTTGAGCACCGGACATGACATAGAGGGCAATGATGGATGCCAACATCAGTAATCCACCGAAGAGGCTATAAATCAAAAACTTAACTGCAGCAGCCGAACGTTCACCAGTTCCATAGCCGCCGATGAGGAAGTAGACCGGAATCAACATCGCTTCAAAGATGACATAGAACAAGAAAACATCGGTTGCTGCAAAGACACCAATCATCATTGTTTCAAGAACAAGGATGAGGATATAGAAAGTTTTAACTGACCAGCGGCCACCATGTGCTTCATTCCAGCCCGACAACACAACGATTGGTGCCAAGATTGTTGACATCAAAATCAACACAAGGGCCAGACCATCAATGCCAACAGCGAAGTTAATGCCAAAAGTTGGAATCCATGAATACTTTTCAACAAACTGAAGATCAACATTATCGCGCTGGAAGTTCATAGCCATAGCAATAGTTGCCCCTGCAACAATCACAGTGGTTGCAAGTGCAACCTGCTTACTCAAAACTTCTTTAGCTTTTGGTGTAGCCGCAACGGCAATTGAGCCAATGATTGGTAACAACATCAATAACGTTAATGAATTCATTATTGAACCACCACCCAAATCGCACCGATCAAAAGGGTTGCCCCAACAAAGATCAGCGCTGCATAACTACGAACAAAACCGCTTTGCACTCCGCGTAGAGCTGATCCTGAGTTCATCGCTAATCGACCAACTCCGCGCACAGCACCATCAATAACCGCTTTATCGGTCTTCACCAAAACCTTCGTTAACTGCTGGCCGGGACGCATAATGACGGCTTCGTTAAAGCGATCTTGCATAAGATCTTGACGGGCTATTTTGGTCAAAACTGAAACACTCTCTGGAGCTACTGCTGCAACTTCTTGACGTGAATATTTATAGAAGGCGATTGCAACACCGATAGCAACCATGACAAGTGCCATTGCTGAAACAACGATTGGTGCAAGCAGTTCTTCATGATGTTCTTCATGTTCAAATAGAGGTGCTAACCAATTAACTAGCGCATCCCCGCGGCTGAGTAAGTAACCAGATGAAACTGAACCAATTGCAAGAATAGCCATTGGTATCCACATCAATAGTGGGGATTCATGTGGATGAGCTTCTTCATCCCATCGAGCTTTACCTGTAAAGGTAAGAATCATTACGCGAGTCATATAGAAGGCAGTAATTCCTGCACCTAATAATGTAACTAATCCTAAAATAATTCCCTTAATGCCACCGGCGTTAAATGCAGTTTCAATAATCATGTCTTTTGAATAGAAACCAGCAAAAGGCGGAACACCCAAAATAGCTAAGTAGCCCAAACCAAATGTTATGAAAGTAATTGGCATGAATTTTCGAAGTGCGCCGTACTTGCGCATATTCACTTCATCATTCATTCCGTGCATGACTGAGCCTGCACCCAGGAACATTCCTGCTTTAAAGAAGCCGTGGGTTAATAAGTGCATGATTGCGAAGGCATAACCAACTGGACCAAGTCCGGCACACAAAATCATGTAACCGATCTGAGACATAGTTGAAGCAGCAAGTGCTTTCTTGATGTCATCTTTTGCAGTACCGATGAGTGCACCAAATAACAATGTAATCGCGCCAACAATGACAACTAATAGTTGGGCAGTTGGCGCAGCATCGAAAATGAAGTTAGAGCGAGTAATCAGATAAACGCCTGCTGTAACCATTGTCGCTGCGTGAATAAGAGCTGAAACAGGTGTTGGACCAGCCATTGCATCACCCAGCCATGCCTGTAATGGGAATTGAGCTGATTTACCAGCTGCTGCAACCAGCAGCATAATTCCCATGGCAGTCAGAGCCGCCGTTGATGTTTGGTCGGCCTGCTCCTTGATTCCTGCAAATGAGACAGTGCCAACTGTTGCAAAGGCGATCATGATTGCCAAGGAGAGTCCCATGTCACCAACACGGTTCATAACAAATGCCTTCTTTGATGCAGTTGCATAAGCAGGCTTTTGATTCCAGAAACCAATCAATAGATAAGAAGCAAGACCCACGCCTTCCCAACCAACATAGAGGTTGAGGTAACTATCTCCGAGCACCAGCAACAACATCGCTGCAATAAAGAGGTTGAGGTATGCAAAAAATCGCCTGCGATCTTTATCGTGTGACATATAAGAAATTGAGTAAATATGAATCAAAGTTCCAACGCCTGTAATAAGAAGCACGAAGCAGATTGAAAGTTGATCGAGGAGTAATCCCGCATCAACCTTAAAACTTCCAACCGAGATCCACTCAAATAGCTTTTGACCCACTGGACGCTCTTCTGTAGATCGTCCCAACATCAATGAGAGTTGGTAGAGACCAACAGCAAAAGATGACGCTGACATAAGAGTCCCAAGAATGTGGCCCCACTTATCAGCGCGGCGACCAGCTAGCAAAAGAATGGTTGCGCCAAGTAATGGCAGTGCAATTAAATAAACGAGGCTATTTGAAGTCGTCATGGCTATCGCTTCAACAAACTAGCATCATCAACTGATGCTGAACGACGTGAGCGGTAAATTGTCACGATAATTGCTAGACCAACTACAACCTCACATGCAGCTACTACCATCGTAAAGAAGGCCACCACTTGTCCGTTGAGATCACCATTAATTCTAGAAAAAGTCACAAAAGCTAGGTTCGCAGCGTTAAGCATTAATTCCACACACATGAAAACAACGATTGCATTGCGTCGAACAACTACTCCCACAGCACCGATAGTGAAAAGAAGTGCGGATAGATATAGATAGTTAGCTGCATCCATTTACTTCTCCTCTCCCTTACTGGTGTCGACCCTGCCAAGTTCAAATGTTCCCGAGGTGAGCATGTCTCCACGTGCTTGCAAAGTGGCGTTAATTGAGTTGGCAGCTGGAGTGCCATCTGGCAAAAGCGCTGGGACATCTACAGCATTGTGTCGAGCAAATACTCCCGGTGCTGGAAGACCAGCGGCATTAGCAAGTGATTCACCACGAAAGCGTTGGGTTGAAAGTTGGCGCTGTGTTGGTCGCACTTGAATACTTTGGTGATGCGCAAGAACCATTGCACCTAAAGCAGCAGTTATAAGAAGTGCTGAAACAACCTCAAATGGCCAGACATATCTTGAAAATAGAAGTTGCGCAATGCCTTGAACATTTCCGAGTGAATTGGCTGCCTCTAATCCAATTGCGTTTCGACCAAGAGTTGCACGACCAATCAATGAAACCAATAATCCACCGAAGCCAACCGCTGCAGTTATTGCAATTGGTCGAAGTCCTGGGATTGTCTCAGTGAGTGAATCAGATGAATCAACTCCGACAAGCATAAGAATAAAGAGGAAGAGCATCATTACTGCGCCTGTGTAAACAACGATCTGAACAATTCCAAGGAAGAGCGCATCTTGTGCAATATAGAAAATTGCCAAGTTGATCATCACTGATGCCATCAAAATCGCTGAGTGAACAGCCTTTTTAACAAGCAACATTGCCAAGGCTGCAGCAACCGTCAATGGGGCAAGCACCCAGAACAAAACTGCTTCTGGGGTCTGTGTTTGACCCACTGAGATAGCTAAATCAACCATCTACTTCACATCCTGGGATGGGTGTGATTGCTTCACATCGCCCTTGTAATAATTACTCTCATCCATATCTGGATACATTGGGTGCGGAGGCATCAACATTCCTTGGCGAAGTGGTCCCAATAAATCTTCCTTTTCAAAGATTAACTTTTCACGTGAATCATCAGCTAATTCATATTCATTTGTCATAGTCAGCGCACGTGTTGGGCAGGCTTCAATACATAGTCCGCAGAAAACACAGCGCAGATAGTTAATTTGATAGACCTTGCCATAGCGCTCACCTGGAGACATTTGATTCTCTGGAGTGTTATCGGCGCCTTCAACATAAATCGCATCTGCTGGACATGCCCAAGCACAGAGTTCACAGCCAATACATTTTTCTAAACCATCTGGGTGACGGTTAAGTTGGTGGCGACCATGGAATCGCTCTGCAGTTGGAGCTTTTACTTCTGGATATTCAACAGTAAGAGTCTTCTTAAAAATCTTAGAAAATGGAACCCAGAAACCCTTCAGGTGTCCAAGTAGTCCCACTGATTCGCCGGTTTCCATCTGCGTGTAGGCGATATCGTTAACAGAAATCTCACTCTTCTTTAGCGGTTCGAGTTGCTCAGACATGATCGCCTCCCTTGCTACTTTGTGACACATTGATGTTTGAAACATTCATTGGAATGCTTGGGACTGCAAAAGAAGGCTCGCTGGTTTCAACTTCAAGTGAGGCCAGCTTTTTCTTCTTTGCATTATCAAAACCGATATTTGCAGCCATTACGAGCAGGACTACAAAACTTGCAAAACCAACGACAACAATGCGCGGAGCGCCCTCAAGTGAGAGTGTGCGAAGGGTTGCAACGACCAAAATCCAGAGGATTGATACTGGAATCAAGATCTTCCAACCAAACTGCATGAATTGGTCATAACGAAGGCGTGGGAGTGTGCCGCGTAGCCAAACAAATACGAAGAAGAAAACAAGCACCTTTGAGAAGAACCAGATGCCGGTGAACCATCCGCCTAGCCAGGCTTCAGTAAATCCAAGTCCTGGAGGCGCGTGATAACCACCAAGGAAGAGAGTTGTAGCAAGAGCTGAAACTGCGATGATGTTTACATATTCAGCCAAGAAGAAGAGTGCGAACTTAAGTGATGAATACTCAGTGTGGAAACCACCAACTAGTTCACCTTCTGCTTCAGCTAAATCGAAAGGTGCGCGGTTAGTTTCACCCACCATTGAGATTGCAAAGATTGCAAATGATGGGAACAGCACAACGCCATACCACCATGTTGATTGAGCGGCCACGATGTCAGAAGTTGACATTGAGCCTGCATAAATAAAGACGGCAACCAGAGAAAGTCCCATTGCAACTTCATAAGAAATTACTTGAGCACTTGAGCGCAATCCGCCAAGTAGTGGATATGTAGAACCAGATGACCAACCAGCCAACACAATCCCATACACACCCACTGATGCAATTGCTAATACATAGAGAACACCAACAGGAAGATCAGTTAACTGCATCGCAGTAGTCTTGCCAAAGAGTGAGACTTGCCCAGTAATTGGAATAACGGCAAAAGACATAAAGCATGTTGTTGCGCTGATGATTGGCGCAAGAACGAAAACAATTTTGTCAGCAGCCGCTGGAATCAAATCTTCTTTGAGCGCTAACTTCACACCATCTGCCAAAGCTTGAATCAAACCAAATGGACCAACACGGTTAGGTCCTGGACGCTCCTGCATACGACCAACAAGGCGACGCTCTCCCCACACCGACATGAGTGTTAGAACAACACAGAAGACAAATACTAGAAGTGCCTTTATAAGAATGGTTGTCCCTGAATCTGCGGCAATGAGCTCTGCTGTTGTCATACCTTCACCACGCTCACTACTGCGCCATGTGCAACGCCTAGATTTACTAGTAATTGAGAGCCCCGTGAATTTCGTGGTGCCCAGAGCGCATCGTCATGAATATCTTCAACAAGTGCGTTCAAAGTTACTGAGCCAAAAGAAGTTGAAATCTTTAACTTGTCTCCATCGACCACACCAAGTGCACTAGCGCGCTTTGGAGAAATAACTGCAACAGTCTTTCTAGCTGTTCCTGCAAGATTTTCTTCACCTTGTTGCAAGGTTCCAAGATCTAGCAAACGACGCCATGATGTGAGGATGAACCGATCTCCAGCAACTGTTGGCTGCGCAGGTACAGAAACTTTACTCATTGATATGCGAGCACCCTCCCACTTGCCAAGGGATGCAATTTCTTTAATCGCTGCTGTAACAGTTCCAAGATTTATTGATGCGCCCATCTCTTCAGCAATCATTGAAAGAATACGTAGATCACTGCGGTTAAGTGAATCTTGTACCGCTGCATCAAATGAACGTGGGCGGCCTTCCCAGTTTAAAAATGAACCACTCTTTTCAGTAATTGCTGCGACAGGCAATACAACATCTGCACGTTGTGTGACTGCGCTACTAGCAATTTCTAGAGAAACAACAAAAGCCTTTTCAAGTGCAGCAAGTGCCGCTTGGCTGTTTTCACCATCAAGTGGATCAACGCCGCCAACAACTAATGCTCCGATTTCACCAGCGTAAACTGCTGCATAAATCTCTTGGACGCTCTTGCCTTCTGCACTTGGCAATGAGTCAGTTCCCCACACTGCTGCAATATCTACTCGCGCTGATGCATCCGTTACTGGACGACCGCCAGGCAATAAGTTACCGATAGCACCCGCTTCAAGTGCGCCGCGCTCTCCGGCGCGACGTGGAATCCATGCAATCTTTGCGCCCGTTGAATCAGCTAGAGCTGCAACTGCGCTTAATACTCCGGCACTTTCAGCGCCTCGCTCGCCCACCAAAATTACTGACTTTGCGCTCAGTGATTGTGTAGCAATAGCAGCAGCTTCTGCCCCTGGAGCAACCTTTACAAACTCACCTTTGAGTTTTTCAACTCCGATTGAAAGCTTGGTTGCAATTGCAGTGACCTTAAGTGCTCGCTTTCGTACTTGTTTATTAATACGCAAGAAAACAATGGGAGATTCTTCTTCTGGCTCAAAGCCAACAAGTAGAACGTGATCTGCGCGGTCAATATCCAAATAAGTTGTAGTCGAACCAACTACACGTGCTGCAAGGAATTCGCGCTCTTCATTAGATGCAAGACGTGAGCGGAAATCAATATCATTTGTCTCAAGTGCAACACGTGCAAACTTGCTGTAGCCGTATGCATCTTCATAGGTTGCGCGGCCGCCGACTAGAACTGCAGCCTTTGCAGCTTTCAATCCCTTGGCTGCTGCAGCTAACGCTTCTGGCCAAGAAGCTGCAACTAATTCTCCTGCGCTATTTCTAACCATGGGTGTTGTTAGGCGATCAACGGAAGTGACATATTTAAATGCCCAACGTCCCTTATCGCAATTCCACTCTTCATTAACAGTTGAATCATCACCAGCAAGGCGACGCAAAGTCTTTCCTCGGCGAACATCAGTACGCATATCGCAACCAGATGCACAGTGCTCGCAAGCAGAAGGTGTTGAAACTAAATCAAAGGGACGAGCACGGAATCGATATGCAGCTCCAGTAAGTGCTCCAACTGGACAGATCTGAACTGTGTTACCTGAGAAATAAGATTCAAAAGGTTTGTTTTCATAGATACCTACTTGTTGTAATGCGCCGCGCTCATTCAAAGTAATGAATGGGTCAGATGCAATCTGCTCAGAAAAACGTGTGCAACGAGCACAGAGAACACAGCGTTCGCGATCAAGTAACACCTGAGAAGAGATATTGATTGGCTTTTGGAAGGTGCGCTTCACGCCTTCAAAGCGGGTTTCGCCCTGTCCATTGCTCATTGCTTGATTTTGCAATGGGCACTCCCCACCCTTATCGCACACTGGGCAATCAAGGGGGTGGTTAATAAGGAGAAGTTCCATCACACCACGCTGTGCCTTTTCAGCCACAGGTGAAGTCAACTGAGTTTTAACAATCATGCCTGGCTCAACTGGGATCGTGCAAGAAGCCTGTGGCTTTGGAAAAGCACGGCCATTAATTTCAATATCAACTAAACATTGGCGACATGCACCAACTGGCTCTAGAAGTGGGTGGTCACAAAAACGTGGAATCTGAATACCAAGTTGTTCTGCCGCACGAATTACTAATGTTCCCTTAGGAACGCTCACTTCAAATCCATCGACAACGACAGTGATCATGTCTACAACTTCAGTAGTCATTTATGCACCTGCCCCCGCGAAAAGAGTTGATGCAACTGGATCAAATGGACAGCCACCGTGAGTGATGTGTGCGATGTATTCATCGCGGAAATACTTAATAGATGAAGTAATTGGACTTGTTGCACCATCACCAAGAGCGCAGAACGAGCGGCCCATGATGTTGTCGCAAAGATCAAGCAGCTTAGCTAGATCTGCTTCAGTGCCCTTACCTGCTTCAAGATCGCGAAGAAGTTGTACTAACCACCATGTGCCTTCACGACAAGGTGTGCACTTACCGCATGACTCATGCTTATAGAACTCAGTCCAGCGCAATACTGCGCGAACAACACATGTTGTTTCATCAAAAATTTGTAGCGCTTTAGTTCCAAGCATTGAGCCCGCTGCAGCAACACCTTCGTAATCCAAGGGAACATCTAGATGCTCTGCTGTGAACAGTGGAGTTGAAGATCCACCAGGTGTCCAGAACTTCAATGTGTGACCGGTGCGAATACCTCCTGAGAGTTCAAGAATTTCGCGAAGAGTAATTCCAAGTGGTGCTTCAAACTGCCCAGGGTTATTCACATGACCTGATAGAGAATAAAGCGTTGCGCCTTTGCTCTTCTCAGTTCCCATGCTCTGATACCACTCGGCGCCATTAGCAATAATTGCTGGCACTGAAGCGATCGATTCAACGTTATTTACAACTGTTGGGCGGGCATAAAGGCCTGCAATAGCTGGAAATGGTGGGCGCAAACGAGGTTGTCCGCGGAAGCCTTCGAGTGAATCTAGGAGCGCAGTTTCTTCACCACAGATATATGCACCAGCACCAATGTGTAGAACAACATCAATGCCATTTCCAAGTAATCCTGCCTTGTAAGCATCTTCGATTGCTTGATTAACTCGACGAACAACGTGTGTCACTTCGCCTCGAATATAGATAAATGCATGCTTTGCACGGATTGCATGGCACGCGATGATGCAACCTTCAATAAGAACATGTGGATTTGCCATCAACAATGGCGTGTCCTTACATGTTCCAGGCTCTGATTCATCGGCGTTAACAACTAAGTAGTGCTCTCTGTTATCACCCTGTGGGATAAATCCCCACTTCATGCCAGTTGGGAAACCTGCTCCACCACGACCACGTAATCCTGAATCTTTTACAAGTTGAATAATTGCATCTGGATCCATAGCAAGTGCTTTCGCTGATGCGGTGTAACCACCGTGACGCTTATAGCCTTCAATTGTGAATGAGTCTTTTTCATCCCAATGCGCAGAAAGAACTGGAGTTAACTTCGTCATTTACTTAACTTCTCCTTTTGCAATTTTCAAACCAAGAAGTGTTGGTCCACCTGCTTGAACGCCTTCGTTGGCTCTTCCATCGTTTAATCCTGCAAGTACTTCAGAGACTTGCTTCCATGTAACCAATGTATTTGGACCACGCGTTGGTGGCTTTGGATTTCCCGCACGCATTGAATCAACTAAATCTTTTGCAGATTGAACAGTCTGGTTGTCATAGAACTCCCAGTTAGCCATAACCACTGGTGCATAATCACATGCAGCGTTGCACTCAATATGCTCAAGTGAAACCTTGCCATCTGCTGTAACACCATCGTTTTCAATTCCAAGGTGATCTTTAAGTGCACCCATGATTTCGTCCCCACCCATGATGGCGCACAAAGTATTTGTGCAAACACCCACGTGGTATTCACCTACTGGAGTTGGCTTGTATTGGGTATAAAAGGTAGACACAGCAGTGACTTCAGCTGCTGCTAGATCTAACTGCTGGGCAATGATTTCAATTCCTTCATTTGTCACATAACCCGCACGTGATTGAACAAAGTGGAGCAGTGGCATGATGGCAGAACGAGGACGTGGATAACGTTTTATAATCGTTTCCATGATTGCTAGATCTTCAGTTGAGAATGCCATTAGCGGTCAACGCCTCCCATTACTGGATCGATAGAGGCAACAGCGCCAATGATGTCGGCAATCATGCCACCTTCACTCATCGCAGAAGTTGCTTGCAAGTTATTAAA
>ERZ889078.3521-NODE-3521-length-10308-cov-5.782893_pt1 | contig 10308 bp, 6 predicted proteins | sample MGYA00521266_ERZ889078 | MGnify/ENA primary metagenome ERZ889078 (study PRJEB32303, sample SAMEA104408618) | aquatic metagenome | biome: Brackish water; feature: Pelagic; material: water | place: Baltic Sea | collected 2014-06-16T06:34:00 | depth 76,534 m ... | reverse complement strand
CAAATCCTAAAGAGTCTAGATCGCTTGCCCGCGATCCCGGTAGCGGTGACACAGCTGATTACGAACCTCTGCGGGGCCGAAGATGATCCGGCCAAGGAGCCTACATCTTCGATTGTCATGCGGGACAGCGCACTGTCTGCATCCGTGCTACGCGCCGCAAACTCGGCGGCTGCGGGATTCCAAATGCCCGCAACCTCCGTAAAGGAAGCTCTACAACGAGTCGGGGAAAATCACCTGCTCAAAATCGCCTTGGCGCACGCCTCCCAGGAAGCTCTCGGGGGCGCGGTGGAAGAGTATGGACTTGAAGAGGGCGACGCATGGCGAGGGGCTCTCGCGGGGGCGCTCGCCGCCGAGGAGATTGCGCAGTACACCCGGAAGGGGGATCCCAACATCGCCTTCACTGCTGCACTACTGCGCGACATCGGGAAACTTGCAATGGGCCTCGTCATACCACCCGCAGAGGTGACTGCGGTTCTGAATGCAAACTGCAGCGACGTCACAACGCGGGAGCGTGACGAGTGGGGTTTCGACCACGCGCAAGTCGGAGCGGCCCTCGGACGCTCTTGGGGCTTGCCTGAAGAGCTGCTAAATGGGATCCGCTTCCACCACAACCCTCCGGTTGATGACATGGCGGATGACCTCTATGACATCATTCACTGTGCCGATGGTATCGCTCTGATCCTCGGATACGGTGTAGGGTTTGACGGTCTCTCCTACTCTGTCAACCTCGAGAGTAGAGAGAATCTGGGCTTTGACAGGGCTGGATTCGAAGACGTGATGGTCTCGGTGCGCCTACGCATGGATGAGTTCCTCTCTCCGGCAGGCGGCTAGACAGGCACGGGGGCCTAGCCCTAGGTGTGCCACGCCCTTGGCGTAGATGAAGTACAGCCACGGAGCCAGATCAACCAGCGCAGAGTGGGTTGCGCCGGGGAGCAAAACGGGAAAGCCCGGCCCAGGTCGGCTAACCTCTGCGGGACTTTCGGCGGGACATCGCACTCGCCATCGCACGAACTTCACGATCGATTTGGGCCCTCGTTGGGACCTCGATTACGCTGCTCGTCTCCGAGAGATAAGCGCCAAGGAAGAGGTCCGCTTCGGCCTCTTTCAGAACACCTTGGCTATCCGCAAGAAAACCGGCGACATCCCGCATCGAAAACCGAGCGGTGCTACAGGGCCCGCCACTCCACGCGTCCAATATTGTGAGAGTGCCGGCTTGGTCTCGAACGAGGTTGCGCGCAAAGAAATCGCGGTGCTCAAACCCCGCCAGGTGAAGTTGTGCCACCAAGTGGCCCGCGTCGGAAAGCGAACCACGCCGAACGTCTTTGGAGGTGGTCGCGTCAGCGAGGAGCGCGAAAAGGTTGCGCGACTTATCGACCTTCAAAGTGGCTAAGAACTGCGCTCGCGGAAGCCCCCATCTCCCCAGGAGAACCCCGGCAACTAACGGGACCGCTGCCGGGAACCCCGAGTGTCGAAGCCACGTGAGGTTGTTGTACTCGGCGACACGAGGGAGCGGGTGCTGGGCGAAAAACATCCGAGCACCATGCCGGAAGGAGCTCTTGCCGGTCAGGCGGCCACCTTTGACCCACGCCCGTTTGGAGCTGTCGCCGAGCTCGACCCAACCTCCGCCATCACGCTGATCCCTTCGCGCAAGGCCGGCCTCGATCAAGCCCTCATCGGGCTCGCTGCCGTCCAAGAAGGTCAGGTGGAGAGGTGCGCCATCGAACGTTCGGCTGGCTGTGCGCACGCGAACGCCGCTTGAGGCGGGCGGATTGAACGAGATTGGCAGAGAAGGGGGGACAGTCATGGGTCGTGCCGCTCATCCTAGCTAGAATCCACGTCCTATGACGGCAATGGATTCAGACGCGGGTAAAGAAGAGGCCGGACAGGCATCGTTTTCGACCAATTTCTTGTGGGATGAAGAAGAGGCTCTGGCGAAAGCGAATGCGGAGCCGGAGAATCGAGAGATGGCAGAACCGTCGATTTGGGATGTTGGGCCAGAGGATACGGGTGAGCCCATAGTGGCGAGATTGACGCCTTCAAATCCCGCTTCGATCGAGGAGCTCCTTGAGGGCCTCAATCCCGCTCAAAAAGAGGCGACCACATGGGTCGAGGGTCCGCTGCTGATTTTGGCTGGTGCAGGATCGGGCAAGACGCGCGTGATCACCCATCGCATCGCGCATCTCGTTCGTACGGGTGCCGCGCGGCCGCATGAGATCTTGGCGATCACCTTCACAAACAAGGCCGCGAAAGAGATGCGCGAGCGCGTCGAGCGCTTGGTGCCGGAAAAGGGCCTCTGGATCAGCACGTTCCACTCGATGTGCGCCCGAATCTTGCGCCGCGAGATCGAGGTACTCCCAGGTTTTACCCGCGACTTCACCATCTACGACACGAGCGATAAGAATCAGCTGGTGAAGACAATCCTGAAGGAGATGAACTACGACACGAAGCGGTTCCGCCCCGGAATGGTCTCGGGTTGGATCTCGGAGTGGAAGAACACGAGTTGGGCCGAGGCGGGGGAGCACAGTGACGACGGCCAGATTCAGGGCTATGAGGACGAGGTGCTTGTGCGGACCAGGCGCCGCTACGACGAAAAAATGCGCCAGGACAACGCGCTCGATTTCGACGATCTTCTGATCCGGACGCTGGAGATTTTTGAGCAGCACCCCGGGGTTCGTGATCAGTACGCGCGGCGCTTTCGTTTTGTGCTAGTCGACGAATATCAGGACACGAACCGCATTCAGTATCGCCTGACGAGACACCTTGCGGGCCACCATGGAAATCTCGCCGTTTGTGGCGATCCGGACCAGTCGATCTATGCATGGCGTGGTGCCGACATCCGCAACATCATGGACTTTGAGCAGGATTGGCCCGGCGCGAAGACGGTCAAGCTCGAGCAGAATTACCGCTCGACGAAGAAGATCCTGAGGGCGGCCCAAGCCGTCATTGCGAACAACTCTGAGCGCAAAGAGAAGGACCTCTTCACCGAGGGCGAAGAGGGTTCCGATATCTGTGTGTTGGAGTGTGGCGATGAGAATGACGAGGGGGATTCAATCGCCGGCATGATCCATGACTTCAAGGGGAAAGGCTATTCGTTTGGCGACATGGCGATCCTCTACCGCGTGAACTTCATGCAGCGCGCCCTAGAGCGGGGGATGCGTTTCGCGGGTGTTCCCTACCAGATCGTTGGTGGTGTCGAGTTCTACAAGCGGCGCGAAATCCGCGACCTAGTGAGCTACTTGCAGCTGATCGTCAATCCCTCTGCCGACGTTGCCTGCGCGCGCATCTTGAATGTGCCTGCGCGCGGTATTGGCGCGAAGAGTGTCGAGAAGCTAAGTGCGTGGGCCACAGACCGCAGGGTGCCGCTGAGCCGGGCTTGCGCCTCCAAAGAGGCCCTTACAAACATCCGGGGTCGCGCCAAAAATAGTATGGCTAGCTTTGCCGAGCTGCTCGAATCCTGGCTGCCACTGCCCGACCTGGGCGCTTCGCATTCCCTGCGACAGGTGATCGAAGATGTCGGCTATTGGAGACACCTCGACAACGGCGAGCCCGAGGCGATGACACGCGCAGAGAACGTCGAGGAGCTGATGGCCAGCGCAGAGAACTGGGACAAGGAGTTCCCCAAGGAGGGCTTGCGGGGCTTCTTGCAAGAGGTCTCCCTCGTTAGCGAAGTTGACGGCTTTAGCTCTGAGGACGGGCAAGTCGCACTGATGACTCTGCATGCAGCCAAGGGGTTGGAATTTCCAGTTGTGTTTATCGCCGGTCTGGAAGACGAGCTCTTGCCCCACGCTAATGCCATGCTGTCAGAGGGGGGGATCGAGGAGGAGCGCCGCTTGATGTACGTGGGGATCACCCGCGCTCGCGAGCAGCTCGTGCTCACCCGCGCAGTGGTGCGAAACCACTTTGGCGAGTTTATCTCGCGCAATGCCTCGCGCTTCCTGGACGAGATTCCCCCCGAACTCTACGGTGAGGAATCGGAAGTGGAGATGATGGAGAATGCCTTGGGTTCGTTCGACGATAAGTCGTCTAACCTCAAAGTGGGGATGTGGGTTTTCCACGACCACTTCGGCAGCGGCAGTATCGAAGAGCTCATGGGCTCAGGGCCCAATGCGCGGGCGACCGTCAAGTTTGACTCTGCTGGACGACGCACTCTACTTCTGAGCTACGCCAACTTGAAGGTGCTCAAGTGAGCGATTCATTCCAGTTGAAAGTAGGCGTCTCCCTAGAGGCTCTGCACAGAGAAGCTGAAGAGTCCGGCGACCTAGCGCAGCTTGCTGCATTGCTCGCAGTGGCTAGCGAGCGGGCCAGTCAGGCGAAGGTGCTAGCTCCCGTACTTCCCATGGAGTTCGCCGGTCGCTTTGGAATGATCGGCAAGTGTCCCGCGATGGAGCGCTTGTTCGACATGATCGAGCGGGTCAGCGCCAGCAAGGTGCCCGTTCTGGTGCACGGTGAGACGGGTGTTGGCAAGGAGCTCGTAGCAAAGGCCATTCACGTTCAGAGCCCCCGCTCGCCAAAACCATTTCTTGCGGAGAACTGTGCGGCGATTACAGCCTCGCTCTTAGAGAGTGAGCTGTTCGGCCATGTACGCGGCGCCTTCACCGATGCTTCGCGGGATCGCGACGGCACCTTCGTCGCTGCCGATGGCGGGACCGTTTTTCTCGATGAGATCGGGGATATGCCCCTCGCGATGCAGTCGAAAATCCTGAGGGTGGTCCAAGATGGTGAGTTGAGGCCGGTTGGCTCGAACAAGACCCGCAAGGTCGACGTGCGCCTAGTAGCCGCCAGCCATCGCGATCTCGGTGAAATGGTAAGGACAGGCGAGTTCAGGCAAGACCTACTCTATCGTTTGAACGTCATCACCTTGGAGGTCCCGCCGTTGCGCGAGAGAACTGGCGATGTTCGCTTGCTCTCCGAGTTTTATCTGCGAAAGCTCTCGACCGAAGACGGAAAGCCGCTCCAGACGCTGACGGAAAGTGCCCTCAACCGCTTCGAAAACTACCCTTGGCCTGGGAATGTCCGCGAGCTCGAAAACGAACTTCGCCGGGCAACGGCCCTTACTTCTAGCAGCGAGATCGATGTTTCCGACCTCAGCGCCGCCCTGACGGCGTAGCCCGCCTGGAATCCACGGGTAGAGCTTCGCCTTCCCGGGTCGTATGATCACCCCGCCTCGAGTTTATTATCTTGCGGCGCCAAACCACTCACTAGTCCCCCCGACAAGCAAAGGAATCACCGTGGCTCAGCAGAGAAAAAGGTCCGTACCCAATAGCCAGCCCACCTCTTCGGCCCGCCCGACCAGGAAGCGCGCCGGAACCGGCGACGCACCCGAGCGAATCAGCAGGGTCCGCAGAACCTCCTCTTCGGGGCCCCCCGTCATCGTAATTATCCTCGGCGGCCTGCTCGTCGTCGGGGCGCTGGGCTGGGGCTTCATGTCCGGCGCCAACGCCGGTGGAAGTGCTCGATCTAATATTGATGCAGCGCGTCGCGTTATGGAGAAGGGTGACAGCTTACCGTCAGTCGAGATCAAGCTAGGGCTAGCTCTAGCGGATGGCAACATCACTAAAGCCGAGCGGGCCGAGATTGAGGAGGTGCGCAAAGAGCTAAACATTCGCCAAGCGGATATGCTTGAGAATGAGCGCAATATGGTTGGCACAAAGTACCTCGACAAAAAGTTGAAGAAGTACGCAGACAAGCATCTCACCGGGGACCCCAGTCACCCCCAAGCGCGCGTCTTTATGGAGCGTTGCAAGATCTTTCGCGAGCGCTGGCCCACACACCCTGAGATGGATTGGGTGGACCGCAACGAGCGCCGGTTTGCCAGCCTTGTGGACTTGAGGGTTCCGCCGACTTGGGAGGACCTGTCCTGGAAGCTCGACCGTCTCGTTCTCGGCCAACCTAAGGAATACGATAAGGCCTTCGAGGCACTCGATCAGTTTGACCTTACTGCCTCGGGAGGCGACAAGACCCTAGCGAAGAATCGTCGTGTGGTCATGATTGAAGAGCGCGCGGCTTATCACCTCGATCGCATGAAGCAGGCGCGCTTCGAGCTTGAAACGAACGAGGATCGAGCGGCATGCGTACAGCTGCTTGTCTATGCTATTGCGTACATGGGGGACGACGCGATGGCCGCGGAAGCCGCTGACTATCTACTCGCCATGGACAATGCCGCAGGGCACTTGCGGGGCTATCGGAACGAGTGGCCGTTGCTCTGGGAAGAGGTCGTCGTACAGCCCAGTATCGCGGAATACATTCGGAATACGCCGGACTTTTAGACGGTCGGCGAGACCCCGTGGAGTTCGAGTACCTGGCGCTCGAACTCCTCGCGGGGAGCGTGTTTGAGGTTGTGTTCGCGACCGGCTTGGCCCAAGGCACGCGCTCGGATAGGGTCCAGAGCAAGGTTCGACAGCGCATCGGCGAGCTGTGCTGCATCACCGGGCTTGACAAGGATTCCCGTGCGCCGGTCTTCGACGATGGCGAAGGCCTCCCCGACCGCGGCAATCACGTTGGGAATTCCAAGGCGCATCGTTTGCGATGTAAGCCATCCTGGGCCTGTGTCAATACGGCAGCCAACGTGCAGATCGAGAGAAGCAAGCGTGCGGCGCGCCGTCAGAGTCGGTGGGACTCCAATGACTACATATTCGCCGAGCTTCTGCTCGCGGACCTTTCGCCTCAGGCGCCCCTCTTCGGGCCCCTCGCCAATCAAGAGAAAGCGCCACTTCTTACCTTCGCGCACAAGTAGTCGCACCGCATCCAAGAACCAGTCGTGGTCATGCCCGCTGTCGAAGTGGCCGGAGCAGCCAATCACGGGGACGTACTTCTCAAGTTCGTCATTTGGCTGGGAGAGCTGGCGCGCGGTTGCGAGGTCCTCGTCGCTGCGAACTTCTCCGGCCTCGAATAGTCCAGGCGAGTTTGGGACAAAGAGGAATCGGTCGCGGGGCAATCGCGCTCCATTGATTAGGCGCTCCTCAAAGGACTTGGATGGAATCTCGATTCTTTGGAGCAAGTCCTCATCAAACGGAACGGGCTCACCAACCGGCCGCGGAGTACTAAGGACATAGGGAAGATCCAAGTCTCGGATCACGGGTGTGCATGCCTTGGCAAGCGACGTATCCGTCAGGAAGATCCTGTCAGGCTGCAGGTAGAGGAGCTTCTCCGCGAGCCGCCGTTTGAAAAACGGGCGACTGATCAGGGGGGGGTGCATGTCGAGGTCGTGAACTTCGATGCCGACAGCTTCCGCGGAGGCGTGGCGCGACGCTGAGCGCGAGATCATCGAGACGCGGACTCCCGCGTCGATGAGGACCTCGGCGGTACTCAGCGCACGCTGGGTGGGGCCAGAGAAGGAGAGCTCGGGGTGCAGGAATGTAACGTGAGAAGTCATGATTTGGCCTTCCTTTGGGCTGCGCGCAAGGTGGCCAAGGGGATGGCGTCCGCAGGTGATGGGGGGGTGCGCCAGCGGTCTTGATACCAAACCCACTGGCTAGGAGCCTCGCGAATCCAGTTTTCGAATACTGAGATCCAGGCGCGCGTGGCGGGCTCATTGTCATCCGTCGCAAGACGCTCAATCGGAGGTGCGAAGCGAATCCGGTAAGGCGAATGAGCGTTGGGACCGCTCCCTGCGGTTTCGTCTAGCACGCAGGTCGCTGGAAGTAGGGGGACCCGTGCGGCCCGCGCGAGAGCTGCTGGCGCGGTCATGACCAGGGCCTCCTTTCCGAGAAAGGGGAGCCTGATCCCCGCGAGTCTGGGCACTTCGAGATCGGGCAAGATGCCGATGACTTGGCCATCGCGAAGGCGACGCAGGATTTCGCGTGGCGAGCCGTCCTGGGGCAGCGTCTCGAATCCCCAAGGGGCGCGCATCTGCTCTAGCAGTGCACCGCCAGGATCCCGCAGTCGACGTCTCCCTACGACAGCTCCCCGGCAACCCCGAGCGACCAACTTGGGTGCCAAGAGCTCCCAGTTTCCAAGGTGCGGCGTGACAATCAAGACGCCTCGGCCACGTGCGAGCTGCTCGTCAAAGAGCTGCACACTCTTATCGAGAGTGACTCGTGACTCAAGCCAGTCCCGCTCGGTTTCACCTCTACCTAGGCGTCCCCACTCCCCGGCGAGGCGGGCCATATGGTGGCGAGCATGCCTTGCGATTTGACGGCGTTTTGACAGATTCTCGGGGCCGGGGAAGGCGACGGATAGATTGTCGAGAAGCGCCGCTTGAAGTCTTGTCCAGCGGGCACCCGCTGCCAGGGATTGGAGCCCCATGTTCACAATCGGTCGAATGGGTGGAGCTTGCAAAAGGGGCCAATAGTCGAACCACTTCTGACGCGACTCGCGGCGCTTCTGTTTAGATTTCCCGTTGGCAGACGAGCGTTTTTGAGCAATGAGCTCTGCGTGGGGCGATAGGCAAAGCACGCCATTTTTGGTGGTCCAAAAGGCTGCGGCTAGTCCACGGCTGAGCTGGAGTCCGCGCTCCGAGAGCTCCGCACTGAGGGTGCCGAACTCCTCATCTGTCGGTGCGATCGATAGCTGTTGGAAGCTCCATTCTCCAAGTGGAGCGTCCGGGGAGCCATTTGGAGAGAATTCGAGTAGCACCCAAGGCTCCGCGCCGAGGGACATCAAGCAGGGGCGCGGACCAGGCAAGCGATGTCCGTCAAGACGTGCGGCTCGGCCCCAATAGGTCCGGACCTCGGACTCGCTCCCTCGGAAAAGCCAAAGCCCCTTTGGCAGGCTACCCTCGTCATGGGAGACGGAACTCTGGAGCGTTTCGCAGAGTGCAGTGGAGAGCTCCCGCCTCGCGTAAAGCCCTCCTTTTGAGAGTCGGCACGACCCGCTATCTCGAAACCAGCGGCTGCTTGGTTGTTCGTATCTAGCGCATGCTTTCCGCCGCATTTGAATGCCAACCTTCTCCACTTGGAGAGCGAGTTCGCTGCGGCCTCCAAGCTGCGAAGCTAGATCGGGATGAAGTGCGCGACTCCACGTTAGGAAGAAGCGCGCTCGCTCGCGAGGTGTAATCCACTCGCGATGGGAGGCGCAAAGAACGGACATGTCGCGGGAGAGTACTGCGCGTCCAAGAGCGCCTCTTCCACGAAGGCGCGCACTGTGAAAGTCGATGCCGTAAGCCTGACCCTGGGGATCTACCAGTGCGTTGCCGCCGTGGAGATCCCGCTGGTCTACGCCGGCGTTGTGCAGGCTCGCGAGCAGGCGCGCGAGCTCGGCGAGTAGCTTGGACCTCCGTGTGGTTGTTTGTAGGGCCTCCGTGGCGGTAATCGCATTGGGGATCGCCTCCAGGGACACAAACCAGCCGTCGCCAACGTCCTGGCCGATTTCGACAGCGTGGGGGACTCGTACGCCTAGCGCCTCAAGAGCCCGTAGTCCCTCGAACTCGCGGTGGGCCCGCGCCTTGTCAAATGGTCTTGCGTAGTGAGCGCGAGCGCGAAAGCGTTTGACGATTTTGCCCGTCTGCTGCTGCGGATCTTCACAAAAATCTACGCTTCGCCCAGGCGCAGTTCGAAGGCGCTTTGGGGCAGGGGAGGCCTTTGGGTGACCCGAATCGGGGGGTGAATGGGGATCGCTGGACATGCTCGCAAAGGGATCATGGCGTGAAGGGTGGCATTTCGTCCTCGGAATGCCGAGAATCCCCGCGCTGTGACACTTCAACTTTATCTTCTGCGGCAGATTCTAGCCGCCTTCACTGTAATCACGTGCGGAATCACCTTTGTGGTTTTTCCGGCTGTTGCTGTGGGCGCGGTGCACACACTCGGCGGAGTGAATATGGGGGCGATGCTGGGATACTTGCCTCTAGTCGGCATGGGCCTGATTCCCTATTTGGTCCCGATGGCCTACTTGTTGGCCGTAACTTCTGTCTATGGAAAGCTGGCCGCGCAGAACGAGTGGACTGCGATTCGCATGGCTCGTATCAATCCACTCAGCATGTTGTTGCCAGCCTTTGTTGTCGGCGCAGCTCTGGGCGGTGGTACGTATGTCCTACTCTCGACGGTCGGTCCTAATTTTAAGTACGAGCAGACGCTCTATCGGCGCTATACCGTCATCGAGGCCTTCAAGAACCTTAGCCCCGGGCGGACCGAGCTTTCGTTTGATGACTTCCATCTCGATGCGGCTCGCCGCGCGGGCCCCAACTCATTTGCCGAGGTTCTCCTGTACCTGCCACGCAAGCCACCAGAAGAGGATCAGGAGTTTGTCGCTGAACTTGCGACTTTCAAATTCACCGAAGAGGCTCTCGAGATCTCGCTGATCGACGCACGCGTTGTGCTGGAAGGATCTGCCTATGAGGTCGGCAATCTAGGCTTCTCGGTTGCGCTCGACGAG
>ERZ889078.3520-NODE-3520-length-10308-cov-7.122793_pt1 | contig 10308 bp, 10 predicted proteins | sample MGYA00521266_ERZ889078 | MGnify/ENA primary metagenome ERZ889078 (study PRJEB32303, sample SAMEA104408618) | aquatic metagenome | biome: Brackish water; feature: Pelagic; material: water | place: Baltic Sea | collected 2014-06-16T06:34:00 | depth 76,534 m ... | reverse complement strand
GGATGCTGCTGTTCGGTCGCTGATTTTTTCGTGGTGGACGAAACGATGACCAAGGTCTGTCATCGCACCTTGCGGCGCCAGCTCAGTTTGCGGAGCGCGCCGCCGGGTGTGACGAGGCGATAACGGGTGTCGGAGATCTTGCCGAGCGTCTTCACCAACGCGGCGTCGAACGCGACAAACGCCGGGTTGGCGGCGTCGAACGGCAGACAGGCCGTGAGCAGGAGCGACCCGTCGGGCACGCTCGCAAACCCCGTAAAACCGGCGAAGAAGTCAGCTGGACGGTCTGACTCTGCCTGATGCGGCAGCACCTCGTCGGTGTCAGGCGTCGTGAGCGGGGCGTCGTCGTGCAGGTTGAAGTAGCCCGTCACGGTGGGCAGATCACTCTCGAACGGCGGATCTTCGTGATAGTCGACACACAGCTGCAGCCACGCCGCGCTCCACGCCTTGAAGTTGGGGTCGTCATCGGAGACCTCCCATTCCAGCCGCAGGTAGTCGTCGTCGCCCTCCGAGCTCTCGTGCACGTGGCAGAACGGCTCGCCGTACGCCGACATGGTCGCCAGCAACGCTGGGTGCGGCGTCGCGATCCCGCTCTCAGCCTGCGCCAAGGGCAGCGTCGTCCAGGCTGGCTGCGATTGGGCCCACGCCAAGAGCGGCGCCGATGGCCACGCGTGAACGCTGAGATTTGCGCTCTGAAAGCCAGCCTTCGTCGTGAATCGCGCGATCAGCTCACTGGCTACGGTGACGGCGCGCGCCGGATCCGTGCCGCGGATGCGCATGCCGCCGTAGGGCGTGTCCCACAGGATGATTCGTCGTCGTGTCATGTTTGAACCTCGGGTGTCGGCGCCGCACCCATTTGTGAGGAGCGGTCCACCCTAGCCTCATCGCGTCCGCAGCGTCCACAAGCGCCGCCGGCGGCTCAGCGCGGGCGACCGATTCGATCGCGTCTACCGTGAGCCCGTCGGCCGCTCGGGCAGGTTCACGCGCAACACCCCACCTTGTCGCGCGTCGATATGCCCAAGCCACAGCACCCCGTCCACCTCGCGCGCTGAGGTGCTCATGGCGTACGCGCCGGCCGGCGCCTGCAACAATCGCAGCGCCGTCCCGTGTGGCGCGTCCGGTTGGTCGACCTCGAGGACTTGGCCTCGCAGCTCCGCCTTGGGCAGCAACCAGCCCGGCGCCATCGCCATCGCCCACTTCGCGGCGACGTAGGGGTGAATCAGATCGTCAAGAATCGCGCGGCGCGGCGCGACGAGGGCGACCCAGACGGTGCTGCGCGGTGAGATGCGCAAGTTGTCCGGTAGGCCGGGAAGACGGTCGATCCAGACCTCGCACCGGCCGCGCTCTGAGCCGTGGAGGCCGCAGCGCTGGATCCGATACGCGGCGGTCTCGTTGACGAGCAGATGCCGGCCGCTTGGGCTGATGGCGACGCCGTTGGCGAAGTACAGCCCGCCCACCAACCGCGTGACCCGGCCACTTGGATACACGGCCAGCACCTGGCCCGTTGGGTCGTGGGAGGCCATCTCCAGCCGCAGGTCGTCGTGCACGCCGCGCCGCGCGGTGGCGTCGCTGAAGTAGATCATGCCGTCAGGCGCCACGGCGACATCGTCGACGAGACGCAGCTTGCGGCCTTCGAACGAGTCAACCAAGACGCGCACCGCGCCCGCGCCGTCGACCCGCAGCAGGCCTCGCACCGCGTCAGCGACCAGGAGCTCCCGGCTGCCGAGCGCCCACGCCATGCCCAGTGGGCGACCGCCGGTCGTGGCAAACGTCGCGATGCCGCCGCTCGGATCGACGCGGCGGATGACGCCGTCCGCACACGCGGCCAGGATCCCACCGCTGCCATCCGCGAGGATGTCTTCCGGTTGCGGCAACGTCGCCTCGCCGAGCCGCGTCGCGGCGTCGAGCAACGGCGACGCCGGCACGTCGCGGGCTGGCGGCGGCCGCCACGCCACGAAGGTGTACGCCGGCCATTTGAACGACACCCACGCGGCGAGCAGCGTCACGACCGCGACGGCCACGACGAGGCGGCGGCGACGACGCGCGTCGATCGACTCGGGCTGCGTTGGCGTGGGTGAGGTCATCGGTCCGCCTGTCGTTCTGGGTCAGCGCGCCTTGCCGAGGCTGCCAGTGTGGTCAGCCCGCGTCGCGCCGCGGCCACCTGCTCGGCGCTGAACCTCAGCATGCCGGGGGTCGCGCCACGCGCGCGGAGGCTGGGCGTCATCACGTCGTCCCCGTCGTCCCCGTCGACGCTGTGTCGCAGCCCCAGCGCGTGACCGACCTCGTGCAACACCAGGGCTGTCCGGCCCGCGGCCTCGCGCTGGCGCAGGTGCCGGGCGGAGAGCAGCACAACGTTCGGACCCTCACCACCCGGCCAGCCCATGGCTGTGGCGGCTCTGGAGAGGGGGCCGCGGGCGTCTTGGTCGTGCTGGAACACCAGCGGCCCTACCGCCAAGCCCGCCAAGTCTGGCAGCAGCGCCGCCGCCGCGCTTGACGCGGGCGCGATCTCGGCGACCAACACAACGCACACGCCGCCCGGAGCGCACCGCTCCGCCAGCGGTCGAATGTGATCGCGCAGCGGCGCCAGCAGCGCACGCAGCGGCGCGTCGGCCGGGAGTTGCGTGTGTTGCATGGGCAGCAACGGGCCCAGGCCGAGCGCCCTGGTAGACCGGAAAATCAGGGCCACAGGCAACCCCGCGCGCTGGAGGATCGCGCGGGCGTCGTCGACCGCCGCCTGGGCGCTGACCTCGTCGCTGGCTCCGAACGTGTGCGTGCCGTTGGCCGCGTGTGGCGTCGCGGCGGGGGGGGGCGGCGGCGACCGATCGCAGCCAGCGCTGGCGAGCAACGCCGCGACGACGCCGACCCGGGCTAGCCGCGAGCGACCCGAGGTGGGTGTCGCCAGCGACCGACCGGGCCGGCCAGGGTTCAAGGCGTCACCTGCACCGTCGCCGTCGCTGAGTCGATGTCCCAAATGGGGAACCCTGGGATCAGGTCCGCGAGCCCCAACAGCCGCAGCAGAAATGGACCATAGGCCCGAAATCGCAGGCGCGCCTCGATCGTGAGGGGGCCGGTCGCGTTCTTGGGAACCGGCAGAAACAGCGTCCAAGTCCGCTGTCGCAACGGCTCGATCGCGTCACTGGTGTGTTCGACGGCTTCCCAGCTGAACAGCGTGCGGTCGCCTTTGGTGTCGATGAAGCGGGACGACAGGCTGATCAGGTCACTGTCGCCATAGGGATCAAGCTCGCTCCAGTGGTCGCGCAAGTCGCCGTTGGTGTCGAGGTCGCCGCTGGCGTAAAAGACTTTGCCTTGGGCGTCTTTAGCGGAGATCTCGACCCACACCTGACGCAGAAAGCTCGAACCCGTAGGAAAGTTGTGGCCGGCGATCTTGTTCGTAACCGTCAGCACCAAGTCCAGCTGTTGATCGGTCGCCGTGCTGGGGCTCACCGCCAGCGAGAGCCCCGCCGCTGACGTCAACAGCTCGCCGATGGCGGCGTTCATCTCCGCCCGATCCGCCGTCGTCATCGTCGTGCCGCCGCCCACCTGCGTCTCCACCCCGACAAACAGGTGGCTGTGCACCGTACGCGTCGCCCCGCCCGTCGCCGCTAGGCCCTGGCGTGACGGCATGTGGCATTGCTGGCAGGTCTGCCCGGTCGCCTTGGCTGGCGACGTCTGCCACTCAGCGTGGGGACGCTCCAGCGGCAGGCCCGACGTCTCCACCACGTCGTGGCAGGCGCCGCAAAACTCAGCCTTGGCCATGTGGGGAGCGGTGCGACTTGTGTGAAATGCGTTGTCTTCTGGGTCCGAAAGCGTGGCGCCCATGCCCACCGCAGCGTCGAGCTTGTGCCCGGCGTTGAACGTGCGAACGACCTCGGTCGTCTTGTGGCACGCCTCGCACGTCACGCCCTCGAGCACGACCGGTGACAATGCGTCGAAGTTGAACCCCTGGACACATTCGCCGCCGCGCGTGCCAATCGCGGAGTGACACTGCGTGCAGAACCCATCTTCTTGGTTGGCCTTCGCGACGTTGCGAATCGCCACAAGCCGACGGAACACCGGATCGCGCATAGCGAACGCGTGGCGAGACAGCCGCCATTCGCGCGCGTGGTCCGCGTGGCAGGTCGCGCAGGTGTCCGACGTGCGGAAGCGCTTCGGGTCCAGCGTCGGCGTCGCAGGGATGGAGAGCGGGTCGACGAGGGCGAGCGTGGGCGAATCGGCCGGATCTTCGGCCGGATCGGAGCAACCGCCGACGATGGCGATGAGCCAAATCACCGCCAAAGGCCTCCGCACCCACTCGAGCCTGAGTCCCATGAACTTGCGTCGCGCCTGTTTGCCGGAATACGCCATGGTCTAGAGGCTCCGGAGAAAGGCGAGCAGGGCGTCGCGCAGGGTCTGCGACAACGCCTCATAAGACCCACGCACCGCCGTCGCCTCGCCGTCGTGCATGCGAATCGCTTGGTCGATCGTGTCGGCGGCGCCGCTGTGCAGGTACGGCGCCGTACGCGCCAGCCCCCACAGCGGAGCGGTTCGGAACTCCCGCATGTTGGCGCCAGCCTCCTCGATTCCCACACTCGTCGCCGGCAAAATCTCGTGCAGTAAGAGGTCGGAGAACAGGTGCACAGGTCCAGAAGCACCGGCTAATTCGGGCGTGTGGCAGGACGCGCAGCCGACGCTGGTGAAGAGCTGCCGACCCTCGGCTTCCTGCGCAGCGTTGGCACCCGGGCTCCGTGGCGGCGCGCCGAGCATGGTGAGGTAGAACGTCAGGTCGTCTGTCGCTTTGGGCGTGAACTCAGGGTCGGGCACAGCGTCGTTGTCGTGCACCCGGCCAAACGTGTGGTCCATGGACCAGGGCAGGGTCATGCCCATCTCTGTCGTCACGGCGTCGCGCACAAACTCCGCCACCGTCGGCACCTGCGCCTTCCAGCCGAAGCGGCCGAGCCGACCACCGTCGACCCAGCTGGGTCGGCCACTGATGCCATCGCCGTTCAGGTCGTTGGGGTCCGCGCCAGCGAGGATCACCTCGGGCGGGATCGCGTCGATCAGGCCCAGCCCAAAGAGGTGCGGCGTCTGCCGATGCTCGAAGATCGTCGCCTCCTTCTGCGGACGATTGACGCTGCCGGCCACTTGCGTCGTTCGGTGCAGCACGGTGCCCACGCTCGGCGGCACAAAGCGTCCCACCGGATCGAGGAATCCGTGGCGGATCACGTTGACTCCACGTGGGCCTGCGCCGCCTGCTACGGGTTCGAAGTGACAGGCGCGACACGAGTCGCCGTTGAAGCGAGGCCCTCCCAGCCCGTCTTTCACGCCGGCTTCTCGGTCCAGCTCCGCGCGACCGGCGAGGAAACGCAGCGCCTCCGGTGGCGTCAGCGCGCGCCGCGGTCCACCCCACTGGCCCAGCTCGGCGATCGGGGTGCCCGGCGCAATCAGCCCAACGCTGCGCTGCGTTCGCCCACCCAGGCTCACCAAGAACGCCTCCAGGTCGGCCCACGCCGCCTCGCTCAGCTTGGCTGCACGATCGCGCGCCTGCTGGCCTTCCCCGCCGTGCAGCAGCACCGCCTCGCGCAGCGTGTCAGCGCGGCCGTCGTGCAAATACGGGCCGACAGCGGCGACGCCCCAAAGCGGCTGCGTGCGAAACTCAGCGCCAGTGGCCACGCCTTGCTCCAGTCCGTCGGCGAGGTCGGGGCCCATGTCGTGCAGCAACAGGTCGGAGTACACCGGCAGCGGCCCACGTGGGCCCACCAACCGAGGCACGTGGCAGCCCTTGCAGCCCAGGTCGTCGAACACGCGCCTGCCCCGCTCACTCTCGGGCGTGGCCGCCTCCACCTCAGGCGCGGCGAGGAGCATCGCGAAGCTGACGAGGTCAAACAGGTCTGAGGTCGACATTTCGGGATCTGGGACGCCGTCGGTGTCTTTCAGGGGGCCATCGTCGGCCGCCGCCTGCGCCACGCCGCGCATCGCCGCGAGCGGTAGCAGGCGAGGGTCAACCGCGGTCTGGCCGCTGCCGGAGCTGCTGTCGACCGGCAAGGCCGCCTTCTGCGCTTGGGTCAGCGGATCGGTCGTCAAGCCGAGGTGATTGAAGAGCGGACCGCGGATGAACCCCTCGATGCTGACCGTCTGCGACTTGCGCCCGAAACGTCCGACAAATCCGCGGTCCCAGTTCGGTCGGCCGCTAATCCCGTCCTTGTTGGCGTCGTGTTCATCGGCGTTCTTCAGGATCGCCGCGCCCGGCAGCTCGGCCAGCAAGCCGACGCCGAAAAACGGCACCGCGTTGCGCTGGGCCACGACGTTGGTCGTCGCGGGCACCATCGGTCGCGCTGGTAGATCGGGACCGTACGCATACAAACGAATGACGCCGCCAGACTTGCCGGCCGATGTGCCGGGCACAAACGCGCCGTCGGGAAAGCGCCGCCCGGTCAGAAAGAAGTTGCGGTACCGACCGGCGCTCCCCCCGGTCGTCGGCTTCTCATGGCAGGCCGCACAGAACGTCACGTTGAACGCGGGCCCCAGGCCCTCCGCGAGGCTGAAGCGGTGTTCCGCGACCGCCTTGCCGCGCTCGAACGTCTGGAGTTGGGTGGCGGTCGCCCAGGGCGCCGGCTCGCCGAGCGGTGCGCTGATGCCCGCAGCGATGGCGCCGTGGTCCTGATCGATGGCCTCGCCGGGCGAGCAGGCCATCGCACCGATGGCCAGCAGAGACAGGCAACTCGCCACACCAACCGACGCAAAATCTCGCTGTGTGTCGCCGCGCATTACTTCATCTCCCGAACCAGCGCGAGCCCACGCTGTGGCTCGCTGAACACGCCGCCGACGGCATAGCAGATCCCGGCGCCGTCACACCAAATCCCGTGAATCGTGTCCGTTGTCCCCGTCTCCTCTTGGCTCCAGACACCCTTGGCGACGTCAAAGGCGCCGCCAACGCCGAGGATTCCGCCCAGGATGGCCTCTCCCGGTTTGGTCATGAACACCGCGTTGAGGCCCGGTGTCGCGTCTGGCGCGACGGTTGTCCAGGTGCTGCCGTTCCACGTCGCGACGCGGGCCTGGGCCCGGCCACCGACGGCGACGATGTGATCGGCGCTGGTTCCCCACAGCGAGACGAAATCGTCGTTGGCTTTGGCGCCGCCAGAGACTGCGCGCCACTTGGCGCCGTCCCAGCGCAGGATCAGTCCGGCCTCGCCCACCGCGAACGTGGTGCCGCCGATCCCCCAGACCTTGAAGATGGACGTCGCGTCCCGCGTGTTCTCGGCTGGATCGATCGGTACGGGTGCGAATTTTCCAGCCGAAAATCTCAGTATCACTGGCGTTCCAGCGCCCACAGTTCCGCCAACGACCCAGAGGTCGTCCTTGGCTGGGCCCCAAACGCCCCACAGGTCCTCCGTGGTCCCCGTGTCAACCGTGCTCCACGCCGCGCCATCCCAGTGCAGCGCCGCGCCCCTTGTGCCGACAACCCACACGTCGTCGGGAGCGAACCCGTACACCCAGGAGAGCAGCGGCACTCCAGGAGGGACGGTGGCTTTCGTCCAGGTTTTACCGTCGAAATGATGGATCTCACCGACCGTGGTGGTACCGCCGACGGTCCACACGTCGTCAGGTGCCGAGCCCCAGACGCCGGAGAGCGCACCCCCCTTCGACGCGTCGAACGACATCGTCCACACAGGTTGCTTGGCGGTGGCCGCGTCACCCGTTGGTTCTGTTGAACAGGCCAACGCGAACAGCGTCAACGCGACAAGACACGGCACGAACAGGCACGGCTTTCGGCCAGCGACAAGGCTCGTGCGACGGTTGAGCGGTGACGTCATGGGCGGCTCCCTCCTACGACCCGCACCGTGTCGGTGAACGAGCCGCGGGAGCCTAGCGGATTGGGCGTCGCGCACCAAGCGTCGCGTTAGTCTCTGGCGTGGAGCGGACGGTTGAACACCAGCACAGGGCAGGGCGCAGCGAGCAACACATGCTCAGCGACGCTCCCCATCAGTTTGGTGTGGACCGAGTCATGCGCGAGGCTCGGCATCACCACGGACCCGGCGTTGACCTCGTTGAGGTACGCGATGACGCCGTCCCCGCAGTGCTCATGCTCTAGCACCACGGCTTTGGTGCGCACGCGGGTCATGGCGGTGGCCAGTCCGTTCAACTTGGCCTCAACCTTGTCGCGCCACATCGCGAAGCCCTCTTCGATCGCAGCGGACAGCTCAGGGTCGGAGCCGTACGCGTCTTCGGTCGGCGGCGAGCGCAGGACATGGACCAAATGCAGCTCAGCGCCCGTGATCACGGCCAAATCCGCGGCGGTCTGCAGCCCAGCGTCATCTTCGTCGTTGAGCGACATGGGGTGCACCACGGGCCCGAATTCGGTCCAGCGTGCATCGGCCATGGCTCCGTTGACGACCAACACTGGCACCTCTTGGTCCCGGATGACCCGCGCTGTGGCCGAGTTGGAGACGCGCCGCAGCAGCGAGTGGTGGCCATCGGTCGGCATGACGACCAAGTCGGCGCGGAACCTTTGAAAGGCTTCATGAACGATCGAAAACGGCGAACCGAAGACCACAAGCGGCTTGACGCGGAGTCCGTGCTCACGCAGCTGGTCGGCCTGCAAGTCGAGCGGGCCAATGGCTTGTTCCTGGGCTAGCAGGTCCATTTGTTCGATGACAAAGGGATCCATAAAAGAGAGGCCAGCCGAACTCTCGACCGTGTGAACCAGGATCACTTCGGGATCATCCAAAGACTTCGCCAGCGCGGCGAGCGGCGCAAACGCGCGCACGCTGGTGGGACCCAGGTCACTCATCATCAGGAGGCGTCGAATCATGGGAGACTCCATGCCATGGCTGGCGGAAAACGGTGTCCGGAAGAATAGGCTACGTCGAAGCCCTCGGCCACTCCTTCTGTGCGGCCGTGGTCCGCGCTTCTCGCACATTCATGATTTCGCTGGGCCACGTCAGGCTGAGCGCGGTGGATGGCGCTCGCGGCTCGGCGTACCAGCCACCGGTGTGGCCGGCCTGCTATCGAGGTCCTACCAAACGGCGGGAGATTCGACTCAAGAGTCGACATCGCATCGCCATAAGGCTGTATGATGGGCTATAGCGTCAACTACTTCGTGTTCGTATGGCGTCTGATTCATACGATAATCGAACCGTCACTTGCCGCGTGTTCGCCGGTGCGGTGGCGCGCTCCTTGCGACGACGACATTCGCCCCCGCGGCACCGAGACGGGGACGCTCCAAAAAGACTAGACTGTCTGGCGCGCCGCGCTCCCGGGGCGCGTGACGCCGTGACCGCGCCGACGCAGTGACGCAGGACCGGAGGAACCACATGACCCGCCGAGCCGCGAAAAGTTGGGCCTACGAGCATCTTCTGATCGGCAACTTGGAGCGCATGGCGCGCAGTTTGCGTCACGCGCCGCAGCTGCGTCCCGAGCGCCATGGCGTCCAGATCACCCGCAATCGCCGCTACGGGCCGTTGCCTGAACAGCGCCTCGACATCTACCAGCTACCTGACCGCGCGCGACCGTCGCCGGTGGTGATCTACATCCACGGCGGCGGCTTTCGGTTCTTCGACAAAGACACCCATTGGGCGATCGCGGCGCGGTTTGCGCGTGAAGGCTACCTCGTCTTCAACGTCGACTATCGCGTCGGGCCGACCCACCGCTACCCCGCGCCGGTCCAGGATGTCGGCCTCGCGATGCAATGGGTGGTCCGCCACGCGCCGGCGATGGGTGGGGATGTGAACCGCCTAGTGCTGGCCGGCGAGTCTGCCGGCGCCAACCTCGCGACAGGGCTGGCCATCTCGTGTTCTTGGCGCCGCAGCGAGCTGTGGGCACAAACCGTGTGGGAGCTCAACGTACAGCCCAAAGTGTTGGCGCCTGCGTGTGGCTACCTGCAGGTGAGCGAACCCGGCCGGCACGCGGAGACAAAACAGATCCCAAGTTGGATGGCAGCGCGGATCCACGCGGTGAGCGACGGCTATTTGCCCGCCCATACGCCCGCGCAGCCCGCGCACGACTACGCCAACCCGCTGGCGCTGCTCGAGACCCTGGGCGCGCCACAACGCCGATTTCCCGCCACGTTTGCGATTTGTGGCGGCGACGATCCTGTCCGCGGTGACACCGAACGCCTTGGCTGCGCGCTCGAGCGCCTCCGCGTCCCGCACCAAGTTGAGGTCTATGACGGCGGCGGTCATACGTTTCACGCGTTGATGTTCACCCCGCTCGCGCGGCGGGCGTGGACGGACAAGCTGACCTTTGTGGCCCGCAATTTGCGCTAGGGGTCGCGCGTGCGGTCTTGGTCATCGTTTCGTCCACCACGAAAAAATCAGCGACCGAACAGCAGCATCC
>ERZ889078.3519-NODE-3519-length-10311-cov-6.951248_pt1 | contig 10311 bp, 5 predicted proteins | sample MGYA00521266_ERZ889078 | MGnify/ENA primary metagenome ERZ889078 (study PRJEB32303, sample SAMEA104408618) | aquatic metagenome | biome: Brackish water; feature: Pelagic; material: water | place: Baltic Sea | collected 2014-06-16T06:34:00 | depth 76,534 m ... | reverse complement strand
GGCCCCCGGCTGACCGCCATCCTGCTGCTAGCCCAGGAACTCGGCGTCTTCGTGCACCTCGACGCCGAACACTACGCCGTTCGTGACCTGACACTCGAGATGCTGCGCCGCGCGCTCACCGGCGACGACAAGCTCTGGACGTGGGCCGACGTCGGCATCGTCGTGCAGGCGTACTTGCGGGACGCGCCAAGCCACCTGACCGACGTGCTGGCGTTCTGTGCCGAGCGGGGCGTCTGCATGCCCTTACGGCTGGTGAAGGGCGCCTACTGGGACGCAGAGACCACCGCTGCAGACGCCCACGGCTACGACGCACCGCAGTGGCTGAACAAGGCGGAGACGGATCTCTGTTTCCAGCAGCTCATCCTCAAGGTGTTGGCCAGCGACGGCCTCGCCCAGCTCTGCATCGGCAGCCACAACCTCCGCGACCACTGTTTCGCCCGCGCCGCGCGCGTCTTGCTGCACCCCGAAGCGCCGCCGATCGAGCATCAGGCGCTGCACGCCACCTATGAAGGCCTCAGCACCGGCATGGCGCGGCTCGGCTGGGCGACAAGGAACTATATTCCCGTTGGATCCTTGCTGGTTGGCATGGCTTACCTCGTGCGACGCGTGATGGAGAACTCCTCACAGGTCGGCGTCCTGACCATGGCTCGAGGCGAGGTGAGTTTGTCGGAGGCGTTGCGCACACCAGGTGATGCGTTTCTTGCCGAACAAATAGGCAATAGGCTGAACTTACGACCAAATCAATCTGATAACAATGACGACCCCACGTTTATCAACCTGGCGCCCGCGCGGCTGTACCGGCCCAGCCATCGGCGCCACTTTCAGGAGGCGATCGCGCGGCGAACGCTGGTCCAGCCGCAAACGCAGCGCGCGGTCGCCACCGAGCCTACAGGTCGAAACGGACCCTGGCTGGAGAGCTTGTCGCCGTCCGACCTGAGCCTGACGGTGGGGCGCATCCAGACCTGCCTCGCCGCCGACGTGGACGCTGCCGTGGCGCGCGCGGAGGCGGCGCTGCCGGCCTGGCATGCGCTCGGCGCCCCTGGTCGTGGCGCGCTGCTGCTGCGGGCCGCCGAGCGGCTGGCCGGCCGCCGCGACGACTTCGCCGTGCTGGTCGCATTGGAGGCCGGAAAATCAAGGCTTGAGGCGTTAGGAGACGTAGACGAAGCGGTCGACTTCCTCCGCTTTTACGCGATGGAGGCCTGGCGCCGTGACCAACACGGCGGGTTGCGACGCGGGCGCGGGGTCATCGCCGTCATCGCGCCGTGGAACTTCCCGCTGGCGATCCCGTGCGGGATGGCCGCCGCGGCGCTGGCCGCCGGCAACACCGTGGCCCTCAAGAGCGCCGAGCAGTCGCCGCTGGTCGTGGAGGCCCTCGTCGAGCTGTTGCACGAGGTCGGGGTGCCGACGGACGCGGTACAGCACCTGCCAGGGGGCGGCCCAGAGGTAGGCGGCCCGCTCGTCGCGCACCCTGTGGTGGCTGGTTGTGTGTTCACGGGCTCGAAGGGCGTGGGCACGTCGCTGCACAGTCAGCTCGCGGCGGCGGCGCATGACACCGCCGATGGACGCACCTGCGGCAAAATGGTCATCACCGAGATGGGCGGAAAAAATGCAGTCATCATCACGGCTAATGCAGATATTGATGAAGCGATAGGTGCGTGTTTGTCCGCCGCGTTTGCTCACGCCGGGCAGAAGTGCTCCGCCGCGTCCCGCCTGCTAGTGGACCACCGCGTGTTCGACGCCTTCACCGAGCGATTCGCGCGCGCTGCGGCGGATCTGGTGGTCGGTGACGCGCTGACGCCTGGCGTGCAGGTGAACGCCGTGATCAGCCCGGAAGATCAGGCGCGTTTGTGCCAAGCGCAGCGCGATGCGGCCACCGAATGCGCGGCGCGAGGTGGACGGATCTTGCTCGCAGGTGGGCCAGCTGCTGGGCCTGGCCCGAGTGGGGGAGCGAGCGCCGGCGTGCGACCGGCGGTGTTTCAGCTGCCCGTGGCCGCCGCGGACGACCCGGAGAGCTTCTGTCGGCAAGAGCTGTTTGGTCCGGTGGTGCACGCGCTGCCGTTTCGGACCCTGGATGAGGCGGTCGCGCTGTTCAACGGCACCGAATATGCGCTGACAGGCGGGCTGTTTGCGCAGAGCGACGACGACATCGACGCGCTGCTGCCGCGGTTGCGCTGCGGCAATCTTTACGTCAACCGAAGCAACACAGGTGCGCGCGTAGCCGTTGAATCATTCGGTGGTTTTGCGATGAGCGGCACTGGACCCAAAGCGGGCGGCCGAGACTATCTCGACACGTTCTTGGCCGGGCACGCCGAGTCAAGTCTGCGCGCTGGGGCGGGCGGCGCGGTCGATTCACGCGAATATAAAGTTGATATTTATATAGTTGACGGGCCACCAGCGCGAGCCCCCGAGTGGCGACTCAGCGGCGAGGACGCACCTGCAGCCGAGGCGCTCGCGCAGGCCATCTGGCTCGTCTCTGGGCTCGTGGCCCTCGTTGGCAGGGCGGACGCTGGCGCCACGTCGGCGCAGTCCACGTCGGCGCAGTCCACGTCGGCGCAGTCCACGTCGGCGCAGTCCACGGCCGCCTTGCTGGCGCTGGAGGCCGCCCTGCCCGGTCTGGCGCGCGTGCGCTCAGAGCCCGAGATTACGCACCGGATCCCTGGTCAAGACACCCATGAGCGCCGCGACCTCGCGCGCGGGCCGACGCTCATCCTGGCCGACCGCGCGCGCCCTGGCCCCACTGGACTGGCCCACCTCGTGGCCGCCATCGCCGCCGGCTGCCCGACGCTGGTGGTGGCGCCGCCCGAGGCTCAGAGCGGCTGGTTGACGGTGCTGGCGTGCGTTCGCGCGGCAGGCATCGACGCGACGCGGTGTGACGTGGTGCCGGCGCGTGATGCGACGGAGGCTGCGGCCTGGATCGGTGTGCCGAGCGTAGCGACGGTTGTGATCGATGGTCCTCGCACGCCCTGGAGCGCAGCGCTGGGTGCCGCCCTGGGCGACCGACGACGTCCGGTGGCGTTGCCGCACGTGTGGTGCGCGCTGGATGGCCCCGATTTGCAGGATGGACCGGCGTTGCTGCTGCGGCATCTGTTGGTGCGGACAGTGGCGGTGAACACGATGCGCCACGGAGCGCCGTTGAGTCTGGATGGCTGAGGCGGCGCCGCCAGGCTCAGGAAGTCACCACTCGAGCTCGTCGTCGTGAAAATCGAGCGGCGTCTGCTGCCGCCAGCGCGCCACCGCCGCCGCGTCGACCCAGACCCCGCCATCGTCGAGCCACGCCTCAAAGGGCTGGAGCTGCTCCTCGGCGTCGACCTGACTGCGCCCGGTGCGGCAGTCGTAGTCCCAGCCGTGCGCGGCGCAGACCAACTTGTCGCCCTCGACGTGACCCTCCGTCAGCAGCGCGTTGCGATGGGTGCAGCGGCCGTACAGGACGGCGACGTCCTCCCCCAGTCGCAGCACAACCAAGTCGACCTCGGCGACGCGCGCTGGCGCTGGGACACGGTCTCGCAGCGCCGCCCACTCGGCGACGCGGTAGGGTTGTCGGCTCATCGTTGCTCCTTGGCGTCGTCCGGGCCGGCGACGCCGTCATACGCTGGATTCAGCAGGACGCGGTGGTAGCGGTCTGTGGCGTCAGCGGCGTAGCCGGCCAGCAGGCGTTCGATGGTCTCGAGCCTCAATCTGCGGGCCATTCGCGCGTTCGTGATGGCGATTCGGTCGTAGAGCGGCGTCATCGGCGGTCGTTTCAGCCACTCGTCGGCCTCGGCGAGGGTCATGAGCTGGGTGCCGCCGCTGCGCCCAGCGTAGAGCGCACGAACCGCATCGAGACGAACCCACTGGATCGTCGCGTCGGGTGATCGCCGAAACAGCGTCAACATCGAGAATGGGTTCAGGTCGCTGTAGGGCATCAACGGATGCAAGGCCGCACAGCCCATGCGATCGTCGCGCGCGAGGGGCAGGTTCGCGAAATCGGTGAGGTCCGAGACGAACCGGCGCCAGGCGTCCGGCGCGACGTCGATCATCGGCAGCACAACCTGGACGACCACCTGCGCGGGATCCGCGGCGATCTTCTGCATCAAGGCCACCAGAGTCGCCACCGACTCGGTCTCGGCGAAGTGCACATAGCGGTAGATCTGACCGAGGCGGCGGCCCTTCTTTGCGAACGGGCAGAAGCCATATTCTTCGACGAACTCAACCAAATAGCGCTCGTTGACACGCTGCGCCTCGCGCGCCAGGGCGTCACGTTGCAGGTCGGTGAGGTCCGGCAGCGGGTCAAACACCAGCGCTGGGGGCGGCGGTGGCGGTAGCGGCTTGGTCTTGATTCGGGACCACGCCTCGAAGTCTTCAGGGGACCACTCAGAACCGTTCATGACACACCTCCGTCCAGTTCACCGGTCACCCTACGCCAAATGACCCGCTGTAGAATCAAGAAGTTGATCCCCGTCAAGCCAGCCTTGCAGCGCCGAATAGGCGGCCTAGGATCGGGTTGTATGGACATCACGGACGCCATCGCCGAGACAACGACACCGCTCCCGGGCGACTTGGGTCGCGATGAGGTCGTTGACCTGAGGGTGCACGCGTCGGTCCTGCCGCCGCCGACCGCCCGGATCGTGCGACTTCGCGAGGTGATGCGCGCGACCCCTTGCTCGATCTGCCTGGAGCGGCCACGCCTGCTGCGTGCGTTTGAGCGCAGCCGAGAGGGGAAGCTAGCCGACAAGGAACACGCCACGATTCGCCGCGCCAAGGCCCTACGCTACGTCTTGCAGCACCGCGCGCCGCGGATCTACGACGATGAGCTGATCGTCGGTAATATGAGCTCTAAGCGCATCGGAGCGAACTACTATCACGAAGGAATCTCGGTAAATATACTTGAGGATATCGCAAGGCTAGAGACGCGCGCTGTGCCCCTGCACCTGACCGCAGCGGAGAAGCGCGAGCTCCTCAAGCTCGGCCTGTGGGGGGCGACGCGGAGCATCGCGGCGCGTTCGTTGGGGCGACCCGGGCGTCTGTCACATTTCGCCCACCTGCTGCGACCGCGGCGCTACATCGTCACGGAGGAGGCGGGCATCAGTCATCAGGTGGGCGGCTACGCAGACGTGGTGCAGTGTGGCCTCATCCGGGTGGATTCACGTGCCGCGGCGTGTATCGCGTCAGGTCTGCTGGAGAATGGCAGCCCGGCAAACGCGGATCAGCTCGCCTTCTTCGCCTCGGTTCGGATCGCGGTCGAGGGGGTCGTCGCGATGGCCACGCACCTCGCCGAGGCCTGCGAAGCGCGCGCGGCCGCAGCGACGACGACGCCCGAACGGCGCGACGAGCTGCGCATCATCGCCGCAGGGTGTCGCCATGTGCCGTTGCATCCCGCTCGGACGCTGCAGGAGGGGCTGCAGGCCTGCTGGTTGGTCCACGTCGCCCTGAACCTGGAGGACTACGAGCAGGGGCTGTCATTCGGCCGCTTGGACCAGATTCTGGGCCCGTTGTACGCGCGGGCGGTGGGCGCTAGTGCGTCTGCTACAGACGTGACCGCGACCACGCACGCCGACACGAGCCGCATCGTCGAGCTGCTGGCGAGCTTCGAACTCAAGACGTGCGAGACCATCCCGCTGTTTTCCGAACGCGTCGACATGGGTTTCAGCGGCAACACGGTCGGGCAGGCCATCACGCTGGGTGGGGTCGACGCTGCGGGCGACGACGCGACCAACCCGCTGTCAGGCCTATTTTTGGACGCTTTCGCGCAGATCCAGACGCGGGAGCCCAACATGCAAGTGCGGGTGCATGCGCAGACGCCGGAGTGGTTTCTGCACAAGGCCATGGCGGTCGTGCAGCTCGGCTCCGGAAGCCCTGCCCTGTTTGGCGACGCCGCCATCATCGGGGCGCTGCAAGCCGTGGGGGTCGCCGAGGCGCACGCGCGCGATTATGCGGTCATCGGGTGCGTCGAGATCGCGAGCCCAGGGCGGACGTACAACTCCTCAGACGCAGCGCTGATCAACTTGCCACTGTGTCTGGAGCTGGCGCTCAACCGAGGCCGTCAGTTCCCGGGCCCGCACGGCTCGCGCAAGCAGCTGGGGGCGCGCACCCCGCCCGTGGCCGAGCTGCTGACGTTTGAAGACGTGGTCGCCGCCTTCCGCGCTCAAGTCGTCGACGCGGTGGACGAGGTCGCCCAGGTGTTGAGCTGGTTGGAGCCGTGTTACCGGGCTCATCGCACGACCCCCGTCAATTCGATGATCACCGAGGGATGTGTCGAGAGCGGCCGCGACGTGACCTGGGGCGGCGCGATGTACGACATGACCGCGCTGCAGGCGGTGGGGCTCGCCGACACGGGCGACTCGCTGCACGCGTTGCGCCGCTTGGTCTTTGACGACAAAGCGATGTCGCTCACCGCGTTTGTGGCCATCTTGACGACCGACTTTGCCGACCAGGAGCCGCTGCGGTTGCGATTGCAGCGCCGCTTTGAACACTACGGCAACGGCGACCGCCGCGCCGATGAGATGACCGATCTGGCCGCCAACATCTACGCAGACGCCATCGGTTCGCACTCGAACAGTCGCGGCGGCGTCTGGATCCCTGGGTTCTACTCCATGACCTGCGGCACAAGCTTCGGCTCCGTGACCGGTGCCCTGCCCAACGGCCGCCACGCCGGCGCACGCCTCTCCAACGGATTCTCGCCGGTCGACGGCAGCGACGCCTCCGGCCCCACCGCCCTGCTGCGCTCCGCCGCTAGCCTCTCGACCCAGCGCTGGGCCAATGGCGGCGCGCTGAACATCAAGTTCGACGCACACACCGTCCGCGGCCGCGTCGGTCGCGACGCGCTGGCGAGCCTGTTTCGCACGTACCTGGTCGACCAAGCGGGCATGCAGGTTCAGATCAACGTGCTCGATAGCGAGACGCTGCGCGCTGCGAAGCTGGATCCGAACGCCTTCCCCAACCTGCTGGTGCGTGTCTCTGGCTACTGCGCCTACTTCAATGATCTGCAACCCGAGATTCAGGATGAGCTGATCGCGCGAACGGCCCATGGCGTGCACTGATCCAGCCGCCAGTGTGGGAGGTGCGAGCGCGAGCCCAGCGCCGCTCATCTTCGCCATTCAGCACTTTTGCATCCACGACGGCCCCGGCACCCGCAGCGTCGTCTTCTTCAAGGGCTGCCCGTTGCGGTGCCAGTGGTGCCAGAACCCCGAATCTTGGCGGCGCGAGACCGAGCTGGCGCACAAGGGCCACCTCTGCATTGACTGCGACACCTGTGTCGATGTGTGCCCAACTGGCGCGTTGACAGCGCCCGGCGTCTGGGACCCGGCGCGGTGCGACCTGTGCCTGCGCTGCGTCGATGCATGCCCCGCGGCGGCGATGGTGCGTTTTGGCGAGCCGCGCAGCGCAGACGACGTGTTGGCCGCGCTGCAGCCTGAGTTCAACCTGTATCGGCGCTCCGCAGGCGGCGTGACGCTGTCTGGTGGCGAGGCGACGCTCTTTGTGCCGCTGGCTACGGAGATCGCTCAGAGGCTGAAAAATCAGGCGATTCACAGCACGCTGGAGACGTGTGGGCTGTTCAAGCTGGCGGCCGTGCAGCCGTTGCTGGCGGCTATCGATCTGGTGTTGTTTGATCTCAAGCTGTTCGATGACGAAGCCCACCGAGCGCAGTGCGGCGCGGGCAACGCTGGGGTGAAGGAGAATCTGCGGGCGCTAGTTCGGCGGGCTGCGAGCGGCGCAGGGCCGCGCGTGTGGCCACGGTTGCCGATTATCCCCGGGATAACGAGCGTGGCGGACAACGTCACGGGCTGGGCGTCGCTGCTGCAGGAGATCGGCGTGCGTGGTGTGACGCTGGTGCCGTACCATCAGTTCGGAGCGGGCAAGCGGTCGTGGCTGCCTGACGCGCCCGCTGCGCCTGAGCTTGGCGCGCTCTCACCGGCGGAACTAGCCAGAAGCGCGGCGATTTTGGCGGCGCATGGGGTGCAGAGTTTTGCGCCTGGGGCGGAGGACTGGCGGCTCGCCGGGGGCGTGGCGACGAGGGGTTAGGGCGACAACCGCGATCCGACGGCGCGCGCTCGGCGTCGCTCCCATGCAACAACGGCTCGCGTTGAGGCGACGCTGCAGCCCGCTTAGGCCGCGCTCGACGTGCGAGACCGTCAGGTCCATGATGGCAACGACGCCGCAAACTTGAGCCAGCACCGGACGACGCTAGTTTGGCGAACCCGGCCATGGACACCCTCCGCCCCACGACTCGCCGCGCCACGGATGCCATGAACCGCCTCGCCACTTGGTGGCACCACCAAAAAGACCGCGGCATTGCACCGGACACGAGCCCCGAGCTGCGCAAGCGGATCCGCATCGGCAATGGCCTCACGCTGGTGCTCGTCGCGATCGGCGCGGCGTACACGCCGTTCTGGGCCCTGTTCGGTCAACCGGAGATGAGCGCCATCACAGCCGCCGGCACGATCGGTTGGATCGGGGCGTGGGCGCTGCTGGCGCGCGGGCATCACCTAGTTGGACGAGCGGCGACGGTCGTGACGGGCGTGCTGACCATCTTTGCCTACTCGGAGCTCTTCGACACGGCGGCCAATCTGAGCATCTACCTCCTCAACGCGGCGACGCTGCCGGCCGTCATGTTCACGGCGCGGGAGAGCAAAGTCCGCTGGTCGCTCACAGCCGCGGGGTTTTTGCTGTGGGTGGCGACTGAGGTCTCCCTGTTTCACGTGCCGCACGTGCCGGGTCTCTCAACCGACACCTACCGATTCCTGCACGCCAACAGCATGGTGCTCAACTTCGTGTTCCTCGGCGCAACCATGGCGGTGAGCACGCGCGAGAATCACGCCAGCGAGGCGCGCCTGCAGGATGTCGTTCGCACGCTGGAGGCCGAGGTCGCTGTCCGAGAGCAGGCCGAGGCGGACGCTGGCGCGGCGTTAACAGCGCACCAACGCTTTCTGGCCATGATCAGCCATGAGCTTAGAACCCCAATGAACGGGGTCCTGGGGATGGTCCACCTCCTTGGCGAGACCACGTTGGAGCGCGAGCAGCAGACCTACGTCGACCTGATCGACGAGTCAGGCCAGCTGATGCTCTCGCTGGTGGACGACCTGCTCGACATGTCGAAGCTGCAAGCCGGCGCGATGGTGTTCGATCCGAAGGAGACGGCCGTCACGCTGCTGTTGGAGCGCGCGATTGCGCCGATGCGGCTGGAGGGGGAGACGCGTGGCGTACAGGTCGCGCTCGTCGTGGCGCCTGGGGTACCGGAACGACTCAACCTGGATGCACAGCGGTTGCGTCAGGTGATCACCAACCTCGTCGGCAACGCGATGAAGTTCACTGAGAGAGGCCGCGTGACCGTTCGTGTGCGGTGGCTTACTGCGAACGACGATCCAACGCTGCCGATCGATATCGAAGACACTGGCATTGGTATCGCGGAGGACGGGCTCGCTAAGATCTTCTTGCCGTTCATTCAAGCTGAAACCTCGACATCGCGGCGTTTTGGCGGCACGGGGCTGGGTCTGCCCATCAGCCGTCAGCTTGTCGAGCTCATGCGCGGCGAGCTGACGGTGACGAGCGCGCTCGGCATCGGGACGACGTTCCGGATCCGGCTGCCCATACCGGCGCTCGACGCCACATCGCGGCCCCAGACAACGCCCACAGCCGCTGTGCACGCCAAACCCGACGACCGCCACATCGCGACGCAGCTTGGGGCCGCCTCCGCGCAGCGTGACCCGCCGCTCGACGTGATCGTGGCCGACGACAACGTCGTGAATCAGACGGTCTTGCGGCTCATGCTGATGGGTTGGGGCCACAGCGTGCGGATCGCCAACAGCGGCGCGGAGGCGGTGGCGTTGGTGCGCCAGCGGTGCCCCGATGTGGTGCTCATGGACTTGCAGATGCCCGAGATGGACGGCGTGGAGACAACCCAGCAGATTCGGATGCTCGGCGCCGCAGCGGCCACGCTGAGGGTGGTCGCGTGCACGGCCAGCGTGTTGCCCGAGGATCGTGCGCGCTGCATGGCTGCGGGCATGCACGAGGTGGTGATGAAGCCGATTCAGCCGGCCGAATTGCGCGCGGCGTTGCGTCGCTGAGGCCACGGACACGCATTCGGCAGAGCAAGGCCGAGTATGTCTCCAGCGCCTTCGAAGGCCGGCTCTTTCATCGCGGCCGTCAGCATCGGCGACGCTGCCATCGGTCGCCTGTTCGCACCTCGCCCGATTGACGCGGTCGGGATTGGCCTGGTGGCGTCGGTTGTGGCCTCGGTCATTGACCTCGCGATGGCACGCGCGGTGATGCGTGGTGGGCGCAGGCCTTGGTCATCGTTTCGTCCACCACGAAAAAATCAGCGACCGAACAGCAGCA
>ERZ889078.3518-NODE-3518-length-10311-cov-19.721041_pt1 | contig 10311 bp, 19 predicted proteins | sample MGYA00521266_ERZ889078 | MGnify/ENA primary metagenome ERZ889078 (study PRJEB32303, sample SAMEA104408618) | aquatic metagenome | biome: Brackish water; feature: Pelagic; material: water | place: Baltic Sea | collected 2014-06-16T06:34:00 | depth 76,534 m ... | reverse complement strand
CGTTATAGGGCATTTACTTCTCAACCATATTTAGCCCATCTTTCCAATTTGAATAAGGTACATCCTTTTTACACACAATCTCTTTGTGTTCATCCCAAAACTTTTTAATCCGCAATCTATCGGTTTTCTCTGTTTCATCTGCCATTTCAATTAATCCTACACATTCATTGTATAGCTCAATTTTATTTAGTTTATGCTCTGAAAACCGATTAATTGCTCTCGCTAGTTGTGTATATACACTTTCTCTATTTTCCATATTAAAAACGCCCTATAACAAAATGTAAAGCAAATAGCCGTTATTGAGCGGGTAATTAAACTATCTGCGTGTTTATAAATATTATCTACAATTCAATATTTGTGGTTACTTATCGGCTACATTGCCTTACATAAACCGTTAGCGGTAAGTTTAAGAAGCATTGTACCACTCAATGAAATTACAAACGGATTCAAAAGTTTTTTCAATTGAACAAGTTATCAATGAGTTTTGTACTTCTTTCATTTTCTTAACACCTTCTAAAATATAAGACCCTATTAATATTTTTGAAACAACAGGCATTAACCAATTCCATGAAGTGTTGTATTTCATTTCTTTTGGCTCATAGTGTTCTTTTGTTTCTGATTCATACGAATATTTAATTGGTGTCCATTCTCCATTGTTAGGCATATAATAGCAACCTATCATTTTTTGTTCACCCATAAATATTGCAACCATTTCTAATTTTGTTTCCATAATATTTTGAATTAAAACCTACCGCTAACAATGTGTATAGCAAATAGGCCAGTTAAGTTATTATTTCAATTCAAAGTTTGTGCGTGGCTTACTTGTCATACACTCGACCGTTAGCAACAAGGCTACTTTCTATACTTCGCATTAAACTTTTCGTAATTTTCATTGTATTTCTCTGCTTTCGCTACCCTTACTTTTACTTCTTCTTCTGTTTCAAGTCTGTAACCATGTATGCTTATATAGTCAACAGGTAGTCCAAGCCCGCCCTCTTCTCTTTGGAAGAAGCCAAACTTCTCACCATCTTTTAGGTGTTTTCCTATATCTTCAAGTGTTAGTAATCCATCGGGTAGCTCTACTTCACGTTGGTATCTAACCTTTTGTGGTTCATATTTTACTTCTATTCTACTTGCGTACATCATAACATTTTCGTTTTAAAACCGCCCAGTTGCTAACACAGTGTATAGCAAATAAGCCATTAAAGTTTGTACTAAATTTGATAGTTTTGTGCGTGGCTTACTTGCCATACACTCAACGTTATAGTCAATCAAAATTAAAGTGATTTCCAGTTCCTTAATTTAATTTCCCATGTAAGTTTATTTATAGGTGCAAATATACTACTACTGTTTGTGTTTATTTTTATCATGACTTTACATAATTTTATCATTTCCTCTTTATTGTTTGTTTCATACAGTTTTAATTATTAAGTTATTAGTAATTTGATAGTTATGCTGTCTTATCACATTATGTACACAAAACTCAGAATTCGATCCTAATATCACTATCATCAAATTCAATCTCAGCTGAATGCAGAGTTTCGAAATAACCACACCAAAAAGCAGATATTTGCATCTCATTCCCATTATCTGCTATTAATTTTAAGCAATACGTTCCCAGGTGCTCATCAGGTTTTATTATATAGTTATCCCTTCCAATTTTATTTGCTGTATCTTGCGTTATAGCCTCTCCATTTTTTGAGAATAGTTTAGGAGAATATACAAACCAACTTTTCTCTTTATTTTCTGCGAATATCTCATCTTTAGATTTCTTCTTGTAGGAATATGAATTTAAATCTCTATACATTTTATAGTGTTCCTTTATCCGCTGTAAGTTATCCTTTGCTACCTCTATGATATCCCATTCCAGCTCTAAGTAGTCCCGTGTACTTTCTGATCCGAAGCTATCTCCAGTAGTATATGATAATTTAATTCTGAATTTCATTTTATGCTTTATTTTCATATGAACCGTAAAAGTTATAATATAGTGTTTTCTATTACTTCTATCCAAGTATCGTCGAAATCTTCATCTGTCCAATCCTTACATTCGTCCTGCTCTCTTAGGAAGTTTCTAACCTGCATACCTTCCCAAAAATGAACAGCATGTGGTATAACTCCATCAATAACAGGACTTACCGTACCATATTTTACTTTCCATTCTTTAAAAAGATCTACACCTTCAGATCTAAGCCATGTCTTGGTTTTCTTAACCAATGTAGCATCTATTCCCATCCCTCTATGTTTTGTTTTAACATAGAGTTAAAATCTTCGGTAATTATATCTAGTTGCTTACTATTTGTAACATATTCGTATCTTTTACCATCATGTATATCATATGGAATTGCTAATGATTCTAATTTACCATTTTCTATAGAATATACAACGACAAAATCATTTTCAATATCACCACCTGCTGGGAAATCCAAAGCCATATAAATTCTTTTCGCATCTTTTTTGATGTAATCGACTGCCCTTTTATAGCATGATTTAACATCACCACCCAATAACAATGCATTAAATTCCAATTTACCTGCTTTAGTCTCAGCTAATAGATGGAATGGATAGTATCCATAAAGATCAGAATTGTCTATCTTCTGGATAGATACCATATCTTCTGCAAATTCTTCTTTGTTTTTCATATATTTAAGTTTGTTTCTGTTTCGAATCTTCTGTCTCAACCCATTCATAAGAACCGCCGAAAATACTTTCCCTAACTTTAACCTGTATTTCTGTTCCTATAATCTTATAATAGCATTCTATCGGTGAGTAGCCCTTATCCGTTCTTACCTGATATGGTTTACCTTGTCTTCCGTTATCGTAATTCAAATCCATTATTATATGTGGTTCGTTTGGAAAACCACTCATAAAATCACGAAAATCTAATTCGTGAAGTATCCATCCGCCATCATCTAAACATCTTCCCCTTGCTATCGGGTAAACTTCATCATCAACTTTAAGATTTTCGTTAGATAGAGTATATCTAATTTTTTCGTGTACTATTTCTATTTTCATATACCCAATTTTTAGTTTGTATTGTAACTAATAGCTTATATTAATCTCCAAAAGTAATGTTATAATCCGATGAATAAAAATTTATTTGGCATAATTAAAAACCAAGCTCATAAAGATCTGATGAAAGCTCCATTGGTTCACCAAAGCCATCTCTGAATATTATCATATCCCTAATAGGATCTAGCATCTCATCTTTCCAAATATTTTTAAGGGAAGAGATCACATAGACAGGATCATCTTCTATCTTAATATTTATTGATTCTGGTGTTAATATAGTAAGAATAAGTTTTTTAGCTTCTTTAGCTTCTTTATTATTAATTAACACATTAATCCATCCATTAACATTCCATTCTTCCCAACTTAACTCAAAAGCATTACATGAAAATTTTGCATTTCCGTTTAAAAATTCATAAGGAGAACGTATTAAATCTGGCCCTCCCTCCAATGAGGTTAGATCCGTTTCTGCACATAAATATCCACCAACTTCTTTTGGTCCACCTTTCAGGCTTCTTATTTTTTTGTTTTCAGAACAATCAAAGTGCAATTTAACTGTTTTTGTACTCCATTCTAATGATTCTATATCTGTACCTGCTACTGACAAAAAACCATCTACATTTTCGGGTAATCCTTTCAATGATATAATCGGATTATAACTCAGATCTATGCTCTTACCAATCTTGGGTAGAAAATCTATGCTAGTTAATTTATTTATCGCAACCATAAAACTGCCACCTACTATTTTCGGTGCATATCTTAATGTTGTTAATAGATTACTATTACATAAAAAGTTTCCGTGAACTTCTTTCGGCCCATACTTTAAAGATTCTAGTGAGCATCTAGAACAATTAAAATCACCTTTGACTATTCTTGGTGACCCTTTAAGGTTTCCAATCTTCATGAATGCCATGTCCACTGAGCCGTGTGCTATGCCAAACTCAATCCCAAAAAATCCTTCACCATCAAGGTTAAGATCCCCAAAAACATCTATCCTTCCATCAGATCCATAACCCCATAGATCCTCTTTATCGGAATTACCAAAGCCAATATTGCTGAGATGTTCCTCTAAATATCTTACCTGATCACTAGTTAACATCTTCTGTCTCATAATCCTAATTAATCATTTTATGATAGTTGTTTATTGACCATGAAACGTTATCCGACACATGGTTGATAATACATGTATGCATTTTCTTTGAAGAAAGTATGATTGCATTATGCATTTTATGCATGCTGATGTTTAATGAAGATTGCGGATCCTCGTAATATTCATCTAAGACCATTTTCTCAAAGACTTCTTCTTTTTTGCGAATTAATAACTTTGAGTTCTTATGTATATAGATGTCCATGATCATTCCTATACGAATTAATTTCGTTCTCTTGGCTATGATCTGTAAGGGTGGCTCATCTATTATCGACAATCTGGTCCTTATAATCAGCGAAACGTCAAAATTCACATCACTGATCTCATTAGACAATCCTAAATTATCCATGTCATTCATAAGTTCAAGAATATCGTCCTGCGTGATGTGTGTAGCATTACATGATAAATTTATAATTATATTGGGTATGGCATTTTCGGTTGACCCAATAGTATCACTCTCAAAGTTTTCTACCTCCTTATCTAAAATGCCTAAAGGAGATTTTGATCGATTAGTGAATGTAACTTTTTTATTCTTAATGTTCCGAGAAATATAATTTCCGATATCAATCCAGGATCTTAAGTTTTCCACATATCTGTGAATCTCTTCATATACAATCAATTCAGAATTTGTATCTGGAATCTTTTGTAGACCGCCTAATAAATTGCATGACGACATAATTACTAATTTAAATGCAAATATAATACATTCTAACGATCGTAAAAAATGATTATTTGCATTTATTTGATATATAAAAAAAATTGATAATATGAGAACTTTAAAAAAAGGTATTAGTGGAAGCGATGTACAACAGTTACAGGAATTCCTTGGGCTTCTTGCAGATGGAGAATTCGGTCCAAATACTGAAAAATACGTTAAGAAATGGCAAGAGAAACAAGGTTTAGTTGCTGATGGAATAGTAGGTCCAAAAACTTGGGAAATGATGGCACTTGCATCTACTGATGGTCTAGAAACTATTATGCACTCAGATGATTTTCAGATTAATGAATATTTTTTACCCGATTATGAATATAGGAAAGGACCTATAAATCCACGATGGGTATTTTTACATCATACTGCTGGATGGCATAAGCCTAAAGCAGTAGTTAATGGTTGGAAAGCTGATAAACGCGGTCCTGTTGGTACAGAGTTTGTTATAGGTGGTGTATCTGTGAAAGGTGACGATTTCTCTAGAGATGGAAATGTAATCCAAGCTTTCCCGCATAAAAATTATGGCTGGCATCTCGGGAAAAATGGAAACCAATCAATGCATAAAAATTCAGTAGCTATTGAGTTATGTAACTTTGGATATTTAGAACTTGGTGGTTATCATAAATGGGATGCTAAAACAAAGAAATATTTATGGATTCCTAAAGATCCTAGTAAATATTATACATATTCAGGAGCTTCTGCAGATGATTCTCAAATTGTACATCTTGCTTCACCATTTAGGGGATATAAGACATGGCACAGATATTCAGATAAGCAGATAGAGGCCCTACGAAATCTGCTCATTTATATAGGTGATAGAGATAATATAGATATTAAAAAAGGATTGCCTGAATTGATAGACCAGTTAGGAGCTAAAGCATTTGAATTTACTGAAGATGCATACTATGGAATAATAGAGGGTGTTTGGAGCCATTCTAATGTCAGAAAAGATAAGTTTGATATATTTCCCCAACAGGAAATGATGGATATGTTAAGAAGTCTTTAGTGAGCTTGAACCCTGTAAAATTCAGGGTTCAGTTTAACTTATTCGGTAACTTTAGGCTCTACTATTTCACTCAATAGCATAGCACATATAGCTGCCTTTTCCTCGTGTTTCGGGCTAAAACTACTCATGAATGCTCTTACATATGGCCATGCACTTTCAATTAATGTTTCATCTACATTTTCTTTGAATTTGACTTTACCACCATTAAAAAATAGAGTAGAAAATAACTTATTATACTCACCATTATCGTTATCATAAAATCCTCTCTCTTTTGCCTCCTTTAATAGTTCATGATCTGTATCAAGTGTAGAAAATGCAATATCTGCATTTGTTAATTTTGGAAATTTGAAATCTTTTAGTTCCATTGTTTAAGTTTTAGTAATTAAAATTTTTTAAGTATTCTATAGCTTCTTTCTGCTTCTCTATTAATGTGGGATTCATCAATATTAAGTTTTTCAATCATAAATATTGATCCATGGTCAAGTCCGCTGATTACGATCTTCTGCCCGCATCCAGGACAGCTAAAATCAATATCAAGACCTCTTGTTTTTTCTCTAACCAAAAAGTATTTTTTACAGTTTATACATGGTATTCTTTTAGTTTTTAGATAACCTCTGATAATAAAATTCTTATCCTCTTCTGAAGTTTTTATTAGTGCTACAGAAGAATACTTCTTAGCTATTTTATAACTGCTGTTAAATAATCTCTTTATAAACCACATCTTATCAATATTTAATTTCTGGATTATCTTCTTCGCACCATTTTTTATAGAGAACAACCTTCCTCTTCATTCTCATAGCTTTTTCCTTTAATTCCTCTAATGAGCTTGCTATTAAAACAGTATCCAGTGCTATTGCATCCTGTGCGGAATCAGCTAGATAGCTTCCGAGAAATCTATGACCGGATTCTGCTAGTCTATGCATTTCAGGAGAATCTGGATAGCACTCTCTTACTTCTTTTATTAATTCTTCTGAATATGCCATAATATTTTATTTAAATTCGACGAAATCGAAAAAAGCTTCCATGAGATTTGATATAGCTGTTTTCTTTTTGTTATCTTTATCATATCGAAACCCAAATTCTGCTATTATAAAATCAGGTTTACTTTCTTTTATAAATAGCCAGTCGTTATTTAGCTCTCCTAAGAGGTGAATAGTTTCTCCATCTTTATACCACCAACGACCAAGTCTCTTTGCATTTGCAATATCATATGGTATAGGAATCTTTCCTTTCAAGCAAATAAGTGATGCAAGATTTAAGAAGCGTTCTATGTTATTCTCGAGGATTTCTCCATTTCTACCAGTTATTTTAAGTTCCATTAGTTATATAAATTATTCTCTCCTAAATACCATCCACTACAAAATGTTTTAGCTTTTTCTGGACTCTCACAAAATTCTATTACATTATCGAAGAAAAATTTTTCATCTTCTGAAAAATCTTTATCCTTCAATCTTTCCTTCTTATATTCTTGAAAATTTAGAGGCTTAAATTCGTTTCCTGTCCTAGTAAGAACGCTCATAATATTTTGCGCTACTATCTCATATTCACATCTTCCGAAAATACTTCCAGCCGGAAATGATAAAAAATCTGATGGTTTCATATTTACTATTTTACTATTTTATTAAAGCAAATATATTACTATAATACGATTAAAAAAAATGAAATCGAGTTTTAATGAAAATAAAAAAGTCCTAGAATTTCTAGGACTTTAATGCTTTACCTTTCACCATTTTATTTATTCCATTTTAGCTCCGCATGATGGACAGAATTTCCAAGAGCTCTTTTTAATTCTTGTTCCGCATGAATAACAATAGGATCTAAGTTCTTTAGGCTCTATTGGAAGCTGTGATATTGGAAGAATCTTATATTTATAAGTATGAGTAGACCACACATTAAAATTGCCATAGCCATTCTCGAAATTCTGATCTGATTTTTCACCACGTTGAATTCTACCTGTTTCCATAGTCTTCTCGTTAGCAACAAAAGCAGAGCTTGTAGTAAATGTTCCTGTTGCACTTATAGAGCCGCTTAGATCTACTGAATTACTCGAATATAAACTAGCTGGTGTAATCGTTGTATTTGATGCATTATACGTGAAAGTATTATATGGTACTGTTCCAGTTCCCGAATTCGAATTATATGAACATGTCGTATATGTTATTCCCGAAGAATTTTCGATCTCTTTAAAAAATGAGACCTCTATATCTCCATTGCGTGCAATAGCTTTTTTAGTCTCCTCCGAACCGTCTACCTCATATGTTTGAAATACGAGTTTTCTATTTTCATCTATGAATCTTTCAAGAAATACCCTTTGCCCTGGTTTTAAAATGATCCCTCTATTACTTATAGGGACTCCATTTATGGATACCTTAGCCATATAAACTGAAGATGTTTTATTTAATAGCTCGATTTCGAATTCTTGCTTATCTGAGAGATAAACATTTTTTTCTTTGTAAATTCTCTGTCTGTTTTTGTGTGTTGAAATCCATGCCTCTGGGGAAGGATCTGCCACATGATAATTGTTTGTTTTCATTGTTTTTTACCTTTATTTTAATTAAGATCCATTCATAGCTCTTTTATAAACTATTCTAAAGCTACTTTTGTAACTCTGGACATCAAACGGTGAAAGGTTCCGCTTTAATGTATATATCTTATATTATCAATAAAGGAAAAGTTCCGATTAGACGTATGCTCTATTATAATTTAGATTTTTTTCAAATTAACTTATAATTTTCAACAATAGTAAGAAAATTTGAAACAGCAAAACGATATTGAATTTTTTTATCAGTAATTAATTTGGATACCTCTGACAAAGACAATGTTCTGTTATTCATCATTTTATGATGATAAATAGCTATATTATTTATGACCCCATTTACCATAGCAGGATCAATTCTCAATTCAGATACATTAATATTATAACTTCCACCTCCACCTGGACCATGTACAGAAAACCTTAATGTATTAAAATTTTTAAATTTATTTATTAATGTTTCAATATTTTCGGATATTTCTATATCTTTAGTATTTAATACACCTACGTCGATATTTCTAAATATTGTTAACCATCCTTTCTTATCTCTACCTGCACTTAAGTCACATAAAGAATCATTATGTAATTTAAATAAAACAACAGAATCTCCTTCAAAATTTAATATCTCGTTGTTGGCTGGGATCAATTTCTCAATGATTTTTTTGTTTTTTAACTTATATGACTTCCCTATTATTAGCTTAGCTTTCATTAGTTATTAAATTTATGTCAATGTTTCTTTTATTCAGCATTCCGTTATTTAATATACCTATTCGGTAAACCCTTCTCTCTGTCTTCTTTACCCTCAATATATTTTTTATTAAGCAAACTTCCTTTAATAATATATTTAGGTTTTGACTTACCCTCAAACCCTCTTAAATAGGCCATATACATATTTTGTAGCATAATAAACTTTTTAGTCCCAGTAGGAGTTGATATCTTTATATTTAGGAAATTCTTTTCTTAAATATTTTTCTGCTTCTTTTCTTACTCTATCATTTATAAGCTCATATCCACTCCACCATCTAGAGTGTGATTTTTCTGAATATTTTTTAGTAAAAAGCTTTGGAGCTTCTTTTGATGATAAAATAATTTCATTACCATCTTTGATGTTGTAATATATTGGCGAATTGTTTCTTTCTTCATAGGAATCTTTGAATCTAGGAATCCATGTTTTTTCCTCTACTGTTTCCCATTCATCTTCATCCTGATATGATACCTGATACCCCCATTCACTTATAATAACACCTCCGGAGTTTCTCGATCCTCTTTTCGGTAGTTTCCTTTTCACTTTAGTAATTTCAAAATGACCATTTTCACTTTGATCTAGAAAAGATATAAGCTCGTATGAATATCTTGTTGAAAAGTTAATGAATGCATCTCTATCATAGAATGCTGCCTTATAAAAAATCATAGCTCTAGTCCTTCCATTAGAATCTTTTAATTCATTCCACATAGAGTGAGAGGTTGATTCAAGTTTCCATCCTTCTGGAAGTATGACATCGAAGAATAATTCATCAGATGATCCAGTTATCTCTATACCCATCTTTTTATACTGATCCTCTAAACTAGAGTCTCTTGAATGTGAGTTCCACTTAATAGGGAGTTGTGATGAATTTACTAGTTCTTGCTGGCCTCTGGCTTCTTGATTCTCTATACCATTTTCTTCCATAGTATAGAGAATATTCGACACCAGACTTCCTAAATCGCGAGCTGATGTATCAGTAATTCTTCTTTTTGTCATTGTCTCTTAATTTTAATTCAGTAGCAAAAATATAAATTTATTACGTTGATAAAAAATGTTAATCGATATATATTATTATGAGACATGTTAAAATATATGAGAGTTTTCAAACTGAAGATGAAATTTCTAAAATCTGTAAAAAATATAATATAGAGGATTATATTATATC
>ERZ889078.3516-NODE-3516-length-10322-cov-19.079575_pt1 | contig 10322 bp, 14 predicted proteins | sample MGYA00521266_ERZ889078 | MGnify/ENA primary metagenome ERZ889078 (study PRJEB32303, sample SAMEA104408618) | aquatic metagenome | biome: Brackish water; feature: Pelagic; material: water | place: Baltic Sea | collected 2014-06-16T06:34:00 | depth 76,534 m ... | reverse complement strand
TTCATTTTAATCGTACCCCCTCAATCTTTTCTCATTCTAAAGTAGATATAAAAAATAATGAGTCTAAAGTATTATATAAAGGTTGTGCTTTTTTCACTGAGAAATAGAGAAAAAATTATTTTTTACTGAAATTAAAAACATCACTTAAATCAATAGTTGATTCAGGCATTTTTTCAGCACCTGGTTTTGGTTGACCTGTTTCTCCCTGACCAAATTCATCTTTTTCATCAGATTCGGGTTCTGGTTCGGATTCTTCTTCAGGTTCTGGTTCAGACTCAGATTCTTGTTCCGGTTCAGATGTCGACTCTGCTTCAGCTACAGGTTCAGATTCAGACATTAAGTCCTCTTTTTTTGAATCATCAGTAGTCCAATCAAAGTCGTTCTTAGGTTCTGCATCACTAATTGTAATATCTGATTCTTCCTCAACAGATTCAGAAACAAATTCTGATTGTGGTTCTGGTTTAGAGATTTCAGAAACTGAAGATTCAGATTCTTGAACAGAAACAGGTTCGGTTTCAGAAATATGAGGTTCTTCTTGATAACCTTCTTCTTCCATCAATTTTTTTGCAGAAAGTTCTTCAGGTGTTGGTTGCTTATCAGCATATACTGCACTTGCATCTTCACTCATTAATTCACTAACTGTTTTATTTGGATCAAGGTCGACTGCTTTATTATCATAATAAGGTTTAACATCAGAGCCTTCAAGTTTAGGTTCAGAAGGTTCAAGTCTAGAAACTTGTTCTGGTTGTATTTGAGGTTCAACAATTTTTTCTTTAGTTTCATTAGATTTTTGTTCATCAAAGCTTTGTTGAATTTTTTGTTCAGTACAAGTCATTTCTGTAGCCATTCTTTCAGCTTCAGAGTCAGAACAAGCTAAGCCATTATCTCTTAAAGTTTGAGCAAGTTTTCTTACCCTTGGATCGTTAATTTTTTCAAAAGCCAATATTATCACCTAAAATTAGTATATTTTTTAGTATACTGGATACGACACTAATATTTAAAGATTACGATAAAATCAGATACACTTATCAATCATACCTCTTAATTTTTCCAGAAGATTTCCAGCTGCTTTTTCTTCACCAAATTCTTTAGAATCAATTCTTTCAATAACGCCAATCCTATTTCTAAGAGCCATTATATCACCTAATAAAGTTTCTTTGTTAATAATTTGACCAGATTCTAAAGTAGTTTTCATTTTTACTAATAAATCTTCCATCTCCATTAACTCGTGCATAATACTTTCACTTTCATGTTTTAAATCTTTCAAAATAAACTCTATTTCACCATCTTTATGTTCTTCATCCATAAAAAGAATATTAATCATAATATTTAAAAGCTTTTCGCAATAATAATTAAATCTTGTTCATCTTTAATCACTTTTTTTACAGAAAAAATTTTTTCAATTAAAGTTCTAATTTTTTCAGAATTACCGGTTTTTTTCAAAATAGAAAACGCAAATCTTTCTTTTCCAACTCGTTTCATTTCTAAAAGTCCTGCTTCAACATCATTAAAATTATGAATTGAAGTTACAGATATAACAACATCAAAATATTTATCCGGATAAGGAATCTCCTCCGCTTCACAACAAATCGTTTTGAAAGAACACCTTTTTAGAAGTTCTTTTGAAGGATCTAAACCTACAAGTCGACAATCAAGAATTTCTGATGCAAAACCAGGTCCACAACCAACATCCAACATTAAATCAGATCTATCAAAACGAAGATGTTCTTTTATAATTCTTAATTTTCTTAGTTGTTCTTCCTTGTGAAGTTCTTCATATCCATCTGCAATATCATCATAATAAGTTTTCATTCGAATCACATATTTTTGCTTTTTTTCCAGTTTCTTTTTCAAAAAGTCTCATAAAATAATTTATTCCTTCTTTCAAAAAATCTTTTCGTTCCATATTTAAAAGCTTGATTGTTTCTTCCATTTTTTCAGGAGTTCCTTCTAATTCGACAAGATCAAACATTTGAGGATAAACTTCAGTTCTAAGAATACATTCATTAAGTTCATAATACTCAACATTTAAATCTCTTCTATAACGAACTCGCATACCTAACTTTTCAAACACAGACATCATTTTTTTTCCATCTTGAATTTTCACTTCCTCTTCATCTCTCACCTTATAACCATCAATAATCTCTTTTTTTCCTTTCCAAGATAAAACTGCTTCTTCTCCAATAAATCGAACTCTTAGAGTTTCTTTTTTATTCCAAATTCTACCATCAGGAAAATCAAAACTAAAATCTCTTTGAAGCCCTTTTTTAATAAATACTGCTCCAATAGACTCTAATTTCTTCTTGAAATTTTCTAAATTAATAATCGCTTTAAGCTCCATTTCTTGCATAATTTTCCTCACTAAAAATCATGATAGACCAAAAACTTTGTTTTTGATTCTTGCATAATTAAACAAAAAAAGAGTTGCTTTAAAAAGTTTATCAATAGAAGCAAAATATTTATAAAAAGCCTATTCTTCTCCACCAAGATTGGGCCTATGGTCTAGCGGCTACGCGCTAAAATCAAGATTCGCTAGTTTACAGCTAAGCGCGCCGTAAATGACATCGCCTCGACATGGCGGGAATCCCCGGTTCAAGTCCGGGTGGGCCCATACTTTTTTATACATTCTAAGATTTCTAAATTCATGATTGTTGATTACAAAGCTAATTTTTTTGGAGATAAACATTGGAATGAATTATCTTCATTCTTAAGTCAAGCAGACCAATTAATTCTTTATCATTCGACATCAAACATTTTTCTTGATAGAATTTTAAAAGAAGGTATTAAACCTCCCAGTAAAACTAATATTTCAAATTATAAAGGAGAAGAATGTTGCGGAAAAAGTTTAGAATCCAATCCTGAATTAGTTTATTTAATTGATTATGGCCATATTCATTTTGGAGCTAATGGAGCTCTTAGAAAATGGGGTGGAGAACTTGCATGCTTTAGAATTTTAATTGATGACTTGTCAAAACTTAGACCTGATGAAGATTCAAGAAAAGACAATTATCATGATTCATTAGCTTATGAAGATAGTTGTGCATATGAAGGTATTATTACTCCAGAAAAAATTATTGGTTACTATACTATAAACAAAGAACAAAAACTAGAATATAAAAAATTAAAACCTTTACCTGAAAATATAATTTCTTTAGAAAAAAATAATATTCAAAAAATTGTTCTTAACTAATTAGTTCTCGTTAAATATTTCAACTATTGCTGCGAATGCAGGTCTAGTGATGAATACTCCAGCAGTTACTCCTAAGATTGTTGTGATTGCAAATCCTTTCAAGAGTCCTGCTCCTGCAAAGTATAATGGAATCATAGCAACTAATGTTGTAAAATAAGCAGCCATTATAATAAAGAAAGCACTTTTAATTCTATCTTTCCAACTTAAGTAAGCAATTGTTTTTCTTGTTAGAGTTTCATCTGCAATAACTATTTGATGATCCACTCCAGTTCCTATCGCAATAATAATTCCTGCTATTGCTGCCAAGTCTAAGTTCCATCCAATAATAGAAGCCATACCCAAAATAATTAATGCTTCAGATAACATAGTTATAAACATAGGTATTGAAACGCTGAATTTTCTATATCTAATAAAAACAACAATCGCTACAGATACAATTGCTAATAAACCCATTAATAATGCGTTCTTGATAAATTCTTCTCCTAATAATGGCGAGATAGAATCAGTTTTTACAATGTTAAGTTTTACTGGTAAACTTCCTGTAATTAATATTGTTTGAAGCCTTTTCATGTTTTGTAAAGTGTCATAAGTCGCTTCTTGTTGAGTTGCTCCAGCTCCACTTCCTGAAATGGAAATATCAGTTACTGGACTTCCTCTTAATTCAGCACCAATTCTTAAACTATCAACTAATATATCATCTAAAAATAAGTCAAGCGATTCATTTAAGTAATCATCTGTTCCTTCAAAAACAACTTCTAAATTTCGTGATACATCTGCTTGTCTTTGTGCAGCTTCTGGACTTAACGCTATACTAAACCTAAATCTACAAGCCCAACCTTCTGGTGAAGTTCCGCAACCGGAGTTAGGATCAATTCCTGAACAATCTGCACTTCTACAAACATAAGTTACGTCAGATCCACCTTTAAAGACAACTTCAGGACCAATTTTTGCTTCAAATTTTCCTTGTTTTGCTAATAATTCTTTTACTTCTTCTTTATTAGCACCTGCAATTTCTACAACAACAAAATAATCACCTGTTAAATCTCTTGTTGATCGAACAGTTATATCGCTTAAGCCATAAATATTAAGTCTTTCTTTAATGTTTGAAATAACAATATCTAGTTCTTCTGCTGAAACTTGTTCTTCAGGTTCTAAAACTACTCTTGTTCCACCTGATAAATCTAATCCTTTTCGAATATTATTAGTAGGCGCATCATAAACAACTAATCCAATATCTTCAGTTCCAATTATTTCTTTTTCTTCTATAGGCACTTCAATTGTTTCAGTTACATTAATTGTTTCATTTAATTCTTCATCAAATACTTCAGTAGTAATTGTTTGAGTTTCAGTCTCATTTAGTATTGTGATTTTATATTCTGGTTTTGTGATTAATCGGTAAATATTATCATTAGTTTGAAGTGTAAATGTTTTATTTGGAGGAATATCTGCTACAAATTCATAATAATCATTTGCAGAAGTTACAGGTTTATTATTTATTGCAATAATAGTCTCTTTACCCATCGGAGTAGATCCAGAACTCGGGCCTTCCATTCCTGCTAAGTTTGCAGCACTATCTTTTGTAACAAATCTAATAGTTGCACCTTCGTGCCAAGGATTAGGATGAATACTAACAATTGCTATTAGTAAGAAAGCTATTAAAATTAAAATTCTAACATTCGTAAATAATTTTTTTAGTATATTCATTTTACGCCTTTCTTATCTAAATATATTCTAATAATTGCCACGTTTTGAATCCAAGTATTAACTAAGTCTACTAATAAACCAACTAATAATATAACCATTATTTGTCTGATAACTTCTGATTGAGTTACTAACAATGCCACAGTAATTGCTACTAATGTGGTTGCAGTCATAGTAAGACCTGTTTTCATTGCACTTAAGATTCGACTTAAGACTGTTCCTTCTTTGTTTTTCAAAACTCTTGTACTTAACAAAATATCTGTGTCTACACTATAACCTATCAACATAAGGAATGCTGCAATTCCAGCAGTGCTAAGTTTCATTCCAAAAAAATCAACTATTGCTAAGGTAATAATAATATCTGATAACGCTGCTAATATCACTGCAGCACTTGGAACTAAGCTTCTAAAATAATAGAAAACTACCAGTCCCATAAATATGAATGCAACAAATATTGCAAATAATGTTTGTTTGAAAAAACTGTCTCCTAACGATGAACCAATTGTTTCAGCAGAATAAAAGTCTCTTAAATTAGGTATTCTTGTTTCAAGTGTTAATAATAATTCACTTTCAGTTATATCAGCTGCTTCTATTATGAATCCTTTTTGAACTCCAAATTCAGATATTAATCTAACAGATACGTCTGAATTAGGTAATTGATTATGTAGAATGCTAGTAATCTCTTCAGAAGTGATTGAAATTTCTGTTGGAACTGTGAATATAATTCCTCCTTTTAATGAAACTCCTTTATTTACAAAATCGCCTGTTTGAACAATGTTCATTCCAATTGCAATTATTGCGAATAGTAATAATAAAATAGGTATAAATAATAGTTTTCTATATTGTTCATCATAAATTCTTAAGAAAAAATTTTTCTGTTCATTTCTCGCAGTTACTATTTTCTCTTCTACCAATTTAGGTTCATTTTCTTGAACAATAGGTTCTTTTGTTTTCTTTAATCGTTCAACTTTACGAGCTTTTCTAGAGTGCTTCATATTATAACTGGTGTTTTTATGGGATTAATAAAGCTTTTCTTTTAAAAAAGGCAAATTTTATAAACTTCATAGGCTATATTTCAATATTAAAAAAGAGGATTCTTTATGAGAAAAAAAGCCCAAGTATCTGTTGAATATATGTTCATCATAGGATTAGCAATGACAATTCTTATTCCTGGAAGCATGATTTTCTTTAAATATTCTCAAAGTTCTAATGAGGGTTTAGTGGCCACACAAATTAATCGAATTGGAAAAAATCTAATTGATACTGCAGATTCTATTTATACAGTTGGGAAAAATTCTTGGACTACCATGGACACCAATTTTCCAGAATCAATTTTTGAAATGTATATAATTGAAGATGCACAAGAGTTAGTTATTAAATATAATACTGCTCGTGGACCTACGGAAGCAGTTTTTTTTTCCGATACCCCCATACAAGGAGAACATCCTAGAACAGACGACACTAACATCCAAGATATAACTCCTCTTTTTCATCCAGGCATGATGCATATTAAAGTTGAATCAAAAGGGGATGTAGTAATAATCGGAGAAACAGTAGTTGTATGAGTAATATTAAAATCAAATCAGAAGGTGATGTTATATTAATAGGAGACATAGTTATTCTAAGTTAGGACAAGCAAGTACAGAGTTTGTTATTTTAATGGTTTTTATGATGTTGGCATTTACTAGTATTTTCATTGTAATTCAAAAGACGAGTATTGATTTTCATCACACTATAACTGAACAAACTGCTTCTCAAGTAACTAATGTTATTACAACTGAAGTTGAACTTGCTAAAGATGTTCGTGATGGTTATCGAAGAACTTTCTTTTTACCTGAATTCATTAATGGTTATGAATACACCATGCAACTTTATGATAAATTAGAATTAGAAATTGATTTTCGTGATAAGAAGCATTTTGCTTTCTTCACAGAAGAAGTAGATGGTTTTATTCAAAAGAGTTACAATGAAATAGCTAAAGTTGATAATTTTCTTTATTTGAATTGTGGTAATGAACCTTTTGATGCAAGAGATACTGCTGTTTGTTCAACAGCTGAAAGCACAGGAGTTAATGGTTGTCAAAATTATTTAGGCATTTCTGATTGCCAAGCTTGTTGTAATTATTGGACTGTGTCTGAATGCACTGATTTATGTTTATGATTCTATGATTTAAAATAACAACTTTTAAATACTAAAAGTTTTCTAATTAATTCAAGGTTAGTGAAAGATGGCAGGAATATTTAAACGATTTTTAGGAAAATTCTTTAGAAACCTTTTCAAAAAGAAAAAGGATATTAAATTAGGACTCTATGGTCCTCCTAACGGTGGTAAGACTACTCTAGCTAATAAGATTTGTCAAGATTGGCTTGGAGAAGATATGGGTTCTGTTTCAAATGTTGCTCACGAAACTCGAGAAATTCAGATTAAAGAAGAAATTACTATTAAACATAAGGGTCGTGAACTTAAATTTAATTTAGTTGATACTCCTGGAATTGCTACAAGAATTGATTATGAAGAGTTCATTAAAGAAGGCATGAAAGAAAAAGAAGCTAAAGAACGAGCTAAAGAAGCTACAAAAGGAGTTATAGATTCTATTAAGTGGCTTGATGATATGGATGCAGTTATTGTTGTTTTAGACAGTACAAAAGACCCATACACACAAGTAAATATCACAATCATTGGTAACTTAGAAGCAAGAAACATACCAGTTTTATTAGTCGGGAACAAAGTTGATTTGAAAAAATCAGATTTGAAAAAGATGCAAGCTGCATTCCCACAGTATGAATTAATAGGTATTAGTGCTAAGTTTGGAAAGAACATGGATGATTTTTATGAAACCCTGTTCAAAATAACTAAATAAAAGGTGAATTTTTGTTAACATTTCAATTTGTACCATATTCGGAAATAGAAGCGCTCAGTTCTATTAAAAGAATCAATAAACTGATGAAGCTTGTTAAAGAGAACAAGATTATTCTTTTAGAAGGTAAACTTAAAAGTCATGAAGAAACTGAGTTAATTGCTAAAACCATGGAAGAGATTGATGGTAAATTTCGAGGTATTGAACTTGGAGTTGTTCATCCTGAAAGTAAAGATAACATGTTATTATGGCACAAAATTCGACAAACATTAATTGATGCTTTGCTAGGGGACAGAAAAGGATTCACAATTATTGGTCCTGCAAGTATTATTAAAGAAATCAAGAACGATCCAGAGAAGATCCAATTGATGATAGAAGAAGCGGCTTCTAAAAAATAAAGGTGATTAAAGATTCCACACCAATGCGTAAAGTGCGGAGAAATGTATGGTGATGCTTCTAATAAGATTATTGAAGGTTGTACCTGTGGTGGAAAGCTTTTCTTTTACATAAAAAAATCTGCTCTTGAAAAACGAGAAAATGAAGAACAGATTATACTTAGTAAAAAAGATAAAGAACAAATTGAAAAAGATGTTTATGATATTTTAGGTCCTCAAATCGATACTGAAAAACCTATTGTTCTTGATTTAGAATCTATTAAAATTAAAAAACCAGGCAAGTATGAACTTGATTTAGTTAATTTGTTCAAAGGTCAACCTTTAGTTTACAAACTTGAAGAAGGAAAGTATGTAATTGATGTTGTTGAAAGCTTTAGTAGATCTAAAGATAAAGAATAAGCTTTAAATAAGTATTATTTCTATTATATTTATATGATCATAGATGTACACGCACATTTGGAACTAGAAGAATCTGATGAAAATAGAAATGAAGTTCTAAAAAGAGCAGAAGAAGCAGGCGTTAAAATAATTATTTGTAATGGAATAGACCCAAAAAACAATAGAAAAATTCTAGAATTATCCAAAAAACATTCTTTGATTAAAGCAGCTCTTGGATTTTACCCTTGTGAATGTGATAAAGTTTCTAAAGAAGAATTTGAAAAAGAATTAAAATTCATTAAAAAAAATAAAAAAAAAATTATCGCTATTGGTGAAATTGGTCTTGATAAGAAATGGGATAATGATTTTGACAGACAACAAGAATGTTTTCGTGAATTAATTTCTTTAGCTCAAAAACTAGACATTCCAATTATTGTTCATTCTCGTATGGCTGAAGAAAAAGCTATTGAAATAATGGAAGAAATGAATGTTAAAAAAGCTGTTATGCATTGTTTTTCAGGTAAAAAAAAGTTTGTTCAAAGATGTATTGATAATAAATGGTCTTTAACAATTCCAGGAGATATTATCAGAGGTCAACAATTTCAAGAAATGGCTAAAATGATTCCTTTAAAACAAATTTTAACTGAAACAGATTTTCCTGTGAAAAAATTTGAACCTGCAGATATTTCTGAAAGTTTGAAAAAAATTGCTGAGATTAAAGGCTTAGATATTCAAGAATTAAGCAACATCATTTTTCAGAACTATCAACGTTTATTCTAGTGCCTTGATAACATTTGTTATGAACTGAGCACCGTTTCCTAAAACATCATAATCTGATCGGTATTCAAAAATTCCAATTTTAGGAGGTTTTACTTCTGAAATCATTCTTTCTATTTGATATCTTCTTAGATCTGAACAGTTTGGTTGGCTGCACATTCGTAAATCTGGTGAAAAGCAATCCATGTCTATATCAAATAAAGTCGCATTTTTATATCGGTCATCCCCTATAACTCCAACTTCACCAAATAAATCCATTGCTTCTTCTTTTCTTTCAGAATCCAATCCTCCCCACCCATAATTCACAACTTTCCTTGGTTTAATATCTCTTTTTACAGTTATCATATAAGAACCATAGCTTGCTCCTGAATATCTATCTTGGTCTTTTCTAAAATAATCTCCATGAAAATCTGCTCTTACTACTGAATCAATTGGTTGATATAATAATAATGCTCCAAAGTGGCTTGGACCAATACAGATTACATGGTCAAAAAGATTTGATAATTCTTTAATTGTTTTTTTTTGTTCAGAAATATTATCTAAAGAAATTATTTGATTTTTTAATTTCATACCATGATGAGCATCATAATAAAAATTTCTTTGTTGAACTTTTGATTCAGAAATTATTCCAAAATCTAATTCTCCTTTATCAATAACATTCAGATTTTTAGTTTTAGAATTCATGATTTGAGATCTAATTTTATCAGTTAATCCTTTAGAATAAGATTCCCAAGAGTCTATACAAAATCCATCAGCATCTTCTATAAATACTGTTTCGATTGGTACACCGATTAAAGCTATATTTTTCATTTTATTAATGATTCATAAATTTAGTGACTACTTTTGATTCTAATTATGGGAATAAAAATTCATATAAAATTTTTTGTAGAAATTGGTAAACTCAATTATATTTGTAATTTAATTAAATTTTTTTGAAACATATGAAAAAAGCTTTATTGGTGCTTGGGGGAGGAATAGATCAAGTATTCATGATTAAAACAACTAAAGAAATGGGATACCTAAC
>ERZ889078.3514-NODE-3514-length-10332-cov-31.472609_pt1 | contig 10332 bp, 19 predicted proteins | sample MGYA00521266_ERZ889078 | MGnify/ENA primary metagenome ERZ889078 (study PRJEB32303, sample SAMEA104408618) | aquatic metagenome | biome: Brackish water; feature: Pelagic; material: water | place: Baltic Sea | collected 2014-06-16T06:34:00 | depth 76,534 m ... | reverse complement strand
AAGCTTACTACAAATTTAGCAGATATAGGTTTCTAGGTAGATTCAGGCTAGATAATATACATATAAAGATATATAAAATCACATGAAACATATAAACCTATATGAGGATCACGATCTTTTAAGAGATCTAAATAAACTTGGCATTCATGAAGTTAAATGGGAGGTTTCTAACGGCGGAAAGTTAAAGGGAACTGATGAATATGTTAGAATAGAACGGTTGTTAGAAAAAGAGGAGAGAATAGTAAACGAATGGTCATATAAGAATTTTAGAATTGAGAAGATTAAAGGAGTATATGGATCAGAGCCGTTTGGTGATCACGATTATCTACATTATTATCGTTATGATTTTCACGTTACAATAAACTCAGAAGCTAATAAGCAATCAACCAAAGAATTTAGTTTCATTATTCGTATAGATCCAACATCTGCTATATCAAAATTTAATTCAATTCTTATACGTCGTGAACATGTATGGACCATATCCAATGGTTCAGTGGAAGAGTCATTCGAATACACCAAAGAGTTAATGGAAGGATATGATAAAGAACCAATATTCCCCTATGTTCTAAAAGTCTTTGAAAAAATACTATAATTCATGAAACACCTAAGCATATACGAAGACTATGATCTTTTAAGAGACCTAACTAAACTTGGAATTAATGAAGTTAAATGGGATGCTGTTTTTATAAATGCAACGCCTTCTAAATTAGAATATGCAGAACACGAGATAGCAAATGAGTGGACATATAAGAATCTTAGATTTGCTTCAGTCTCCATGAGATATTCAGACATAGAAACTAAAGAAGGTGATATATTAGAATATAGGTTTTCTGTTACGTTAAACTCCTCTGATAATAGACAATCAACAAAGAATTTTACAATATTTGTTCTTATAACCTCACCTGATATTAAAGATAATCCAAAACATATCGTCACAATATGTGGTGGACACGTAATACAGAGAAACCAGAATCCCATGAAAGAGTCAAGCGAGTTTGCTAAAGAGTTAATAGAAGGATATGGTAAAGAGGCAGTTCTTCCATATGCATTAAAGGTTTTTGAAAGCATCCTATAAATCTTTTAAATTAATTTGAATCCATATACTTAGAATTACACTCAGCAGATCTAAATATAATTCTGCTGCTACCTAATTAAATTTCGATATATAGCATAATGGAACATATAAATCTATACGAGAGTGAATCAGATCAGCTAAAAAGATTGATCAGTGATCTTGAAGACATTGGGCTTGACATATCTTTTAGTGTAACATATAAAGGTATTAGCATAATGACTCCACTGATGAAGCAGGAAAAAAGATTTCTTAAAGAATGGATTGGGCCTAATAAAGAAACCATTGAGGAGGTCAGTGGATTGATACCGGTTCCAATTCCAATCACAAAGGTAATGGGAGTTCCAAGACAAGAAGAACCATCATATCCGGATAAGGATTGGAACATTCAAATTAAATTAGAGATTAAGCTTAGAGGTTTCGATGATCTATGTCGGATACATTTTTCATATTGGCCACATTCACATGACACTTGGAATAACGCATATGGAATTAAAATAAAAATTCCAGATCCAACTGCACCAGGAGGGATGAAAGAAACGAATATTTATGAGTATGAGGGAGACCGGCTTATCGCAATACGTGAAAAATATTTAAATAGAAAGCCAGTAACACCAGATATCCTGACATTTCTATATGAGGCATTAAAAAAAATACAAAGCCCATAATGAAACACCTAAGCATATACGAAGACTATGATCTTTTAAGAGACCTAACTAAACTTGGAATTAATGAAGTTAATTGGACAATACATTTCCGTAAAATTCTTTCCAAGGATCCTTCACTTAATAAAAATAAGAGAAGAGTGTTTGAAGAAGAACATGAGATAGCTAATAACTGGACTTACAAGAATCTTAGAATTGATGGTGTATCAGGAGATTATGGATATTCCCTATTAAATAGTAATAGGGAATCCTATTATATTTTCTCTATAGAATTAAATAGAAAGCCCGATAAATACAGTCAAAATATTTTCCATATACATGTCCGCATAAACACTCAATTACCAGCTTTAAATTCCATCATTGTGCAAGAAAGAAACACTAATCATTTGAAAGGCACCTATGATGGCATTGTATTAATAGAATCTGTTGAATTTACTAAAGAGTTAATAAAAGGTTTTCTAAAAGAACCAATTCTTCCATATGCATTAAAGGTTTTTGAAAGCATCTTATAAAAGCATAGATTATCTTAGATTGGCTTTTTTAGGGAGGTTTTCAGGAGACCCCCGCCGTTCTAAATATGATATATAGTTATACATAGAGAGACTACTCATAGAGAGAGACACACAAAGATAAACATAATAATGAAACATATAAACCTATATGAGGATCATGATCTTTTAAGAGATCTAACTAAACTCGGAATCAATGAAATCAAATGGGATGTTGATACAGATCGATCAAGTGATACGACACCCATAGCTAAGCTAGAAGCCTATGAAGAAGATCATGAGATAGCTAATAACTGGAATTACAAGAATCTTAGATTTGTAGAGATAGAAGGAGATTATGGATACAAGATACGTACAGATTCAAACAATATTCCTGATACAGCATATTACTTTGAACTAACCTTTAATTCAGATAGAAATAAATTATCTGTTAATTCATTAGTTGCTCTCGTTCGTATAAATACAGCAGGAGATGATACAGGGACTTATATTATAATAAGCAAAGGTAACAGATCTTCTAATGAAACTGTGGTCAAAACCTTTGACTTCAATACTGAACTAATAGACGGCTATGGCAAAAATCCAATATTCCCATATATCTTAAAAACTATAGAGAAACTATTATGATGAAACACATAAACATATACGAAGACTATGATCTTTTAAGAGACCTAGCTAAACTTGGAATTAATGAAGTTAAATGGGACGTAGATGTAGCAATTACAAATATGGATGAAATCGCTCGCATCACTAAAAAGAAACTTTGTGAAGAAGATCATGAGATAGCTAATAACTGGACTTATAAGAATCTTAGATTTGTAGAGATAGAAGGCGAATATGGATTTAGACTACATGGAGGTGACAAGGGTCTAATAGACATAATGAATACTTTTAGAGTTGAACTAAACTCATATTCAAATGCTCAATCAACTAAATATTTCACATTCTATGTTCGTATAGATTTATCAAAGGGTACCATAAAAAATAATAAATCATATATTGGAATAGCAGAAGGTCATACAATTGACGTAAATACTGGTGTTTTAGATATGACTAAGAGTACAGACTATAACAAAGAACTAATAGATGGATTTAACAAAAATCCAATATTCCCATACATTTTAAAGTTCTTCGAGAGCCTCCTATAATACAACCCTAAACATAGTATGTTAGTAAGATACTCTCTTTCGTGTACAGGGGAGCAAAGCCCCTTGGACTCGCGAATTAGAGGGCCTTTTGCCAGCCCCTTTAAATGCGCGAGTTTCCACCCAGGGTGGACCGAGTCTTTTCTAAGTTTCCCCGAAACATTGTTAGCGGCCGAGTACAAGCTCCGCCAGATTTCTGTAGATTTGTGGAGATAAGTGGAGTTTTCTGGATCATAATCTATGTATCTCAGATCGCCCCGAGAAACGTCCACTGGTCTGGGCTTCTAATGCACTTCCCCATGTAACGGGGATAAGCTTGAAGTCCTATGGGCAAGTCTCTAATCTTCCCGGGCCTCAGCAAGCATATAGCTGTCTAGAATCTTTTGGAAACCCCACGCTATCCGGCCAAGCATTCACATAGAATCCTCGTGGTTCGTATCTTTCTATCTGGAGGTATGTGGAGTAGTGTATCTCTATGAGTAGTCTCTCTAGTAGGAGTAGCCTCTCTATGAACGGAACATATCTGGATGGCGGGGTCATCTGAGGTTAAGGTTAAAAAAGCCCTAAAGCATTTTAGGACCGGTGTAAAAATTACTCGTGGTTTCTTGGCTGTCTTAATCTATGAATACATATCTTCTAAATAAGATATATAGACCATGAAGCATTTAAAAGAAATGGATGAAATTGATGGTCTGGAAAATCTTATTAGTGATCTGACCTCTATTGGGTACTCTTATGAATATGTCCTTTATACAGAAGTAAAAATATATTTTCCAGCAACTGCTACTCTTGGCTATATTCAAAAGGAATTGTTTCCGATGTTTATCACTTTCAATAGTATGAGGAAACTTAATGCAACTTCATTTTCTAAAGATTTAGAAATAGCAAAGAGACTTGCTTTAGTAGAAATAAAGAAGGGCAACATCAAACAAGATAGTCATGATCTTAAAGAAGTTAGAAAGCTCTTCCAAAATAAATTAGATCCTGAGGTTGATAATATAATGTCAACGAAAGGAAAGTTTTTTAATGATGTTGAAAAATATAAAACATTTGATGAACTCATGGCCGCTTTTATAGATGCTCTTGATGGACTACGTTTAGAATATAAAGATTTAGCTAGAATAACTATAGATAAATCAGGGGAGATGGCAAACCCAAGTACATATAGAATTATAGTAGTAAGGAATATATGAAACACATAAAAGAAATGGATGATCTAATGAAGGATCTCGAGGGGCTTGGTTTTACACACAAGTACGAAGCGACGATATTCCTTCATTTGCTAGTAAATGATAATCCCCATAATATTGGTGATGATGGGCTATATCTGCCGGAGGAGGAGAATATACCATTGGTTAATATAAAGATCAAGCTGCCTAATAAAGCTAATATTGAAGATACAAAGGTATTTTATCCAATAATATTTAAAAAAATTAAAGATGGTAATTATCTTATAGACGAAGCGGGGAAAAAAGAGATCACTGATATCATGGGAAGAGAGTATAAAAAAGAGTTGGATCCTGTGTTAGCTAAAGGTGGCTTTATTAACGATGCACACAAGTATGAAAATCTCGATCATTTTCTGGATGATCTATCAGATGAGTTCGTGGATATATTTTTAGTTTTCACAGAGAAACATGCTATACACAGAATCACTGAAGAAAGATGTTATTGCTGGATTTATATAACAGAAACAATGATATGAAACACATAAAAGAAATGGATGATCTAATGAAGGATCTCGAGGGGCTTGGTTTTACTCACAAGTACAAAATCGTGGTATATCTGCTTGTGCAAATAAACGAGGAGGTGGAAGACTATGAGAGATCTAAATTTGGCACAGAACAGGAGATAGTCTATTTATTTGATACTGTAGTGAAATCAACTACGAAGATACCTAATAATATTAATAACCAGGATAACATTAAGAAATTTATATTGGAAAATCTTAAATCTGGTGATTTTAATATTATTGAGTCAGGATGGGATTTCAAAGATACTCTTAAGCATAAGATGGATGATCAGATAGATTCAATGCTATCTATAGAAAACCCTATATTTAAGAGGATTGATAAATTTAAAACTTTCGACGAGTTTATATCAGAGTTCATCACAGAATTCGATAAGACCCTTAGTATAGCTAAACACAAATACAATATTCACGAAATTAATGATGAAGAGAAAACTTCATTCTATATAGAAGTAGTAGAAGTTAAGACATAGTATGTTAGTAACATATCATGACGTACGCGAAAAAAAAATATTAATATGGAACACATAAAAGCATTTGAATCAGATGACATTCTTAAAGATATGAGATCATTGGACCTATCTCCAAGGAGACATGGGATTCTATTATGTTTGACATCTTCAGATGACAATGCAGTTAATGCATTTGCATATTTTGCCACTGGTAAAAACTTTAAAAGCATGGCTATTAATCTATGGGAGACAATAGGGGTTTCTGAATATGCAGAATATGAATATAAGGGTGAAGACTATGCGAAAATGGTTGAAATACTTATAAACAAAATGCTAGGTGGCGGTGATTCAACAATAGAATACATCGGATGGAAGCTTACACCCAGGGAGGGTTTGGATGACCTCTCTGCAATGCAGGTTCTTACAAACCCGGTAAAGGTATATTCGCTAGGCAAAAGATACTTCGTTGATTTTGAAAGTGAATTGAATCTAACAGAATATGGCAATATATGAGACACCTAAAAGAAATGGAGGACTTTGAACTCATGAAAGATCTAGACTCACTAGGATTTCTTTCAAAGAAGACTGGCAAACTAATATTTCATATCTACGAGTTTCCAGAAAGTACAGACGTAGAGAATCTGAGAGAAATAGATTTACCAGCGTATGTGGTTAAATTCGAAGCATCATATAATGCTACAGAGGATGAGCTAAAAAAGATAGCATTCAAGAGAATCAAAGAGAGAAAAGCTGAGCAGGACTTTAGTAATCTAGAAAAAGTATTCGGAGATAATTATAAGACATACGCCACGTCTCTTGGGAAACCTATTTGGAGATCGTATCAATCTTTAGAAGAGATGACCGAGGAATATGGTGAATATATATTTAGGCTATATGTAGGAGAAATAGCTGAAGTTTTTGGAATCGAAGTTGCTGATGCAGTAGATAAGAAATACCAACAAAATGAGGTGTCATTTGTCTTTGAAGATGGTTGGAAGTGATTCCTAAACTCTAGAGCAAGTTGGAGTATACTCTCCCGAAGATTGAATCTCCCGCCCTTTCCTATTTAGGAACACTGCAAATATACGGCCCGTTTCCGCAGATAAAAAACGAAAGCCCGATCTTATCGGGTTTTAGACACATTTTTTTACTACGTATAATAATATTATGTTTGCAAAATAAATAAAATAAACCAAACAATGATCAAATCAAAATCAGAAATGCCAAAATTAGATAAGATCGAAATAGATCTTACTGGACCAGATGGTAATGCATATGTCCTAATGTCCACTGCTAAAAAACTGGCAAGACAACTAAACCTCGATGGAGATATGATTTGTGACGAAATGATGTTAGGAGACTATGATAATCTTTTAATCGTCATGGAAGAGTATTTCGGGGATTTTATTATTATGTACCGTTAAAAACAATAACATGCCACAAAAAACAGAGACAGCAGAACACAAAGTTCCAAGAACATTATACAGGAACGAAATAGGAAAACATTTCAGCTCAGCAGATAACTCTGGTTATAATATTATGTTGAACTCCCTATGGAACACAGGCGGTGTTAAAGTTGTTAAAGCCGACAATGGTTTTTGGTATGAAGCGGCGTACGTAGAAGAGACCCCATCAAAAAGCAGCAGGCTCAAAATGAAAAAGTTGAAGTCTGATAAATCGGGCAAACCAATTTCGGTGTTTTATTAAAAAGATATAAATATGACTAAATCTGTCAAAACATGTTTAGGTTGTTCTCACGCATTAAATACTAATGACAATGAGGTAACCTGCGGGAAAAACTCAATAAAACCTTTTATTGTAAAAAAAGAGTTTAACTGTGAATATTTTCATACTACAACAAAGAAAAGAAAATATTCACTAAAATCATGGAAGGTTGAGGTAAGAGGAGAGTTTTTTACAGACGACGAAGCGATTCATGCTTTAGCAGATCAATACATGAGTATTTCCAAATGTGATCCACCTGGTGAGCACCCTATAGAGTTAATGGCAGGAAGCAGTGGAAACGTTGATCAGGACAACACTAAAAAAGCAAAAATGGTGTTTCTTTTTAAAACAATGCCCATATTTGGAATAGATCAATCCGTACAAAAATATGCACTTAATATACACCCATTTAAACCAGAGCATTGGTGGAATGTTATGGCAAAAAAAGATATAGGATTACCTGAATTACCATATGAATTTCAAGAACGTCCTCTTAGATATGAGGTAATTATTCCTTAATAATTTTTTTATTACGACTAATCGTATTACATTTGCATATCGTTTATTAAGAACCCTTAAGTATATTAATGAAAGAGCCCATGAAAATATCACTGAATCAAAAATACCATTTTGCTGTTCTTGTTGGCTTAGTAAGAGAAGGAGCTCTATCAGATAAGGCAGCAAAGTTTCTAGGACTTAGCGATAACCAGGGACGCATTTCATTTGGTCCACAAAGTAGTGCACAGGCATCAATATTTGATGGATGGGGCACTTGGACAGAGCCAAAGAATTATTATTACAAAACATATGATATGCCAAGACAGGAGTTTCTAGAGAGACCCCTCGAAAAAATGAAGGCTATGAAACTCAAAATGAAGATCGCTGTTAAAAAAGCATCCAAAGAGGGTAAAGTCGAAGATCTTAAATTAGTTAATAGTATTCTGGAAAATGGGGCAGATATAGAAAGCCACAATCGTTCTTTGTCAGAAGATCCACAAACATCATGGAGAATACTTGATAAAATAATTAATGGTAAATCCCTTGATGAACTGAAAGCTAGAGAATGGTAAATAAACAAAAATTAAAGCTATGAAGAAATTTATTATGATGGTGTTTTTACTAGCATCAATGTTTATGTCAGCCCAACCAATTTTGGTAGAGAGCAAAACTCCAGAATCCATGTGTACTATTATGAGTACGGGTATGTCCAAAGATGATGCATGTAATAAAACAAGAGAATTCATTATAGAAACATTAGATTCTGTGACTAAACTCTCCGAGTTTGATTATGGTACGAGGACTATGATTATTGTAAAAACTACAATTGAATCTATGTATAAGCCCATATTTAGAAAGGAAATCCAATATACATTTTCATATACTATAGTCTTCTACATAAGAGATAACCATATAGAAATCTATCCAGCATACACTATAATCTACGGAAAACAAAATATTACTAAGAATCAGATAAAGAAGATTGATACTTCAATAAATCTTTATTTTAGAAATTTCATAGAGCCATATATGAATAACATACATGCTAATAACGAAATCCAATAATTATGCTATTTCAAAAAGAATTAATATGCAAGGACTGTGGTAGTGAAGTAAAGAAAGATGAATGCTGTCCAGTCTGCTATGGTACAGAACGAATCGTGGTTGAAACCGATATCGCTAGATGGGCAAGGATAGCAACTATTGTTATAGGTGGATTGATAGCATTGGTTATCCTTGAAAATATATTTATAATCTAATTCGGTATACAATTTTTTATTACGCATTAATAGATTACATTTGCATAATCAAACCAAACTAAAAACATCTAAATGAAAATTAAATTAACAGGAGCCGAAAAAGATATTTTACAGCTAGCATCGGATCTACTCGATAAGCATTATTCAGACAGTGAAACAAGATGTAGAGAATTTAAATGGCTTTGCCATAAACACTTACCACAAGTAGGTGATGGATATATTGCTAATAAGAATGTTTTTGAAATTCAAGATAAAACTATTGCTGATATACAGAAAGCAAAGGATGAAGGTAAAAAAATATTTATGAAAATTCTTAATACATAATATGTTCTCGTTTTTTTACTGCGCAGAATATACATATCTTTACACTGTATTTAAAATATACATTTAAGAATATAAGGTCATGCCTCTAGTTGTTTGGTTACACGTGACCTAAGCCGGGATTTCAAACTCTCGGCTTTTTTTGTGGATAAAGTGGATATATACAATATGAAAATAATGAACTTTACTTCCTTTATAAACGAAAATGATTCTACGGCAAAGTCTTTCGAGGAGCTCTCCGAAGAAACAAAGATTCTAGCCATTGAAAAAAATAGGGACATAAACATTAGTCACGATTGGTGGGAGGATACAATAGAAATCTTTGCTGAGGATATGCTGAAATATGGATTAACAATAGATCCAGATGAAGGTGTACAATTCAGTGGTTTCCATTCTCAGGGAGACGGTGCATCGTTTGTTACAGAATCAATAGATTCAGAGGAATTCATGAAAGAAGGTCTGGAGCTTGACTCTAATGAATTCTTAGATATGGAAGAACCACCTAAAGATGAGCTGCAACAGCTGGTTGGTGATATGAAAGAAATTGGTTTTGATAATAGAGAAAGATTAACTCCTGCTGATTTTTATTTTAATGTTGTTAGAACAAGCTCTAATTATTCACACGAAAATACGGTGTCGATGGATATGGATTTTGATGAACTCGAAAAAGATGATGATGATGATGACAGAGATTTTGATTCATTTGCTTCTGGACTAGAGGATGATGCAACAGAATGGATTAGGGATAAATGCAAGGAATTATATAAAAAACTCGAGGACTATAACAATGAACTTACATCAGATAAAGAGGTAGCAGAATCTTTAATATCTAATGAGTACATGTTTGACGAAGAAGGAGATATAGTTTAGAATTCGAGATGATAACAATGAACTTACATCAGATAAAGAGGTAGCAGAATCTTTAATATCTAATGA
>ERZ889078.3513-NODE-3513-length-10333-cov-10.584258_pt1 | contig 10333 bp, 9 predicted proteins | sample MGYA00521266_ERZ889078 | MGnify/ENA primary metagenome ERZ889078 (study PRJEB32303, sample SAMEA104408618) | aquatic metagenome | biome: Brackish water; feature: Pelagic; material: water | place: Baltic Sea | collected 2014-06-16T06:34:00 | depth 76,534 m ... | reverse complement strand
CTGCACTGGGGCGACGGGCTGCACTGGGGCGACGGGCTGCACTGGGGCGACGGGCCGCACTGGGGCGACGGGCCGCGCTGGGGCGACAGGCTGGCGGGCGACCCGAACCACCGCGGGTTTTGGCGACAGCACGACGACGTCGATGAGCTGGGTGGCGGATTCATCCGGTCCGGAAGAGGCTTCGAACGCGCCGGATGGTAGCGCTGGCGCGTCGTCGAAGTCGTCGTCAAACACCTCCTCAAACGCCTCCTCAAACGCCTCCTCAAGCGCGTCTGAAGGCAACGCTGGCGCGTCGTCGTAGGCGTCGGCTGGCAACGCGGGCGCCTGCGCCGCAAGCCGAGGGGCCAGGGCTGCGTCTTTGGACAGCAGCTCGTCGATGAAGTCGCCGCCGAAGCCGATCTCTGCGTCCTCGTCAATCTCTGCGCGCGGCAGGTTCATGTCCTGCTCCAGCTCGATCACGGTCTCTGGCGCGACGGCCGGCTGCAGCGCGCCCATGGCGATCTGCGCTTCCTGATCGTCTGGATCCAGCGAATACAGACGCTCCAGCGCGTTGTCCGCCTCTGCCGTCAAGCCGCTGCGCTGATAGCGTCGCACCAGGCGCCGCATCAACGCCGCGGCGCGGTCACGCACGCCCAGATACTCCAGTGTGTCAACGATCAGCTCGAGCAGCTCGACGTCGCTGGACTCTCGCTCGTAGCACAGGATGAGCTTGGACAGCGCAGCGCCATAACGCCCAGAACGCACGTAGTGCAGCGCCAGATCATGGGCCAGCGTGATGTTGTCGGGCGCATGAAAGACGACACGCTCAGCGATCTTCTCCCAATCCTCGGTCGCGCCCTGCTCCAGCAAGTGAGTCGCGAGTTCACCGAAAACGGTGGCGGCCTGCTCGTGTCGACCTGCGCGGCTCAGCGACTCAGCCAGGGTCAGATTTGCGTGCAGATTGCCCGGGTCGAGCCGCGTCACGCCGCTCAGCGCATCGAGCATGGCGCTGAGGTTCCCGGCCTGTTTGTAGAGCTCGTAGGCCTGGCGATACTCACGAGCCGCGTCATCCACCATGCGCAGTTTGGTGAAGACCTCACCGTACGCCATGCGCACATCCGGTCGCTCCGGCTGCAGCCGCACCGCCTGGCGCAGCACTGCCACCGCTTTGATCGGCACACCCCGGCGCGTGTACACCGAGGCGACCCGCATCAGCTCGCCAACCGAATCCTCAACCCGTTCATCTTCCTGCAACAGCCCGACCATCGTCAGCCGCGCGCTGATGTCATTCGGATCCTCTCGGATCACGGCCATCGTGTTGGAGAACATACGCTTACGCTCGGAGCGTCCGCGCTTCTTGGGCGGCGACTTCCCGAGTTGGGCGATCTGACTGATCTGAGAAGGTGGATTCGCCACAGGCACGACCTCATCGGGGCGCACCCCGGTCGCTCATCCTACACCGAGACGCGACTAGGATCGACGCTAGCGTTTTACGAGATCTTGACGCGCTCGACGTAGTCACCGGTCCGCGTGTCGATCTTGAGCTGATCGGTCTCCTTAATATAGAGCGGCACCTGCAACTCATAGCCGGTGACGATGGTCACAGGTTTCGTCGCGCCAGTCGCTGTGTTGCCCGCGACGCCAGGCTGACACTCGGTGATGTCGGCGATGATGAAGTTCGGCAGCTCAATCGCAACGGGGCGCTTGTTGTACATCAGCACCGACACCTCGACCTGCTCGACCAGGTAGTTCTTGTCGTCGCCGATCACGCTCTCGTCGATCGCGAACGTGTCGTACGTGCTGGTGTCCATGAAGTTGTACTCGCCATCGAAGTACAAGAACGTGGTGTCGATCTCCACGCAGTCCGGCGCGCCAACTTTGTCGCCAGAGCGGAACGTGCGGTCGATGACCTGACCGGTGAGCAGGTTCTTCACGCGGGTCCGCACGAAGGCGCCACCTTTGCCGGGCTTGACGTGCTGAAACTCAACGATGCTCCAGAGGTTTCCGTCCATCTCGATCTTCAGGCCCTTCTTGAAGTGTGTTGTATCGTACATAGGTCTCCACTGATGTTGGCAGCGCGGCGCGGGTGCGGGCCGGGCGAGTAGGTATCTGAGCTCAGAGGTTCTCTGCACCGAGAAGGGCGCGGAGAGCGAGCAGGTAGCCGTGGGCGCCGAGACCGACAATGCGGCCGCGAACGACGTCGGCGATCAAGGACCGGTGGCGAAAGGACTCGCGCGCGTAGACGTTGCTGAGGTGAACCTCGACAACTGGCAGCGCGGACGCAATCACCGCGTCACGGAGCGCGACGCTGGTGTGAGTATACCCACCGGGATTGAGGATAAAAGCGTCGACATCACCAGCGGCGCCAGCTTGGATACGATCGATGAGCGCGCCCTCGTGATTGGACTGGTAGCAGGTGACGTTCACGGGACGCGTTGGGGTGCTCAAGCCACGGGCGAGATCCACCAGCGCACGCTCGATGTCGGCCAACGTCGCAGATCCGTAGATCGACGGCTCTCGCGTGCCGAGCAGGTTGAGATTCGGACCGTGGAGGACGTCTACGCGCATGGCCCGACTTCTAGCACAGCCGGCAACCGGGCGGGAGGGTGGAGAGTGGGCCGATCGCGGCGAGCTATGCGGGTCACGTCGAAGCGGCGCGGCGCAACACGAGCAGCGCGGCGGTCAGCGCCAACAGCACACCTAGCGGGAGCCCGCCCTGCGCCGGTGACCTACGCGTGGGCGCGACGACGCAGCAGCCGGGATCTTCGAGGGCAGCGGGGCAGCCGAATTGGCTGAAGGCTTGGCGATACGCGGTGCAGACGCCGAGCACGTCATCATCGAGCAGGTCGCGCTTGAGGATCTCACCCGGAGGCGCACCGCCGAACATCGTGGCGTCGCCGTCGAGGCTGTGATCGAGGCCGAGCAGATGGCCTATTTCGTGGGTGAGGGTGTTGTCCAGATCGTATTCGCCGGCGGCACAGGCGCCCCCGACACAGAAGACTTTGTCCTGGCTGTTGAACTGGATGTCAGCGTCGGCGATCTCGCCGGTCACCTTGTTGGCGGCCACGACGGTGGTCGCGATGACCGTCGTTCCGTGGGGCCAGTCTTGATCGACGAACACGATCTGACTGCCGTTGCCTACCAGGACGCAGGTCGGGTTGTCGGGACCCGGCGAAGTGCCGTTGGCGCAGGCCACGGGGGGGCGCTCAGAGCGCGCACCATCGAAACGAAACGTCATGCCGAGCGGATGACTCGCGCAGCTCACCGGCGCGCAGGCGATGCCGCGACCGTCGTGACACAGGCCACACTGCACTGCCGCCCACGTCGCGAAACACCGGGCGGCGGTGGCCTCAATCTCGGCGTCTGAGATGCCTTGCTTGAGCAACCCCTTCGCCTCGATCGTGTAAGGCACCTCGTGGACGTACCAGCGTTGATGCACGCCCGAGTCGGAGCGGGCCAAGATGAACGCGTGAGCCGACCGCGGCGCGGCGGCGCTGAGCGCGAGCTGCGCAGCGAAGGTGAGGGAGAGCGTCAGCCCCATCGAGCGACGCGACCGGTGCGGGTGGCGAGACCGGCGAACGCGGCGAAGCAGCAGCAGCAGCCCCAGACCCAGCAAGAACACCTCCACCACCTGGGTAACCGGGCGACCGGGCGCCGCCGTACCCACCGAACAGCCGAGGTCACCGAGGGGCGCGTCCGACGGCCCTGTCGGCGTCCTAGCCGGCGTCGTAGCGGACGGCGCGTAGAGCGCGCAAAGACCGGCTTTGTCGTCTGCGCCCAGCTCGGCGACGACCTCACCGGGATAGCGCGCGCCATACATGAGCGCTGCCGGCGTGTCGCTGTGCGCCAGGCCAACGACGTGGCCCCACTCGTGTCGCAGGACCGTGGGGAGATGCGCTTCAGCGCCCGCGCAGGCCGCGTCCGTGTCGCAGAACGTCTGGCTGACGCCGTTCATCCGCATGCGGAAACCAGCGATGAGGCCGGAGCCTGCGTTGTGCACCACCTCGGTGTAGGCGATCACATCGCTCCCCACCGGCCAGGGCTGCGGGGGTGCGATCCAGCCGATTTGGCCGACGTCGCTCGGGCTGGCGACCTCCGCCGCGGCGGTCAACTCGTGGCTCCGCCATGGCATCGGCGCGCCGTCGCAGCGCTGTTGTTGCCAGGCGGCGAGCGCGAGGCGAGCGCGCGCGGCGAGGCTGGGGGAGTCGGCGCGCCAAGGGATCTGCGCGTCCGGCGCCCAGCGCAGCGGCGCGTCGGTGGCCACGGTGCGTGCCCAGCTCCACGCGCCCGCGGGAGAGGCAGCTGCGACGCTGAGCGCGAGCGCGGCGACGACGAGAGCGACCCGCACGAGCGCGGTGTCGCCAGGCGACGGGGCGCCCAGCGGTGGGGCGAGAAGCGATGCGGTGCCGGAGCGGCGCTGTGGGGTGCATGCCATGGGCTGACACTATACCGAACGGGCGACGCGCCCGCACAATCGGGTCGGCACATTCGCGAATACGGCTTGACGATGACCGCCGATGCTTGCCAGCCTGCGCGCCATGAACGCTCCGCGCATCGCAATTTTTGATTCTGGCGTCGGTGGTTTGACGGTCGCGCACGCCGTGCACGCCAAGCTGCCGGGCGCCCACTTGCGCTACCTCGGTGACACCGCACGCCTGCCCTACGGCACCAAGAGCGCGCAGACGGTGACGCGATATGCGCTGCAGGCTGCGGCGGCGCTGCTGTCGGACGGCGCCCGCGTCGACGCGCTGGTGGTCGCGTGCAACACGGCCTCGTCGTGCGCGCTGCCGGCGCTCAAGGAGAGCTATGACTTCCCGGTCCTCGGCGTGATCGGGCCCGGTGCGCGGCGCGCCGTGGCGGCCAGCGCGACGGGGCACATCGGCGTGATCGGCACAGAGCGCACCGTGCAATCGGGCGCGTACGAGCAAGCGATCGCGGCCCTGAACGCCGACGCGGTGGTGCACGCACGGGCGACCCCCCTGCTGGTCGGACTAGCCGAGGAGGGCTGGTGCGACGGTCCGGTGGCGGAGGCTGCGCTTCACGCCTACCTACGGCCCTGGCTGGCCGACCCGACGGTCGCGCGCATAGACACGGTGGTCCTGGGCTGCACGCACTATCCTGCGCTCAAGGCGGTGATCGGGCGGGTCTTCGCGGAGATCTTGGGCCGGGAGGTCGGGTTGGTGGACAGCGCGGACGCGATCGCCGAGGAGCTCGCGCTGCGCCTGCCTGACGCCACGATGGGCGAGGGACGCGTCGAGCTCTTCGCCACGGACGCCCTGGACCGATTCGCGCGGGTGGGTGGCCTGTTTTTTCCGGTCGATCGGGCGCACCTAGCTCTCATCGATCTCTAGCGCTCATCGATCGCTAGCGCTACTGGCGCCTGCGCTGCCTGAGGCGGCCCTTCGATGATCAGCCGCGTAGCCAGGGCTGCCGCCATGAAGCCCATGGTGCCCGTCACAAAGCTCGCGGCGCCGTAACCCGTCGTGCAATCGAGGCGAAAACCTCGTCCTGTGGGTCGCGTCTCTCCATCAACCGTCGGCCACTTCGCCGGCTCGGTGCTGCAGATGGTGGACACCTGCCACTTTGGGTTGCGCGGCAGCCCGTGCTCTTTGCGCAGCAGGTCACGCACGCTCCGCAACAGCGCGTCGCCATTGGTGCGATTGAGGTCGCAGACGTGAATCTGGCCTGGATCCAGCCGCCCACCCGCGCCACCGCAGACGATGACGGGCAAGCCACGTCGCCGACACATCGCGATGAGCAGCGCCTTGTTGCGCGCGGAGTCGATCGCGTCCACCACCACATCGACGTCGTCACCAAGCAGCGATTCGGCCGTCTTTGCGGTAAAAAAGTCCTGCACGGCGCGAACGTGGCAGCTCGGCTGAATCAACCGGACCCGCTCGGCCATCACCTCCACCTTCGCGCGACCGACGGTCGTGTCGAGGGCGTGAAGTTGGCGATTGGCGTTGTTGATGCAGACCTCATCGAGATCGATCAACGTCAAGGTGCCGACGCCGCTGCGGGCTAGCGCTTCGACAGTCCAGGAGCCGACACCGCCGATGCCCACGATCGCCACGTGCGCGCCGCGCAGCCGCTCAGCGCCGGAGACACCGACCAGCCGCGCGATGCCCGAGAAGCGGTCTTCATAGCTTCCGATGGTCACAGCAACCCTTCGGCCTCGTAGTCGTCAAGCGCCTTCTCAGCGTCGAGGGCGGCCATGCAGCCCATCCCTGCGGCCGTGATCGCCTGTCGGTAGCGGCTGTCGGCGCAGTCCCCCGCGACAAAGACGCCCTTCGCGGAGGTGCTGGCTTGGCCGACCACGTCGATGTACTTGTCATCGCGCAGCCGGATGTGGCCATCAAAGATCTGCGTATTCGGCGTGTGGCCGATCGCCACGAAGATGCCGCCACAGGCGACCTCGAGGTCAGGCTCGCCGACGGTTGAGCTGAGGCGAGCGCCCGTCACGCGTTTGTCATCGCCAAGCACTTCAGCCACCGAGCGATTCCACAGCACCTTGATCTTCGGGTGGTTGATGGCGCGCTCGCTCATGATTTTGGAGGCGCGGAACTCCTCGCGCCGATGGACCAGCGTCACCTCAGAGGCGTAGCGAGTGAGGAACACCGCCTCCTCCATGGCCGAATCTCCGCCGCCGACGACGAGCAACTTCACGTTCTTGAAGAACGCCCCGTCACACGTCGCGCACGCAGAGACCCCGCGGTTCATGTATTTCTGCTCGCTGGGCAGACCAAGCCAACGGGCGTTGGCCCCCGTGGCGATGATCACCGTGGCGGTCTCTACCCACTCGTCTTCGATCTTGACACGGAGCGGAAACCCCGAAAAATCAACATCCTCGGCCGGTGCGTCGAGGTGGCGGCTGCCGAAGCGCTTGGCTTGATCTCTGATCTTGTCGACCAGATCTGGGCCGGTCACGCCTTCCGGAAACCCCGGGAAGTTCTCCACTTCCGTCGTGATCATGAGCTGGCCGCCGGGGGTCATCAGATCGCCGGTCGGCAGGAACCCGCCCTCCAGCACGATCGGAGCCAGTTGGGCGCGCGCGGCGTAGATCGCGGCGGTCAGGCCGGCGGGGCCGCTCCCGATAATGATCAGCTTCTCCATGGATCTGTCCTCCGAGCTTCGTGGGCTGCCGCGTCGTCACATCAGGTGACCTGCGGGCCCGTACGAAAGCCTCCTAGCACGCGGTCGTCAACCCCTGGACGGTTGACGGCGGTCATTCGGAGAGCTGGCTCGTCTCGATGAGCACTTCAAAGCGGCCGTCAGCGCCGGTGATTGTGGTCGCAAGCAGGTGCGTCCCCATCAGCAACAGCGCCTGATTCTCACCAGGTTTGGCGCCATGTCCACGACCAGACAGCGACTGCAACTTGTTCGCCATGACGTCCACTAGCACACCTGCGAGGGCCATCCCGTTGTGATCCAACACACGGCCGACCATCACCGCTGGCGGGGGCAGCGTCATGTCGAGCGGCAGCGGCTCCTGACCGACCTCGATCTCCAAGGTGTGCCGGCTGTCGCGGCCGAGGCCACGGTCGGTCGGCGGCTCAACCGTGACGGCCCAACGACCGACGTCGAGCGGCGCGGAGAAGCGGCCCTCAGCGTCGCTGACGGTGCTCACCGGCGTACGTGTCAAGTCGCCAAGCGGCAAGAACTGAATCTGCGCGCCAACCACAGCCTGCTTCTTGAAGTCTTCGAGACGACCGCGCTGCACGGCGCGATCCGGGCAGCTGATCGTGATCGGGGTGTCGCCGAGCGTGACGTTGTCTTTCTGCCAGCGTCCGACGTGATGTGTGACTGACGGCGCCACCGAGACGCGCGCGGCACCTGCCGGCAACATGAACGTGACCTCGCCCTTGGCGTTAGTCGGCTGGCTGAGTTTCAGCTGCAGGGTCGAGAACCGGGGCTGCGCTGCGCGGCCTTTGGTGGTTTCACAGCTCGGCGGAGACACGAGCTGCGCTGTGACTTCCACTGTGGCGCCGGCTACCGGCTGGCCGGCGGCGTCGACCACGAGCAGCTGACGCGAGGCCGGCGCCGCATGCGGGCCGATGTCCAAGTCTCCTAGATCTAGCTTCTGGACGGCTTTCTTGCGGAGGCCGGGCAGGTCGATAGCGGCCCGGTGCACACCGTAAGGCAGCGTCGCGCCGCCGTCAGCTGGTTCAAAGCGCAGCTGCACCGGACCACCAGCCGCGTCCGCGCTGAGCTCAAATGCCCCTGTCGCGTCGGTGACGGTGCGGCTCGAGCGCACACGAGACTTGTCGTCGACGAGCATGACCCGCACACCGACCAGCGGATCGCACTTCGCGCACGGCGTGGGTTTGCCATCGTCACATGCGTCTTGGGCGGTAGGCCGGCTGATCAGGCGCCCCCTGATGGTCAACAGATCCTTGTCGGCCGGCAGCTTCAAGGCCCAATGATCGGTGTCTCCGCCAACTTTGAGCTCGGTGTAATAGGGCGGGATCTGGTCACTGTGGGGCCAGAATGTGAGCGCGTAGGTCGGCCCGATTTGCAGCAACAACTCAAAACCGTGCAGGCCGTCGCTGCCCTTGAAGGCGCGCGGCGTGCTGTGCGACGTCGTGTCGTAGCGAATCGTGGTGCCGGTGATCTTGCCGGGCGCCGTGGCGATCAGCGTGCCCGAAATCGAGCTGTGGAAGGTGTCGAGCGCACGAACGACGGTGCCGCGAACGGCGGCAGGAGTCGTCAACTGCCACGTGCTGCCTTCGGACGACAGGTTGCCGCCGATCGAGGCGTCAAAGTGCTCAAGCACCATGCCTTGACCCGGCGGTGGCGCGAGCCGCAACACCACCGCGTGGGATGTCGGCGACGACGCCACGCACACCCGCCCGTCATGGCAGATCAGGCCCGGCTGGCAGTCCTGGTCCGCCTCGCACGCACCTTGCTTGGCGAAATCCTCACCACAACCTGCAAGGGCGGCCACGAGCGCAACCACCACGGCCGCGAGCGGCATGCTCAGGCGAGAGGCGGGGCGTGGGCGATGGGGGAGGAGGTGGGTCACTCGGTCTCCGGAGTGGGAGGGGGCTGAACGCAGGCCCCGGTTTTTTGGCTGAAACGGTCACTTCAGGCTACTCGGGGCACACTCCCACCAAGCTGAGCTGCCACTGGACGGTGTCGAACGCGGCGCCTTCGGGAAAATCGACCGGGTCTTTCGGGTTCGCGTTCAGTTTGGAGTCGCTGACGACCAGAAGCAGTCTGTGCTCCTTGTCGGTCGCATTCGCGCGAGTGCAGACGGAGAAGAGGCAGCGTGAGCTGTCCCCGCAGAGGCTGTAAAATGGCAGCGGGATGTCGTTCACGGTCTCAAAATCGTAGTACCAGCTGTAGTAGAGCGGCCCTTTTACGTTGTGGGACGCCACGGCGGTGTCGACGGAAAAATCCGCAAACGGCTGGACCCGGTCCACCACCCATGGCTCGATCGCCGGCGGGTCCACCTTGTCGTCCAGAATGCTGACCACTGGCGCATCCTCGGTGACTGCAGCGATGGCCGGCAGCGTCACGCAGCCGGGCACAAGGCCACCCACCATGAAGAGGCAGACCACCCCTACGATCCGACGCACCTGACGTCGAGCTCGCTGCGCGCTCCCCCTGCCCGGCGGCGACGCGCAGGAGGTATTGGGAGCAAGAAGCGTGCCCGCTTGTGAGAAAACCTCAAGAAATAAGCTGTTTCCGAGATGTTGGCTCATGATCGTGGACGAGAGAGGTAGGCGACACGCCAACGAGCGACGGTCTCGGGGGCCTCTCAGCATGACATCGCTGTCAGACGCCCGCAAATCCGCCCGACCAGGCGTTGAATACCCGGCCAACCCGAGGATGTCACGGTCGCGACCGTTGCGGTGAGACCCTGTCTTTTTGCTATAAGCGTAGGTAGTTGAGTGAGAAAACCACGGCGCCGGCGACCGCGGCGCGCGGTCGGAAGGGCGCCCGACGAGGATGATCTACAGATCCACTACTTCTGCTCGGAGGCCAGCTCGGCCTGCGCGATCTTCAGCAGGTTCTTGTACTTCGAGTTCGTCGGATCGTAGCGCAGCGCCTTCTTTAGGTAGAGCACCTTCAACTTCGGATTGCTGGCCTTCTGCGCGAGGGCGGCCATCTTGGACGCCTTGAGCTGTGTCGGGCTGGCCGAATTTGGCCGTGGCGGCGCCGTCCTCGCCGCCGCAGCTTTCGCCGCCGCAGCTTTCGCTGCAGCAGCTTTCGCTGCAGCAGCTTTCGCTGCAGCAGCTTTCGCTGCAGCAGCTTTGGCGGCGGCAGACTTCGCTGCGGCAGACTTCGCTGCGGCAAACTTCGCTGCGGCAGACTTCGCTGCGGCAGACTTCGCTGCGGCAGACTTCGCTGC
>ERZ889078.3511-NODE-3511-length-10341-cov-6.692981_pt1 | contig 10341 bp, 8 predicted proteins | sample MGYA00521266_ERZ889078 | MGnify/ENA primary metagenome ERZ889078 (study PRJEB32303, sample SAMEA104408618) | aquatic metagenome | biome: Brackish water; feature: Pelagic; material: water | place: Baltic Sea | collected 2014-06-16T06:34:00 | depth 76,534 m ... | reverse complement strand
GGACGTTGGAAGTACTCCAGGAATATATATCAGATGTCCAGATCGGAGGATAATATGAAGAGCCGTATAGCAAGACCGCGCCAAGAGAGTTTTTAAACAAAACCATCCATTTCCATTGAACGAGCTCTGCTGGAAACTGAGTTCTTTAAAGAAAACAGTGGTAAATACTCTCTCCCCGTTTTGCGTGCCCTCTTTTTCAAGCATCTCTGTGAACACAAGAGTCTGTATATCGGCGAGGGCGAGTTGATAGTCGGCGAACGAGGCCCTGCACCAAAAGTGGTCCCAACTTTTCCGGAGCTTACCTGCCACAGCGCAGAGGATCTTAGGAGCTTAAACAACAGGGCCATGACCAGATATCGAGTGGTAGCAGGAGATATTCAGCGATATGAAGAAGAGGTTATCCCTTACTGGCAGGGCCGGTCCATGCGTGACCGCATCTTCAGCGAAATCCCCGAAGACTGGCGAATTGCCTATGAAGCCGAGCAACTTCAGGCCATGGCAATCTCATGTGAAGCTGCAATCATTTTCGCGACTCGACATGCTGAACTGGCCGAGAGTTTGGCCACAAGAGAAGACCAGCCTGCCAGGCGAGAAGAATTAAAACAGAACGGAACTGGAACTGGCATAAAGAAGAATGGTAGAATAGAAAACGGCCCCCTTCCTGGCAATATTACCTTATAAAATCATACGCCTAACGTGGCCCGACCCCCATTGGCCTATTGGCATGCCATTGACCAATTGACAACTGCGAGCTTTTTAAAGCTGGGTTGAGCTGCGAACCAGTCAGGCGTTCCAGCATCCCTCCGCAGTAAACCTGATCCACGCGGAGAGTTCTTCATGCACCCTTGCCACCGGGTGGACAGGGTGCATGGTTGTGATGTTTGCTTACTTCTCCCTCTTATAGGGCCAGGCAACTATACCGCCCTCCATCACTCGCACATTGGTCCAGCCGTTTTCCTCAAGAACGAGCGCCGTTTCATAACCACGCAAACTCACCTTACAAAAACAGATGATCTCCGCATCCTTATCCATCGGCAATTCATCAAGGCGGCCACGCAGGGCACCAAGCGGAATATATTTTTCGCCAATCCCCATCCGCAACGTCTCATACTCGTCAGGTCCCCGGCCATCAATAAAAAACGGGGTTTCGCCATTTTTGACTTTTTCATATACTTCTCTGGCGGAAATCGTTTTCAACCGACCTTTGAGCTTGTTCTCAACAATATGGGCTGAAGCAATAAAATGATCAATGGCCAGGGAGAACGGCGGCGCATAGGGGAGATCGGCACAGACCAGACGATCCAAGGTCATTTCGCCCTGAATTGCCATAGCCGCCGTTGCCATCTGTCTGCTGACATCCCCATTGCCAACGCACTGGTAACCGAGGATTCTTTGTGTGGTCTTCTCCACCAGAATTTTGGAAATAAGGAGCCCCGCTCCCATAAAACCTGGCTTATCCGGACTGGCATTAACAACCGTTTCGATGTTATTGATCTTATTTTGTTGAGCACTCCTCTCGGTTAGCCCAGTAGAACCTGCCGCAAAATCAAAAACCTTACAAATTGAGGTATGGATCGTCCCAGGAAAGACGATACTGTTACCGCAAACAGCGTTTTCTCCTGCCACCCTGCCTTGGAGGTTTGCCAAATCCCCCATCGGTGCAAGCACGTTTTTGCCTGTGATCAGATGTTTTATTTCGACACAGTCGCCTGCAGCATAAATATCGGGATCGGAAGTCGCCATATGATCATCAACCACGATACCACCCAACTCGCCTATTTGAAGCCCGGCGTCCCTGGCAAGCTTCACATTAGGCCGAACTCCGGTTGCCACGACGGCGGTTTCACAGTAGATGATGGTGTCGTCCTGCAGTTTCACCCCGACAAGCCTGCCAGCCTCGCCGAGAAACGCCTTTATCCCGGTACCGGTTATGACCTCCACCCCTTTACTCTTGATATGGTTTGCGGTAAGCCCTGCCAACTGTGGATCGAGAAAGGTAAGTATGTCCGGAGCCATTTCCACCAAAGTGACGGAAAGAGCAGAGGCCTTCAATGCCTCGCAGGCTTCGACGCCTATCAATCCGCCTCCCATAACCACCGCCCGAGTTCCTTTTTTCTCATCCCTAACCGTTCGTAGAAAATCGGTATCCGCCATGGACAGAAGCGTTGTCACGCCATTCAGATCAATACCAGGAACAGGAGGCAGTGCGGCACTGGCACCGGTACAGAGGATCAATTTGTCATAATCGATTGTGTTTTGTGCCTGCGTTTTCAGATCAATGTAGCTGACAGTTTTTTTCGCCCGATCAATAGCAACGACTTCCGTCTCGGTAAGTGCTCTGATATTTTTTGTTTTCAGAAAAAATCCAGGATCACGTACCACACCAGTTGGTGTGGCCAGCAGCATATTTCGATCATCGAAGACGCCACCGACATAATAGGGATAGCCACATGAAGCCATCGACAAATCCGAATCTCTCTGGATCAAGGTTATTTCCGCTTTTTGATCCAGTCGTCTTGCTTTTGCCGCAGCTTTTGCCCCCGCAGCGGAACCACCAATCACCACCAATTTTTTCAATTCCATCGTTTCTCCTTCGCAGCTATCGGCTACCACAATGTGTTATTATGTTCATATGACCAAAACAGAAAGGTTATAATCGCTCCCTTTGACAATTATGTCAAACACAAAATCAAAAATACGGGTGGGGGGAAAATAACAGGAAGGGACGATCAACAAACAACTGCGGGCATTCGCAGCCCTCCCATCTGATTAGGACAGACTACTCTTGAAAAAGGTGACAGATCTATTTTTGCCTTCTCTCCACCGGAGAAAATAGGGAACATTGGCGTCATAATTTCAAAAACTAATTCACCTCATGTATATTTATTGGTCGGAGAACTGTTTAAGGGTATTGCAAAGAATGTACGCTTTTCATATGCAATCAGTACGTTACACGCTGTATACATACCCCTGACATCTGGCAAACTGAGTCATTTGTGTAATGAAGAATCGGGGACAGACCAGAATGGCGCTAACCCGAAAGAGGTTAGAAAGAAAACGGCCAGAAAGCGAATCAATCACCTCTGGCCGTTATCTTAGTTTAATCAGGGAAAAAATTATCCTTTCAAGGCCTCGGCGATAGCATCACAGACATAGTCGATATTGGCCTTTGTCAGTCCAGCCAAGTTGATCCGACCACCACCCACGACATAAATACTCTTGTTGGACCGCAGCCAGGCGACGATTTCGTCGGACAAACCGCTGAAGGAAAACATTCCACACTGCCTGATGATATAGGAGAAATCCCCCTTCACTCCTCTTGCCGAAAGCCCCTCGACCAAAGCGACCCGCATAGCCTTAATACGATCACGCATCCCTGCCAACTCAGTCAGCCATTGTTTTCGTAACTCAGGGTTGCTGAGGATGGTTGCCACCACAAGACCGCCATGGGCCGGAGGGTTGGAATAAATGACCCGGATAGTGGTCTTCAAATGGCTCATGGCCACCGCCGCGTCCTCTGCGCTTGGGCTGACTATGGTCAGGGCGCCGGTGCGTTCGTTATACAGGCCGAAGTTCTTTGAAAAAGAGCTGGCTATAAAAAAATCCACTCCCGTTGCGGCAAACTCTTCAATTCCACAGCGATCCGCCTCGACACTTTCACCAAATCCCTGATAGGCAAAATCGAGAAAAGGAATCCAGCCCTTCTCCTGGCCGATGGCGGCCACCTGTTTCCACTGTGCTGGATTCAGGTCAACCCCACTTGGGTTATGGCAGCAGGCATGAAGCAACACAATGTCGCCGGCCGGAACCTTTTCGAGGCAGCTCACCATGGCCTCAAATTCGATAGCTTTGGTTTCCGGGTTGTAATAATCATATTCAGCCAAGGCAAAGCCAGCGGTTTTGAAGACACCCTTATGATTAGCCCAGGTCGGATTACTGATCCATACCTTGGCGTCAGGATAAAATTTCTTCAACAGATCACCACCCACTCGCAGTGCACCAGTGCCGCCTGGCGCATGGGCGGTCACGGCCCGACCACTGGTTACGACCTCTCCCAATTCGCCAAAGAGCAGTTTCTGAACCTCTGCCGTATAGACCGGATCACCGGAAATGGGCAGATAGCTTTTGGTCGCTTCCTGCGCAAGCAGTATCTTTTCAGCCGCCTTCACGCAGTTCAAAATAGGAGTTTTACCCTCCTCATCCTTATACACCCCTACGCCAAGGTTGACCTTGTTTACACTCGGGTCCTTCCTGAACGCATCGGTTAGCCCGAGAATAGAGTCTGCCGGAGCTTCCTTAATATTTTGCCACATCTATATTCCTCCATTGGGGATAATTTATTTCAAAACGTATAGTACGAAAATACAAACTTTTAATGAATTGTGTCAACAGGAATGAGAAACGGCTGCTAACTATTACAGCTTAGGAACTACGACCCTCACCACTCCTACCTGCAATCGGTTGCTTGATCTTCCCATGAACAAGTGGTAAAAATTGTTTCTTAACCTATCCTCGTCAGAAACCCACTACCCTAAAACAAAACCAGATGAAGAAATTTATCGCAATTATTTTTCTCCTAATAAGTGGTTTATCCGTGCTCCTCGCCACAGTCGACCTCGAGCCATATCTTACCCATAATCTGCCTGATACTCCTAAGAATATTGCTTTAGACTCGGTGCCTGAAGCTGACGATCCGCCTGCAAAGACCAATGTAATCGATCAGGTTGAAACGCACTCAACCGATGTCTCGGCTGAAAAGCAAACTTTAACCCAACTCGAGCCAGAAGCCCTGCAAGAGTATCAAGAAAAAAATCTTTTGGAAAACAGTGAATCTGCGGCAACTGTAGAACTCATCACAACAGGACAGGAACATACAGCCACTCCATCAGCTGCGAACAGGGTGGATGACCTTACTGAAGGTGAAAAAACGAGAGAAATGCCGGCATCTCTGATCGAACTGGAGGTCATAGTATTACCCGTCGGCGAGTATCCGTTCTCCATACTCCTTGAGACCTTTCTGGACCAGTCAACCGCCCAGCTGGCAATCCCCTTCTATCAAAAACGCGGTATTTCCGCATACTGGGTAAAAGTGAATTTGGGGGAAGATGGCATACGATACCGACTGTTCACCGGCGTATTCAGAACAGTGCCCGAGGCGCAGCAATATTTGGACCAAAACCAACTCATCGACAAGCTGATAAAAGGAACCTATTATTCAGCTCGCGTTGGGGTATATATGGATAAAGCTCAGCTCGCCAGTGATTTTGTCAAAACCGGCAAGACAGGCGTCATCCCATACATCCTTGGCACCAAAAAAGGTGACTACCATCTCTACGTTGGTGCATTTTATACCTTTATTGGAGCCACCGCCCAATGCCGTGATCTGACTGAGGCAGGCTTGAGCTGCGAACCAGTCAGGCGTTCCACCTTCCCGCCAAAATAAACCTGAATCACGCGGAGAGTTCTTAGAGGACAAGGCCGAGCTTGGTCTTGGCCATCAGCTCATCCTCTTTGGCATTATCAGTATCTACATAATTTGCTTTAGATCTGAGCTTGTGTGTCTATCGGTTAATAACCTATTGATTTACTCAGCCATGCAAGGGCATATCAAGTGCTTTAAAGGAGGTTTCAAGAAGGACCTCAGCCAGGGTCGGATGGGCATGGATAGTTTTTGCGATATCCCCGACTCCTGCTCCCATATGCATGGCAAGCGCAGCCTCCCCCAGAAGATCCGTAGCGTGCGGACCGGCTATATGTACGCCGAGAATTTTACCGGTATCTGCGTCGGAGACGATCTTAGCCTGACCTGCAATTTCACCAAGGACCTGTGCCTTGCCAGACGTCCTGAAAAGCACAGAATCTGCTCGTACATTGTCATATTTTTCTCTGGCCTCTTTTTCAGAAAGGCCGATAGTGCCAATTTCCGGGCTGGTGAAGATGGCCCCTGGAATCTGCTCGTACTGCATACTTTTCTCGGCACCAAAACAGTTTTCAACAGCAATCTCTCCTTCGGTTGAAGCCACATGGGCCAGCATGACTTTTGTTGGTCCAAGCAGATCTCCAATGGCATAGACATCTTTGGCAGATGTGCGCAGCATCGCGTCCGCTTTCACCCAGCCCGCCCCGTCAGTCTCAATACCGATATTTTCAAGACCAAGTCCATCACTGTTGGCTTTACGTCCGATACAGACAATGAGTATATCTGTTTGACCAGTGGTGATTTGAAGATCCTTTTCCGTGAGCTTGGCGGCAAAAGGTGACGGGCCAAACGACAGGGATAGTTTTTCTCCTTCTTTGGTCGCGGACTGAACAGTGCGGTTCACCTGAAGATTGATTTTACTCTTTTTCATTTCCCGGGAAATCAGTTTGCTGCACCCCTCATCAACAGATGGCAGGGGCAGTGGTCTATCCAACGCCTCTACAAGGGTCACCTTGGAACCGAGACTGTTCCAGATAAAGGCAAATTCACAACCAATGACCCCTGCCCCGACAATGGTCAGTGACTCAGGTATTGTTTCCAGGTCGAGGGCATCGTCGCTGGAGAGAATGGTTTGGCCGTCAAAAGGAAGGGATGGAATGGTCGCAGGCCGACTTCCAGTTGCGAGAATGAGTTTGTCCCACAGGTGGCTAGTGATACTGCCGTCAGTAGCTGTCACTTCGAGGCGATTTGCCTCAGGGATGTAGGCACTCCCGGTTATATAATTAACGCCGTGCTTTTTTAAAAGAGAGAGGATGCCGCCTGCCTGGGCAGAGATAACCTTTTCCTTGCGTTGTAAGAGAGAACCCATATTGCAGCGGGGCGTTTGGCAGTTCTCAATCCCGAATTCACCGGCCTTTTTCATCTCTTCAAGGAGATCGGCAGTTCTTTTCAGTACCTTGGAAGGAATGCAGCCATGATTCAGGCAGGTACCGCCAACATTTGATTTCTCAACGAGAGTGACCTCGGCTCCCATCTGTGCGGCTCGAATTGCTGCAACGTATCCTCCTGGGCCGGCACCTATGATAGCTATTTTTTTGGACATGCTGTCCTCCTTAAAAATGGATTGATTTTGACTTGCTGGTAGTATTTTCCCTATATATATACGAAATGCGTAAAATAACAACGTGCATATTGACAATATGGTCAATATGTCGTATAAAAAATATCAACTATGTATATGTGAGGCAGAAAGAATAATGAAAATAGACGAAATAAATATCTCTATCATTAACCATCTGAGGGATGGAAGGATTCCCTTTAAGAAGATTGCCGATGATCTTCAAGTTTCTGAAGGGACTATTCGGGCAAGGGTAAAAAAACTTCAGGAAGAAGGGGTGCTGGAAATTACAGGGCTGGTGGATCCTGAGGCGATTCCTGATAAGCATCTGGTAATGGTGGGTGTCAACCTTAAACATATGGACCTTGTTGTGAAGGCCAAAGAGTTCAGTAAGCTTCGTGGGGTCATCTCTGTCTGTGTGGTTACCGGTCGCTTTGATCTAATACTGATGGTTATGCTCAAAAAGAATTTTGGCATGGTTGAATTTTACAATGAAGAGGTTGCGCAGATTGAGAATGTCCGCTCTGTGGAGACCTTTGTTGTCTATAAAAGTTTTAATCTGAAGGTGCCTTTGGCTATTTGACGGTCAAGGCTCTTAGTAACTTACAGATTACTATCTTGGTTTTTTTGCAAGAAAAGAATCTGTTTCAAGGTACTTACACCCCTCAAGGGGGTACTAAACTGAGCACCCCTCAAGGGGGTACTGAAAAGAGTCCCGGCCTGTTTCCCGTTTACCGGGGTTAGACTTTTGTTCCTTGGGATCAGAGTAACTCAGAGGAGGCGTACAGCATGAACAAAGAAATGAAAACCACCCTGTTGCATGAATGGCATGTAGAAAATGGTGCCAATATGGCAGCCTTTGGCGATTATGATATGCCCCTGTGGTATCCACTGGGAGTCAAAGGTGAACATCTGGCCGTTATCAACTCTGCGGGGCTCTTTGATACAAGTCATATGGCGGTTGTCACGGTTGAGGGTGAAGGCGCACGGGCACTGCTGCAGCACTGTTTTTCAAAGGATCTTGAGCGATGTCTTGGCTTAAAGAAAACAGGGCTGGCTGCAGGGCGCTCAGTCTACGGGCTCTTTCTAACTCCGGAGGGGCATGTCTTAGATGACAGTATCGTTTCCCAGGTCACAGACAGCCTCTATATGGTGGTCGTCAATGCAGGAATGGGAGGCGGGATCGCCGCCCACCTGGCAGAGCATATCGGGGAGCTGCCTGTTGAAATAACAGATCTAACCGACCGTGTGGGCAAAATAGATATCCAGGGTCCTGCTTCGGCTCAAATCCTTAGTAAACTTCTCAAGGATCCCAGCGCAGTTTTTGAGAGCTTTCCTTACTTCTCTTTTAAAGGATGGTTTGCGGAAGGTGTCAGTGGGCAAGAGATGGTGGAATTAACTGATGGTACCCCCATTCTCCTTTCCCGTACCGGGTATACCGGTGAATTCGGGTTTGAAATTTTTGTTGCAGCCGAAAAAGTTGTCTCTCTCTGGGAAAGCCTGCTTGAGGCGGGTAAGGAAAAATCTATTCAGCCTTGTGGGCTCGCAGCCCGGGATTCTTTACGGGCAGGATCTGTGTTACCCCTCTCACATCAGGATGTCGGAGCTTGGCCATTTGGTGAGAATCCCTGGCCATTTGCCCTTGCCGACAGGGATGAAAATGGAAAATTCAGTAAAGATTTCATCGGCGCAGAGAGCTTGTCCTCACTCTCCTTGAAAGAGTATACCCTTGCGTTTGCAGGCTATGACCCAAGGAAGATGGCTGTTTCTGACAAATCCTATGTTGCCGATGTCGGCGGTGACAGAATCGGAATAATTCTGACCTGCGCGACCGATATGGCAATTGACCGTGTGGATGACAGTATTGTCAGTATTGCTACCCCAATTGAAGATGGAAAACCTGAAGGGTTCACCCCGCGTGGCCTTTCCTGTGGCTTTATTAAGGTCGATAGGCAACTCAAGCCAGGAGAAATTGTACTTCTTACAGATGGAAAACGGAAAATCAAGGTTGAAGTTCGTCGTGATATCAGGCCGAACAGGACAGCCCGTCGGCCCATGAAAGAAATGCTTTAAAAAATGGAGGAAATATAATGAAAGAAATCAGTGAATTGAATTTACCGGAAGATGTTCGTTACACGAAAGATCATGAGTGGGCCAAAGTCTCAGGCGACACAGTAAAAATTGGAATTAGTGACTACGCCCAGGATCAGCTGGGAGATATCGTCTTTGTTGAATTACCTGCAGTCGGTGACAGCTTTGAAGAAGGTGACGAATTTGGCACCCTGGAGTCGGTAAAAGCGGTGTCTGAGCTCTACGCACCCATCAGCGGAGAAGTCGTTGCCGTTAATGAAGACCTTGAAGATGCACCGGAACTCCTCAATCAGGACCCCTACAAGGGCTGGATAGTTGAGATCAAACCCTCTGACAGCAGCCAGCTTGAAGCGCTTTACGACCGCGAGACATACCTTGGTGTACTTAAAGGCGAATAATTTCAACATATTGCTCTCAACTCTACGAGTGAGGATATACCATGCGTTACCTGCCACATACCGATGAAGATATTCGGAATATGTTTGACGCTATTGGGGTAAAGGATTTTGAAGAACTCTTCATGACCGTCCCTAAATCGTGTCGTTATGATAAGGAAATGGACCTGCCAGCTCCCAAAACTGAGTGGAGTCTGAATAAGTATATGGCCGATATTCGGTCAATGATGAAGGTCTCCTCGGAGCACACGGTGCTCATTGGTGCAGGGCGTTACCAACATCATATACCCAGCACCATCCCCTATATCATGGGGCGTTCCGAATTTTTAACCGCTTACACACCCTATCAGCCAGAAATGGCGCAAGGCACCCTGCAGGGCCTGTTTGAATACCAGACCCTGACAGCCAGACTTCTGGGAGTAGACGTGGCCAATGCCTCCATGTATGACGGTGCTTCAGCCCTGGCCGAGGCAATGCTTATGGGACTGCGTATTAACAAAAAGAAAAAACGCGTGGCCTTGTCATCTGCTATCCACCCTCACTTTCGCGAGGTGGTGCGTACCTATTTTCAGCCGACTGAATTTGAAATAATCGAATTACCCTTCCTGGAAGATGGTCGAACCGATCTCTCTTCTCTTGCAGGTGAAAAAGACTTGGCTGCTGTAGCCCTACAGTCGCCAAATTTCTTTGGTGTGGTGGAAGAGATGGAGCAGGCTGCAGAGGCTATTCATCAGGCTGGTGCCCTTTTTGTGGCCAGTTTCTCTGAGCCCATGGCTTTTGGTCTGTTGAAAAATCCTGGTAGTGCAGGTGCCGATATC
>ERZ889078.3510-NODE-3510-length-10341-cov-12.258701_pt1 | contig 10341 bp, 1 predicted proteins | sample MGYA00521266_ERZ889078 | MGnify/ENA primary metagenome ERZ889078 (study PRJEB32303, sample SAMEA104408618) | aquatic metagenome | biome: Brackish water; feature: Pelagic; material: water | place: Baltic Sea | collected 2014-06-16T06:34:00 | depth 76,534 m ... | reverse complement strand
GGGTCTTGGCACTGACAGTGACTATGAGAGTCTCATTACCCGTACTGCAGATGGTGATGTTTTGGACGAAGTTCCAGATCATCCACTTGAACTTGGGAAGTATGTTGAAGGTACTTTTCTGGAAGACACAGGTTTTACCCTGTCGCTTTATTCACCTCAAGTTGTTCCAGATCAAATGAGTACCTGGTATTCATATCTGGACTTTTCGCTCACGACTGAACTTCCATGGCACTTTACATTTGATCCTTTAGAGCTTTCATTTTCAGTTGATATATCGAGCTTCAATTTTGTCAACTCCTTTCCTGTAGGTGGTGAGTTCAAAGGTGCATCCATAATGCCACTTGCCAGGGCTGAAATTTATGGTGTTGAGCTTGAAATGGGTCTCGGTATGTACACGCCCACCTTCGGAGCCATGGCCGGTATTGGTTATTCGTATCAATTCCATTCGCTCTTTTTCTCAGCTGGCTATCGCTGGAACTGGGCCTATAACATTGATCCTATTGGATCAATTTGGTGGCTGGAGCCAAGAATTACCACAGGTATAAAATTTTGGTAACACAGGATAACGGGTAGAGAATAATCAGCGATGTTTAAAATTCTGACAAATAGAACCTTGGCTACCCTTGTCCTTGTCATGATTACAGCCTCTCCAGTGATCGCACAGGATGCTCCAGAGCCGGGTGAGGACGGAGTACAAGACTCCTCCATGGTTTTTGGTGATGGTCAAAATGGTTCTAGTGACGCTGATTATGATGCTTTGATCAAAGAACTATACGGAAGTGAAGAAGATAGAGATACAACGGCTGTTGCAGAGATTGCAGATACAAAAAAAGAAAAAAAACGAACCATTGTTAATGGACCTCCACCAGGAATGTTTAAAAATAGTAGATTGAATGGTTCCTACCTGTCCCTTAACATGTCTTCCCCATATACAACTTCCAGTCAGCTGGAATCCTGGTACTCTTACATAGATGCAGGTATTGCAGTTAAGCTTCCTTACGAAGTTTATGTGGAGAGTATTCCACTTTATTTTTTATTCGAAGTTTCAACCTTCAGTTTTGAGAATACTTATCCTCAGGGTGGTTCATTTGCAGGACTTTCCTACATCCTTCAGGCCTCTGCCATTGGTGACCAATCTAGTGCAGCATTGGGCTTTGGGATCTGGGATTCTGAGATTGGCAGTATGTTGGAACTCGGATATCGCTTCCGACCTACAAAAAATACTTTTTTACGCGTGGGGACACGTGGTGTGTTAATTACTGATATTGAATTTATCGGCTCCGCCTGGTGGGCTGAGTTAAGACTTTCTATGGGGTTTGAGCTATGATGTTAAAAAGAATTTCCGCACTTCTCTCAAGCAAAATAATTTATCAAACCGGAGCATCTATGCATTTTCGCAAGCTTATCCGATCCATATCTTCAACTATTCTCCTGGTATCTTCAGTATTCGGTGCCAATACCTTTACGACGACAGGGGGGACGGTTGTGAGCAATTATTGGAATGCCTCCAATACCGGTGGATCAGTAAGTATTCAAGCATTGGAAAACCCCGTTGACTATGTAAGAACTTATATGAGTGTGGATGGTGCCGCATATGTGGAAATATCAGGAGGAAATGGCAATATCACCTTTGGTGAAACCGTAAATTTTAGTCTGACGGCAGCTAATATTGAAAGTGCTGGTAGTTTAACAGACGCTGAAACTTTTCACGTATATGCTGTTTTTACACAGGGCGGAGTCCCGGCAGATACGATTTCATTGACCTCTACAGCCTATACGGTTGATCAAACTGCACCTTCAGCATCAAATGTTGGAACCGTAGTTGCCAGTGGTGGCAATGTGGTTACTTCAAAGTGGAATAGCAGCAACACTGCCCTTGTTTCTACAGTTCCCATTGACAACGATGCCTCATTACTCTCAGGCGGAACAGTGCAACTATTGGCCAAGATCGGATCAAACCCCTATGCAAATCTTGGAGACCCTGCAACCATTACTTTGATCAATGATCCTACAAAACAGGTATCCATAGCCGCGGCTGATGTTGAGGCTTTGTCGGGTTTTGCAGATGGCCAATCTGTATATGTGAAAGCCGAAATTACAGATGCAGCTGGAAATCAGGCAACTGGCGCACAAAGTGGATCCGTGATAGCTATTGATCAAACAGCACCGACTATTCTTTCGGTGACATCTTCACCAGTCAGTGCCACTCTGGGTGAAGGTGATGTCATAGGAATTACAATTACTTTCAGCGAAGATGTCACGCTCTCAAGTGGGACCCTTGACGTAACTCTCGAAACTGGGGCTTCAGATGCAGTTGAGAGTATAAGTGCAGTAAATATTGACAATGCTAGTTCTGCCAGTATTTCCTATACAGTCAGTTCCAATGAAACAAGTAGTGATCTCACACTGAATGGCCTTGCTCTTTCTGGGGCCAATAATTTACGTGATGCATCTGGAAATGATGCAGTTTTGACGATTCCTGGTGGTGTAAACCTTGCTGACAATAGTGCCATTGTAGTGGATGGCGTGGTGCCAACTATTGTTGGGATAACCTCTACATCAAATGATGCCAGCCCCTATGCAATCGATGGGATTGTGAATGTAACTGTTACGTTTTCAGAAAATGTGATCCTGAGTGGCGGAAATTTACAGATTGAATTAGAGACTGGAACCACAGATCAAACTGTGACCATATCAAGTATTAGCAATAGTACAACAGCTACGGGGACCTACACAGTCCAGTCCGGAGATGAGACCTCTGATTTAGCCGCTATAAGCCCATTAACCTTATCAGCTGGAACAATCCAGGATGCAGCTGGTAATGATGTAGACTTAACTTTCACATCAAACATTAGTGATGCCTCGGACCTTGTCATAGATGGTGTTCTTCCCGCCGCTGTCAATATGGCCGGTGGAGCTGGCACTGTAGTCTCAACAGGGGGGACTGTTGTTGCAGACTATTGGAATATCACGAATACTGCCCTTTCTGTCACACTTCCCATAGCTGACGATGCGAGTCTGCTTTTAGGATCGGTCCAATTGAAAGGATATTGGGGTGTCGTCGGTGGTGCCCAAAATATTGGCTCAGCCTCAAGTATCGGGGCAACTGGGGTAAATAAGACAATATCGATCCCTGCAGCCACGCTGGAAGCTTTTGGAGGGTTTGAGGAAAATGCTGTTCTGAAAATAATTGCAATAGTCACGGACAATGCAGGAAACGTCAGCACGGTGGGAACAGAAAGTGATAATGAGATCACCATAGACCAGACTGCGGCTACGATTTCTGGAATTACCTCTACAACACCGGATGGTTATGTAATCCCGTCAGACGCGGTGAATGTTACCGTTACCTTTTCAGAAGCTGTTAATCTTGCCGGTGGCAACCTCCTTGTTGAATTCGAAACGGGCTCTACTGATGAATCGGCCACAATATCAACCATCTCATCATCAGTCACAGCAACTGGAACCTATACAGTTCAATCTGGCAACAGCAGTAGTGATTTGAACGTAAATCTCCTCTCACTATCAGCTGGCAGCTTGAGGGATAATGCTGGAAACAGCACCAATCTTACTTTACCAGTTGGTGCAAACCTGGCCGACAATAGTGCAATAGTTGTAGATGGAATCGTGCCCACTATTGTGGGGATAAGCTCTGATTCAGATGATGGCGATTATGCCATTGGTGAGGAAGTAAATGTGATCGTCGAGTTCTCCGAAGCAGTGACACTGGCAGGTGGGAGTTTGCAAGTCGAGTTGGAAACCGGTACTTCTGACCGAACGGTTACTATCTCAACTATCAATAACAGCACGACAGCCTCAGGAACCTATATCGTCCAATCTGGTGATGCGAATTCTGATCTTTATGCAAATAGTCCGCTGACTCTCAGTGCCGGGACCCTCCGGGATATAGCTGGGAATGACGTGACATTAACCTTTGCGGCAAATATTGATGATGGCTCAGCCATTGTAGTTGATGGTAATGTTCCAGCAGCTGTGAATCTTGCAGGTGGAGCAGGGCCTGTGGTCACAGTAGGTGAGAAGGTCGTAAGTGATTTCTGGAATAGTACAAATACTTTTCTTTCCATCACAGTTCCCATAGCATCTGATGCAAGTCTCGTTGATGGAACCGTGCAAATCAAGGGGTATTGGGGGGTAGTTGGGGGGGCTCAGAACCTTGGAACTGCAGAGACGATCTCTGCTGTTGGGACAGATAAGATCATTCAGATTTCTGCAGCAACTTTGGAGAGTTTTCCCGGTTTTACCGAAAATGCTGTCCTCAAGGTTATCGCAGTAGTAACCGACAAAGCAGGCAACGAAAGCCCAGTTGGTAGCGAAAGTAATAATGAAATTACGATTGATCAGACTGCTCCAACCATTGCCAATATCGGCTCGACGACATCTGACGGTTACGTGATACCAACAAACACAGTCAACATTACTGTAACCTATTCGGAGGCTGTGACGCTGGCAGGTGGAAATCTGCAGATTGTGTTGGAAACAGGGACAACAGATGAAATTGTAACGATTACCACGATTAATTCAAGTTTAACAGCCCAGGGTACCTATACTGTTCAGGAAGGTAACTCAAGCGGTGATCTGACAGTTAAGAGCTTTGCCTTGACTGCGGGCAGTTTGCGTGATGCTGCTGGAAACCCCGCCAGCATGAGCCTCCCCACCGGGTCAAATCTGGCGGACAATAAGAACATTCAGGTTGACGGTATTCTGCCTACAATTCTCAGTATAACTTCGGATACAAATGATGGGGATTATGCGATTGGCGATGAAATAAATGTCATCGTTACTTTTTCTGAGGATGTCACCTTGTCATCAGGCGGCTCACTCCAAATCGAAATGGAAACTGGTGCCACAGATCGTATCGTATCCATCTCAAGTTTTACTGCGAGTACAACTGCAGAGGGGACATACACCGTTCAGGCTGAAGATGTGAGTTCAGATTTAAGTGCCAATAGCCCGGCGACATTGGGTTCGGGGACCTTAAAAGATATTGCCGGCAATAATGTTGATCTGACCTTTACTACCAATATTAATGCGGGATCTGCAATTGTGATAGACGGTGTTGTTCCTGATGCTGTAAATTTAGCAGGTGGAGCTGGAACGGTCATTGCCACTGGTGGAACCGTTGTAGCTGATTATTGGAATGCCACGAATACGGCTTTATCCGTTGTCGTGCCAATTGCTGCTGATCTAAGTCTGGTAGGTGGTACCGTCCAACTGCAGGGCTATTGGGGAGTTGTTGGTGGAGCCCAAAATCTTGGTACTGCTGCAGCCATTACTGCAACAGGTCAGAATCAGACAGTGTCAATCTCTGCCGCTACACTGGAAGCCTTTGCCGGATTCGTAGAGGGAGCCGAATTAAAAATTATTGCAATTGTCACTGATAAAGCTGGCAATTCAAGTCCAGTTGGAACTGAAAGTGATGATGAAATTACCATCGATCAGACCGCACCAACGATCAGTACAGTAACATCAACAAATTCAGATGGCTATGAAATCCCTGGAAACGATGTGAACATTACTGTCACCTTTTCCGAGGCCGTTACACTGGCTGGGGGAAATATGCGCGTTCAACTTGAAACTGGAACCAGTGATCAGACCGTGGTCATTAGCACAATAAATGCAAGTCTCACGGCAGTTGGGACCTATACCGTATTGGCTGATCATGAGAGCTTGGATTTGACGGCCAATAGTATCACTTTATCTGCAGGAACCGTCCGAGATGTGGCTGGAAATAATGCAACCCTGACCATTCCTGCCGGTTCAAATTTGGCAGATTTTAGTGATATTGTAATCGATGGAGTCATTCCAACGATTCTGAGTGTGACCTCCGATTCAGCGGATGATGATTATGCCATAGGTGATGCAGTGAATATTGTCGTTACCTTCTCTGAAGCTGTCACTCTGACTGGTGGGAATCTGCAGGTTGAACTCGAAACAGGTGATGTTGATAGAACCGTTTCCATATCAAGTTTTAGCAATAGTGCCACAGCTGAAGGGACTTACACGGTTCAGTCTGGAGACGAAAGTTCAGATCTTTCCACAAATAGCCCCTTAACACTCAGTGCAGGTACTTTAAAAGATCTGGCGGGGAATGATGTTACCTTAACTTTTCCAATCGATATCGATGCAGGATCAGATATTGTCATCGACGGTGTCCTACCTGATGCTGTTAATTTGGCTGCTGGAGCTGGAACAGTCGTAGCCAGTGGGAATGTCGTGGTCGCAGACTATTGGAACGCAACCAATTTGAACTTGAACATTACTGTTCCCATTGCAGCAGATTTGAGTCTCATTGATGGTACGCTTCAAATAAAGGGGTACTGGGGTGTAGTAGGTGGAGCTCAAAATTTGGGTTCACCTTTTACAATTGATGCCACTGGCACAAATAAAACAGTACAAATCGCAGCAGCTACCTTGACTTCATTCCCAGGTTACTCAGAGGATGCCATTCTTAAAGTTATCGCTATTGTCACTGACAAGGCTGGTAATTCTAGTCCTGTTGGCACTCCAAGTGATAACGAAATAACTATTGATACGACGACCCCAACAATAAGCAGTCTTACATCGACGACACCTGATGGATATGCCATTCCAGGTGATGATGTGAACATCACTGTTACCTTTTCTGAAGCCGTTACCTTGGCGGGTGGTAATTTCAGGGTAGCTCTGGAAACGGGTGCATCTGACGCAACTATTGCGATTTCTTCTATTGCCGCAAGTTTAACCACTTCTGGGACGTATACGGTTCTCGAAAATCACGAAAGTTTAGATCTGACGGCAACAGGCTTTAGTTTGTCTGCCGGTACACTTCGGGATGCAGCTGGCAACAGCGCGGATCTCAGTCTACCACTTACCTCAAATCTCGCCAATAATAGTGATATCGTAGTTGATGGTGTCATTCCAAGTGTAGTAAGTGTCACCTCCTCTGATGTTTCAGACCTGTACGCCAAAGATGATGTGATAAGTTTAATCGTCACTTTTAGTGAGCCAGTCTCAATCTCTGGTAGTGAAACATTGAATCTTGATATTGACGCCAGTACGACCAACGTTCTCATCTCAGCTTTTACTAATTCACTTACTGCGACAACAAACTATACCGTTCTAGAGGGTGACGAGAGCCTGGATTTATCAGTAGAGGCCATGACCCTGAGTGGTGGGACGTTGAGAGATGCTGCTGGGAATGATGTCGATCTTACCGACCTGACTGGAATCACCAATCTTGACGATGCCTACGATTTTGAAATAGATGGGATTCTTCCACCAGCCTTCGATATGGTTTCAGCAGTCACCACGGCAGGTAATGTTGTGAGTGGTTACTGGAATGAATTGAATGAAGGACTGAATGTTACCGTCGATATCCCAGATGATGTTTCCCTGCAGAACGGAACTTTACAGATCAGGGGAAGAGTTGCTTCCAACAGTTTTGTAAATCTAGGAGCAGCATCTACTATTCTTGCAAGCAACACCACTAAAACAGTTTTGGTTGACGATGCAATCGTTGAAGCCATGACTGGATTCGCAGATGGAGAAACATTCACTGTCTCAGCCGTCCTAACCGACCTGGCAGGGAATACAAAAACAGCTACCGCGCTCTCCAATATTGAAATAGATATTGATCGGGTAGCGCCAACCATCACTGAAATCACCTCATCAACCAATGATGGTTCTTACAGTGTAGGTGAGACAGTTAACGTAACCGTTTCCTTATCGGAAGCCGTTACACTTCAAAGTGGCTCAATGTCGGTTACCTTAAACACGTCTGTTGAGCATATTCTTACGGATAGTGATATTACTTCGGAACAAGTATTGCCTTTTGCCTTTTTAATTGTTGAAGGCTTGACTGCAAATCCCTTGACAGTGACTGCTGTGGCTGCAACGGCAAACCAATTGCTTGATGTTGCAGGCAACGAAGTTGATTTTACGCTTCCTGGATCTGATAATCTAGCCAATAACAGCAATATTATTGTTGATGGAGAATATCCCAGCATTACAAACATTAGTGCTGTCGTTGTGACTGATACCCTGGGATTGGGGGAAACCATAGATGTGGAAATTGAGTTTAACGAAGCACTTACCTTATCAGGTGGGAATCTAAATGTTGTTTTTGAAACCGGCGCTGTGGACCAGACGGTAACTATTTCAGGTTTTTCAAATAGTAGTACGGCAACAGCAACCTACACGGTTTCATCTGGAGATCTTACAACTGATCTGAATGTGAATTCAATTACGCTTACAGGCGGTACTATTCAGGATATTGCAGGCAATAATCTTACACCTGACTTGCCTTCAGGCGCAAATTTAGCTGATAACAATGATGTGCTCGTTGATGGGGTTGTACCGGCTGACTTTTCAACTGGTGATATTTTAACCCTGGGAGCCCCCGTTGTGACCGGGTACTGGAATTTAAGCAACACGGGCTTACAGGCGATTCTCCCCGTAACAGGGAGTGATCTGTCACTTGATGGTGGGTCCGCACATCTGGAAGCCAGACTGAATGCAAATGAATTTGCCAGCATTGGCAGCAATATCGCAGTTGGCACGAATCCAGTGACACTAAGCCTCACACGGGCACAACTGGAAGGGATACCTGGCTATGGTTTAGGGGGAACTATACAGATTCGTGGAGTTCTCACAGATTATGCCGATAACTCAACAACGGGCAGTACCAGCAATATTAGTCTTATCATGGATCAAACTGCACCTACAGCACCTGTAACAGGCCTTATAAATGTAGTTGGTGGAAATGCGGTCATTGGACATTGGAATGACACCAATACGGAGCTTGTTGTGTCTATCCCATTGGATAATGATAACACTTTAATCGGTGGAAATATACAATTGGAAGCAGACCTTAATGCTACAATCAGCTTTGCTGTGATTGGCGATGATTCAACTATCAGTGCAGCCAATGCTAGTCATAATATCACTTTGAGTTCTGCAGACATTACATCATACGGGGCCGGGGATAATGATGAAATGACCTTCCGCGCAATAGTGACTGATATTGCAGGAAACGAAACGACAGGTACAATAGGCCTGAATACTGTGCATATTGACTATACATTTCCATCGGCATTTACAGTGGGTACAGTTACTGCAATCAGTAATTCATTGGTCCCAGGGTATTTCAACTCAACAAACACTGGTGCAGAAGTTACGATTCCCATTGATGATACAGATGCAACTCTGGTTGGAGGACAAATTCAACTTAGAGCTACTGTAGACGCCCTTGGTGCCGAGAACATACTGGCACCACATATTATTGCTGATCTCGATGATGTCACATTGTCATTGGATAGAACTGATCTAGAAGCCCTGACATTTTACGGTGAAGACAGAGTGATCACCTTTGATGCAATCATTACAGATGTTGCGGGTAACGCAACTCAGGGAAGTTTTAGTACAGACCAATTACAAGTTGATCAGATCTTACCAATTGCATTTGCCATTGATACCAACATTCCGGATGGTGGTACGATTCGTGAAGGGTACTGGAATAGTACCAACACGGGAGTGGAAATCACTGTACCCATAGACGGAACAGATCTTTCAATTATAGGTGGTGGCACCCTGACTGCTTCAGGAGATATAATAGGGGATGGCAACTTCGAAACATTCGCCGTTGAGGAGACTATTTTTGCCGCAACTGGCACACTGACGTTACTTGTTCCAGCAGCTGAACTTGAAGCACTCGATGGAGGAACTGCCTTTCTTAATGGTCAGGATATTGAATTTCGAGCCATCATCACTGATGAAGCAGGTAACAGCACCACGACAGCAACCAGTGTCCAGGCGCTAGAAATTGACAGGGGAGCACCGATTGCTCCAGATATTACTGCCTTCACCATTAAGGGAGAGAATATTTCACCCCTCCGCTGGAATGCTACTTCTGATAGTTTGCTCCTGACCATTCCTGTGAATACCGTTGCGGACCCCACACTGGTGAATGGTTTTTTCCAGGTTCAAATGTCAGTGGGAGCCACTTTTGCCGAAAATCCCTATTATGCAGTACTCACAGATTCATTCTCCATCCCAACCTTCGATGATACCATTCGTTTAGTTGCAGCGGATCTGGAAGCATTGCCGGATTATGATGACCTCAATTTGTATACACGGATACTCATACAGGACCGTGCAGGCAATGAAACTATTGGAACCACATCGGGAGATGTCATTCTCATTGATACCGATGGACCTGCTGACTTTACCTGTGGTCCTCTCTTAGCTACGGGGGGAAATTCTGTTGAGAATGCTTATAACAATACCAATACAGGTATATCATTGGAAGTACCCATTTTCAACGATACCAGTCTTCTCGGAGGC
>ERZ889078.3509-NODE-3509-length-10341-cov-25.986486_pt1 | contig 10341 bp, 12 predicted proteins | sample MGYA00521266_ERZ889078 | MGnify/ENA primary metagenome ERZ889078 (study PRJEB32303, sample SAMEA104408618) | aquatic metagenome | biome: Brackish water; feature: Pelagic; material: water | place: Baltic Sea | collected 2014-06-16T06:34:00 | depth 76,534 m ... | reverse complement strand
TTCTCTTGAAAATAGACAGCGATTGCAAGCTGGAAATATCCAAAGTCGAACTCATTAGGCTAATAGACAACAACCTTTCAAATGCCATTAAATACAGCGATATAAATAGCGCTATTAAAATTACTTTAGAAGAGAATTTATTATCATTTCATAATATAGGGAAGCCCATACAAGACACTGAGCATATATTTGATAAATATTTTAGAGAAAATATTGTTGTTGGTGGGCATGGATTGGGCTTAAGCATCGTGAATGACATTGCCAAAAAATATTTAATTGCCGTTGCATTAGATTCCAGTATAGAAAATGGTACAACTTTCAAATATAAATTTAAATGTCATACAGATGACATTTCATAATCGTAAAATCACTTTATGAAAATATTACTACTAGAAGATGATGTTGCGCTCAATAGAGCAATAAAAAAAGTGACAGAGATTGATAAACATGCAACGACTTCTTATTTAGATGGCCAAGAAGTACTTGATAATTTAGATGAACGTTATGATTTATACATACTAGATATAAATGTGCCAAATATAAACGGCTTAGAACTTTTAAATCTAATCTATACAAAGGACAAAACATCCAAAGTCATAATCATTAGCGCTAATACAGATTTAGACTCGCTTCAAACAGCTTATAAATCTGGATGCGTTGATTATTTGAAAAAGCCTTTTCATTTGGAAGAGTTGAGACTCAAGATCGCTAGACTAAATATTTTATTCACTGATTTATTTTCAAGTGTCAAACTGAAAAATGAAGATGATTCATTTACAAAAAAAGAAAAAGATTTACTCATGTTGCTTCTTAATAATAAAGACACCATCGTTACATATATGATAATCGAAGAAAATATTTATAAAGATAAAAATATGAGTATGGATAGCCTCAGAGCTTTAGTGAGAAGACTTAGGATGAAATTAGCGGATGATATAATTCAGAATGTATTGGAAGAAGGATATAGAATAGTTGGATAAATAAAACTATATAACTAAATAATTCGGAGTTGCTAAAAGAGGGAGATTAATCCTCCTCTCTGTCCATTCTGTCTTTGGCTTCGATGCCCATAAGAGACAAGCCGGTTTTTAAACTTAACGCCACGATAAGCAATAGTTTAAGAAGTTTCGCTTCGTCATCCGTGCCTATAATTCTTACGTCGTAGTAAAATTTATGCAAAGACGCCGCCAAAGCTTTTAAATACTCCGGCAATTTCTGAACTTGACGAGAGTTAAACGCGTCCTCGACGACTTCTGGAAGAAGCAGGGCGTCAAACATCAGAGCGTCGGCGTTTTCGTCAAGGCCTTTAAGCGAAGCCTTCATGATGGCGTCATGGCTCAAAGCGCTTTTGCCAAAAAGAGTTTGGATTCTAGCGTGGGCGTATTGAATGTAAAATATAGGGTTTGAGCTGTCTTGCTTTTTAAACTCGGCTAGGTCAAACTCCAACGCGGTGTCGCTCTTTTTGCTTGCGAATATGAAGCGCAGCGCGTCGGAACCTATCTCTTCGACTATGTCGCTCATGAGTATTACGTTGCCGGCGCGTTTGCTCATTTTATATGGTTCGCCGTCTTTTAACAGGCTTACCATTTGAGATAGAAGAACTTCAAGCTTTTTACTGTCGTAACCTAAAAATTCGACAGCGGCTTTAACGCGAGGGATGTAGCCGTGGTGGTCGGCTCCCCAGATGTTAATGTAATGATCGTAGCCTCTTTCGAACTTTTGGTTGTGGTAAACAATGTCTCCGGCTAGATAAGTCGGTCGTCCATCTTCGCGAACCACGACTCTATCTTTCTCGTCTTCTTTTTGTTCTGACGCTATCCAGATTTTCCCATCTTGTTCATAAACGCCGTCGCCCATTTTAGCCATGACTCTATCCCAGTCGGAATAAAGAGACGACTCGTTTACAAAGGCGTCGAAGAAGATTTGCGTATCACCCAAATCTTTGGTTACTATGTCCATGACCTTGTCTTTTGCCCACATCGCGAGCTCTTTTTGACGAGACTCGTCAGTAAGTATTTCAACTCCAAAAATCTCAAGGGCGCCTTTGGCTAAACCCTCAAGGTATTCGCCACGGTAGTAAGACTCTGGATATTCGACGTTTTCTTCTTTTAGGATGTTTTCTCTCGCGTAAAGTTGAATGGAAAGACCAAGCAAGTCTATTTGATTGCCGGCGTCGTTTACGTAATACTCGGCGGTTATATCGTAGCCCAAATGTTTCGCCAAACGATAAAGCGTATCACCATAAACGGCTCCGCGAGCGTGACCGATGTGCAGCGGTCCAGTTGGATTCGCGCTAACGAATTCTAAAAGAATTTTTTGGTTTTTTTCTTGAGTGGCGAATTTCGAGGGATTGTCTAGGGCCCAAGAACCGTACTCCGACAAAAAGTTTTCGCTCAAACGAAAGTTCAAGTAGCCTTTGACGGACTCGACGCTTGAGAACTCTTCGCTTTCGCCAAAAGACGAAGCCAACTCCTCCGCGATAGCCATAGGAGACTTTCTTAATTCCTTCGCCAATGAAAAAGCGATTGGAGTTGAAAAGTGGCCAAAAGAACGATCGCGCGGTTTTTCGAGAATAACTTCTCGACCTAGTTTGGAGAGCAGTAGCTCCGATACTCTTTGTTTCAAGAGTTACGCTTGCGTAGTGGTTTTTGGAGCTTCCGTAGTCGCTACCGTTTCGCCGTTGTCAACTTTTTTAGGAGTTTCTTGCGCTATTTCTTCGTCTACTTCTTTCATCTCGGATTTAAAGTTTTTGATTCCTTTGCCAAGACCTTTAGCTAAGTCAGGTATCTTTTTAGCGCCAAATAATAAAACCACAATTCCCAAGATTAATAATAATTCCGTTGTGCCAGGCATTCCCATATTGTTTGTCCTTATTTTTTTAAATGAGAGGGAGTATATCTATAATTTGCTGTAAATTCTCTTATCAAATAAACTTACTGTTCTAGGTCTTCCCAGTTTTGCATAAAATTATTGATTTGTTCGGAAGATTTTTTTAGCCTTGCCGCTTTTGCTATTAAACATAATTTTCCCGCCGCTTCCTCAATGTCGTCGTTGATGATTAGGAAATCATATTCGGATATCCTTTGAATCTCGCGTTTGGCCATTTTAAGCCGCCTCTCTATCGCTTCTTTCGCGTCGGTGGAGCGATTTAAAAGACGCTTTGTGAGTTCGGAGAGCGTTGGAGGAGTGATGAAGATGGACGTCGTTATGTCTCCAAGTCTGCTGATGATCGCGGTGTTGCCCTGCACGTCAATGTCAAAAAGCACAAGTTTGCCTTCTTCAAGAGCCTTTTTTACGGGTTTGATCGACGTTCCATAGTAGTTTCCATGCACAATCGCGTATTCAAGAAAATAATCATCTTCTATGTCTTGTTTAAATTCTTTCTCGTCTATGAAGTGGTACTCGACGCCATCGGTTTCACCGGCTCGCATAGGTCTAGTGGTGCTAGAGATGGAAAAGTAAAACTCGCCAAGATCCGCCTCGATTTTTTTTATCAAAGTGCTTTTTCCAGCTCCGCTTGGACCGGATAAAACAAGCACCGCGCCATTGATATTGCCCATCAGTTGTCGCCTAGGGATATATTTATGCTGATTTTCATCCCTTTCATCGAGGCCGCCACGTTTTTATCGCTCAAGGCGGCTAAAAGATTTTTGAGCGCTTCGACTCCAGCGTTCTCTGAGGCTTCGTCTTGGTTTGGCTCTTTGGATTCTTCTAGCGCCAAGTCTTCTTCGACTGGCTCCAAATCCTCCGAGTCGCTTTCATCCACGTCTTCGCCGATAGCCATTTTCAAGTCTCTAGAAGTAATTGAGTCGAAAGAGTCGATTTCGTTCGTAGCTATCTCTAAAAGCGTCTCTTCATTGACTTCGCCATCTAAATCTTCCTCGCTTAGTTCGCCAAGCGCCGCTTGAATTTGCTCTTCCAAGTTTATGTCAAGATCCAAATCGTCTTCGGACGGAGTTCCAAGTTCGTCCTCGTCGTCAAGACTTAAATCGTCTTCGTCAAGCTCCGATTCGTCGGCCAAATTGTCTTCAGTTGGCGCTTCAAGGTCGTCCTCGTCGTCGAGATTAAGCTCCTCTCCATCAAGTTCCAAATCGCCAGTCGAGGTTTCCTCTAGAGGAATTTGGAGTTCATCTTCTTCGTCGAGATCTAAGTCGTCAGACAACTCGTCTTCGTCGAAATCCAAATCATCTATGTCGAACTCTTCACTTGTTTCCTCTAGTAAATCCTTGACTTTTTGCGCTTCTTCGTTGTCTAAAACGCTTTCGCCGAGTCCTTCATCAAGAGAAACGTCGTCGTCATCGTCTAGGGAGAACTCTTCGTCAAGGTTCAAGTCGTCGTCAAGGTTCAAGTCGTCGTCAAGGTTCAAGTCGTCGTCATCGTCGAGAGAGAACTCTTCGTCAAGCGAAAGATTGTCGTTTAATTCAGCAAGTTCATCGGCCACGAGAGAGTCCTCGACTATTAGCGGCTCCTCATCGTCCCGCTTGTCGGCAAGATCGATCTCGCTAGCTTCTTTGGCGATAATGGCGAACAATTCCACTAAGTCCGTGGGCAAGAATGGCTTTTTTATGGTTGATGTAAACTCTTCAACGGGTTCGGAATCTCTGGCGCGGATATAAAGTGATTTTGAAAAAGAAATCTTACTTTTAAGCTTGTCCAACGTATTTGCGTCGTAGACGGCGTCGTCCACAACCAAAAGATCGTACGAATCCGATTGAATTTCCTCTATGGAACTTACGACATCCAACTCGTTAGAAGTTTTTTGCGCGCTCAACGCAACTAGCTTATTCACAACTGGATTAGTGTTTAAAAGTAATATTTTCATCGAATTCCTTGATGCGAGGGTTTGAAATCTCTAAGTTTCATTATTGTATCAAAAAAAAACTAAAATAACATCTCCAAAGCGTTGAAAGCCTCTTGCATTTGACCTTTAAGTATGAGCATAGTGGCGGTGAAAGTCGCTATAAGCACCGTTAGCGCAACCATTATTTTAATGGGAAAGCCGATGACGAGAAGGTTGAACTGAGGCATCGTTTTCATAAGCATTCCAAATATAACGTCTTGCAGCCAAGATAGCGCGGTGATGGGAAACGCTATCATAAAGCCTACTACGAACATATTCGACATGGCGCTTATAATATAGTTGAATAGATTTTCGGTCATTAAAAATCCGCCCAATGGAACCGACGCTAAAGACCTGTCTATAAAAAGCAATAGCCAATGATGCAGATTTAAGGCAAGCAGTATCATTAGTCCCATTAGGGATAAAAATTGGGAAATGATTGGCATTGAAATTCCAGATTGCGGATCAATAGCGCTCGCCATTGAAAATCCCATCATAAAAGAGATTTGCCCTCCGGCGAAGGTGATGACGTTGTACGCGAGCAGTAAAACGACTCCCACCGCGAGGCCCAACATAAATTCGCTCAGTATGGCGAGAATAATGCTCGGTACGGTGATTTCAATGGAGAGCGTTGGCATGGAAGAGTAAAACACTATGGTGAAGAAAAACGCCATCGAGGCTTTGATGTTCATTGGAATGTTTTGATGGGAAAAAATTGGAGTCGCCAAGAAAAGGGCGGCGAAACGAAAAAATAGAAGAATAAATCCGACCATATTCACTTCGTTGAATATCTGAGCCCACTGCATTATTTCATCCGAATAAGCGCTTTGTTTTCAAGTTTGTAAACCTTGTCGCACATGTGAGCGAGTTTCTCGTCATGCGTAACCAAAATCATTCCAGCGTTTTTGTCATTTACGTATTCGAAAAATAGCTTCATAACTTCGTCGGCCGTTTTGGAGTCAAGGTTGCCGGTCGGTTCGTCGGCGAATATCAAACGCGGCTGTTTCGTTAAAACTCTAGCGATGGAAACGCGTTGTTGCTGTCCGCCCGAAAGCTCGGTGACTTTTTGATTTACGCATTCCGATATGGCCAAGCGCTTTAGCAGTTCGTCGTCTATTTTTTTGTTTGACAGTATTCGCGCCACTTCCAAGTTTTCATAAGCGCTGAAACCTTTAAATAAGTAATGCGACTGAAAGACGAGACCCAATTCATAGCGTTTGAGAGCGGCTAGTTTGTCGTTGCTCAAGCCGTACGCGTCTTCGCCCAAAATAAAGACGCTACCGCTGTCGGGTTTTAGAAGAGTGGACAAAAGATGAAGTAAGGTGGACTTTCCGCTACCGCTCATGCCTATGATGGCTATGGACTCTTTGGCGTTTAACTCCAAAGTGACGTTTGAAAAAAGTTCGCAATCAAATGAGTGCGATAAATTGGTTGCGGATAGTAAATTCATGAAAAGATTATATCAAATATAAGCAAAGGAAGGGGTAAATAAAAAAAGGCTAAAACCTAAGTTTTAGCCTTTTTAACGCGAGGTGGAAAAGTTAAACTAAAAGTCTAGCCTACTTGAGCGGCGGCGACTTCGGCTGCGAAGTCGTTTACCACTTTTTCTATTCCCTCGCCAACTTCAAGGCGAACGAACTCTGTGATTTGGGCAGTTCCGCCAAGAGCTTTAGCGGCGGCGTCAACGGCCTGGGCGACCGTTAACTTGTCGTCTAAAACATAGTTTTGGTCCAATAAAGCTTGTTCTTGGTCTAGAGTCGTGTTATCGGCGATAAAACGAGCCAAAGAACCAGGAACGATTTTGTCCCAAATTTTTTCTGGTTTGCCTTGAGCGGCTAAATCAGCTTTGATGTCAGCTTCGGCTTGCGCTAAAACTTCCTCCGTCAACTGACTCATAGAGATGTACTGAGGCACGTTCTTAAGAGTCTTTTTAAGGCGAGAAAGCTCTTCGTTCTCTTTTTTGATAACTTCGATTCTTCCGATAGTCTCAGACTGCACGTAAGCGTCGTCGAAATCTTTGTAGGAAAGAGTCGTCGGTTTCATAGCGGACGTATGCATAGCGATTTGCTTAAGCGTCGCTCTCATACCTTCCGCGGTTTTTTCACTATCGCATTTAGCGACAATAATAACCGCAATGCGATTGTTAGAGTGAATGTAGCCGTTAAGAGCCGTTGTAGCGTCAGCGGTTAAAGTTGTAAAACGACGAACTTCAATCTTTTCGCCAATTTTAGCTACGGCTGACGCGAAAGTGGATCCAAAGTCGCTTGCCATTAGAGCCGCTACGTCCGCCGGCTGATTGTCGTAAATCTCTTTAGCCGTATTTTTCACAAGGTTTTGAAAACCTTCGTTTTGAGCGACAAAGTCAGTCTCGGAGTTTACTTCAACAACGGTCGCTTTTGAAAAATCGTCAGCGATAACGAATCCGGCAAGACCTTCCGCCGCGACTCTATCCGCTTTTTTAGCAGCTTTGGCGATACCGCGTTCTTTTAAAAGCTCAGTCGCTTTAGCCATGTCTCCATCGGCTTCGACTAAAACTTTTTTGCAATCCATCATTGGCGCGTCAGTTGCCGAACGCAACTCTTTTACCATTGCCGCTGTAACTGCCGCCATAATTAAACCGCCTCTGCCGCTACTGGAGCAGCTACTTCTTCTTCACTAGCTACTTCTTCTACTTGCTCTTCTTCAACTGGAGCGTCGCGAAGCGCTTTGCCTTCGTTGATAGCCGCAGTCATTTCACGACAAAAAAGTTGAATAGCGCGGATCGCGTCGTCATTGCCCGGGATTGGGTACGTAATCAAGTCTGGATCGCAGTTCGTGTCTAGTGGCGCGATAATTGGGATGTTGAGACATCTAGCTTCTAAAACGGCGATGTGCTCTTTTACCGCGTCAAGCACGAAAAGCATGTCTGGAAGTTTTTTCATATTGCGGATACCGCCGAAATACTCTTGAAGCTTCTCTTTCTTGCGAGAAAGCATCAACGCTTCTTTTTTAGTCAAAAGATCGATTTGACCATTTTCTTGCATTTCAGTGATAACGTCAAGTTTGCGAATAGACTTTTGGATAGTTGGGAAGTTTGTAAGCATACCGCCTAACCATCTGTTGTCTACGTAAGGCATACCACAAGCGATAGCCGCGTCTCTTACCGAAGCGCGAGCTTGTTTTTTCGTTCCAACGAATAAAATCGTTTGACCTTCCGCCGCCGCTTCAACTACGACTTGGTAAGTGTTGCGAAAATAACGCAAAGTTTTTTGCAAATCTATTATATAGATGTTTTTACGAACGCCGAAAATATATTTTTTCATTTTCGGATTCCAACGACGAGTTTGGTGTCCGAAGTGAACGCCACATTCTAAAAGGTCTTTCATAGTTACCATAGGTAATCCTTAAAGGCTATTTTTCAAGCCAGAGTTTTGTTAGTTTCGCTTTGAAGATGTCGAACAAGGGGCTCTAAAAAGAGGGTTGCACTAACTTTTGACATAATCTGTTAATGTTTTCTTCTATATCTAAAAGAAGAAAAATCGGCGAATTATATCTAAGTTATATTTAATTATCGCTTTCGCGAGTGGATTTATTTGGCTTGAAGGGAAATAAGTTCGGCTTGAACTTTCGCGACGTGATCTTTGACTCGAACGTTCTCCCACAAGCCTTTGACGTCGCCGTCTGGATTTATTATGAAAGTGGAGCGGACAACGCCCATGTACTCTTTGCCGTAGTTTTTTTTCATTTTCCAAACGCCGTAATCTTGCATCATGTCGGTGCTTTCGTCGCTTAAAAGCGTGATGCCGAGATTTTGCTTTTCTATGAAGTTGCGATGTTTTTTCGCGCTGTCGGCGCTAACGCCAAGGATGATCGCGTCTAGCTCCGAAAAATCGGGAGCGGCCTGGGTAAACTCGCAAGCCTCCGTAGCGCAACCAGGCGTGTTGTCTTTTGGATAGAAGTATAAAACCACCCACTTTCCTTGCAAATCGCGAGAGCATATCTCCACTTCGTCTTGATTTGGCAGGCAGAATTCTGGGGCTTTGTCATCGATTTTGAGCATTGTATTTCCTTAAATTTAATAAACGAATAGCAGAAGGTAAACCCAAATGCCGCTAAAAGACGTAAAAATAATCCCAAGAAAAGTTTTAATCGCCAACATTTTATGCGCTCTGGACTGGACACCGGGAATGAGACCTTTTGAGAACTGATAGTTGGCGTTTAGAATCGTTCGAATCCAGTAAAAAAGAGTCCCAACCGCTATGATAATATGTACGATTAGGACAATCGAAGCGTACGTTGGGGAAACGCCGCTACCGGCGATAAAAGCGTCAAATCCGCCACCGACGCGAACTCCGAGCTCGAAGTAGCCGATTAGGATGACCGAAACGACGAATATTACGTTTTGGGTGAACGCGTGCAGCTTGTAGCGCTTTTTTCTAGCCAACGTGATTGACGCGAAAACTATGACCGGCAACACGGCGACAATGAGAGTCACCGTGTCCATAAAAAACGGCGCTCTCGTGCCTAAATATCCCGCTTCAAACATATATCCCATTTTCTCTTGCATAAACTATCCCCTTCTTTTTTGATATTTGTAGTATATCGAACCTAAAATAATTAATAGGCCCATTGCCGCCATAGTTATCTGTTTCAGGTATCGCTCGATAAGCTCTTGATTTTCCCCTATGTAGTATCCAAGCAGCGTTAAGATCAAAGCCCAAAGTCCCGCTCCAAGCGCCGTGAACAAGGAAAACTGGACTATATTCATGCGAGATAGACCGGCTGGAATGGAAATAAGCTGACGAATTCCAGGGATGAGCCTGCCCGTGAAAGTGGAGATATGTCCATGTTTCTTGAAATACTCTTCCATTTTGACAAGCGTTTCTTCTTTTACGAAAAAATATTTCCCAAACTTGAGAAGAAATTTTCTGCCAAGCGTGAGGGCGAGATAGTAGTTTGCGAACGCGCCGACCAAAGAGCCGCCAAGAGCCGAAACCATAATCGCGCCAATGTTCATACCGCCTTGACTCGCCAAATATCCGGCGGGCACGAGCACTATTTCGCTAGGGAAGGGGATGAAACTACTCTCAACGGCCATAAGCGCGAAAATGCCCAAATATCCCCAGTCGAAAATCAAATCCACCAAATCTTGCGCCAACTCTTTAATCATCCGAATTCGCCTTTAAATACGTTTTGTCTATTTTCGTTCTAACTTAAAGTGGAAGTATATAGTTAAATCTTAGTTTTTTCCTTAATACTAAATGAGTATAATCGAAATATTTCACAAAGGGATTTTAGAATGATGATTGTAAAAAATAGACAAACGCTTTTAGGCTTGTCGCTTTTGGCGGCCTTGGTTCTTTTTGGCGGTTTCGTTTTGGAGACGAAAGAGCTTTACTATAGACTTTTGATCGGCCTTGGGTTTGGCTACGCTTTGGCCCGAGCCTCGATGGGTTTCGCCGGCAGTGTCAACAGACTCGCCAAAACGGGCTCGTCAACTCTGGCGTCCGCGTTGCTGCTTA
>ERZ889078.3506-NODE-3506-length-10350-cov-10.574842_pt1 | contig 10350 bp, 6 predicted proteins | sample MGYA00521266_ERZ889078 | MGnify/ENA primary metagenome ERZ889078 (study PRJEB32303, sample SAMEA104408618) | aquatic metagenome | biome: Brackish water; feature: Pelagic; material: water | place: Baltic Sea | collected 2014-06-16T06:34:00 | depth 76,534 m ... | reverse complement strand
GTCTACGTCGGGCCAAAGCCGCCAAACGTAGTCGTCAGACGCCGCGTTATTAAGCGAAGGCTCTGAGTAAATTAAAAACCCGGGTAGATTCCGGGTTTTTTTATATCACTTTTTTTGCAAGACCCTGTTATTCTTTCGCTTCATCATTCCATGGCAATTCCAGCCATTTGGAAAAGACTTCGATTTGAGCGTCATCAGGATCAGCGACTTGCTTTATTTTTGAGAGCACATCAGGTGTGAACCCTACAGTAAGATGTATATCCTTTAAAACCCCATTGCGATTCACTGTACAAATGATTCTATCACCTGGAACTTTTTCACGAAAATAATCAGGCTTGTCACTTTTTACTCGGAACCCATCAATGGCAATGAGTTCATCATCCACATTCAAACCAGCATCCCAGGCGGGCGAGGATTCATCTACTGCCGTTATCATGACCTGACCAGCCTGCGTTTTAAGTTTTGCTCCCAGCCATGCGCTTTTTTCCAGACTGGAATCCAGCATTAATCCGGCCAAGTGGAAAACTTCGGCATAGGGGAGTGGCTCAACCCCAAAAACATAATCTGCAAAAAAAGTCTCCAGTTTCAGACCACTTATTTTTTCTGAGACCAGACGAACATCATTGCTGGTGTAGCCCTTCTGCTTCAAGGCAAAATCTTGATACAGCTTGAGCATGACATCATCCAGATTTGATTTCCCTCTGGTTGCCGCAATAATTTTGATGTCCAGAAGCAGCCCCAGCAAGTGCCCCTTGTTATAATAGGAAATGGTGGTATTCTGGGAATGTTCATTGGGCCGATAATATTTGATCCAGGTATCAAAACTTGCCTCTGTTACTGATTGATGGAGCCTTCCCGGCCGGGCTTCAAGCTGATTAATTTCGCTTTTTAGTACATCCAGATATTTCTTCCGAGAAGTGAGACCAATGCGTTGGAGAATCAGCTCATCATAATAACTGGTAAACCCTTCCGCTACCCAGAGCTCATCCAGATAGTTCTCTTGATCATAGTCGAAGCTTGCAATCCCAGTGGGAACAATGCGTTTCACATTCCAGGTATGGAAAAACTCATGGGCAACCAGGGTCAGAAAACTCTTGTAACGGGTTGTGTCGTTAAATGACCAGCGGTTGATAAAATTGACAGAAGAACTGGCATGCTCGAGCCCACCTCGGCCCTCCTCCACATGAAAAATAAAACTGTAATGATCATAGGGGAGACCGCCAAAAATGACAGCTTCTGCTTCAATTATTTTACTGATATCAGCGACCAAAACAGAGTCTCTATAATTACTGGCGCCATAGAGTGCCATGGTATGGGGCTTTCCCAGGACTTCAAATTCAATCACGTGATGATTACCAATCTCAAGGGGAGAGTCCGCCAACTGATCGTAATTTTCTGCAACAAAATCTACATTGTCAGGCTTGTTGAAGGGCTCCAGGGCTGTTGTAATGGTAGACCAGGAATCAAGAAGATCGACATGAAGAAAATGTTTGCGGTTCTGGTTCTTTTCCCAGTACATGAGAACACTGGCCGGCACAATTAAGGCATGATCAGAATTTAAATAACTGGTGCGGACACTATGCTCATAGGCATAAACCTTATATGAAATGACAATGTCCTGCCCGCCCTTGCCCTTTATTTCCCAATGATTTTTGTCGGTTTTTTGAATTTTTAGTGCTGAGCCATCTTCACTCCGAGCGCTAATATCCTGAACATTTCTAGCGTACTCACGAATCAAATAAGATCCCGGCGTCCACACCGGCATTGCGACTATCTCAGTTCCTTTTGAGCCTTCAAGCCTCATCTCAACCTCCAGGAGATGGGTATGGGGCTCGGGCATGGAAAGGGCGTAGTGGATGCTCTTGGCAGCAACTGTTCCAACAAAGAGCAGACTTAGAAAAATCATTTTTGTGATGCTGGACATAATGCGCTTTCCCTCTGATTTTGATTCACTCAAATATCTCTACTGCATACAATGTGTCAAGAACCAATTACCCCGGCTTTTAAGCCGGGGATGGTGAATATTTTGTGAATCAAGGCTTTAGCCCAAACGAATTGGACTAAAATCCTCTGGTTTTCGGTGTTTTGTACCCTCGCCCTAAAGGGCGGGGTAATTAATGTCTGGTTATAAAGTAGTTGATTTGCGAAAATAGAATAGACCGTTAAAACGGTTATGCATTATATAAGCTATTATTAACCCGCGACTTAAGTCGTGGGTTTCTGATACCCAAACAGGGGATTTAACCGTTTCAGCGGTTTTCTTATTAAGTATAGAGACAGACACTAATTCGCATTATAGAAAAGGGCCGGAAAACCGACCCTTTCTGCAAATCAAAAACATAAAGAACTATTTTGCGAACTGTGCCGCCACAAAATCCCAATTGAAAAGTTTCCAGATTTCGTCCAGATACTTGGGCCGGGCATTGCGGTAATCCACATAGTATGCGTGTTCCCAGACATCAACAGTCAATAGCGCTGTTAACCCGGACGTCATTGGGTTTCCAGCATTACTTGTAGAAGTAATCGCTAGTGAGCCATCTGCTTTTTTTACCAACCAGGTCCAACCTGAACCAAAATTGGTGGCTGCGGCTTTGGTAAAGTCAGCTTTAAAGGTATCAAAAGATCCAAAAGCAGCATGAATGGCTGTTCCAAGATCACCTGATGGTGCCCCACCACCCTTTGGCGAGAGACAGTTCCAATAAAAACTATGATTCCAAACCTGGGCAGCATTATTGAAAATTCCGCCAGAAGCTTTCATTATGATTTCTTCCAGACTTGAGTTTTCAAACTCAGTCCCAGGGACCAGATTGTTCAAATTGGTTACATAGGCATTGTGGTGTTTACCATAATGATAATCAAGGGTCTCTGCAGAAATGACAGGTGCTAAAGCATCCTGGGCAAACGGCAAGGCTGGTAATTCGTGTTTCATATTATCTCCTAATTCAAAGGCTAATCATTACATATTTCGTCGTCTTTACAGTTTAAACTGAGATTCCCCCATGTAAAGTGACATCTTTCTATAAAAGGACTGCTTAAAATAACTTTTTACAAGAGGTTACTGTAGTAAAATTACTGTAAATCAAGACTTTGAAGACAGCTTATCCCATTATACGATAGTTACATATAAACTGAAATCGTTAGATATTGATTGTAACCACTTCGCCTTGTACAGCTTAATTTTCGACCATTGTGATTACTCACTCCAGACATCAATTTTTTGTTTTTACTTTTTCGCTCCTTTTAACAGTTGCCGCAAATGCTGAAATCGTCTATGAATCTGGAAGCCTTCGCGAATTTATTGGGGGTAACTCCCCGACAACAGCCTACGATAACTATGTAAGTCACGTTTCTGAAGGAATTGCCAATGCTGGTTATAATAAATATGCCCCTGACTGGATTGATGTTCAGACGGATGGCTTTGGCACTTATCGAATCATCGATGAGTCCTCTTACGCTTTGACCCATTGGCGGAACATCTTCCAGGCCCTCTTGGAAAATGATCTGGTAAGCGCTCATGAAATGCTGAGGGACTCCATGGCAACGTTTCACTACGATCTGGTTCAATTTGAAGATGTGGAGTATAGCAGAACTTTCTATATGATTCGCGAGCAACTTGATCTGTCCTATAGTGACGCGAATCAACCAGAGATTATTGGGGATGAGGTTATAGGTAGTTTTGCCAACGGTTGGGGTTTATTCATCATTAACCCTGCAGCCAGTCGACAACAGGTTCTGGTTGAAGTACCCCACCCCTGTGACGATTTTATTTCTCCCTACCTGGGGGTAGAAATGTTTCTTCATACCGATGCCTTTGGTTTAGCGATTTCCGGGGCTGGCCGAGAAGTTAAATGGTCCGGTATCTCATCCTATAATAACGAGAAATCACGCTCCGATCCTTCCAGGAACAGCAATACTGTATTCCAGGTCTTCCATGAAGTGCTTTGTGATTCGCTCATGCAAATAGGTCCCCATTCACCCCTGGTGCTGCATACCCATAGCTTCGATGACAATACTGCGCATAGGAATTTCCAAAGCATTGTCCTTTCAGGAGGCTATGATGCTGCCAATGCCAATAAGCCGATTCGCGATATCTCTGATGACAATTTCGATCTTGTAAACTTCACGACCGAGTATCCCATCTCCGCCGGGCAGTTTGGCGCTCATGAATCTGAGCGTGTTGACGCCTATTATCGGGTCCATTATAGCGGCAGCTTCCTCTATCACGGCGCCGAGCAGAATTATGATGTACCACACACGTCGACGTTGCTGGGACCCAACACGGGTGTACAGATGAATTATTTGCGACCCTTTTTTAACAACAATGGGGTTTATGAGCCCTGGGTACAGATCGAATTTTTTGAAAAGCCCATGTTATTTCAAGACCTGGGAATGCCTCTGACAGAGCTTTATGCCGGAAATTACCCCAGCTCTTACGAAAATTACAGTATCCTATTGGACTATTACCAACCCTTTATGGATGCCCTGGAAGCCTATCTGAATAACTGGGATATTCCTGATCTAACCCCGCCACCTGAAATCCCCAACTGGCGAGTGGAATTTGACGGCCAGAGTTATGTCAGTTTGCGTTGGGATCCTGTCTTTGATACCAATCATCGGACCTATCGGCTTTTTTATGATACAGACAGTCTTAATGAAAATTCACCCTTAATCGATGCCAGCACAAATATTGCTTTCGCAGACCCACGTACAAACAGCTTTATGATGGTAAATCTTGATCCTGCTGAAAGCTATGTCTTTAGACTTGACGCACAGGATCATTTTTTAAATCTCAGTCCACCTGGCGCGGTTCTCAATAACACCCTGCCTGGTCATGAGCCACTCTTTGTAATAGAAAATTTTAATTCCGGGGAGCTTGAACTTACCTCGTATATGGATGAAGATTCTGATCCCTCCCTGTGGGCGCTTTCCGAGACGAGAACGTTTATGAATACAGACTACTCGTTGACCCTCTGGGGTAACACCTGGAAAACACAAGCCATTGATGCTCATTCAGTTTACCCTGGTTCTGTTTTTCAAATTGCCGCTTATATCGATGACCCGGGAGAAATCCAGGGGATAGCCTTCCAGGATTCGCTAAACACCCTTTATTATGCTCTGGACGGATCTGAGCAACTCGATATAAATACGTGGGTAACGGTTTACCAGGGCTACTTTCCAGAAGATACCTGGAATATATACCGCCTACCCATCGGTGATGACTGGTTTGCCCGTTTTGAGTATAATCCACAACTCACCAATATTGTTTATATCAACGATCGAGATTCGGATCACACTGCCAAAGTATATTTCGATGAACTTTTTGATATTACCAATTCTCTTCCCTTTGCCCCACAAGTTGAAATCACACATTCACAGGGAGGGACTTATCGGAATCGTTCACATCAACGCAGTGTCGATGTCAGTTTTAATGCCCTTGTCACTGACGCTGACAGCGATTATCACACTTTTCTTTGGAGCTTTGGTGATGGACAAACCAGCACACAGTCAGCACCTCAGCACAGCTTCCTGGTTGAAGATGATCATGTCTATTCTGTCTTGTTGCAGGTGCTGGATGAAGCTGGAAATATGGGACAGGCCAGGACGGAAATTACAGTTGATCCAGGACCGAACAGCTTCCCCTTGACGCTGAATTTTGTAGGCGATATTATGATTGCCAGACATTACGAAGACGCTGGCGGTATTTTAGAAACTGGAGGTGTTTCAGCAATTTTTGAGCCGACCCTTGAGCTGCTGGGAAATGCAGCTGATCTTAGCATCGCCAATCTTGAATGTAGCATGACCATCGAAGGGGTAGAGCATCCTACCAAGTCAGTCGTTTTCAAGGGTCGACCTGAATATGTAGCCGGGATCGCTGCAGCCGGGATTGATCTTGTCTCCCTGGCCAACAACCATACCCTTGATTATGGGGCCACGGGCTTGTTGGAAACTCAGAATGCCTTGATTCAAAACAACATTCTATTCTCTGGATCTGGTATGGATAGTGATGAAGCCTACCAGCCGGTTTTTACCAACACCAAAGGCGTCTCTATTGCCTGGCTGGCCAATTGTGACCGGACAGGCCAGTACAATAATTCACAGCCTTACTTGAATGCCGGCTATAACAAACCCGGTTTCGCCTATTTGACTCCCTACTACTTGTCCCAGCAAATAAATGTTGTCAGTGAAGTAGCCGATCTGGTGGTGATGGAAATGCATGCTGGCAGTGAATATTCAACCGCGCCCGGCGCTGGATATGATGTTATTCAATTCGGTGGCGAGATTCCCGTGGAGGACTGGGTCGCCCCACGTGAGCTAATTTCTAACATGGATCAAGCCGAAAATAGCGCTGAAGACGAAAATTACTCACCCCTGCTTGATGTGCCCCATATGTGGGATCGCGAGATCCGTCATCTCGCCATCGATTCCGGGGCTGATCTGGTAGTGATACACCATCCTCACATTATCCAGGGTTTTGAAGTCTATAATTCCAAACTCATTGCCCATTCACTGGGAAATTATGTCTTTGATCTGAGCTACTCAGAAACATTTCCATCTGTGATCTTGAATGCAGAAGTGGATGCTTCTGGATTTTCTGCATATTCAGTCACTCCTATCTATATTGATGATTATATCCCCGTACCGGCGACAGGAGCACTTGGAATCCATCTGCTAGATTATCTTGCAGATAAATCTCGAGCTTTGGATACCTATCTCTATGTAGACCGAGAAAACACCAGCGCCTTCATCTGGTTGGATACTCTGTCAATGCCACGTAGCGAGATTCATAACCGTCGCGCTTTCGGGCAGCACCTGGAGGGAGCGACCTGGGTGTCTGATCCGCTGGACATACATGAGTTCGGCAGTCTTTCAGCGCTTTCCTCACCGACTGGACCTGGTTGGACCTATCGCTTGGGTCGCGAATTACTCTGGTTTGGGAATATGGAAAATGAGGGTGCCAGTGAGTGGAATCTTAACGGTAGCGATGAATGGCTTGATCTTACAGAAGCGTACACGGGTGCTCAATCAATCGGTCAACATCGCACTTCAAGCTCCGGTGACAATGTGATCACAAATCTAGAAAACCGAATTCGCCTTGACGGCAGCAAAACTCACCATATCTCTGGCTCATTAAAAACCCAGAATGCCAATAATGTCACCGTTGAGCTGAGATATTATTCTGGCCGGACCAGCACATCTGTTCTGGCGACCCACACCCTGACATCGGGTTTTAACGGAACCAATGATTGGACCACCTTTCATAAAGAGACAACCCCTCCCGCCAATGCAGCCTATTTCGATGTGCGCTTGAATACAGACATGCCTACAGCTGGGGATGGTTATGGCTGGTTCGATGATGTGCACATCATTGAGTGGACAGACTGGCAATCGACCCCTGCTGCGGTGATCTCAACACCTAATGATTTTTATTTTCTGCAACTGGGTAACGCCACCCTTGCTCAAGATCTTTCCGTCGAGTATGTGGAAACCATCTACAACGATTCTGATCCCGTGAGTCTGAACTTCACAGCCAGTGCCACAATAGCGTTGGTCGATACAGAGATTCAATTCATGGACGCTTCTACAGGCCTGGTGGGCTGGTGGGCTTGGGATTTTGGCGATGGTGAGCAGAGTATCGAACAAAATCCTCTGCATATTTATACCCAGCCCGGGTTTTATGATGTCAGTTTTTCCGTGCTTGATAATCTGGGCTCGCTACAGACCGAAACGAGACCAAACTATGTTCGGATTTTTTCACAGTATCTCCCAGGCGACCTCAATTTTGATAGTAATAATTCTATTAGTGATATCATTATTCTGGTAAATATCATCATTGGTGAATTAAGCCCCAGTGAACTACAGTCCGAAACCGGGGATGTGAATGCTGATACATTTATCGATGTCTCAGATCTTGTCTCACTGATCAATATTATCTTAGATAATTAATCTGATTCAAACTGGTTTTGATTGGGAAAAAAAGAGTTGTCAATCCTGGTCACTTTCTCCTATTTTGTCCTTAACAATCAACCCTTAAAAGCTATTATAACCCTATGACTATTTGGCGTGTATTAGACATTATCAAGTCAAGTTCTGACTTTCTGGAAAAAAAGGGCGTTCCCGATGCCCGGCTTGATGCCGAATTCCTGCTCGGGGATGTTTTAGGGAAAAATCGACTTGAGCTTTATCTCTATTTTGATCGGCCCATGAGTAGTGTTGAACTTGATCGCTATCGAGAGCATATCCGTCGTCGAGGGACCCGGGAACCCCTGCAACACATTTTGGGTGAAGTGGGCTTCATGAATCTGACCTTAAAAACAGGGCCAGCCGCATTGATCCCGCGGCCGGAAACAGAAATATTGGTGGAGAAGGCCCTGACCCTGAAATTCAAATCTGAGCCTCGGATATTAGATATCGGGACAGGCAGTGGTTGTATTGCCATTGCTCTGGCTCAGGACATTGAAAAAGCTCAGGTCTTGGCTGTGGATATTTCCCTGGAAGCGCTTGAAATGGCGAAAGGAAATGCCTTGCTCAATCAGACCAGGGTCGTATTTCAGGAGCTTAATATTCTTGAAACGCTTCCCAATCTGAAAGATCGGTTTGATCTGGTTGTGTCCAATCCGCCCTATATCTCTCCAGCCGAAAAAGAAAACCTTCAGCGAGAGGTTCTGGAGTTTGATCCTCACCTGGCTTTATTTGCTGAAGGTGATGGTCTCACATTCTATCATCGGTTTGCAGATATCCTGCCCGAGTTATTGGTTCCTGGTGGTCACTTCTTGTTCGAATTCGGTGGGGTGGCACAGGAAAAAGCCGTCTTGAATATCTTTACTGAAAAAGGCTTTCATAATCTCGAAATTATCCAGGACTACAATGGCGATCCGCGGGTGATTTCAGGTAGATATCTGCCTTAACCCCTTGTTATAGGAATTAAAAAATGATCCTTCGCATCGTCGTCTATTGTTTTATGATCATCGTTCTGTCCGCACATTTTTCCCGAGCAAACAATGACATCTTAGCACTTCTCGTCCTGCTTGTGCCCTTCCTGCTTTTTATCAAACAGAAGTGGGTCCTTACTACTCTGGAAGTGGTTGCCTATTTGTCAGCCCTGACCTGGCTATATGGCGCCTATCGTTACATCCAGATCCGAATCGCCACAGGCGATGACTGGGGGCGCCTCCTGTTGATTATGGGAGCTGTTTCCCTCTTTTCTGCCTGGAGCGGCTATTTTATGCGATCCGAAAAGATCAAGAAAGTCTACGAAACAAAAAAATGAACCTCGGGGGGGATATTCAGAGCGCATCCCAAATATTCTGCAGGGATATTGATATTGCGCTACCCATTATTGGGGGTGCCATGTATCCCTGCTCAAATCCAGAGTTGGTGGCTGCCGTTTCTGAAGCTGGGGGCTTAGGCGTGGTCCAGCCCTTGAGTCTTACCTACGTCCATGGCTACGAATTCCGAGCCGGCTTGCGCTATATCCGCAGTTTGACTTCCAAACCGATTGGGGTCAATCTTTTGATTGAATCAAGTTCGTCCCGATATCTCGACCGTATAAAAACCTGGCTGGATATTTCCCTGGAGGAAGGTGTCACCTTTTTTGTCACTGCTCTGGGAAATCCACGGTTTGTTGCTGAAAAAGTTCATGCAAACACTGGACAGGTTTACCATAATGCCACCAACCGAAAATGGGCTGCAAAAGCGCTGGATGGCGGCGTGGATGGGCTGATTTGCGTCAATGATCGCGCTGGTGGGCATGCAGGGACTGAGAGTGCAGATCAGCTCTTCAAGAATTTAATAGATTATGGGAAGCCTTTGATTTGTGCTGGTGGGATGAGCAACCCAACGGAACTCAAAACCATGCTTGACCTGGGGTATGCCGGGATTCAAATGGGAACCCGCTTTATAGCCAGTAGCGAATGCACTGCCCACTCCGATTATAAACAAGCGATCCTCAATGCAGACGAATCGCAAATCGTCCTTACAGATAAATTATCTGGAGTTCCAGTATCAGTGATCGAAACTGATTATATCAAGAAAATGGGGGTCCAGGCTGGACCTTTTGCTCGTTGGATGTTAAGGGGGTCAAGAACCAAAAAATATATGCGCATGTTTTATTCATTACGGTCTTTTAGAACACTAAAGCAGGACCGTGACAAGGCCGGAACATATCAACATTTTCTACAGGCTGGAAAAAGTGTTTCAGGCATCAAGGAAATTCAAACGGTCTCTGAAATCATGGAACAATATCGACGAACTTTTTCTTGATTGTGTCTTTGCGAGGCGCGCAGCAACGAAGCAATCCCTCTTTTACACACGCTTAGACACGAATTCCACGAATGAGGCAAAGGCACAGAA
>ERZ889078.3505-NODE-3505-length-10355-cov-5.960583_pt1 | contig 10355 bp, 21 predicted proteins | sample MGYA00521266_ERZ889078 | MGnify/ENA primary metagenome ERZ889078 (study PRJEB32303, sample SAMEA104408618) | aquatic metagenome | biome: Brackish water; feature: Pelagic; material: water | place: Baltic Sea | collected 2014-06-16T06:34:00 | depth 76,534 m ... | reverse complement strand
ATCTGATATTGATTATCATCTCACTGAGGCACAAACAACCTATGGTGTTATCGGTATTAAAGTGTGGATTTGTAACGGTATAATGCGTAACAGTAAGTAATCATGTTAGAACCAAAAAAAATAAAATATCGTCGCCATCATCGAGGTCATCGTCGTGGCATGGCAATGCGCGGAAATTTTGTAGCATTTGGAAGCTACGGATTGAAGGCAATGGAATCGGGTTGGATTACAGCTCGTCAAATTGAATCTTCCCGTATTACAATTGCACGGGTCGTAAAGAAAATTGGTAAAATGTGGATACGCATTTTCCCGGACAAGCCTATTACAGCAAAACCTGCTGAAACTCGTATGGGTAAAGGTAAAGGTGCACCTGAATATTGGGTTGCCAATGTGAAACCGGGGCGTATACTGTTCGAAATTGAAGGTGTTAATCGTGAAGAAGCTGAATTGGCTTTCCGGAACGCCGGTCATAAATTACCGATTAAAACAAAAATTGTTGAACGCAGGGAGTTTTAACGGCGATGAAAAGCACAGTACTAAAAGAAATGTCCGTTAATGAAATGGAAATAAAACTGCAGGACAATATTGATGCTCTGCGCAACCTGAGATTCCAAAAAGCATTACAGCAATTGGAAGATCCATTGAAGATTACAAAATTGAAAAAAGAAATTGCACAAATCAAAACAGTGTTAAGGGAATACGAGCTTGGGATTCGAGTAACCCAGGATGGAGAATAATATGGCTGAAACAACACGAAAAAGACAAACATTGGTTGGTGAAGTCGTAAGTACTAAAATGGAAAAGACTGTCGTAGTAGATGTCTCATGGAAAGTACGCCATCCCATTTATAAAAAATACATTAGACGCAATAAAAAATATATGGCTCATGTTGGTGCAGTTGCTCCTAAGCAAGGTGATTTGGTGCGTATTACTCACACACGTCCAATCAGTAAGCTGAAACGGTGGCAGGTGAGTGAAATTATTCGTGAATCTAAAAATAATGGATAAAGTAACGTGATTCAACAAGAGACCAGATTAAAAGTAGCAGATAATACCGGCGCAAAAGAAGTCCTGTGTATCAAGGTTCTTGGCGGTAGTCGCAGACGTTATGCATCCGTAGGTGATGTTATCGTTGTTACTGTTAAAAGTGCGATTCCTGGTGGAATGGTAAAAAAAGGACAGGTAACGCGGGCCGTTGTCGTTCGCACAAGTAAAGAAGTGCGAAGAAAAGACGGATCATATATTCGCTTTGATGATAATGCTGCAGTTTTACTTGATACAGCTGGTGAGCCAAGAGGAACACGCATTTTTGGACCAGTCGCTCGTGAATTACGTGATGCTGGATATATGAAAATTGTATCAATGGCACCGGAGGTATTATAATGTTTGTGAAAAAAGGTATGACAGTCCGCGTTCTTAGTGGTAATCACAAAGGTTCTGAGGGCAAAGTATTACAAGTGATACCGAAAAGTAATCGTGTATTAATTGAAGGTGTAAACTTTATTAAACGTGCCACTCGACCTTCACAGGAAAATCAAGCAGGTGGATTTGTTGAGAAAGAAGCCCCTATTCATATTTCGAATGTTATGGTCATCCACGGTGGGAAAGCATCCCGCCTTGGAAATAAAGTATTAGATGATGGTACCAAAGTTAGATTCTCAAAAAAAACTGGTCAAGAGATAGAGATTTAGTATGACTGAAGAAAAGAAAACGACCAAAAAACCTGTGGCAAAAGCGACTAAAAAAGTAGCTGAAAAAGCAGTGAAAACGCCTGTGCCAAAAGCGACAAAAAAAGTAGCTGAAAAAGCAGTGAAAACGCCTGTGGCAAAAGCGACTAAAAAAGTAGTTGAAAAAAATGTAAGCTATGTTCCAAGTTATAAAAAATTATATTTGGAGACTATTGTTCCGAATTTGATGAAACGATTTGGTTATTCTAGCATCGCACAGGTTCCAAAGATCATTAAGTTTAATTTGAATTATGGATTTGGTGATGCTAAAACTAATTCAAAGGGCTTTGAAACTGCTTTACAGGAATTGAATCTAATTTCTGGTCAAAAGGCAATTGTAACTAAGTCAAAAAAAGACATATCAAATTTTAAAATTCGTAAAGGCGTACCTGTTGGGTGTACCGTTACAATTCGTGGTAACCGCATGTACGAATTTTTTGAAAGATTAAATTCAATCGCTTTGCCACGGACGCGTGACTTTAATGGACTATCCTTTAAGTCGTTCGACAAACGTGGTAATTACAATTTTGGTATAAAAGAACAAATTGTATTTACTGAGATTGATTATGATAAAATTGATGCTATTCGTGGAATGAATATTTCTATTGCTACTACGGCGAAAACTGATGATGAAGCATATTGGTTGCTGAAAGAATTTGGTTTCCCATTGCGCGAAAAACCTATAAAAAAAGTAGAAGAAGCTGAGGCCGCTTAATGGCAAAAAAATCGTTAATTGTTAAAGCAAAAAGACCGGCAAAATTTTCATCTAGGCAGTATAACCGCTGTTTTAAATGTGGACGCCCTCATGGATATATTCGTCGTTTTGGGTTATGTAGACTTTGTTTTCGGGAAATGGCATTGCTCGGTGAAATACCTGGCGTAACTAAGGCAAGTTGGTAAGGAGTATATACGGATGTCAATGACAGATCCTATAGCAGATTTTTTAACTAGAATTCGTAATGCAATGGCAGCGGATAAGCGTTGGGTTAATATTCCATCATCCAAGCTTAAAAAGCGGATTGCATTTGTATTAAAAGAAGAAAAATATATTGAAGATTTTATCTTTATTACAGATGGTAATAAGGAGAACATACGTGTCTTTTTGAAATATGATTATAATGGTAAACCAGTCATTACAGGTATTAAACGAGTTAGTACCCCAGGATGCCGTATCTATGTTGGCGCTGGTGAAATACCACGTGTATTAGACGGATTAGGTATTTCCATTTTATCAACATCAAAAGGCGTTGTTTCAAACAAAGCTGCCAAACGATTGAGTGTTGGTGGTGAATTACTTTGCAGCGTTTGGTAAGGGTTTATGTCTAGAATCGGTAAAAATCCAATTAATATCCCTGATGGGGTAAATGTAACTTTTCAGGATTCCACTGTACAGGTTATAGGTCCAAAGGGACAGCTTGAGATTATAGTACATCCTGATATCACTGTAGTACAAGAAGATAAGACGGTTATTGTAACAAGAGCGTCAGATTCCAGAAATCATCGCGCTTTACATGGTACAATGAGACAATTAGTGTCTAATGCAATTATTGGTGTTTCCACTGGATACACCAAAGAATTATTAATTAAGGGTGTGGGTTATCAGGCTACTGTAGAAGATAATCGTATGGTACTTCAATTGGGGTACTCACATGCTATTATTTTTGATCCCCCTGATGGAATCACCTTAGATGCTAAACGTACTGATATTACGGTATTTGGTATTGATAAGCAGTTGGTCGGTGAAGTATCAGCTAAAATTCGATCATTTAGAAAACCTGAACCTTATAAGGGTAAGGGAATTCGATACAAAGATGAATATGTCCGAATTAAACAAGGTAAAACGGTAGGTAGCTAGGCATGGCCAAATCAAAAAAAGAAATTGCACGTTTATCACGTGGTCGGAATCGTAGTAAGGGCACTGCGCGTTTTCATCCTGAAAGACCTCGCCTATGTGTATATCGTAGTAATAGGCACATCGAGGCTCAAATTATTGATGATTTCAGCGGTCAAACGTTGGTTTCAGCATCCAGCCTGGATAAAGAATTAAAAGCTGGAGTTAGCCAAACGTCAACAAAAGTAGAATCCAGTTCTCTGGTTGGTAAAGAGTTGGCAAAACGTGCTAAATCGAAAAAAATAGACAAAGTTGTATTAGACAGAAATGGATTTACATACCACGGTCGTGTAAAAGCCTTAGCAGATGCAGCCCGAGAGGGCGGCTTATCCTTTTAATTTGGAGAATCGGTAAATAAATGATTAATCCTGCAGAATTAGATTTACAAGAAGAAATAGTTGTCCGTATAAAACGGGTAGCCAAAGTGACAACCAGAGGAAAACGCTTTCGTTTTACTGCACTCGTTGTTGTAGGTGATGGAAAAGGACATGTTGGTGTTGGATTGGGTAAAGCCAATGAGGTAATAGCCGCGATAAATAAATCCAAAGAAAATGCGAAACAGAGCATTGTCAAAATTCCTGTTATTAACGGAACGGTACCTCACAAAATTATTGGAAAATATGGCGCGAGTAGTGTCATGCTAAAACCGGCCTCACCGGGTACCGGAATTATTGCTGGTGCCGCCGTTCGTGCTGTTATGGAGCAAGTGGGAATCCACAACATTTTAACAAAGCGTTTAGGATCTAATAATGCGTTAAATGTTGTTAGAGCCACCATGGTAGCATTGGGCGATATGCAGGATGCTGTCGCTGTTGCGAATAAACGCGGTATCACTATTAAAGAAGTATTTAATTAAAATGCCAAAAAAATCATCAAATAAAAAATTACGCATTACCCAAATCAAGAGTTTAATTGGTCATAACAAAAAGTTTGGCAAAACACTTGACGCTCTTGGGATAAAAAAACTAAATCATATGGTTGAAAAAGAAGATATCCCTTCTATTCGTGGTATGATACGAAAAATTGATTTTCTATTGAAGGTTGAGGAACTGTAATGAAGCTAGGCGAATTAAAACCTGCCGATGGGTCAACAAAAGATACAAAACGCCTTGGTCGTGGTCCTGGAAGTGGTTTAGGCAAAACATCCGGTCGTGGTCATAAGGGATCTGGTGCACGTAGTGGAAGCAAAACTCGTACATGGTTTGAAGGTGGACAAATGTCCTTACAACGCCGATTACCGAAGCGTGGTTTTTCAAACCATTTATTCAGAAAAGACTATCAAATTGTAAACCTTGTTATGTTGGATGGTTTAAAAGTGGATACAATTGACTCACAAGTATTATTTGAAAATGGTATGATTCGTTCACCCTACAAACCTGTTAAAATATTAGCTGACGGTGAAATTACCCGTGCTGTTGAAGTAACCGCTGATGCGTTTAGCTCAAGTGCAATTGCGAAAATTGAAAAACTTGGAGGCAGTGCAAAAGTCCTGTGATTGAAAAAATTCAAAATATCTTCAATATCCCAGAGCTACGTAAACGTATTATGTTTACGTTTGGCATTTTAATTGTTGTTCGTATCGGCGCACATGTTCCTATTCCAGGTGTAAATGGTGAGGCCTTAGGTGCAGCAATTCAAAATTTCCAAAACACGTTATTTGGACTCTATGATCTTTTTGCCGGTGGTGCATTTCAAAAGGCCACATTGTTTGCACTTGGTATCATGCCTTACATTTCAGCATCTATTATTATTCAATTAATGGGATCGGTTGTTCCTTACTTCCAACGTCTTCAAAAAGAAGGTGAAGAAGGAAGGAAAAAGATTACCCAAATTACGCGATACGGAACAGTACTTATTGGTACAATGCAAGCTTACGGGGTCACAGTATTTTTAAAGAGTATGACTGCGAATGTTGGTGGTGTAAATGTTGCTGTTGTTCCAAATCAAGGATTATTATTTACTTTCACTGCTATTGTTACGTTGGTTACGGGTGTTATTCTTTTAATGTGGTTAGGTGAGCGCATTACTGAACGAGGAATTGGAAATGGAATATCGCTTATAATTATGATCGGTATTATGTCCCGCTTCCCAAATGTTGTTATCAGCGAAATTACACTTATCCGTGAGGGTGTGCGTTCGATTCTATCAGAGTTTATTTTATTTGCGATATTTATCATCATTGTTGGTGTTGTTATCCGTTTGACACAGGGTACACGAAAAATCCCTGTTCAATATGCGAAAAGAGTTGTTGGTCGCAAGGTCTATGGTGGTCAGTCTACTCATATTCCGTTGCGTGTAAATACTGCAGGTGTTATGCCAATCATTTTCGCACAATCAATAATGTTTATTCCAACAACAATTGCTACTTTTTTCAGTGAATATGAATTTATGCAGTCTGTAATGCGGTGGTTTTCTTTTGATCATCCTTTTTACTGGCTGGTTTTTGGAACTATTATCGTGTTCTTTACCTATTTTTATACGGCAATAGCTTTTGATCCTGTTCAAGTTTCAACAACAATGAAACAGCAAGGTGGATTTATACCTGGAGTACGTCCTGGTAAAAGAACAGCAGAGTATATTGATAATATTTTAACACGCGTAACATTACCTGGCTCTATTTTCTTAGCATTAATTGCTGTTGCACCATATGCTATTATGAAAGCAGCTGGAATTGGTTATGATCTTGCATCCTTTTTTGGAGGAACAAGTCTGCTAATTATTGTTGGTGTTGCGTTGGATACATTACAACAAGTTGAATCGCATCTGATGATGCGGCATTACGACGGCTTTTTGTCAAAAGGTAAGATCCGCGGTCGCAGGCGGATGTAATCATGGTTGCTATCAGGTCTGAAAGAGAAATCGAGCTTATTGCTCGTAGTTGTCAGATTGTAGCGGAAACGCTCAATCTATTAGGGGAAAATATCGCCATTGGAGTGTCCCTTATTGATTTGGATAAAATAGCGGAAGATTACATTGTTTCACAAGGCGCAAGACCCGCTTTTAAAGGATATATGGGATTTCCATCGACATTGTGCATCTCAATTGATGATGAAGTTGTGCATGGCATACCCAGGGATGTCCAATTAAAAGAAGGTCAAATTGTAGGAATTGACTGTGGTGCTGAAAAGAACGGGTATTATGGAGATTCTGCACGAACATTTGCTGTTGGTACAATAGATGAAAAAAAAGCGCAGTTAATGAAGGTTACACAGGAATCACTCATGAAAGGTATTGAAGCAGCCCACGAAGGCAATTATGTTTCCGATATCGGTCATGCGATCCAGAGCCATGTGGAAAATCACGGATATTCCGTCGTGAGAGAACTTGTTGGACATGGAATTGGCACACAATTGCACGAGGAACCTCAAGTTCCTAATTATGGAAAACCCAAGCATGGTTACAAACTAAAAGCTGGGATGGTTATAGCCATTGAACCCATGATAAATATGGGTCGAAAAGAAATAGTTACCGATAGTGATGGTTGGACAGTAAGAACCAAAGATGGTTCTATGAGTGCTCACTTCGAACACACAATTGCTATCACTAAAGATGACCCTAGAATCCTAAGTATAGGAATGGATAATGGCTAAAGAACAACCGATTACACTTGAAGGTATTATTAAGGAAACATTGCCCAGTGCAATGTTTCGAGTAGAAATTGACATAGGTGGCAATAAACATGAAGTATTAGCTCATGTGAGTGGAAAAATGCGTATGCATTTTATCAAAATATTGCCTGGGGATAAGGTTACATTAGAAGTATCACCCTATGATTTGAAAAGAGGACGCATTACATACCGTCAAAAGTAGGAGCATCATGAAAGTCCGTCCATCTGTAAAAAAAATGTGTACAAAGTGCAAAATTATCCGACGCAAAGGTGTTGTGTTGGTTATTTGCGAAAATCCTAAACATAAACAAAGACAAGGTTAGGGGATTCAATGGCTCGTATCGCCGGAATTGATATTCCACGAGAGAAAAAAGTACCATATTCATTAAGGTACATTTATGGGATTGGCCTCACAACAGCCATAAAAATTTGTGAAAAAGCTGGTGTTGATCAAGAGATGCGCGTTAATGATCTGAGTGAAGATCATGTAACAGCATTGCGCAATGCAATTAATGACCTTGAAGTTAAGGTTGAAGGTGAGAGCAGATCCTTGGTTGCAATGAATATCAAACGATTGAAAGATATTGGTAGCTACAAAGGTGTTCGTCACCGTAGAGGATTACCTGTTAACGGTCAAAGAACAAAGACAAATGCTCGTACACGAAAAGGTCGCAAACGTACTATTGGTTTAGGACGTAAATAGTTAGGCAAGAAAGGATTATTCATTGGCTAAACGTACAGACGTTAAACGTAAGAAGAAAAAGAAGGGTAATGTTGACCCATCTGGGGTTGCCCACATAAAGGCCACGTTTAACAATACACACATCACTTTAACAGATAAATTTGGTAATGTAATTGCTTGGGCTACAGCAGGTACATCTGGATTTAAAGGCTCACGTAAAAGTACTGCATATGCAGCCTCACAAGCGGCTAATAATGCTGGAACTGAAGCAAAAACAATGGGTCTGGCGAATATAGAGGTTCGCATAAAAGGTCCTGGTGCTGGTCGTGAATCTGCGATTCGCTCACTGGCAGTAGCAGGATTAAATATAACTTCAATTAAAGATGTGACACCGCTTCCTCATAACGGATGCCGTCCACCTAAACGCCGTCGCGTATAAGGGCTAGGAGCACTACAAATGGCAAAAATTAATGTAGCAAGAGGCAAATTAGTTCGGAAGTTCGGGGAGAATATCTTTGGCAATGCTAAGTATGACCGTTTATTAAATAAGAAACCTTACGGTCCTGGTCAACATGGTCAAAAAAGACGTCGTCGTCCTTCTAACTATGGTATACAGCTTACCGAAAAACAAAAAATTAAATTCATGTATGGACTGTTAGAAAAACAGTTCAGGAATTACTTTGCAAAAGCTGACCAAATGGTTGGTGAAACGGGTACAAACCTATTACAGCTATTAGAATGTCGTTTAGACAATGTAGCTTTTAGATTGGGTTTTGCACCTTCAAGACCAGCTGCACGTCAATTGGTAAATCACAGACATTTTATAGTGAATGGACGATCGGTAAATATTCCATCGTTCCAAGTAAAACCTGGTGATGTTATTCAAGTACGGGATAAAAGTAAAAAAATGGATATCATTTTAGATTCCATGCGAAGAATTAAGGGTGATATTGAACTCCCTTGGTTGGAACTTGATAAAGCAAAAATGTCAGGTACATTTATCGCTATACCGGAACGGGATCAAATGAGTCTCACCGTCAATGAACAACTAGTAGTAGAATTATATTCTAAATAAAAACCATAGGGATACCGTTTTATGGCAAATGATCTAGACTTCAATATTGGAATTGAAACAGTAACTTCGACTGTAACTGAAGGACGTTTTGTAGTTAAACCATTGCAACGTGGTTATGGTGTTACCCTTGGTAACGCTTTACGTCGTGTAGCATTAACCAGTATACCTGGTGCAGCAATTACTAATGTAAAAATTGAAAATGTTCAGCATGAATTTTCAACATTAGAAGGTGTACGTGAAGACGTTGCTGACATAATTATGAATCTTAAGGCTGTGCGTTTTAAATTGATGGACAATAATCCTGACCGTATTTTACTAAAGTTAGAAGGTCCATGTACGTTTACTGCTGCTGATATTCAAGCTGCCAGTGATCAATTTGAAATATTAAATCCTGAGCAATACATCACGGATGTTAATGAAAAAGGTGTAATGGAGATTGAAATTCGAATTGGAATTGGCAAAGGATATGTCCCCTCTGATGAAAATTTAATGCCAAATGCTCCTATCGGTATGATTGCAATTGATAGTATCTATAACCCTGTTACTAAAGTAACCTTTAGTGTAAAAACTCTTCCAGGTGAAAAAGAATCAGCAGAAGCTCTGACTATTGATGTGACAACTGATGGCTCTATTAGTGCCATGGATGCAGTTAGCTATTCGGCATCAGTATTAAAATCACATCTTACGATTGTTGAAAGTTTAAGTAAACCTGAAGTTTTAGAAGTAACTGACAATTTAAGTGAAGAAACATTGGCAACGCGTAGACTTCTGAAATCTACAATTGATGAGATGGAATTATCTGTAAGAAGCTTCAATTGTCTCCAAGCTGCAGGTATTAAATACATCCATGAGTTAGTGAACAAGGAAGAAAATGAAATGCTGAAGTATAAAAACTTCGGTCGCAAGTCATTAACTGAATTGGTTGAAAAATTAGATGAAATGGGTCTCCATTTTGGTATGGAAGTAGATCAATATTTAACAGAAGAAGTGTAAGAAAATGCGTCATCGTAAATCGATTAAAAAATTAGGACTTAGCACTAGATCACACCGGAAAGCCATGTTATCAAATATGGCAAGTTCATTGATTGTGCATAAACGAATAAAAGTTACGCACGCACGCGCAAAAGCATTACGTCGGTTTATTGAACCATTGATTACTTTTGCAAAACGCGGTGATGTTCATGCGCGACGTCAGGTATTAAGAAATATCAAGCATAAGGATATTGTTCATTCTTTATTCCATGATATTGCACCTGTTTATGCTGAACGTCCCGGAGGATACACTCGAATTACAAAACTTGGTTTTCGTGATAATGATCGTGCTGCCATATCTATGATTGAATTAGTTGATATGGAAGGTGTTGGCGTAGTC
>ERZ889078.3504-NODE-3504-length-10356-cov-5.742646_pt1 | contig 10356 bp, 12 predicted proteins | sample MGYA00521266_ERZ889078 | MGnify/ENA primary metagenome ERZ889078 (study PRJEB32303, sample SAMEA104408618) | aquatic metagenome | biome: Brackish water; feature: Pelagic; material: water | place: Baltic Sea | collected 2014-06-16T06:34:00 | depth 76,534 m ... | reverse complement strand
AATAGAGATGGTTTTGTTGCTTTAGGGTATATAATATACTTTAATCGAATCTATATTAAGAGATTTCTTAGGGTTATCTTTGTGCTCTTGCAGGAATCAAATTGGTTTAATTTTCTACATAAATACTGTTTTTGACAGAGAATGCTATGGTAAGAATGGAAAGGAAGAGTTCTATAACCAGAAAGACTGCGGAAACCGACATTGAGATGAAATTGGATCTTGATGGCTCAGGCAAAAATCAAATCAAAAGCGGAGTACCGTTTTTAGATCATATGCTCACTCTTTTTAGTGTGCATGGATTTTTTGACCTGACTGTCAAGGCTGTTGGCGATACAGAGGTTGACGATCATCATACAGTTGAGGATATTGGCATCTGTCTTGGTCAGGCGATAGCCAAAGCTTTGGGTGATAAAAGTGGTATAGCTCGGTATGGCAGTTGTTATCTGCCGATGGATGAAACCCTTGCTCGGGTAGTTGTAGATATTTCCAACCGGCCATTTTTGCATTATGAGGCAAACGTGACGGAACAAAAACTCGGCACCTTCGATACTGTGCTTGCTAAGGAGTTCTTTCGTGCAGTTTGTCAGCATGGTGGCCTCACATTACACGTGGATCTTCTTCATGGAGAAAATGGGCATCATATTATCGAGGCGATATTCAAGGGGTTTGGTCGAGCGATGAACAGGGCTACAACCGGAATAGCGATTAAAGGCGCACTCTCTTCCAAGGGAAGTCTTTGATGCACATTTGACATGGACAGTGAAAATGTCCGGTTTTTTAGTTTCTTAAATTTCTACAACTTACAGGTATTTTAGTGAAAAAAACATTTGGATTATTTCTTTGTTATTGTTGTGCTGCTATCCTGTTCTCTTCTTGCTCGTCCCAACCTGGAAGCAATTCCAGTGAAGAAATGCAAGCACCTATACAACCGCTGTCCTGTATCGCTGTGTTACCGGTAAGGACATCAGTGAATCAGGATACAACCATTGATTATGCAAAGGCGCAATCTCTTCAAGACGGAGCTGTCTATGCTACTGATGTAATTAATCGAGAGTTGCAGGGAAATCCCAGGGTGCTCTTTGTCACTTCTTCTCAGGTTGATTCTCTCGTTTCTCAGGTTACCGGTGGAGTATCGGGTACTGTTGGGGCTCTTGGGCAGAAACTAAAATGTGATGGCGTGTTGTTGACCACTGTAAGTCGTTTTCAACAGCGTGAAGGAACAGAGTATTCCGCAGATTCACCGGCGTCAGTCGATTTTTCCATGGTTCTGAGACATTCCGGACAGGGAAATATCCTCTGGTCTGCTGATTTTCGAGAGGAACAAGAATCATTTCTGAGCAATATTCTTTCTTTTACTAAGGCGAAGAACAGAGGCTTTAAATGGGTGAGCGCCGAACAGCTCCTAGAACAGGGAATCATAGAGCGATTGGAAGATTGCCCCTACCTGCAATAGCAGAGCTGTTGTTTTGTTTTTTAAGCCCGCGGCATTGTGAAATTACAGGCTGCGGGCTTTGTTTTTTCCTCTTTTTGCAATTTTTATCCAATACCAAACCACGACTGCATTGACTATGACAATTGGCTACAAATTGCCTGCCAGCCTTAACAGGAGAATTGGCCAGGCAATGCATGACTTTTCGATGTTTTCTGAAGGCGACCGAGTTCTGGTTGCAGTTTCCGGAGGCGTTGACAGTTTAACCCTTGCCTGTGTGCTCAAAATATGGCAAAGGAAGGCGCCAATTCATTTTGATCTCACTGCACAATATATAGATCATGGCTTTTGGAAGAGACAGCAAGGTGCTGTTGATCCGAGACAAGCCATCGGCAGACAGCTTCAAGAAATCTCCATGGATTTTGAGGTGGTAGAAGAATGGGCGATCGACGAAGCAGACCGAACCTGTTTTCTCTGTTCAAGAAACAGACGGAGTCAACTCTTCGATATTGCCCGTGAAAAAGGCTATAATAAAATTGCTTTAGGCCATCATAAAGATGATCTCATTGAGACCTTTATGCTGAATGCTATTTATAGTGGGAATATCTCTACCATGGTGCCAAAACAGGATTTATTTAACGGCACCCTTTCTATTGTACGACCGATGGCATATCTTGAAAAGAATGAGGTGTGTGAGATAGCAGCTGAATTGAAACTTGAGGTGGTTAAAAATCTCTGTCCTCTCTCGGATGACACTAGACGTGAAAAAGTACGCAGTCTATTGGAGACGCTTTATCAGGATGAACCGGCGGCCAAGAAATCGCTCTTTGCAGCGCTGTCAAATGTACGAAAAGATTATTTATTATGAAAACCCATGTAGAATGCCTTCCCTGTTTACTCCGCCAAGCTCTTCAGGTGGCTCGCATAACACACTGCTCGGAGGAGCAGCAACTCCATATTCTTCAAGCTGTGTCCACGATAATCGCAGGACTCGATGTCAGGAAAAGTCCACCGGCTAACGCAAATCCCATTTACCGCAAGATTGCTGAAATTACCTGTTGTGAAGACCCGTATTATGAGAAAAAAAGAACAAGTAACGAGCAGGCCCTGCTCATTGTTCCAGGTCTGCGACAGGAGATACGGGGCACGGATCACGAGCTTTCATCTGCTGTACGTTTTGCCATCGCTGGAAATATAATCGACTATGGTGCTTTCGAGACTTTTGATGTTGAGGCGGCTCTGGAGCGCAGCCGTTCGACGAGCCTGGCGGTGGACCACTATCCTCAGCTCGCTGAGGCCATCGCACGACTCTCAAAAGACAGTAGAATCCTTTATCTCACCGACAACTGCGGGGAAATAGTCTATGATTCAATGCTGCTCGAGTACCTTTATCAGCGTGGTTTTGATATTACTATCGCAGTAAAAGATGGACCAATTATAAATGATGCACTGAGAGAAGATGCCCTCGTTGCTGGTTTGGACAGGTATGGTCGGATTATTAGCAACGGCGGCAGATTTCCTGGAACGGAGTTAGAGAAATGCTCCCCGCAGTTTATTGATGTCTTTAATAAAGCTGAGCTGATTATTTCTAAGGGGCAGGGCAATTTTGAAAGTTTATCTGAGGTGGATAGGGACATCTTTTTCCTGCTTACCATTAAATGTGCAGTCGCAGCACAGCATATGGCTGCGCTCAGCGGAGTGAGCGTGGACAGGTTGAGTGGCAATGGTGAAATGGCAGTATATTATTCCGGCCTCCGCAAAGCACGGGGACTCTGTTTAGTACCCCCTTGAGGGGTGAAAAACAAGAAAGAAATTTCTAAGGTACTACCACCCCACAATGGGGTATAAGTGCCTTTGAGGTTACTTTAAGTTCCTAGTTTCAAAACACTCTCCAGGTTTCTTGTTTTTTACACCCCTCAAGGGGGTACTGAAAAGAGTGACAGGCTACCAGGAGTAAGGCACTAAAAAGAAAAACTGAATTGGTGGGGAAAATGAAGACACGTATTAAAAACATTCTGCAGGAGAAACCGGTTGGACAGCCTGTGTCGGTTGCCGGCTGGGTACGTACCAAACGAGACACCGGCAGCTTTTCGTTCATTGAAGTCAATGATGGCTCCTGTCTTGCTAATCTGCAGATAATCGCTGACGAAAAGCTGGCTAATTATGGTGCGGAGATTAAGCAATTATCCACCGGATCCAGTGTCATGGTGGAAGGTGATCTGAAAGAATCTCCCGCCAAGGGGCAGGACGTTGAATTGCATGCCACCCGCTTCAGGGTCATCGGCAAAGCCGATCCCGAAACCTATCCTTTGCAGAAAAAGCGCCATTCTTTTGAGTTTTTGCGGGAACTCTCCCATCTTCGGCCTAGAACCAATGCTCTAGGTGCTGTCGGTCGGGTTCGCTCACGGCTTTCCTACGCGGTACATCAATTTTTTCATGACCGGGGTTTTGCGCAGGTACATACCCCCATCATAACCACCAGCGACTGTGAAGGCGCAGGGGAAATGTTTCAAGTATCAACAGGACAGGAGAAAACCAAAACAGAACATTTCTTTGGTCGTCCGGCAGGACTTACCGTCAGCGGGCAGCTCCAGGCCGAAGTGTATGCCATGGCCTTGGGCGATGTATATACCTTCGGACCGACATTCAGGGCGGAAAATTCCAACACCTCAAGGCATCTTTCAGAGTTCTGGATGCTGGAGCCGGAAATGGCCTTTTGCGACCTGCAAGGTAATATGGAGATTGCCGAGGAGATGCTGAAATATCTGCTGACTGATGCTATGGCCAACTGTGCTGAGGATATGCAGCTTTTTGACAGTTTTATAGAAAAAGGACTCTTGAAAAAACTCCAGGGTGTTGTGGAAAAAGAGTTCGCCCATATTACCTATACTGAGGCTGTGGAGAGACTAAAAAAGGCAGATAAGAAATTTGAATATCCTGTCGAATGGGGACGAGATCTTCAATCAGAGCATGAGCGTTATCTCTCAGAAGATGTTTTCAGATGTCCCTTAATTGTCACCGATTATCCGGCCTCGATAAAACCCTTTTATATGCGGGTCAATGATGACAATAAAACGGTGGCAGCGATGGATGTTCTGGTACCTGGAATCGGCGAAATCATAGGTGGCAGTCAACGTGAAGAAAGGCTTGAAGTCATTGAAGCGAGGATGACTGAGGCCGGAATAAACCTTGTCGACTACAACTGGTATCTGGATTTGCGCCGATACGGGTCGGTCCCCCATGCGGGTTTTGGACTTGGTTTTGAACGATTGGTGCAATTTGTGACCGGCATGGCTAATATTCGTGAAGCGATTGCCTTTCCTAGGGCACCGGGCTCCGCGCCCTGTTGATAAGGTGGGGGTGGATAGTGACTTATTTGAGGAGGGAGACTGTTGAGTAAGGGCCCCGGTGTACAGAAGATGTTTGATGCCATCGCCGGTCATTATGACCTGATGAACCGGGTGATGACCATGGGGCAGGACCAGAAATGGCGCAGATTTGTGGTCAATATGGCTGGTGACCCAGGAGATGGTATGACCCTTGATCTGGCCACTGGAACCGGCGATATCGGCGCCCTGATGACCGACACCTACCCGCTGGCAAAAGTGGTGGGTGGCGATTTTTCGCTGAATATGTTGAAGGAAGCGAAAAAGCGTTTTGCCGACAAGCAGATATGCTGGCAAGCCTGCGATGCTAACATGCTCCCCTTTGCCGATGACACCTTTCAGTCGGTGACCTTCGGTTATCTGCTCAGAAATGTGGATGATGCCCTGAAGGTATTAACAGAAGTGCGCAGGGTACTCAAACCAGGTGGCAAAGTGGTCTGTCTGGATACAACTCCACCCTCCAAAAATATTCTCTACCCCTTTGTACGATTTTATTTTCGCTTCGGTATCCCAATATTGGGTAGGCTTATTGCCGACGATGAAGCTGCGTATGCCTACCTTACCGGGTCGACAATGGATTTCTACAACGCGGAACAGCTAGCCCAATTGTTTTCTGACGCCGGATTTGTCAGTGTTGGCTATAAAAAATTTATGCTTGGTACCATTGGTGTCCATTGGGGTGAAAAATGATGATGGAAAAAACTGTTTTTTGTCCTGCTGACTTACCCGCATATACCTCCTTGGATACACTTTTTACTTTTCTGATGCACAGCGTCAGGCAGTACAGTGAAAATACCGCCTATATCTATAATGTAGGACAAACAGAACATCGGGTATCCTACAGGAAGTTGTTCGAAGATGTTCTCCTGCTGGCCAAGGCCTTTCGCCGCCACGGAGTGAGTCGTGGCGACAAGGTCATGGTGCTTTCCGACAACCGTTATGCCTGGATTGTGACCGATCTGGCCTTGATGTCCTTTGGTGGCGTCAATGTTCCCCGGGGCTCTGACACTCCGACTCAGGAGCTTGAGTTCATCGTCGAACAATCGGAGAGTTGTTATCTGGTGATAGAAACTGATAGACTTCTGGATCGACACGCGGACTTTGTCCGTGGTTGCAAACAGTTAAAGTCAATCTTCGTTATGACGGGGCCGGCAAAGCACGCCTTCTTTAGCAATGTCTTTTCCTATAACGACCTGCTCAGAGACCGGAGGTATAGCAAAAAAGATATAGACCATTTTCTGAAAGAGGGTGAGAACATCACCCCCGAAGATCTGCTCACTATCATCTACACTTCAGGTACAACCGGGATACCTAAGGGGGTTCAACTCTCCCACGCAAATATCATGCACAATGTACGTGTCGTGCCGGAGATTATTCAGCTGACAGAAAACGATAATTGGCTTTCCATTTTACCGAGTTGGCATATCTTTGAACGGACCGCAGAATATGTGGCTCTAGCCAGGGGCACCACTCTCGTCTATTCGTCGATTAAAACATTTTCTCAGGATTTAGAAAAATATAAGCCTACCCTGGTGGCAACCGTTCCGCGAGTCTGGGAGTCCCTTTATTCAAAGGTGCAGATGGCGGTAAAGAAAAAAGGAGTGGTTGCCAACCATCTTTTTAACGCAATGGTGTGGGTTTCTTCCGCCTATCGCCGAAACAAGAGGAAGGCACTTGGACGAATGCCGGTTTTTGAAGTAGCCGGGACGATGACAAAATATTTTGAAGTAACCGTCGCTTCAGCCAAGATGGCTCTGCTGTTTCCGCTCTATACCCTTGCCAATAAAAAACTGGCTATGGTTAGACAACGATTTGGTGGCCGGTTGCGTCTGGCTATCAGCGGCGGTGGAACTCTTGCCACCTATCTTGAGGAATGGATCGATGCCGTTGGGATACGTATTGTCAATGCCTACGGCATGACCGAGTGTTCTCCTGCCATAGCCGGAAGGGGCGTAACTTGCAGGACATATGGTACTGTCGGTCCTCCCGTCCCCTGGACTGAACTCCGGGTGGTTTCAGAGGAGGGGCGTCCACTGCCACCAGGAGAGGAGGGGACGATTGAGGTGCGTGGGGCACAGGTGACCAAAGGTTACTATCATAATGAGGAAGAAAATCGTAAATCATTTACCTCGGATGGATTTTTCAAAACAGGTGATCTTGGCAAGATGACCATCAAGGGTGAGTTGATGATAACCGGGCGGGCAAAGGAGATAATTGTGCTGTCCAGTGGTGAAAATATTGATCCGACCAAGATCGAAAATGCCCTGACTATGTTCCCGTTTATTCAGGAGGCCATTCTGGTCGGTCAGGATAAAAGGGCACTTGGTGCACTCCTCGTCCCAAATATTGAAGAGTTGAAGGAATATGTAGCTAAGAAAATGAGTGGGCTCAGAAAAGAAACGGCTGAATTGCTCACCGATGTGAAAGTTCTGGATCTCATCCGTAACGACATGAATCGTATCCTGCGGCCTAAACAGGGCTTTAAACCGTATGAAAAACTCCAGGGTATTATCTTCCTCGACAAAGAATTCAAGCTTGGGGAAGAACTCACCAATACCCTGAAAAAGAAAAGGCACGTTATTGAAAAAAAATACCGGCAGCTCATCAATGACCTGTTGCATTGAGAATTATATATAGAAATCCAGACTCAATCTGACAAGTTTTGATTACTGGTTTGCGTTTAATCTGGCAGGAGTTCAGCGCAAGTCATTCTCTCCTTGTATCCCATAAGCTCAGCAACCCAGTCCTGGTTTGAATATCAATCTAACCCCGGTAAACGGGAAGAAAACTGTTCACATACCTGGACAGTCTGAAGTGTATGGTGCTGTAATATCGGACAGAGTATACAAAAAAGTATGGCCTCACGAAAGAGCAGTACAGATGAATAAAGAAAACAGGGAAAGTCATTTTTGTCTGGTCATAACTGATATCTTCTTGCAATATGGCCAGCTTTTTGAAATGATTAAAAAGGAATATGATGGACAAATCAGCACGAAGGGAAAAATTAAAAGCAGGCTTTCGGAAAATCTTCCGCAGGCAGGAAATGCTTCTGGGCGTGTTTTAACTTATTAGGTGGATACATATTATGAAGAAGAAAACCATGCAGAAAAATTGCATCCTGGCTTTTGTCATCGCTTTAACACTTGCCATTATTAGCCCAGCACTCGCGGATAAGCCTTCATGGGCCGGCAACAAGAACAAGGGAGGGAAGCACGAAAAGGAAAATAAGAAAAACAGCAAAATGGACAATGACTATGGATATTTGCAGGACGGAAACAAGTCTAGCGTTAACGTAAGTGTCAAATTTGATTATCAACAGCGGAACGTTATCCATAACTATTATACATCGCAGTTCCGCTCCGGTCACTGCCCACCGGGTCTTGCCAAGAAGAACAATGGCTGCATGCCCCCGGGGCAAGCTAAAAAGTGGCAGGTTGGTCGGCAGCTTCCCCAGGATGTTGTTTTTCATGATTTATCGCCGGAGCTCGTCGTGCAACTTGGTCTGCCGTCTAAAGGACATCGCTTTGTACGCGTAGCGTCCGATATACTGTTGATTGCTGTAGGTACCGGAATGGTTTTGGATGCAATAGATGATTTGAACCAAATTTGACCGACGCGTTATCCAATAATAAGGGTGAAGCCGATCTGGATGAAATTGAATCCGTTATTCAACATCTATTGGGTATCAGTTCCTGGTTTGATCTGGCCACCCGATTCGCAGTTCAGGAAGAATAGATTGGACACGCTTTGAACTTTATCATGCCTAAAAAGTAGCTGAAAATGGAGCACCTTGAAACTCTAGATTATTTTAGAGACTCTTGAAGGCAGGTATACGTTGTCGTCGGTATCAGGTAGACTCGAGACTTAGAAATGGAATACGTCAGATTGAGTCTGGATTTCTACAATTTATATTTTCGTCAGCTCGTCCATAGTACGGCAGTAGTCTATTGTTGAATCGTTCATCTCAAAACGGTTGGATCTACCTTGTTGGCAGGACAAACCTGTCAATGTCAGGCCCAAACTGCCAGATGGGTCGAAGATGACGATATTTTTTATCTGCTGGGTTGTCGTCAGATCTTTGAGGATGGCCGTCAGACTTCCACCTTCTTTCTCGCTCAGCGTGTCAAAACGAATAAAGGCCGGGCTGAACTTCTCGTTGATTAGCCGTTTGATTTCATCCCCAGAGTCTGTCTCGGTTTCCTTGGTTCCTATGATCGCAGCGGCTTCTGAAACTTTTTCAAGTATCTCAATAGTATCTCCAACCCGGATAGTGCCCCCTTCAATAACTACGCCAAAGATACCTTCTCTGGGCATGACGCAATCCCCGGCCTGATGGAAAATGGCGCAACGGGTATGGCAAATTTTACCAAGTTGGGAAATGACTAATTCTGACGGACCAATGGAAATATGGGTTCCAACCTTGAGACTGGGTAAATCGAGTCCTTCGGTGGTAATGTTTTCAGCAAAATTTCCGGCAACCACATCAAGACCCTTGGCTCGCATGGTCTCAATACTTTCTTCCGCCAGAAAACTCACCTGACGGTGCCACTTTCCCGCATGGGCATCGTGTTCCAAACCGAAATCAGCGATAAGCTGAGAGGATTCGATATTTTTTTTTCGTATCCCTTTCCGGTCACTGATAGAAATTGCCTTTATTTTGACCAATTTGTTGCCTCGCAATTAAAGTTGACATATACTTGTAGGTACCACAACGTGTCCTGAGACAATATCGTGAATTTCATAATTGTCAAACCCCAAATTTGAAAATATCTTTGGGAGGCTTCTGAGAAGCATAGCTCGCTGCATTCTCATCTGCAGTTAATTACCGTTGAAATGGGTGCTCAGGAAGCACAAATCAGGGACAGATTTATAATTATTTGTTGCACATCTGGTGTCAAGCTTGTGACAAATCCGTAATTATTTGAGTGTTTGCTTACAATATTGACACCTACTTACACTGTTTTGAATTATTTGAATCGTCTTTACTGCCCTACAAGAGAGAAATAATGATATTGATTATTACAGGCATGTAAATTGCTTAATCTCTGTTGGGAGGGGAGTCGAGTAGGGCGAGAATTGGTGGCATCATTACAAATAAATTGTTGAGCTTTTTTTTGCTTGAGGTCTTCTTTGTCATGGGCTATTTGCAGATTGATTTTTAATCCTATTAACCCTGAAATTTATATAAGAACGAGAAGTACAAATGGATACAGATACAGTTATAATATTGGGCTTGCTTGTTACAGCATTTAGTTGGTTTTTTACAATTCGTGTCAAAGAAGAAAGACAATTTGTTAAGCAATGTAACAAAGAAAAACAAGATAGCCTGGAACGAGCCGAAAGAGTCAGGCGCTTAACGAAAAAATTGTAACATTGCCATTCGATCAGTTCTCAACCTGAGGGATTGACTCATCACGGGGGGAGATGCGGTTACTTACAAGTTGTGACTTATCGTTTAATATTGACGTACCGACACCCTTTGTACTGATATTAAGCCGCTCGTAGCGGCGCACGGCAATGGATAGTCAGTGAGGATACACC
>ERZ889078.3500-NODE-3500-length-10359-cov-10.812597_pt1 | contig 10359 bp, 9 predicted proteins | sample MGYA00521266_ERZ889078 | MGnify/ENA primary metagenome ERZ889078 (study PRJEB32303, sample SAMEA104408618) | aquatic metagenome | biome: Brackish water; feature: Pelagic; material: water | place: Baltic Sea | collected 2014-06-16T06:34:00 | depth 76,534 m ... | reverse complement strand
TTCTATAAGGGCAAGGAAGAATTGGCCGTGACCCAGGAACAGTGGATTCAGGGCGGCGGCCGGGTTCTGGATGGGTTTGCTTGGTGGGAGGGAGCTCCTTCCGGTGTGGCCATTGCCGCAGAGACTCTCCAAGCTGCCGAAGAAGCTATTCGCCTGGTGGAAATCGAGTGGGAGGAGCGCCCCGTGGTGATGAATCCCATTGAGGCATTAAAACCCGGAGCTCCTGCCGCCATTCCCGAACTGAATGCAAAGAGCAATCTCCTTCGAAAAGTAAGAATTGAACATGGTGACGTGGAAAAGGGCTTTCAGGAAGCGGACAAGGTCATCCAGTTTGACATCAGGCGACGGCCCTATACGGCTGCAGACGCCGAGCCCATGAGCAACGTCATCCTCTGGAGAGGCGACAATATGGAGATCTGGGCCCATCAGCAGCAGCCATATGACGGAAAATGCCTCCTGAGTGCGGTGACCGGAATTCCGCTCAATAAGATCAAACTCCATATTCCCTGGCAGGGCTGTCATTTCGGTCACGGCGGCAATCCGTTTATGCACCATACTCACGGGTTCCATGTGATCAGCGCCATTCTCTCAAAGCGAACCGGCAGGCCGGTCAAGACCCTTTACAATAGAAGAGAAAACTTCTACGGCCTGTCACAGGACGCGGATTCCCACACCCATTTCAAGGTGGGTTTTCAAGACGACGGCACCATCACGGCGGTCAAGATCGACCAAATCGTCGCCAAGATGGGGCAGTACGGAATTGACCATTTTGAAGACAACACCCGAATTCCCAATCTGTTGCTCAATTATGTGGAAGCCCAGACCAACTTTGCTCCGGCATGGTGGTTCCGGTGCGAACAGAATCACAATTCTTTCTGTTTCAGCGCCGTGTTTGCCCATGTGGCCGAAGCCGCAGGACTGGACCCCACAGAGGTGGCTCTAAAGAACGACGGCGCAGAAGGCAAGGACATGGAATATCTTTCCAAATTCAAGATCGACCATGGATTTCCTGATCGAGACAGTCTTGCAGAATGCATCGAAAAGGGAAAAGCGGCCATCGATTGGGACAACAAATGGCACGAACCAGGCAAGAAACTTCTGCCCAATGGGAAATTGCACGGGATCGGATTTACCTGGGATCACGAATGGGATGACAACCGGGGATCGGCCAGTGCGGGACTGATCATGCACTGCGACGGTACCGTGGACATCCTGGCTCAGAAACCCGATGTCGGCGTGAACCCCATGACCTCCAATTGTGAGGTGGTTGCGGAAGAGATGGGATTAAAGCTTGAAGATGTCAACTGGAGATTCTTTGAAGAAACCGGTTTTCAGATGATGACCCCGGACGGCTCATGCAACCTTTGTACCGATGCTTATGTGAGTTTAAAGATGGCCAGAAAGGCCAGAAAGACGCTGTTAGAGTATGCAACGACGTCCATTAAACTGATCGACATTGAGTATCCGCCCGCCTTCCCGGATCACAAGCCCGAGGAGTTGGATGTCAAAGACAGCATGGTGTTTGTGAAGGCCGATCCCGAAAATACGGTACCTGTCTCGGAGGTCGTGAAAAGGGCAACCCTGAACCAGAATGGAACCAGGGCGCCGCTCTTTGAATGGGCCTACCACCGCCAGGGCAGATATGGTTGTGAGGAAGGCCGGCATCGCCTCTGCCGGCAGGGATATTTTGCCGAAGTGGAAGTGGACCCGGATACCGGTCAGGTGGACATCAAAAAAATCGTCAATGTCAATGATGTGGGAAAGGCGTTGAGCCCTGAGACCTGCGAAGGTCAGCAATACGGTGGCGCCTATATGGCGGCCGGAAGGGTTATGGGAGAGGAAGTCATTTATGATCCCAAGACCGGCGTCAAACTGAACGCCAACCTGGTGGATTACAAAGTAGCGACCTTCCGGGATATTGAAGAAACCGAGAATATCCTTGTGGAGACAGGGATGGGATACGGACCCTATGGCCTGGTGGGCATCGGTGAAGATTGCGCCACCGTGGTCCCCTTTGTTGTGGCAAATGCCATCCATAACGCCATTGGCGAATGGGTCGATGATCATCCCGCCACACCGGACAAGGTCATCCAAGCGATCAAAAAAGCCAAAGAAAAGGGGGTCTACTAACATGGTAAGGTTTAAGCATTTTAATGCTTCAACGATAGAAGAGGCCGTAGCGCTCCTATCGAAGTTTGAGGGCAGAGCCAAGGTGATTGCCGGGGGAACGGATGTCATCGGGTTCTACAAAGACAATATACTTCAGAAACCATACGAGGCGTTGATCAATATCAAGGATATTCCGGGTCTCGAAGAGATGAAGGAAGAAGACGGTGTTTTGAAATTGGGCGCTTTGGTCAGGCTTGAAGACATCGGCCACAACGCCATGATTAAGGAAAAATATACGGCTCTGGCGTTAGCCGCACGATACACCGCTTCACCCCATATTCGTGAAATGGGAACCATCGGCGGGAACGTGTGCCAGAATTCACGGTGCTGGTATTACCGGTGTCCCAATAACCGCTTTCCCTGCGCCAGAAAGGGTGGGGACGAATGCTTCGCGGACGGTGGGGACAACCGCTACCACTCCATTTTTGGCGATGTGAAAGATTGTCTTGCAGTCAACCCCAGCGATACTCTGCCTGCGCTGATTGTTCTTGGGGCCAAGGCGGTTACCTCGAAACGGACCTTGGACGTCGCGGACATGTTTCCTGAAAAGGATGCCACAAAAATGACTATCCTCGACGACGACGAAATCATTACCGAGTTTCAGATCCCCGAACCGGTGGCCGGCATGAAGAGTTCGTGGAAAAAATTCGCCATTCGTAGGTCCATTGACTTTCCCATTGTCAATTGTGCTTCCGTAGTGGTGACCAGCGGGGATACGGTAGAAGATGCAAAGATCTGCCTGAACGCTGTCCATTACAAACCCTATGTGCCTACGAGGGCAGCAGATTACCTCAAGGGCAAGGTCCTTGATGAAGAGGCCGCCGAAACCACCGGTGAAGCCGCGGTTTGGGGAGCCAAACCATTGTCCATGAATGAATACAAGATCCACATTGCAAAGGGTTTGGTCAAACAGACCCTGCTGGCTTGTAAGTAATTCATGCAGCGCTAATTCAAAAAGAAGTCGGGCCAGCCGAATTCCGGCCGTCGAGTTCATCCCCGACACACGGAATTCGGCCAAGGCCTGCAAAACACGTATGAACGAGGGGTAACCGCTTTGTTACAGTTATGGCCTAAACACTATAAGGAATTGGTTGATTTCATAGAAGATGAGCCCGGTGTGGTGATCAAGGAAGACCTTATCAGCATCGGTAAAGAAGCCAGGTCCGCCTTTTATAAGGAATTCGATAAAGTGAGGACCTCATTTCTTGGCCAAAATTACTCTGAATGGCTGGACGAGGCTCATTTTTTGAGTACAAAGTATATGAAGGTGAAAGATTATCTGTCGGAGCGTCTTCGTCTCGAAGAGGTCCTGATGCCCTTAGAGCTAGAGCGATTTTTATCCGACCCTGTGAAACAGGTCGTTAGAGACCTGTTTGACCCTTTGTTTGAATTGCTCCAGGAGAAGATAGAACCGGAGGAGTTTGAAGAAAGGGCCGAAGAAACCGTCCATGAGTCTTTTCGAAACCTCTATCAAATGGGTTATATCAAGTGGTTTGTCCTTTCTTTTATTAAGAATATCAACCCCGAAAAAGTCTACGAAGTCCCCCTTCCCCAACCTTCTTCAAAACAGATGATATTTCACCGTGAAAGAGTTAAGCAAAACATCCCTTTTCCGGAGGAAACGAAGGTCCTGAGTTTTGAGGTGGGGAGACGGGAAATTCTCCTTATTCCGGATTTTATCGTCCGCAGCGCAAAACTGGAAAAATATGTGGCCTTTCGGACGGAGATCGGGAAGCCTCTTTGGCAAGCCTCTTTTCACAGCAAAAAGAGGGAGTGGTTTTCCATCGAGTCCTTTCTGGAGGAGTATGGAATCACCGAAATGAAGCCTGACCTGCTGCTCTACGTGGATGAGAATCTGGAGGATGTGTCCCTGGTGTCCGATTGCGACAAATTCTGCAGACCTGATCTGTTGGTCTATTTTCTGGATCAGTTGGAGGACGTGGAAGAACGCCACGCGCAAAAGATGGAAAGCATTCGAGTGGCTCACGATATCTTGAAACCTGCTAAGGGAACCTGTGTTATTGCAAAGAACCATCTTCCGAGCAGTCTGGTGAAAGGCCTGGATGCGAATATCCATGTCATTCACTTCGGATTCAACAACTTGAAGTGGGAAATCCTGCTGGATCTCCTGCAAGAATAAATCTGCACGGTGGTGAAAAGTGCATCAAATATGTGAGATAGCGGAGGAAGAAAAACATGTCGCTTAATATTGTGGTCTGCGTGAAGCAGGTGGCGAACCCGGACTATTTTTCAGAGATCACACTGGACCCGGAAACCGGGGCCATTCAGAGAGAGAAGGTCCCGTCGGTGCTAAACCCGGTGGATGAAAACGCCATTGAAGAGGCCCTGAGGCTTCGAGAGAAGTATTCCGGTAAGGTCACGGCTATCAGCATGGGGCCTCCTCAAGCCAAGGAGGTATTGGATTGGGCCCTGACCCTGGGGGCCGATGAGGCCATCCTTCTGTGCGATCGGGCCTTTGCCGCAGGGGACACCCTGGCCACCGCTTATGTCCTGGCCGCAGGCATCAAAGCAATATGTCCCGTAGATATTATTTTCTGCGGAAACGAGGCTGTTGACGGGGCTACCCAGCAGGTAGGTCCACAGATTGCCGAACTCCTCGGCTACCCCCATATCAGCAACGTCAGCGAACTCATCGTGAACGAAGACAAGACCGCTGTTGCAACACGTATCATTGAATATGGTCATCTGAAAATGGAGGCGAAACTGCCGGTCCTGGTTTCCGTTTCACGGGAGATCAACCAGCCCAGAACGGCTACGGCAGAGGGTATTTTCAGCCTCATGGATAAGGTCTTCAGGACCTGGAGTTTGAATGACGTAACAGTGGATGAGAAAAACATTGGTCTTACCGGTTCGCCCACGAGGGTGGGAAAAGTGTACGAGCAAAAAAACGAACGCCAGCGTTTGATTCTGAAAGGCGCCCCGGAAGAGATGGTGAACACGACCATTGAAAAACTCAGGCAGGAAGGGCTGATCTAAGGTGGGAGAGAGGATTATGAGCACGAATAATGAGGTTTGGGTTTGGGCTGAGCAAAGAAACGGGCGACTCATGGATGTTTCCTTGGAGATCCTTGGGAAAGCCACGGAGCTGGCCGGGAAAATCGGCGGCAGTACCGCTGCGGTCCTTCTCGGGGACAATGTACAGGGATTGGCGGAAGATTTGATAGCCTACGGCGCGGGGAAGGTATATCTCTTTTCCGATCGCCAGCTGGCTTATTATCAGAGCGATGCCTACACCCGGTTGATCAGTGAGCTTGTGAAGGAAAAAAGACCGGAGATCATGCTCCTGGGCGCCACCACCATCGGCATGGACCTGGCCCCCAGCGTGGCCGCAAGGGTCAAAACCGGGCTGACCGCCCACAGTTGCAGTCTGGAGATCGACAACAGTGGGGACAAACCCATGTTAATCGCAGCCGTGCCTGGATGGGGCGGCGGGATGATTGTGAACATCCTCTGTCCGAATCACACCCCCCAAATGGCAACTGTGAGCCCCGGCGTTGCGGAAAAACCGATCCGGTCCGATCAGGGAGAGGGTGAAATTATCACCATGGATGTGGTGTTGAGCGATAGTGATTTCAGGGTCAGGACCGTGGAGATGGTAGAGGAACTACCTGAAGGTATTCAGATTGACGAGGCGGATATTGTCGTTTCAGGGGGATACGGTATGAAATCCTCGGGCGGACTGGAACCGTTAAAGGAACTGGCCGGGATTTTGGGTGCGGCCTTGGGCGGCACCAGGCCGGTCTTTGATGAAGGATGGATCCGGGAAAGCAGCATGATCGGGGTGAGCGGCAAGATCGTCAGCCCCAAGCTTCTGATCAGCATTGGCGCCTCAGGGGCCAATCACTATGCTGCCGGATTTGTCAAGGCAGGAAAAGTGGTCGCAGTGAATAATGATCCAAACGCTGCGATATTTGATGTCTGCGATATTGGAATCGTGGGTGATGTGAATGAAGTCATCCCTGTCCTGATCGAGAAGCTGAAAGAACGGTGAAATCCGGTTGAAAAAACAGATTTGAGGAATCCCCGTATGAAGGCTGGTCAAGTGAAAAAAATACTCCCGAAGGGAAGAAACATGAAACAGAACGCTATCATGATTAAGGCTCAGGATAATGTGGCTACCGCGCTCAGGGATCTGGATGCGGGGCGAACCTACCAGTTTGTCGCAGGAAAAGAGACTCTCAGTGTGACCATGAAGGAATCGATTGCTTACGGACATAAATTCGCTGCGGTGGATATTTCAAAAGGCGCCGACATCATAAAATATGGGGAAATCATGGGAAGGGCTACAGCCGATATCTCCCAGGGAGCGCACGCCCACGTTCAAAACATTGAGAGTCTGAGGGGGCGCGGCGATCTAAAGAAGGAAGGGGTGTAACATGGAATTTTTAGGGTACGAACGAGGAGACGGCGGTATCGGCACCAGGAACTATGTGGGCATTTTATCCACGGTGATCTGTGGCAACGAAGTGGCCGACAAAATCGCCTCACAGGTGCTGGGGGCAACCGCATTCCTCCACCATCAGGGCTGTTGTCAAACCCCTATTGATATCAATCGCGTAAATGATGTGCTCATCGGACTTGGAAAAAACCCGAACCTGGCAGCGGTATTGCTGGTGAGCCTGGGTTGCGAGAGTACCAACATACACCTGGTGGCCGATGCTATTGCCGCAACAGGAAAGAGGGTAGAAACCATTCTGATCCAGGAAGAAGGCGGTGCGGCCAAGTCGGTAGCCCGGGGAATTCTCCTGGCCCAGTCCATGGTCACCGATGCCAGTGGGCTAAAACGGGCGCCTTTTCCACTGAGTGAACTGGTCCTTGGGTTGAAGTGCGGCAGCTCCGATACCACTTCAGGCCTTTCGGCCAATCCAGTGGTGGGAATCCTTTCCGATCTGATTGTTGAGGCGGGAGGGACATCCATTCTTGGGGAAGTTACGGAATTCATAGGGGCCGAGCATCTGTTGGCGAAACATGCAAAAGATGAGAAGACGGCCCGAAAAATGCTGGCCCTGGTAGAGAGGATGGAAAACCGCGCCATTCAGATGGGCTTTGATATTCGTGGGGGACAACCCACAGGGGGTAATATCAAGGGGGGCCTGACTACCATAGAAGAAAAATCGCTGGGCGCCATTGCTAAAGCGGGAAACGCCCCCTTCCAGGCCGTTTATGAATACGGCGTCAAACCTGATGTCAAAGGGCTGGTGGTTATGGATTCGCCTGGCCGTGAGCCGGAGATTTTGACCGGGTTATCGGCGGCAGGCGCAAATGTGATTGCTTTCACCACAGGCCGTGGGGCACCTCAGGGCTTTCCCTTCGTCCCGGTGATCAAATTGACCGGTAACGAAAAGACATGGAAGAACCTGATCGATCATATGGATTTCAACGTTTCTTCAGTGATGGAAGGTACGGAGACCCTGGAAGAGGCAGGAAAGCGACTTCTTCTGGAGCTGGTGGATGTGGCCTCCGGCAAGCTGACCAAGGCGGAAATTTCCGGATACACGAGTTCTATGGATATCTATATGGTGGGGCCGGTTATTTAATCTGTGTGTGGCAAAATTAGGGGCGTTTTGTTTGAAAGTGCCCCTTTGGTGTACCAGGCTTTTTGAAAATGCCTCTTTTTTATGAATTTCGGTCTTGATGGGGCATTCTGAGGAGGAGACCATGAAACAGACAATTGGGAAAATCCTTGCATGCATCGATCTGTCAGACTATTCGGCAGAGACACTGCGAGTTGCGAGTGAAATAGCCGACAAAATGAAAATCCCTTTGATTGTGGCCAATATTATCAATCAGCGGGAGGTGGATGAATTTGAACAACTCGCAGAGAAAAGCCCCTACTCCTTGGGAGAATTTATCAAGCATCGAGAAGAGGATCGCAAGGAGCGCATTAAGAAGTTGATCGAGGAAATCCGGTGCGGCCATCTCTCCATCACGACGATGTTTGCCATAGGCGTTCCTTTTCAAGAATTGATCCGGATGGTCCATGCAGAGAGTGTTGATCTGGTGGTTATGGGTCCCAAGGGCCGTGGTGATCTTGCGGGTGTGTTGTTTGGGTCCAATGCGGAAAAGATGTTTCGCCATTGTCCGGTTCCTTTGCTGAGCGTTCGGCGCAGATCCGAAAACGAACAACTCCACAAGAATTAAGGATTAGGGCAGGAGGTATTGCGGATGTTTTTACCACGAATGACATGGGGAAACTGGCTTTTTTGGGGAATTCTGGCCTTTGTTGGCGTCAATTTTCTGTGGCTGGGATGGCTGGAATTGTACATTCCTCAATGGATCGGCGCTTCAATCGGGCTCATCGTCTTTCTGGCTTTGCTCATCTACGGCCCGCGGGAAAGAGAAGAGGCGGAGGAGGGAGAGGAATAATATGGCGGGTGTAAAGCTTGAAAATGTGACAAAAAAATATGGTTCTAAGGTGGCTGTCGATAACCTGAGCTTTGAGTACAGGGAGGGAGAGTTTTTCTCCATTATCGGACCGGCAGGGGCGGGAAAATCAACGATTCTCAAGATGATTGCCGGCATCGAGTCCGTGACGTCAGGAAAGATTTTCTTTGACGACTATGAAGTCAATGCCCTTTCCGCTCGAGAGAGAAATGTGGCCATGGCCTTTGAGACCTATAATCTTTATTCTCATCTCAGTGTATATGAAAATATCGCCTTTCCCTTGAGAGCCCCCGAAAGGCATGAGAAATTGTCCAAGGACGAGGAAAAACGTCGGGTAGAAGAGGTTGCCGACTTCCTGGGGATCAAAAGGTTGTTGGGAAGAAAACCCGTTCAACTCAGCGGTGGTGAGAAACAACGGGTATCCCTGGCCAGGGCCATGGTGAGACGATGCGAATGCTTCTTACTGGACGAACCTATTGCCCATCTGGATGCGCGGCTCAAATTTTCCACTCAGACTGCCCTCAAGCGGCTTTCGGTCAAGTTGGGCACCGCCATTATCTATGTGACGCACGATTATCGGGAGGCTTTGGGTTTGTCCGATCGAATAGCGGTGCTCCGAAAAGGAAGATTTGAACAGATCGGAACACCCCATGAGATTTATAACTACCCTGCAACCGATTTTGTGGCTAATTTTATCGGAGACCCGCCCTGCAACCTGATCGATGTAACCCTTGCCAAACAGAACGGGTCTACGTATTTTCAATCCCGAGATGAATTCTCCATTCCTCTTCAGAAAAAATCCGTAGAATCCGCCCGTAAAATCGCAGATGCAGATAAAGACGGTGAGATCCGGCTCGGCATCCGGCCTTCCCGGGTCAAGGTGGGCAAAGAAAAAATTTCCGATTATTCATTTCAACTGCCCATCTATGCAATCGTCCGCCGGCCCGAAGGCAGTGTGATCACCTTTGAGTTGGAGAAGTGCTTTTTCAGGGCAAGCGTGAAGGGTTCGGACCAATACGTTATGTCGGAGAAGGTCTGGCTGGATTTTGACCAGGAACACACGTTTTTCTTCAAAAAGACCATCAAGATCTCCAAATAGAGGGGGGCGAAAGGTGAGTAGAGTCGATATCAAGAATGTATGGAAAATTTACGAGGGAGATGTTCAGGCGGTTCAAGACCTGAACTTTTTCATCGAAGACGGTGAATTCCTGGCCGTCCTGGGGCCTTCAGGGTGCGGTAAGAGTACCACCCTGCGCATGATCGCAGGGTTGGAGGATATTACCAGGGGAGAGATCCTGTTTGACGGAAAGGTAATAAACAACCTCAGCCCCAGCCAACGAAATCTTGCTCTGGCCTTCGAATCCTATGCCCTTTATGCCCGGCTGAGCGTCCGTGAGAATATTGCCTTTCCCATGCGCGCCAAGGGCATAAGTAAGGCCGAAGCCCATAAGAAGGTCATGTGGATTGCCAACATATTGAACGTGGCCGACATTCTTGAAAAGAAGCCGGGGAGCCTGAGCGGCGGCCACAAACAGCGGGTCAACCTGTGCAGAGCCCTTGTTCGGCAGCCCAACATCACCCTCCTCGACGAACCCATTTCCCATATGGACGTGCGGGTCCGGGCCAATATGAGGGCGCGTATTCGAAGGCTTCACGACGAATTGAAGCTCACCACCATCTACGTGACCCACGATCAGGAAGAGGCGGTCTCCCTCGCAGATCGTGTGGCAGTCATGAATCACGCCAAGCTTCAGCAGATCGGAACCGTGGATGAGATCTGGAACC
>ERZ889078.3498-NODE-3498-length-10362-cov-8.812943_pt1 | contig 10362 bp, 9 predicted proteins | sample MGYA00521266_ERZ889078 | MGnify/ENA primary metagenome ERZ889078 (study PRJEB32303, sample SAMEA104408618) | aquatic metagenome | biome: Brackish water; feature: Pelagic; material: water | place: Baltic Sea | collected 2014-06-16T06:34:00 | depth 76,534 m ... | reverse complement strand
GATGGACAACGTGCCAATCGTTATGATGTAACCATTCTTGTGAACGGACTGCCTTTAATACATATTGAACTTAAACGTAGGGGTGTAGCAATACAAGAAGCTTTCAATCAAATTAATCGTTATCAACGAGAAAGTTTTTGGGCATCTAGCGGACTTTTTGAATATGTTCAATTATTTGTTATTTCTAATGGCACTCATACTAAATATTATAGTAACACTACGAGATCAGAACATATCAAAGAACAACATAATGGTGCAAAAAAGAAAGGCAAACGTTCAAGTAGTAGTTTTGAATTTACTAGTTGGTGGGCAGATCACACAAATCGTCCAATCACCGATTTAATGGATTTTTCAAAAACATTTTTTGCAAAACATTCTATACTGAACATTGTAACTAAATACTGTGTATTCACAACAGAAAAACAACTTTTAGTTATGCGACCATATCAGATAGTTGCAACTGAAAAAATATTGAACAAAATTGAAATAAGTACAAATTATAAACAACTTGGATCAATAGATGCAGGAGGGTATATTTGGCATACTACAGGCTCAGGGAAAACCTTGACAAGTTTTAAAACTGCACAGTTAGCAAGCAAACTTTCTCATATTGATAAAGTCTTATTCGTTGTTGATAGAAAAGATTTAGATTATCAAACAATGAAAGAATATGATAAGTTTGAAAAGGGGGCTGCCAATAGTAATACAAGTACTGCTAAACTTAAAAAACAACTTGAAGATTCTACTGCAAGGATTATAATAACCACTATTCAAAAACTTGACCGTTTTATAAAAAATAACAAAGGACATCATATTTTTGAAGGTCATATCGCGTTGATTTTTGATGAATGTCATCGTTCACAGTTTGGAGATATGCACACTGAGATTACAAAAGCATTTAACAAATATCATCTATTTGGTTTTACTGGAACGCCTATTTTTGCTATTAATTCCTCTTCTGGTGGGCGAGTTGATTTGAAAACAACAGAACAGGCATTTGGTGATAAATTACATGCTTACACCATTGTGAATGCAATTGCTGATAAAAATGTTTTACCTTTCAAAGTAGATTATTATTCTACCGTTCGTGAAGCAGAAGATATTGAAGATAAAAAAGTAAATAATATTGACAGACAAAAAGCACTCTCTGACCCTAAACGATTAGGAAATATTGTAAAATATATTAGAGAACATTTTGACCAAAAAACAAAAAGAAACAGTTTTTATAAACTTAAAGATCGTCGATTAGCAGGATTTAATTCTATTTTTGCAGTTTCATCTATTGATATGGCAAAAAAATATTATGCTGAATTTAAGAAACAAATTGCAGATTTACCAAGTGATAAACAGCTTAAAATAGCAACAATTTATAGTTTTAGTGTAAATGAAGAAGAAACTGATGGAGTTATGGATGAAAATTCAGAAGATACAAGTGGACTCGATGAAAGCTCGAGGGATTTTTTAGAAAATGCGATAAAAGATTATAACAAAATGTTTGGCACGTCTTATGATACTTCTTCAGATAAATTTCAAAATTACTATAAGGACATCAGTGAACGAGTAAAAAATAGGGAAATCGATATTTTAATTGTTGTAAATATGTTTTTAACAGGGTTTGACGCAACTACATTAAATACTCTTTGGGTGGATAAAAATTTAAGATTACATGGTTTACTTCAAGCATATTCTCGTACTAATCGAATTTTAAACAGCATCAAAACATTTGGGAATATTATTTGCTTTCGTAATCTTGAAAAAGCAACAAATGAATCAATTTCTCTTTTTGGAGATAAAGAAGCAAGCGGAATTGTATTACTGAAAACTTATAGCGAGTACTATAATGGTTATGAAAATGAAGGGAAACAAGTAAGAGGATATTCTAGTTTAGTGGAAGAATTACAACAAAAATTTCCTTTAGGAGAAATAATACTTGGGGAACAAAATCAAAAAGATTTCATCAAACTTTATGGAGGTATTTTGCGTATAAGTAATATCTTAACTACATTTGATGAATTTGAAAATAATGAAATCTTAACTGAAAGAGATATTCAAGATTATCATAGTTTGTATATTGATCTTTATAATGAATTTAGAAAAAATAAAGATGATGAGAAAGAAAATATTAATGATGATCTTATTTTTGAAATGGAGCTTATAAAACAAGTAGAAATCAACATCGACTATATCTTAAAACTAATCAAACAATATCATGAGGATCATACTAAAAATAAGGAAATTTTAATTGATATTAATAAAGCAATAGATTCAAGCGTTGAATTGCGTAATAAAAAAGACCTTATTGAACAATTTATTGAATCTCTTGGTATTTCTTCAGAAGTAGATGATAATTGGACTAAATTTGTAGAAAAAAAGAAACTTGAAGAATTAAACAAAATTATTGAAGATGAAAATCTTAATCGTGACAAAGCATACACTTTTGTAAAAAACGCTTTTAGAGATGGAAATATTTCAACAACAGGTACTGCTATTAGCAAAGTTTTGCCACCAGTATCACGTTTTTCCAAAACTGGTGAACGAACCAAAAAACGAGAAAATGTAATTGAAAAATTTACTAGATTTTTTGAAAGATTCTTTGTTATTTCAAATAATGATTGATATACTAAAAAAAGCAAAATAAGAGGACATTTTAAAATGAGAAAATCAAGAGAAGAAATAAGGTTTGAATTTGCAAAAAAATTACGAATAGATAGAAAACCTGAAAATATAATAGATATTTTAACTGATTTTAAAAAAGAATTTGGTTATGTAAGTTCAAAAGAATTAGAACTTTTTTCATCACATCCTCGTTTTGAAAAAACAAGCACTCCTCAAATAAATGAATTTATCTCAAAAATATTGTTACAAATTAATATTAACTCTTTACTTGATACTAATATTAGTGGAAACAGCCCTGGTTTTGTATTCAAAGAAAATAATCCTTCTGTTAAATTAATTGGGTTCAATAAATTTCTGGAAGCAATTGATATTGCTAAAGTAATAAATTCTGATTTTATTTCGCTTGATAAATTAGAGGGTAATTCAGAACCTGTAGATTGTATTGTTGGAACTCTTCCATTAGGTGAAAGAAGAATTGTAACTGATAAAATTTATTATGACTCATTTGAACTTTATGAATCTTTAAATCAAGCTAAGAATCTTAATAAAGATGGTTTGGTTATGTTTACAGTTCCAAGAACTTTTATAAGTGATAAATCGCCTAATTCAACATATCATAATCTCGGTAAATTTGGTTTATGTTTGAATGCAGCAATTTCATTACCACCAGGTACTTTTAAAAATACTACTATTGAAAGCTTATTAGTTATACTCTCAAAAAAGAAAACAAATAAATTATTTGTAGGAGAATTATCTCTTGAAAAAGATAATGAAGAATTGGTTTTAAATTTTTTTAAATTTAAGCAAGATAAAAATATTTTTCAAGGAAAATTAGTTGATTTTGATGATTTTGTTTCATATAAAAAATTGTTATTGTTAGATGAAATTGCAATTTTATCTAAAGATGCTAAATTAGATTTGAATAACTTAGGAGAATATGTTATTGAGATTAATTCTTGTAAACAAGGCGAAAAATACGGATTTAAAACTAATTCGATATTTATTCCAAAAATTGGTAATTCAGAAGTAGTTTCAGATATAGACAAAACAAAAATAAAACATCAAAACTATTATCAAGTTGTTTTAAATAATGAATTTGCAATTGCAGAATATGTTGCAAAGTTTTTAAATACTGAAATAGGAACTAAAATTCGTGAAGCAAGTAAAACTGGTTCTGTTATATCTGTGATAAACAAATCTGAAGTTGAAGAATTAAAAATATTTCTTCCAAATATAACCACTCAAAAAGAAATTGTTTCGGCAGAAAATATGTTGAAAAATATTTCAAAACAAATAACTATTTTTGACAAAAATCTTACTTTATTTCCTGAAAACCTTAAAAAAATTCTTGGAAAAATTCAAGTTTTATCCAGTTATTTGGAAATGGCAAATACCTCTGATGCAATTAGCGCTATTATTGCACGAAAAGAAGGTGGTGAAGTAGAATTTAAAGAAACTTTAAGAAAAAATGTGCGAACAGGAAAATATGATGAGGCAATGAAACATTCTGTATTAAAAACAATAGTAGCATTTCTAAATTCAAATGGAGGAACATTACTTGTTGGAGTAAAAGATGAAGGAGAAATTACTGGCATTGAAGAAGATGGATTTGAAAATTCTGATAAATTTTATTTACATTTTATTGATTTAGTGAAAAAAAGAATAGGTGCAGAATATGGAGATTATATTAAAAGTGAAATTGCTGAAAAAAATAATAAACATATACTAAAAGTTGATTGTATTCCTTGTAAAGAAGAAGTATGGTTAAAAGAAAAAGGAAAATCCCCAGTATTTTTTGTTAGACAAGGTCCTGAAACCAATAAATTAGAAGGTCCTGAATTAATAAAGTATATCCAAGACCATTTTAAAAAATAAGTAGTTAAAATGAAAGAATCAGAAGTTGAAGTAATTGTAAGAGAATACATTGAAGAAAAATATCCTTCAGAAAAAGGATGGGTTCTTCCAAAGAATCAACAACATACAAAAGGTAAAGCTGAACACGGAGTGGATATTTCTTTTTATAATCCTAAAAAAGGAGATCGTTATGTTATAGAAGTTAAAAAATGGTCTGAAACTAATGCTGCCAATCATAATGCGTTCTATTCTATTTTTGGACAGTTAGCTTCCAGAATAAAGGATGTCCCAACAAAGATTTATGCTTCTCGAAGAAAAATTGTTATTGCAGCACCTACAAAATTTATTAAGTTAATACATAAGAAAGTTCAGAAAGTAAAAAATAATCAGAAAAAAGGAATGCAAGGAGGATGGACTCTTTTCAGTAAAGCATTTAATTTAAGAATTTGGTCTGTTAATATGAAAACAAAAGAAGTTATAGAATATCATTGGAAAGATTTTCTTAAAGAGGAATTAAAATAGCTCTTCTTACTAAATCCAAATACCTTGCAGGACTTCAATGTTCTAAACTTCTTTGGACTCTTGTGAATGATAAAAATGCTATACCAGAAGTTGATGCTGCTCAACAGAAATTATTTGATACTGGAACTTCTGTTGGAGTTTTAGCAACAACTATATTTCCTGATGGAATTAAAGTTTCTGAATCTGGATTTATAGAAAACATTAATGCTACAAAACAACTTTTAACAAAGAACAAACCTTTATTTGAACCTGGTTTTATGGTTGATGGTTTATTTAGTAGAGGAGATATTTTAATTCCTAATAAAGATGGAACTTGGGATATTGTGGAAGTTAAGTCTTCTACTGAAGTTAAGGATGTTAATATTCATGATGTTAGTTTTCAGAAAGTTGTTTATGAAAAATCTGGTTTGAAAATCAATAAGTGCTTCTTGATGTTTATTAATAATAAATATGTGAAAGAAGGAGATATTGAACCTGATAAATTATTCACTAAAGAAGATATTACTGATCAAGTTAAGGAATTTACAAATGGTATTAATGAACGGATTGTTGATATGAAGAAGATTATTAATGGTAAAAAACCATCTGTAAATATTAGTCCTTCTTGTTCTGATCCTTATGCTTGTGGTTTAATGAATGATTGTTGGAAGTTCTTACCAACTAACAGTGTTTTCTCTTTAACAAGAGGAGGTAAGAAGTCTTGGAATCTATTTGAAAGTAATATTGTTACTATAAAAGATATTCCTGGAGATTTCAAATTAACTGAAAAACAACAACTTCAAAGAGACTGTGAACTATCGGGCAAACCATTCATCCATAAAGAAGCTATAAAGCAGTTTTTAGGCACTTTATCATATCCAATCTATTACTTTGACTTTGAAACAATAAACCCTGCAATCCCTCTATATGACGGAATGTCACCCTATAAAAGAATAGTATTCCAATACTCCTTGCACATACAAGAAAAAGAAGATGGACCATTAACGCACATCTCATTTTTGGCAAATGAAAAGGAAGACCCAAGAAAAGCAATACTTGAATCAATGAAAGAACATCTTGGAACAAAAGGAACAATCTTAGCTTGGAATCAAGGATTTGAAATAGGAGTCATTAAGGAATTAATAGAATATTTTCCAGAATATCAAGAATGGGGATTGGCAATTATAGAGAGATTCAATGATTTAATAATACCATTTAGAAGTTTCTATTACTATAATCCAGTTCAAGAAGGTTCAGCATCATTAAAAAAAGTTCTTCCTGCACTTACTGACTTATCTTACAAAGATTTAGATATAGGTAATGGTGGAGATGCAAGTAGTGCGTATGAAAAAATATGTTTAGAAGACGTTCCGAAAGAAGAAGTTGCAAAGATTAGAAAAGATTTAGAAATTTATTGTGAATTAGATACTTTTGCAGAAGTTGAAATACTGAAAAAACTAAAGGAGTTGGTTTGAATGGGTAAATTCTATTATGACAAAAAAGGTTATCCAAGATGGCGAGATAGTGATGAATTGGTTCATAGAACTGTTTCAAAACCTAAAGGAGATCAAGTAGTTCATCATAAAGATGAAAATAAGAAGAACTTCAGGAAAGATAACTTGGAAAATATGGATAGAAGTTCACATAGCAAATTACATGCAAAGAAAAAGAAAAGTAGTTGGTGGTAAATTTAGTTTAAATCAAACGAATCAGTATCTATGATATTTGCTTTTATGTTAGGTATTTCTACAACACTATTCATTGTTATTATTATTTGATTTTTTGATTCTGCTAAACCTTTCAGAGTTTTTTCAAGTTTATTTTTATCTAATCTTCCAAAATCATCATTATCAATTAGAAAACAAGCATTCATTGAAATCTGAGTTCCTGCCAATCCCAAATAAGAAAACATAATTTTCTCTCCTGCAGCAAAGGTATTTTTTAATTCATCTAAAGTTTTTACCCATTTGGATTGATTTTCAATCTCTTTTATACAAGTAGTTTTTCCTGAGCCGTTTTTTCCAATTATTATATTAAGACCATTATTAAAAGAAATATTAGCTTTTTTAATAATTCCTTTGTTTTCTATATCAATAGAAAAAATTTGAGGAACTACTTCAATTTCATCAATCATAATATAAATTAATACTAATACTATTTAAATCTTGTCTGATTAAAAAATATGATGAAATTATTTCTTTAATTGATGTAATCTCATTGCATCACCCCAATTTCTTGGTATTAATTCAGACGTTCCTTCTTTTATCCACACTCCATGAGTCCCGGCGTTAGTGGTGATTTCGGCATATACACATTTAACTCCATGAATAATTCTTTTCTTATCTTTATGCAATCTAGGTATAATTTTCATATCATCATAAATTAAGTTCAGTTTTTAAATATTAATGACAATTTTATTCTTATAAGAATAAAATATGTGGGAATAAATTATATGTTTTATCCTTTGTCGTCTATAAAGTGATTTTTTCCTTGAATTACTTATATAATATAAGTAAAGTTTATAAATAGAATTAACTTTCTTATTTGAATGAGAAAAACTTTAATTTCATATAGTTTGGAAAAAGAGAAGAAAGCTTTAGTGATTACCAGAAAGATATATGGATACAAGGACGCTTCTAATAATGGGGCTTATTCTTATGACAGACCAGGCTTATTAACTAATGTTCCTTATGAAAAACTTTCCAGGTGCACATTTATGATTGAACCAAAAGATAAAGAAGAAGTAGTCAAGAAGTTTAAAGAGTTAAAGATTAAGTTTAAGGTTGCAGATATAGACCTTGAATCTTTTGAAGAGTTCACAAAAAAAGGTTGAAACTTTAAGAAAAGTTAAATAGAATATTTATTTACCAAAGTTTTTTTGTCTTTGTTTTACCAGCCCCATCACAAACATTGCACTCTGAGCTGCCTTTTCCATCACAAGGACCACAGCGTATTTCTCCTGTTCCATCACAAGAACCACAGCGTATTTCTCCCTTCTCATAACAATTCGAGCAACCTAATCCATTACAATTCGGACAACTTATTCCGCCAGACCCACTACAACTATCACATCTATGTTCTCCAGACCCACTACAAACTTCACATCTATGTTCTCCAGACCCTCCACAAACTTCACAAGATGTAAGTTCATAATTATCATCATCTTCAGATTCATCATCATAGTTTATTGTTTTTTTATTCCTAGATACACTCATATTTTCACCAGGATACAACCCATTATTTGATGAACGAGGTAAATCTTTTGATGCAAACATAAACAAAATTATTATTATAAACATTATTACTCCTGCTATAATCGCTATTTTTTTTGAATCAGGACTTTTATTTTCTGATGGTTGTTTATTTTCGCTTGTTGATTCAGATGTTTCTATTTTTGAAGCAATACAAGTGTTGTAATCACATTCACCAGAATCACATTTCTTATCTTGATAAATAATTGTATCTTTACAACATTCATCAGGACAAGATTTTGGTCTGCTTGGAACTTTAAAATCATCACAGTAATTAGTTGGTGTTACTATATAATTAGGTAAGACTGGTTGGAAAGTATTAGTTTCTTTATCAATCCTGAACTCATAAAAATTTCCTTTAGGATCATAACCACAATGACGATTATTATCGTCAATAACTTTTATTAAACACAAAGATGAAGGTGCGTAAGAAGGAATACTATAATCTTTTTTTCCTAGTTCAACATCCGATCTATCAACCTCTATACAACCAGCATAACACTCAACATCTTCAGGTTTACAACCAGAACCATCATTAAAATAACCTCTTAAATTTCCATCAATACAACGAAAGTTTTCAATATTACAAACCTCTCCCACAACATTACCAGTTATATTATTATAAATAGGAAAAGATATGGTTATAATTCCCATAATTACAAAGAAAATTAATAGAGTAAAATGAAAAGACCTCTTTTTCATATAGCAAATATTGATTTAAATATTATTTAATTCTTTCGATAATATCTATATGTTTTTCCTTATAATTTTCCCATTCTGCTTCTGTAAATATATGTGTTTTGCTCATAGTTGATTTAGAATGATTTATTTAATAAGGTTTGTCCAAGAAAATTCGGAAGGTTTGCGAATAAACTTACATTAATTGACTTGCTTTATGAGCTTTAATCAACTCGCTCATAGTTCTTTTAAGTTCTTCTATTTGGTCTCCTTGTTTTTCAATCCTGTGATTTGATAGTTTGAGTGTTTCTTTATATTTTGAAAGTTCATGTGTTAGTTTTTGTATGCTGTTGTCCGTAAGTTTCTTTTTCATTTTAGGTCTATCTATGGCCAAGAAATTTACATACTTATCGATTTCTGAACTGGATGCTTTATGTCCTAAACGACCATTTATTTCATCTGTTGTCCATCCATTTTTTAATAGATGACAAGCCATACTGCTTCTTAAATCTTTAAAGGTTACTTCTTGACCTTTAGGAATACACTTAGCTTTAGTCTTTTCAACAGCTCTTTTTAACATTCGTCTCATAGGTTCGTAGGTTGTAGGAAAAATTAAGTCATCATCATTTAATTCCTTTAAAACCAACTTACCAAATTGAACTGTTTCAGGAAAATTAGTTAATTCACTTCTTGCTTTTCTACTCCTCTTTAAAGTTTCATTTCTTAAATTAACTCTATATTCTACTTCATTAGTATCTGGATTTAATTGTTCAACAACATCACTTTTTTTAAGACTTAATAACCCTTTATTCATATTCTCGCCTATATCAAATGCCAACCATAATAAGAATTTATAGAGAATTTTGGGTGTCACATCCACAAGTTGTCTGAATGTTTCTATCTCAATAAATCTAACCTCATTATCATCAGTTGGAATATATTTAATTACTTTTTTTGCCAGATGTGCTTTTCCAATTATTTCAAAAGGAGTGCTTTTGAATATTTTATTGTAATAACTATTTGTATCTTTGAATGGTTTACCTTGTTTTGTTAATATCTTTTCATCTTCCAAATCATCAAAAACCCTTTTTATATCTTCTTCAGTAATAGTTTTCATATCAACATTACCAAACCATTCATTAACATTTTTTAATCGTCTGATATACCCAATTAAGGTTAAATAGCAACCATTGTCTAATCTTGGTAATCTATTTATTCTTTTTAATTTATATTCTTCTTCTTTAAGAAATTCCTCATAATAAGTTCTATTGCAAGATAAGATGGTTTCATCATTCAAAAATTTATTCTTTAATCTTTCGTATGAATCTTTACCTTTGATCATGGAAAATAGGAAGTAAATTTGGCTTATAAAGGTTTAGCAAAAACCAACCAAAAGAGTAGGGGTCTCGCTCGGGGCATTACATCTTCTTGGCACTTTAGAAGGGATTTTAAGGTTATAACG
>ERZ889078.3497-NODE-3497-length-10366-cov-7.862283_pt1 | contig 10366 bp, 9 predicted proteins | sample MGYA00521266_ERZ889078 | MGnify/ENA primary metagenome ERZ889078 (study PRJEB32303, sample SAMEA104408618) | aquatic metagenome | biome: Brackish water; feature: Pelagic; material: water | place: Baltic Sea | collected 2014-06-16T06:34:00 | depth 76,534 m ... | reverse complement strand
GCGCCGGAACGGCTCGGCGTCCCGGACCTGCTGGATGCTGCTGTTCGGTCGCTGTCTTTTTTCGTGGTGGACGAAACGATGACCAAGGCCTACGCGGCGTTCGCTTGTGGTACCCGGGCGGGACAGATAGGGTCCCGCCCATGCTGGCCGTGCTTCCCGACATCTGCTTGAGCTTCGACCTAGACTGGGCCACGGAAACCATGCTTGAGCACCTGTATGGGCTGCTTGAGCACGCGCGCCTGCCCGTCACGCTGATGTGCACCCACGACAGCCCCATGGTCCGCCACCTGATGACGCTGCCTGGCGTTCAGGTCGGCCTGCACCCTAACTTCATGCGCGGCGGCGACCAGGCGGAGATCCTCAAGACGCTCCACGCCATGTTCGAAGACGCCGTCGGCGTGCGGGCGCACGGGCTATTTTACCACTCCGGCTTGCTGAGTCTGTATCGCGCCGCTGGGATGGGGTTCCTCTCGACGGACCTGCGGCTGCTCCACGCCGACATCGTACCCTTCGTCGGCTGGGGTGGCCTCGTGCGGCTGCCCATCTACTGGGAGGACGACGTTCACTGCTTCTGCATGGGCGACTCGTTCGAGATTCGGACGCTGCGCTTGGAGCAGACGGGCCTGAAGGTGCTCAACTTTCACCCGGTGCACCTCTACATGAACACCGCCAGCTTGGACGACTACCAGACCAACAAGGAGCGCGTGCGGGATCCCGAGCACGAGGCGTCCTGCCGCAACCTAGGCAAGGGCATCGGCACGCTCTTCGCGGCGTTGTTGGCGACAGTCGACCCGCGGCGGGTCATCGCCATGAGCGCGGTCGCCCTTGAGGCGTCGCTGACGCCAGCGCCCCACCTGCCCGATCGCCCCATTCCAACAGCGGACGCCGCATGACCACCGCGCAACCCAAACGCATCCTCATCACCGGCGCCGGGGGGCCCATGGGGGTCAATTTGACCCGCTCCCTGCTGGCTGCGCCGGAGGAGCTCTGGCTGCTGGGAAGTGACTGCAACCCCTACCACCTGCACCTGTGTCTGACCCACGAGCGCGCGCTGATCCCCCCGGCGACCAACCTGGAAGGCTATCTCGACGCGCTGCGCGGGCTCATCGCGACGCACCGCATCGACATGATTCTGCCCAGTCACCCCTCGGAGGTGCGCACCCTGGCGACCCACGGCGCCCAGCTCGGCGTGCGGCTGCACTTGCCGCCGGTCGCCGTCATCCTCGCGGCGCAGAACAAGTGGGACACCTACCAGGCCCTGGCAGCGGCGGGCGTGCCCGTTCCCTATACGGCCCTGATCAACAATGAGGCTGATTTGGCGGCCTGTTTTGACGGGTTGCAGACTCGGCCGGTGTGGGTGCGTGGCGGTGGGGTGCCTGGTCGCGGCATCGGCGTCGCGTCCTTGCCGTGCCGCGAGTTGGATCACGCCCGGGCCTGGGTCGACCACTGGAAAGGCTGGGGTGGCTTCATCGCGAGCGAGTATCTGCCGGGTCGCAACCTGACTTGGTTGGGCCTGTACGACCGCGGCCGCCTCATCGCCAGCCAATGTCGAGAGCGGCTGGAGTACGTCATCCCGCACGTCAGCCCCAGCGGCATCACCGGCGCGCCGGCGGTGAGTCGCACCGTGAGTCGGCCGGATCTCTTGGACATCGGCGAGCGCGCGCTGCGTGTGCTGAGCCCAGAGCCCAATGGCGCCTTCTTCGTGGACTTCAAGGAAGACGCACAGGAGGTGCCGCGGGTCACCGAGATCAACGGCGGCCGTTTTGGCACGACGATCCACTTCTACACCGAGGCGGGCAGCAACTTCCCGTGGTGGATGGTGCAGCTGGCCTTTGGTGAGGCGGTCGCCGGCGCCCCCCTCATCGATCCGGTAGAGCCCGACACGTACTGGATCCGCACCTTGGACTGCGGCCCGGTGCTGGTCCGTGGCGCCGATGTCGACGCCTGACGCGGTCGCCGTCCTCGACATGGACGGCGTGCTGCTGACCCTCCCGCTCGACACCGATGGCCTGCGCGCCGCTGCTGAGCTGGAGCTGCGAGGGGCGGGGATGACGCGTCAGCTGCGCCCGTTCATGCAGCCGCTCGAGGCGTCCTTGCTTGAGTTGGCGACGCGCGCGCCCGAGCGGGCCGATGCGCTGCGGGCCCGTATTTGGGGCCTTATCGACGCCGAAGAGCGCCGCGCCGCGGAGTTGGCCCGTCCAATTCCCGGCGCGCGTGCCATGCTCGACCGGTTGCAGTCCGCGATGCCGGTGGCGCTGTACACCAACAACGATGAGCAGGCCGCGCGCCGCGCGCTGACGGTCGTGGGCGTCGACCCTACGCGCTTCTTCGCTGTCCAGGCGCGCACTCAGCCGCGCTCTCTCAAGCCGTCCCCGACGCCGCTGCAGACGATCCTCGATGCAGCCGGTCCGGGCGTTCGCCGGCTCTACTTCGTCGGCGATCATCCCTGGGACATGCAGTCAGCGGTGCAGGCGCAGCGGTCCCTCAGGCAGGTCGGCCGCGCTGACGTGACCGTGATCGGAGTGGCCCTCTTGCGGTCGCGCTGGTCAGCCGAGATCCTCGGCCGCGAAGGCGCGTCGTTTGTCGCGCGGGACCACGCCGAGGTCGCCGACTGGGTGCTGGCGGATCGAGCGCGCGGCGACGCGTCGTCGGCGTAGGTCTTCAGCGGAGGTCTTCAGCGTGGCGCCGGACACGTCGACTGTCGGGCTGCCTCCCCCACAGCAGGAGCGTGCAGATGTGTCTACTCGCCGTCGCCAATCGCTGCATCCCCGGCGTCCGTGTCCTGATCGCGGCCAACCGCGACGAGTTCTTCGTGCGCCCGACGGCGCCGGCTGGTCGCTGGCACAATGGCCTAGTCGGGGGCCGTGACCTGAAGGCCGGCGGCGGTTGGCTACTTCTCCGGCCCGGTGGCGGGTTCGCCGCGCTCACCAACATTCGGCGGCCCGAGTACATGCTACCGAGCGCTGGTCCTTCGCGCGGTCACTTGGTGGTCGACGGCGCGCGCGCGCTCGACGCGGAGGCGTTCGTGCGTGCGGTCGCGCGGTCGGAGTACGCCGGGTTCAATCTGCTCGTTGAAGACCGTGACGCGCTGTGGGTCGTCGGTACGGACACGGCGCCGCGCAGGGTCACGCCCGGCGTGCATGGCTTGTCGAACGCCACCATCGACGCGCCCTGGCCGAAGACGCAGGCCCTTTGCGCTGTGGTGCGTCAGCATGGACACGACCCAGAGGCCTTGTTCACGGCGCTGCGGAACCCCGACCGCGCTCCGGACGCGGCGCTGCCGCACACAGGCGTGCCGCTGGACCTGGAGCGAGGGCTCTCCGCTGCGTTTGTGCGCTTGCCGGGCTACGGAACCCGGGTCAGCACGGTGGCCTGGATCCACGACGATGGTCGATGGGGGTTCATCGAACGGCGCTACTCGTCGCAGGGTGAGGTCGCAGAGACGCGGCTCTCGTAGCCGAGGGACCTCGGAGATGGCGGCGGGGGCAGGGCGCGACGAGGTGGCCGAACGCCGGACGGTTGCTCCGCGCGTTCGCGATCGACACCCTCGGAGACGCGTGGGCGTCGGTTGAAGTCGCCCGCGAGATTGGCAACGATCTGCGCTTCGTGGGTCCAGCTGGAGGTTCGCCATTCGTCGCATCCCCATCGCCGCTCGACCTCGTGCCGTCGACGCCGTGACGCTAGCGCTGCTGCCTGTGCTCGCCGCCCAGGGCGCCCGGCTCATGCGCCGCGTGCCCGACGTGCCGGAAGCCCAGGGCGCGCGGCACGGAGTTGTCGGCGCTGGCAGCGCGGCCGGATCGCTGAGCGACCCGGCCTCGGCACCCTTTCGCCTGCTGGTGATCGGCGAGTCGACGGCTGTAGGTGTGGGCGCGCCAACGCAGCGCCTCGGCCTCGCGGGACAGCTCGCGCTCGCGTTGCAGCGACGCAGCGGCCGCGACGTGCAGTGGCGCGTCGTCGGCAGAAGTGGTTTCACCGCGGCGCAAGTTCGACATCAGCTGCTGGCGACCCTGACCCCGCGCGCGCCGCGTGACGCCGTCGATCTGGCTGTGGTGGTGCTCGGCGTCAACGACACCCGCGGCCTCACCCGCCCGCGGCAGTGGCGGCAGCATGTGCAGGCGATCGTGCGCGGCGTGCAGGCTCAGACCCACGCGCGGTCGGTGTTGTTTACCGGGGTGCCGCGAATGGGCGACTTCCTCGGCCTGCCGTGGCCGCTGCGCGACGTGCTGGATGCCCGCAGTCGGATGCTCGACGCTGCGCTTGGCGCGGCGGTGGCGGAGCTCGCGGGGGTGGACCACGTGCCGTTCACGGTGCGCATCCCGCCCGAGCTGTTTTGTCACGACGGCTTTCATCCCGCGCCGGAGGGCTATCGCTTGTGGGCCGAGTTTCTGCTGGATTCGCGGGATCTGTAACCGGCCACCCACGTCCGTTCGCCGAAACCGGACTCCGCCCGCAGCGAACCGTGTCCTGCAAAGAATCTGGTCATGCACCAGCCGGTCACTCGCTCAGCGCCAGTCTGAATGGTACTTATTTCACGAAGGCAGCCAGCGCTGGGCCACCGGTGCGTAGGGGAACAAGGCGGCAATGATCGAACGATTACGGGCTCTGGCGGCTCAGCCAATGCGCTCAGTCAATACAAACCGTCTTCACATTCACGAACTCACGGATCCCCGCCACGCCAAGCTCGCGTCCATAACCCGACGCCTTGACGCCACCAAAAGGCAGGCGTGGATCTGAGCCCGGCATCTTGTTGATGAACACCACGCCAGCGTCCAACAGCGGCACCAGCGCCCGGGCTTTGTCGCGATCCTCGGTCCACACACTGGCGGCGAGGCCGAAGTCGGTGTCGTTGGCGAGCCGCACGGCGTCCGCCACGTCTTTGGCGACGAACACCGCCGCCACGGGGCCAAACAGCTCCTCGCGCGCCGCTGGGCAATCGGGCGGGACGTTGGTCAGGACCGTCGGCGCGTAGAAATGACCTGTGTCGCCGATGCGGTGCCCGCCTGTGAGCACCGTCGCCCCTGCGTCGACGCTCCTTTTCACCTGCGAATCCAGGTTCTCCAGCAGATCAGCGCGCGCCAAGCTGCCCATCTCTGTCTCCGGATCGAGCGGGTCGCCGACGCGTAGCGCCGCCATCGCCTCGGTGAACCGGCGCACAAATGCCTCGGCGATGGGTTGCTCGACGATGAACCGCTTCGCCGCGCAGCAGGTCTGCCCTGCGTTGAGGCAGCGCGCCTTCACGGCCTGCGCCACCGTGAGATCGAGGTCCGCGTCGGCCAGCACGATGAAGGGATCCGAGCCGCCGAGCTCCAACACCGTGCGTTTGAGATGCTGGCCAGCGATCGACGCCACCGAACGACCAGCCCGCTCGCTGCCCGTGAGCGTCACCGCCGCGATGCGCGGGTCCGCGATGACGGCGGCGATCTGCGGCACGTCCACCCGCAGCAGCTGTAGACATCCGTCTGGCAGGCCGGATTCCCGGGCGATCCGCACGATCTGCTCGGCGCAGCCCTGGGTGTTCGGCGCGTGCTTGATGAGCAGCACGTTGCCCGCCATCAGCGCCGGCGCCGCAAAACGAAACACCTGCCAGTAGGGAAAGTTCCACGGCATGATCGCCAGCACCACGCCGATCGGGTCGTAGCGAACTAGGCTCTCCTGCGCGGCCGCGTCCACCTGCGTCGGGGCCAGCAGCGCCGCAGCGTGGGCCGCGTAGTGCCGACACACCAAGGCGCACTTCTGCACCTCACCGACGCTCTCGGTGAGGGGTTTGCCGACCTCGTCCGTCATCGTCCGCGCCAGCAGCGGCAACTCCGCCTCGAGTCGATCGGCCATCGCCACCAACAGCGCGCCCCGTTCTGCCATCGGTCGCGTTTTCCAGTCGACGAAGGCCTCCGCTGCGCGCGTCAGTCGCCGTTCGACGTCCGCGGCGTCGTGCTCGGGCCACTCCGCCAGCAGCGCCCCCGTCACCGGGTTGATGCTCTTCATGTCGCTCCTACAAGGCCGGGTTTCCGGGCGCTACTGCCCCGCGCGCACCAGCCGACCTGGGGTCGCGCCGGTCAGCGCGCCGTCCTCCAGGATAACCTCGCCGCTCACCACCGTCGCGATGTAGCCGTCCGCGGTCTGCATCAACCGGCGACCGCCCGCGGGCAAATCGGCGATGAGGCGCGGCGCGTTGAGGCGCAGCTTGTCGAAATCGATGACGTTCAAATCCGCCTTTTTGCCGACAGCGATGGTGCCGCGGTCGTGCAGCCCGACAAACGTCGCGGTCTCCTGTGTCTGCATATGCACGACGTGCTCCACCGAGAACTTGTCGCCCTGACGGTCCCGCGCCCAGTGGCTCAGCATGAAGGTTGGGAAGCTCGCGTCACACACCGTGCCGACGTGCGCGCCGCCGTCGCTGAGACCGGGGATGGCCAGCGGGTGCGAGAGCATGGTGTGGAGATTGTTGAGGTTGCCTTCGATGTAGTTGTACAGCGGGAAGTAGATGAAGGCGTGGCCCTCCTCCAGCAGCAGGGCGTCGTAGAGCCCCGACAACACCGTCTCACCGCGCTGTTTGGCCGCGAGACCAATGCTCTCGGCGAACGAGGGCTCGTAGTTTGGCGATTCGCCGAGGGTGAACATGCGCATGCCCAGCATCTCCATCTGCGAGAGCAGCAGATCCGCGAGCGGCGGGATCGGGCTGCCATCACCGGCGAGCGGCTCGCTCTTCTCGGTCAGTATCTGCGCTTTGAGGGCGGGATCGCGCATCTTGGCGACGCGCTCGGCCAGCGGCAGGTGGCTGATGGCCTTGTAGCTGGCGAAACCCATGAAGGGGTGGAACGTCGTCTCGAGGCCCAGCAATACGCCGATCGCGCGGGCGCCGACCTGCAGACGCATCGGGATCCCGGCGGCGTCGGCCTTGGTGGCGCGGTCCATGATCCACTTCCACTGATTCGGCGACTGATCGCGCTGCATCAGCGAGATGCTCATCGGTCGACCCGAGGCCTTGGCCATGGCTTCGAGGATGTCGAACTCGCGGTCGAAGTGCGTGTCGCCCTCCGGCATGTCAAAATCGCTGACCGCTTGCACCACGCCGTGATTGAGGCCGTGAAAGGCCGCGACGATGCCGCTCAACTCGGCAACCGTCGACTCAGCGGCCGGTGTGTGGGCGCCCTTGGCGGAGCGATGATTGTCGGTGCGGCCCGTCGAGAACCCCACCGCGCCGGCCTCCAGCGCCTCTCGCAGCAGCAGGCGCATGGCCTCGATGTCCGCTGGGGTGGCCGGCTCGTTGTGCACCGCGCGGTCGCCCATGACGTAGACCCGCAGCGGGTCGTGGGTGACCTGCACGCCGAAATCGATGGTGTGCGGCCGGCTGTCGAGCGCGTTCATGTAGTCGGGCAGGCTCTCCCAATCCCACGTCAGCCCCTCGCTCAAGGCGGAGCCGGGGATGTCTTCGACGCCCTCCATCAGCTCGATCAGCTTGTCCTGATCGCCCGGGCGGCAAGGCGCAAAGCCGACGCCGCACGAACCCATGATCATAGTCGTGGTGCCGTGGATCGAGGAGGGCGCCATGTCGACGTCCCACGAGATCTGACCGTCGTAGTGGGTGTGGATGTCGACAAATCCAGGGGTCACCAGGGCGCCCGAGGCGTCGATGGTGCGGGTCGCGTCGCCGGGTGCGTCACCGACTGCGACGATGACGCCGTCTTTGATGCCAACGTCGCCTGCAAACCGCGGCGCGCCGGTGCCGTCGACGATGTTGCCGCCAGTGATCTTGAGGTCGTAGGTGGGCTGGGTGGGCATAAGAGGCTCCTGTCTAGGCGAGGGTGGCGGTCGGGTGTGCGCCAGTTGCGCGCGCCCGTGGCCGGGGGATGCTGCTATTCCTTGGCGTCTTTGAACACCCAGTAGAGCGCAGCATAGGCCGGCACGAGCACCACGCTACCTGCCAACAAGGCCCAAAGCACGGGCGTTAAGACGCTCGCAGGGGCCGCCGCAGCCTCGATCGTCAGCGAGGGCGGCAGCAGGTACGGATACTGGCCCCAGGCTTGCCCCATCAGCACGGCGACGGTCTGGGTCATGATCGCGACCCGCGCCATGCGGTAGCGTCGCAGCCACAGCGCCGTAAACGTCGCGAGGCCAGCGGTCGCGCTCAGGCCATGGATCACGAGCGCGCCGCTGCCGCTGGAGAGCTGATCGCGAACGGCTGGCGCCCCCGTCTCGGCCAGCAGCCAGGCCAGCCACGCAAAGACCAGGACGGCGACGCCAGACAGCAACGCGCGCAGGCGAAAGTCCTCGGCCAGCGCGGTGTCGCGGTGCACCACACACAGATAGACCGCGGCCAGCTGGGCAAATAGCGCCAGGGTCAGGCCGCCGATGGCGAAGGGGAACGGCGCCCACCAGGCGGAGACGAAGTCGGTGACCACCCGGCCGCTAGCGTCGAGCTGCACGCCGCCCGCCGCCACCGCGCCCGCGATGACGCCGAGCATGATGGGCGTGACGGTGCTGGTGATGGCAAAGACGCGGCTCCACTTTCGCATGCGCTCGCTGGCGCCGGGTCCGGTGTCGTACGCCCGGAACGTGAAGGCGGTGCCGCGCAGGATGACGCCCACGAGCATGGCGACGATGGGGATGTGCAGCGCGGTGCTGATCGCTGCGTAGGCCCCGGGAAAACAGACAAATAGCAGGACGACGACGATGATCAGCCAGACGTGGTTGGCCTCCCAGACCGGCGCGATGGCGGCGGCGATGGCGCGACGTTGATCGGCGGCGCGTGGACCGCGGGCGAGCAGATCCCAGACGCCACCACCAAAATCGGCGCCGCCGGTGAGGGCGTAGAGCATGACCGCGGCCAGCATGGTGAGGACGATGAGCTGTTCAGGCGACGGCATCGGCGCCTCCTTCGTCTTCGTAGGTGGTCGAGGCAAAGAGGTGGCGCCGCAGCAGGCCGAGAGAGACCACGCCGAGCACCGCGTAGAGGCCGGAGAACACCAAGAACGGCACGATGAGGCCGGGCATGGGCGTGACGGCGTCGGCGGTGCGCAGAAATCCCCGCACGATCCAGGGCTGGCGGCCGACCTCCGTCACCGTCCAGCCGGCTTCGAGGGCGATGAGGCCGAGTGGTCCGCAGACCACCGCGAGGCGCAGGAGCCACGGATCGGTGGGCAGCGCGCGGCGGCGCCAAGCGAGAAGCGCGAAGAGCAGGGCGACGGCGGCGAGCAGGGAGCCGATGCCGATCATCAGCTGAAACGCGACGTGGACGACCGGCACAGGCGGCCAAGTGTCGCGCGGAAACGCCTCAAGACCGCGCACCTCGGCGTTGGGATCGCTGAAGGCGAGCAGGGAGAGCAGGTAGGGGATCTCAATCGAGCCACGCATCTCCCGCGCCGCGACATCGGGCCAGCCACCGATGTGGAAGTTGGCGCCACGGGCGGTGTGAAAGTGACCCTCCATCGCCGCGAGTTTGACGGGCTGGTGATGCGCGACGTGGTCCGCGCTGATGTGGCCGCTGAACGGTTGCGCCACCGCCGCCGTGCCGCCGACGAGCAGCGCGATACCGAAAGCCATGCGGTGCAGCCGCGAGTTGGGGGTCCGCAGCAGCGCCCAGGCGTGGATGCCGGCCACCGCGATGCCGACGGACTCCAACGCGGCGATCAGCATGTGCAGCACCTCGCTGAACGCGGCGGGGTTGAACATCGCCTCCCACGGCCGCACGGCGATGACCTCGCCGCCCTGCAAATCAAAGCCCACGGGGGTGTTCATCCAGGCGTTGGCGCAGACCACGAAGGCGCCTGACGTCATCCCCATGATCCAGACGCCGAGGCCGGAGAGCCAGTGAATCCAGGGCGACAGGCGCTTCCAGCCGTAGAGAAACAGGCCGAGGAAGATCGCCTCGAGGAAGAACGCGAACCCCTCCAGCGAGAACGGCATGCCAATGACGGGGCCGGCGTGGCGCATGAACTCAGGCCAGAGCAGGCCCAGCTCGAAGCTCAGGGCGGTGCCCGAGACGGCGCCGACCGCAAACAGAATCGCCGTGCCCTTGGACCACCGCTTGGCGAGCTCCAGCGCGGCCTTGTCGCCGTGCCGCAGCCAGCGCCACTCCGCGATGACCATCAGCAGCGGCATGGCCATCCCAGCGACCGCGAACAGGATGTGAAAGCCGAGCGACATCGCCATCTGGGCCCGGGCAGCCAGGAGATCGGTCATGAGGCACTCCAGCGCATCGGCCGTGGGATGAGGGCGCCGGGACCGCCGCGGCGCCAGGCGGGGAGCCCATACCACTTCTGGGCTGAGTTTTCGCCTAGCCCGCTTGAATTAGGATGGTTTTCGTAGATGTTGCGGGCCTTGGTCATCGTTTCGTCCACCACGAAAAAAACAGCGACCGAACAGCAGC
>ERZ889078.3495-NODE-3495-length-10369-cov-5.462381_pt1 | contig 10369 bp, 9 predicted proteins | sample MGYA00521266_ERZ889078 | MGnify/ENA primary metagenome ERZ889078 (study PRJEB32303, sample SAMEA104408618) | aquatic metagenome | biome: Brackish water; feature: Pelagic; material: water | place: Baltic Sea | collected 2014-06-16T06:34:00 | depth 76,534 m ... | reverse complement strand
GTCAACTCGATAGGAAATCTCTTTTTCCTATCGCATACGGTCTTTTGTTTAATGGTGCTTTTTAAAGAAGGTGGTTGGGTGGGTATATTAACAGTCTAATGATTGACAAGTAGCCGAAATGTGAACATTTTGATATATACACCCATATTCCCATATTTATTGTGGTGGGACGTATCTTGCCGAAAATCTCAAAGCTACTCTTGAGGCCGTATTGTCGGGACCAGTACTCGAAAAAAGATGATTTTGTTTTGTGTTCGGCAAAATTTGACACTACCAAAGATCAAAAATTAGCGTTAGACAGTTTTAATCTCGTATCAACTTTAAGGAGCGCTGTTATGCGCAGGCTCATTCGTTGGCTGTTCGCTCTGCTCGTCATAGCAGGAATTGCTTTTTTCGTCTGGCAGAAGACCCGACCCAAGCCTGTTGAGGTGGTGGTCAAACCTGTTGTCCGTGGGTTGATTGAAAAAACCGTCGCCAATACCCGTGCCGGTACGGTGAAAGCCTGCCGTAGAGCCAAACTCTCAGCGAGCGTCGGGGGGCAAATTGCCAGTCTGCCCATACATGAGGGCGATCAGGTCAAGGCTGGCACTCTGTTGCTGGAAATATGGAATGAAGACCTGAAGGCCCAGTTGGCCCTGGCTGAGAGTGAGGTTGTGGTTGCCAAGGCACAGGCCGATGCAGCGTGTCTATCGGCTGATCGGGCAAGCCGACAGGCAAAAAGGTCGAAGCAGCTCTTTCGGAGTCAGGTGGATTCCGCAGAGGAGAATGATCGCGTTACTACCGAGGCTAAATCGCTCCAGGCCCAATGTAAGGCAGCACAAGCGACGGTGCAGATGGGACTGGCCCGTGTCAACCTTGCCCAGGCAAATCTGTCCCGCACCCGGCTGCTGGCACCTTTCGATGGGGTGGTTGCAAAAATTGAAGGTGAGTTGAACGAATTTGTTACTCCTTCACCAATCGGTATTCTTACCCCACCTGCTGTCGATCTGATTGAAAACAATTGCTACTATGTCTCGGCTCCCATCGATGAGGTGGACGCAGCCGAAGTCCGGGTTGGCATGGATAGCCGAATTAGTCTGGATGCCTTCAGGGATAAACAGTTTGCCGGGACGGTGCGACGTATTTCTCCCTATGTTCTCGATGTTGAAAAACAGGCGAGGACCATCGACATCGAGACGTCTTTTGCAAATGTTGACGATTTTCAACATCTCCTGGCCGGTTACAGCGCAGATGTAGAAATCATCATCTCAAATCGGGCCGACACTCTGAAAATCCCCACTGAAGCCATTCTTGACGGTAAAAAGGTCTTTGTTTATGAGGCCGGTGAAAAGAAGATTTACCAAAAAGTGGTGACAACTGGTCTTGCCAATTGGGCCTTTGCCGAAATCCTCTCCGGCCTTACGGAGGGCCAGCTGGTCGTGATCAATGTCGATAAGCCGGGTTTGAAAGATGGCGTTTCCGCCGTCCTAGCCAAGGATGAACCATGATCAGCCTGAATCAGATCAGGAAAGTCTTTACCGTAGGCGATGAGCAGGTTCATGCCCTGCGTGATGTGGATCTGAAGATTGAGACCGGTGAATACCTTTCTATCATGGGACCTTCCGGCTCCGGCAAATCTACCCTTCTTAACATGATCGGCCTGCTGGATAAGCCGGATAGTGGCAAGTATCTTCTGGAAGGCGATGATATGACCGTGCTGGACGACGGCCAGCAGGCAGCTCTCCGTCGCCATAAGATCGGTTTTATTTTTCAATTTTTCCATCTGGTGCCGAGGATGTCGGCGGCGGAAAATATCGAACTGCCTATGATGCTGGCGGGTATGGCTGGCTCAGAGAGGAAGAAAAGAGTAGGGGAGGCGATTGAGGCCTTTGGCCTCACCAACCGTGCTCGTCATCGACCGGACGAACTCTCCGGTGGCCAGCGGCAGCGGGTGGCCATTGCCAGGGCAACTATCATGCAACCCCACATCCTGCTGGCCGACGAGCCTACCGGCAATCTGGACCGGCTTTCGGGCAATGAGGTGATTGACATCCTGGAAAACCTCAACCGGCAGAAGATTACGTTGATCATGGTGACCCATGATCCGGAACTTGGTGGACGGGCCAGGCGGCAGATCAATATGGTGGATGGGCGGATCGAATCCGATCAATAACGACTGGATATGACCAAATGAAGATAGTCGACATTATACGCTTTGCCTTTCGAGCCACGACCGGTTATCCAACAAGGACACTGTTGATGCTGCTCGCCATGGCAATTGGAGCGGGTTCGGTGGTCATGCTCTCGACCCTTGGCGATGGGGCTCGTAGCTATGTGGTCAATCAGTTTTCCTCTCTTGGATCTAATCTCCTCATCGTTTTGCCGGGTCGCTCTGAGACGGTCGGTGGGGCACCACCTCTTTTAGGGGTTACTCCGAGAGATCTGACCCTGGCTGATGCCATGGCCCTGCTGCGCTCCTCAAGTATTCGTTATGTAGCGCCGATCTCAGTTGGCGCCGCCCCTGTCTCCAGGGGAAGGTTGGAACGAGAGGTGACAATCCTGGGTTCGACCCCACATCTTCTCCTGATTCAGCAGTTGACAATGGCTGGAGGACGCTTTCTGCCGGAAGGCGACATAGCCCGGGCGGCCTCTGTCTGTGTGCTGGGCTACAAAATCAAAGAGGAGCTTTTTGGCAACGCTTCAGCCCTTGGCGAAACGGTTCGCATTGGCGATAGACGTTTTCAGGTTATTGGTATTTTGGCCCAAAAAGGCGAGTCCATCGGCCTGGACATGGGGGATATCGTGATCATACCGGTCGCCTCGGCCCAGGCCCTGTTCAACACCGCCTCTCTTTTCAGGATCATGATCGAGGCCAATGACCGGGACGCACTGTCGAGGGCAAAAGAGACAATTCTGAAAATTATTCGCGAGCGGCATGACGGTGAAGATGATGTCACTGTTATCAGCCAGGATGCGGTGCTGGCCACCTTCGATCGCATCTTCACCGCCATGACCCTGACGGTGACGGGCATTGGGGCCATCAGTATTGCCGTGGCTGGCATCCTGATCATGAATGTCATGTTGATCGCGGTGTCCCAGCGGCGTACCGAAGTCGGGCTGCTGAAAGCCATCGGTGCACCGAGCAGCCAGATCATCACTTTGTTTTTGGCCGAATCGGCTTTTCTTTCAATTATCGGAGCCACCTTAGGGCTAATATTGTCCGCCGTCGGGGTCTGGATACTCGGGCGGGTGTTCCCGGATTTCCCGCTGGCTATTCCTCTCTGGTCTCTCTGGGCGGCAGTTGGTATATCGGTTGCCACGGGTCTTGTTTTTGGCGTTTTACCAGCCATGAGGGCGGCCCGGCTTGATCCGGTATTGTCGCTTTCCAGACGGTGAAAAGTCATGTTTATCCGTGATGTCGTCAAGCTTTCCTTGAGTTCATTAATTGACCAGAGATTGCGCAGCTTTCTGACTATTTTAGGCATTGCCGTCGGCATCGCCTCTGTGGTGTTGTTGACCTCTATAGGTGAGGGCATAGAAAAATTTGCCATTGCCGAATTCACCCAGTTTGGGACTAATCTGATTGGTATCAACCCCGGCAGGTCCACCACCCTTGGTACCTCTGGTGCAATCATCAATAATGTCCGTCCGCTCAGTATTGCAGACGAAGAGGCTCTTAGGCGAATTCCCGGCGTCATCAATACAGTGTCTCTGATCCAGGGCAATGGGCCGGTTGAATTTGCCAAGCGCAGCCGCCGGACCACTATCCTCGGGGTTGGTCCGTCAGCTTCAGAGGTCTGGCAGATCAAGGTGGTCAGTGGTCGCTTTTTACCAGCGGATGACAGCAACGCTGCCCGTTCCTTTGTGGTGCTTGGCAGCAGGGTAAAATCGGAGCTTTTTAAAGACGAGAACCCTCTGGGTAAGATAATTAGAGTTGCTGGTGAGCGCTATCGGGTGGTAGGGGTGATGGAATCAAAGGGGCAGATGCTGGGTTTTGATCTCGATGATGCGGTGTACATCCCGGTTGTTCGTGCCATGAGTCTTTTTAACCAGTTAAGCCTGATGGAAATCGATATCCTTTATCAGGCCGGTCTACAGTCGAAGACCATAGCCGAAAAGGCCAAAAAACTGCTGAAAAGCATCCATGGTGCCGAGGATTTCACTATCACCACCCAGGAGGAGATGTTGAAGGTCCTTGGTTCGGTGCTGGGAGTCCTCACCATGGCGGTCGGTGGCCTTGGGGCGATATCTCTGTTGGTTGGCGGTGTGGGCATTGTTACCATCATGACCATTGCGGTCAATGAAAGAACACCGGAAATAGGACTGCTGCGAGCAATCGGTGCAGACCGCAGGCAGATCCTTATGCTCTTTATTGGTGAAGCGGTGGTGCTGGCCGGTATAGGCGGACTCTTCGGGCTTATTTTAGGTGCCGGAATCGCCTGGTTATTAGGGGAGTTCGTTCCGGCCCTGCCAACCCATACGCCATGGCTTTATGCCGTTTATGCCGAGGTTATGGCGGCAGGAATCGGGCTTTTGGCAGGTGTTTTGCCTGCTCGTCACGCGGCAGGACTTAATCCAGTGGACGCCATACGGGCGGAGTGAGAGGATGACAACCTGTTTCTGTTACTCTGTTGAATTCGACTGCCTGACCAGCCGGATTATCGTTGGGAATGGCTGGTGGTGTTGACGCTGGAGCGTCTAGGGCCCGTTCCCACGCCGGAGCGTGGGAACTATGGGGTTCCCGTTTATCAGGGGTAGACGATCAAGGGCAGATTGTTTCATGGTGGGTGAAAATTCCTTGGTCGTCGATTTTAATTATAATGGCACATTTATTAGGGTTGCCGCTTTCGTTAAAATTTATCTCCCCGGTGACGCCGTCATATTTTCTGAGATTTGTCAGCTGATCTTTTACCAGAACTCGATCGTTAATAAGATTACCTGTTAGCCCACCAGTATTTTCAATTGCCTTCAGTAACACTTTAATCGCATCCCAGGTGAGCCCTGATACTTCATCTGGCAATTCGCTATACTCTGCATGGTATAAGTCTACAAATTCTTTAGCTACTCCCGAAACACCACCCGCAGCAAAGTTTCCGACAAAAAATAAACCGTTACAGTCTGAACCACATTCGCCTACCAAATTGCCGCCAGCCCAGGAATTGCTCCCTATGATTGGTTTATTCCAACCCATCTTTTGGGCCTGTTTGACAATAAGCGGAACCTCATTGTAATGTTGTGGAGTGAACAGAATGTCTGCATCTGATGCAATAATCGCCTTTAATTGACTACTGAAGTCGGTCTCACCCGTCCGAAACTCTTCATATGCTACTATTGATCCAGGACCGTTAGTCTGCTCAAAGACTTGCTTAAAACTTTTGGCCATTGATCTTGGATAGTTACTCACTATGTCATAGAGAATCGCTGCTTTTTTTGCTCCGAATTCTTTTGCTGCAAACTTAATCAGCACAGGTGATTGCACGTCCAGGAGATATCCACTTCGAAATACGAACGGTCGGTCCTTTGTGGTTGCTGGTGCTGTGGACCATGGCGATACCATTGTGGTGGCAAATGAATTGGCGACACCGCCTGCTGGTACCGCCTGTTGACTGCTGAGTGGTCCGACGATCGCGAGTACATTTTCTCTTGTCACAAGAGAGAGAACCTGACTGGAGGCTCCGGTTGGTGTGGATTTGTTGTCACCGTAGATAAATTCAAGCTTATAGGTTTTTTCCCCGACCTGCAATCCTCCAGAGCCATTGACGTGTTTGAGTAATAATTCACCGGTTCTTTTTGCATAATCACCAACCACATGAAATTCCCCAGTTAGAGGAATATCAAAACCAATCTTAATGATATTCTCTGCCGCAAAAAGTAGTTGGGCATTCAAAATAACCAAGAACAAGGGTACTAAAAGACGGATAATTTTAATCATCGTATTCATTACTCCCTTACTGTAAAAATATTGAGGCAAAAAAAATCGGTTAAAAGACTTTGAAAACTCTTTTGCGTGCTGGATTTTTGTCAGACCAATATAGCCTATGTCAAATGCGGCTTGATTGTCAAGGGAATCAAGTAAAAAGTGGAAGCTATCTCTCTGAATTGTCGAAAAATATGTTGCAGGATTCGGGGGATGAATTTCGTCAACCCGCTCGGATCAAAACAGTGAGGGCATGTGGTAGTTAGCAGTAAAGAGCGCGAAGCATAAAGATCTCGTCTGGGAAGTCTTTGTCCCCGCTGTTGCCTCTCTCTTGATTCCAGTGAGCGGTTAATTTAACTTCTAGCTCACCACTGTCACACCACTGTACCGATTAGCGCCTCTCGGATCTTGGTAGCAAGGTCATTTTTGCTAAAAGGTTTTTGCAAGAATTGCTCTTTTGAGACCAGATGCCCTTGTTGGGCAATAGCATTGAAGGTATGTCCCGACATAAATAAGGTTCTCAGTCGCGAATTGGTGGCTAAGAGTTTTTGGGCCAGCTCCCAGCCGCTCATCTCGGGCATGATCACGTCAGTCAGAACCAGATTGATTTTCCCTCTGAATTCCTCAGCAAGGCGAAGAGCCGCGTTTCGAGTATTTGCTGCCAGCACAGCGTAGCCTAATAATTGCAGCTGCCTGGTGGTCATTTTCAGGATAGCTTCTTCGTCGTCCACCAACAGAATAGTCTCAGAGCCCCCTATGTTCGGTTCAAGAGGATTCTTTATTGGCATTTGTATGGTCTTATCAACTTGTCGGGGCAAATAGATTTTGAAGGTTGTTACCAGGCTAGGCACGCTTTCGACATTGATGAAACCGTTGTTTTGCTTGACGGCACCGTACACCGTAGCCAATCCCAGACCTGTACCCTTGCCGAGCTCTTTTGTGGTGAAAAATGGTTCAAAAATGAGATCCCGTGTTTCTGTATCAATACCACAACCGTTATCGGTTACGGTCAGTATCACATACTCTCCAGGAAGACAATCCGGGTGGTTGGCGCAAAAGGATTCATCTAAAACTATATTGTCGGTTTCAATGGTCAGCTGGCCAACTCCTGCGACAGCATCCCGCGTATTTACGCAGAGATTGGCAAGAATTTGGTCTCAACTTGCGAGGGATCCATTTTGACTGACCAGAGACCTTCTTTTGGGAGCCAGGTGAGATCGATGTTCTCACCGATGAGTCGCCGCACCATCCTCAGCATCCCTGCCACCGTCTCGTTGAGATTCCTCGTTTTGCATCTCGAGCTCGATCTGATATACCTCTAATTCATGAAGCTTCAGGCGGATTTCTTCGGCTGATGCGCCGATACCGACAATGGGAAAAGTCAATGCGGGTTTTTCAGCAGTCTCTTGTCCTTTGGTTATTTGGGCATCAGCCGATCCGGCAAGAGGTTGCTGTTTTTGTTGTTTCAGGGGATGCTTTTTCCTGATTGCCATTATACCATCCTCGATGTCAGCTGAAGTTTTTCTGTATAGAATTCGTGCATGATAGGAGCTTGTAAGCGGAGGTGCATCGCGGCTCTTTTACACATGAATTAGTGTAACATAAAACAATACCTAAGAAAATAGTGAAATATAAATGGTAACTATCTAAGATAACACCTTAAAAGTTAAAGTTTCGCGAAGGGATTTCTCTCTTTATCTTGGAAGAAATGGTTTGTAACCAGGAAGATTTGCACAAATCAAAAAATATTCTTTAAAAAGAAAATTTAATTTGTTAGGATTGATAACGATTCTTAAGGAAACAGCTCATTCATGCTGTTATTATTCATCAACTATTCAGAAGGAGGGACATCCATGCATGACCGACGCGATTTTCTAAAGACAGTGGCCACCGCCTCAGTAATAGCTTTCACGGCCGCCCCCTTGGCTTTTGCGGCAGGATCCACCGAATACACCAATATTATTTACACAACAGATAATCCAGGCAAATGGGCTGGCAAGGAAGGCAGTCATGCTCCGCAGGTAACCGTGTCAGGCACCAGCGTTGCTGTGGTGACCAAGCATCCTATGTCGGATATGCATTTCATCGTCAGACATACACTTGTTCTGGAAGATGGAACCTACGTCGGGGCTACGACCTTTACCCCCACCGATAAACCTGAATCCAGTTATGAACTGCCCGCAGGCTACAAGGGAAAGATACAGGTTACCAGCTTCTGTAATCTGCATGATTTCTGGCTGACCGAGGCTATGGTCTAAATCCGAAATGCCCCCTCGGAGCTTATTACTTATCTGAGGGGGATCGGCTCCTGTTAGAAAGAGAAGTCAGTGTTTCTGTTTTTTCCATCCAATCAACAAATCCTTCACGTTATTTCTTAAACTTACTAAATACTGTTAGTTTTGACAAATTCATAAAAATCTCAAATTGGTGATGGCTAAGTAAAAAGCTTCATATTCGAGGAGTGTGAATTTTACTATTATTTCGGCGTACTAGGGTACGTCGTAATGATAGTAAAATTCACAACAACGAAGATGATGAAGAGTTTTTAGGACGCCATCAGTTTTGAGTTACTAAATCACCTCTAAGTTCACCACCAGTGTGTGGCCAGGAAACCTGAGTTTCAGGTTGGGCAAGGGCTGTTATAAATGCTTGTTTTCTGGCATGCATACAAAAAGTATCCAGTTTATTGTTAATTTCACCGGTGAGGGCAGCTATAAGTGCGGGCAAGGAACAAGCCGGAAGCTGGCGTTGACTCCAACCACCAGGTAAGGCGAGAACAAATTTCATGCCGGTCCTTTGTATCCTGTTTCCCATGTACACTTTCTGTTTTAACGAACTACTCTCAATCGCCGGCCGTGAAAAATCGACAATTGAAGCCTTCTCGCCTATGAGATTTGGTAAATTACTCTCTATGAAGTTTTCACCCTTCGGTAACAAATTCACACACAAATCGGCTCGTTGCAACACCTCTTGGTTGTTGATAGTTGTGACCGGTAGGGCATTTCCTTTTCGATTAAAGCGGACATCAACTATATCACAACTTGAAAAGCCCTCACCAATTAAGAATTGTTGTAGGGTGTCACCCAATTCGCCGCCGCCAGCAATGATGATATTGAGCTTTTGGGAAAAGGATTTTTCTTGAATGGCTGCATATTTTATTGCTTCGTGAATACTAAAAATATTCCCATTAATACTACTAAAAATGGGTGATTCAATTGGGATATTATGTCGTTTTTCAAAAATCGGCCCAAGTTGCCCCGCTAGCCCTATTGTCTTAGCCCCTGTTAGTTTCCTTATCCAACACATACGATTAACAATGTTTTCTGCAACCTTACGATTTTTCTTTCTAGCTAAAAAACCTGGAAGATCTGGAACAACAAAGTAAATGCCGATAGGTCGCCAGCCATCAACAACTAATCCACCGGGTGTCGGCCTGCCGGATAAATAACGTCGTAGTATTGGAATGTTAGGACAAAATTCACGACATTCCACTTCAGAGGTGGGGTAAACAAGAAAAACAAACTGGAAAAGCCTAAATTGACCCGCGATACCTATTAATAGCCAGATTGGCCAACGCAACACGGTTCCTATTAAGATAAAAACAAACTGGCGTAAACATGTAAACATAATGATCTACCTCACAAAAATTATTGCGACTTTCAAAAGTCGGTGATGCATCTCTCATGTATCGTTTCGGGTTGCATGTCGAATATGTTTAAAATAATTTTTAAAACGGGAAAACAAGACAGGTATGGTGATATCTAGATGGTGTGGTGAAGAATGAAAGGGGGGGGAGGTGGTGGGGGCGGATCGCAGTTCGACGAGAGTGCTTTACCCTCCATCTTCGACGCTGTGCACAGCTCTTAATAGTTCACGAATGCTATAGGGTTTTTTGATGAATCCTCCGGCTCCGAGGGCAAGTGCTCTCCTCACCTCTCTGTTTTCAGAGTATCCACTGACGATTAGCGCTCTTTGTCCTGGTTTAAATTTAATAATTTTCTCATATGTTTGCCGGCCGTTCATACCAGGTTCCATCATCATGTCAAGTAACACCAGATCAAATTCCTCCTCTTGGATAGTGGCAATTGCTTCTTCCCCGGAATTGACAGCTTTGACAGTGTAACCAAATGTTTCAAGCATTACGGTTGCTATTTCACGTAGTTGCGGTTCGTCATCCACTACAAGGATGCTTCCTGAAAATTTTCCACCCCATTGAGTCGCGTCGACCACAGTTTCGAGCCCGGTTTTGCGCGTGGCTGGGATATAGAGAGAGAAGGTCGTTCCATTTTGACCACTTTCAACACTTACTCCGCCATTTTGCTCATGCATCACATTCCAGACTACAGTCAGGCCAAGACCTGTGCCGCTCCGTCCGAGAATTTTTTTACTATAAAACGGCTCAAATATTTTCTTGGCATCCTGGCCAGAAATACCGTGGCCATTATCCTTAACAAGGATACGCACATAGTCACC
>ERZ889078.3494-NODE-3494-length-10370-cov-10.238100_pt1 | contig 10370 bp, 7 predicted proteins | sample MGYA00521266_ERZ889078 | MGnify/ENA primary metagenome ERZ889078 (study PRJEB32303, sample SAMEA104408618) | aquatic metagenome | biome: Brackish water; feature: Pelagic; material: water | place: Baltic Sea | collected 2014-06-16T06:34:00 | depth 76,534 m ... | reverse complement strand
CCAGACCAATTCAGCTTCATCGGCCATATGGTATCTTACGAGTGTATCTTTTAGCGGGATCCCTTTCTCGGGGTCCAGACCTATCAGTTCATAAAATCGCTCCTTCATGCCGGCCAGGTCCATTTCAACCCCCTCCGGCTCCCCGTCTCTTGCGGGTTCGAGCATCCTCGGGGTGAGATCGTCATCGTCCGCCCTGAAACCGAACCTGTAGTTGAGGAGTCTTTTCAAGTAAAATATCCTTCTGCCCGCCTGCATCATATCGGGTATATCCCATTCATAACCGGCAACGGCGTTAAACAGCTCAACCCATTCGGTCATGGTGATCTGCCGATCGGCAAACTGGCAGTAGCATGCGCTGTTTTCTATGTTGCCCAACTCCACCGCAACCACCGCAACCTCCGGTTTCAGCTCGCCGGTCATGGGCTCAAGATCATAATCAAAATCTATTTCAGGGTAATAGCACGCCCCCGACTCCATAAAATGCATGGTAGAGGAAACATGGCACGCCCCCCTGGGGCTTACGGCATAGGCAAGGGCCTTGCCGTGGCCGCCGCCCCTGGGATCATGCATGGGGGCCTCCAGGCCCTTGCTCTGGGCGGTATAAGCGATGGAGCCTTTGCCGATCTTGTTGGCTGCCCATAAACTTCCCCGCGAAAGGAGTGACCCGATCTTTCCCTCCCCTTTTGCAATCATCGGCAAGAGGTCCATAACCCGCTTCATATCTCCCCATTTCAGGTCTATACCCCCTGTATCCTCCAAAGTGAGGTCTCCCCTCTCAAATGCCTCCATGGCCCAGGCAATGGTCGCACCCGCAGAAATGGTATCCATACCAAAATCGTTGCATAACCTACCTGCCTTACAGGTTGCGGCGAGGTCCATTGAGCCCAGGAGGGATCCAAAAGACACAATGGTCTCATACTCGGGTCCGGGTCCTTCGGGGATGGCAAAAGGTCCTTCTTTGACCGATACGATCCTCTTACAGGCGATGGAACAGAAGGCGCAGGTCGCCCTCTTGGTGAGATATTTTTCCTCAAGGGTGCTGCCCGTAAGGGCTTCCGCCATCTCTTCCCAATAGTTGGATGTCCAGTTTTTAATGGGGACATCACCGTCATACACATGGCCTTCCAAGCTCCCGGCCGTTCCAAAATCGTGGAGCACCTCGGAGATGAGACCCTCCCTGATCCTCGGGTTCAGCTCGGCCCGCAGTTCTTCGAACCTCTTGCAATCGGCCATTTCCACTGCACGTTTGGTCCCATTAACGATAATGGCCTTCAGATTTTTGGCGCCCATGATGGCCCCAAAACCGGCGCGCCCGAATGCATGGTGGGCCTCATTGAGGATATTGGCATACCGGACTCGGTTTTCTCCGGCGGGACCGATAACAAGGGTCCTGAATTTTTTCCCGTATTGTTCCTTTAATGCCTTGTCTGTTTCTTCGACCCCGTCCCCCCAATACGCATGTGCGTCCGCAAGTTCAATGTGATCATCTTCTATCAGGAGGAGAGAAGGCGTACGTGACGCTCCTGTTATGACGATCCCGTCAAAGCCCGCATACCGCAGTTCAGGCGCAAAATATCCACCGCATGAGGAATCGGCAAATCCCCCCGTGAGTGGTGAGCGCCCCATAACACTGTTTCTGCTCGTGCCGGAAAGCCTCAACCCGGCAAAAGGACCGTTCATAATGATGAGCATCGCTTCGGGTGATAACGGGTCGGCATCAAAGTCTCCCCTGTCCCAGAAGAGCTTTGCCCCGAGGCCGCTGCCTCCCACATATTTTGTGTAATACGCCTCCGGCAGACGGGTTATCTCAATCTTGCCGCTGGTAAGGTCAACCTCGATGATCTTTCCGGTATTTCCTTTCATGGCCCTCTCCAGAATACGGTTTTACACAACCCTCTCCCTGCCTTCCCAATACTTGGCCCTCAGTTCCCTTTTGAGGATCTTTCCTGTCATAGTACGCGGTATATTCTTTACAAACTCAATTCTTTTCGGTTTCTTGTAGCTGGCCAGATGCTCTTTCATGAATCGGATGATCTCCTCTTCATCCACCTTCATTCCTTCTGTGAGCACCACCTGGGCGCAGACCGCCTCCCCCCATTGATCGTCCGGGATACCGAAAACCGCAGCGTCCACGATGGCGGGATGTTCCTGGAGCACGCTCTCCACCTCGTATGGGTAGACGTTAAAACCGCCGCTTATGATCAAATCTTTTTTCCGGTCCTTGATAAAAATAAACCCTTCCTCATCCACGGTGCACAGATCACCGGTAAAAAACCTGCCATCCTTAAGGGTGCGGCCGGTCTCATCCGGCATCTTCCAGTATCCTTTCATGACCATATCGCCCTTGGTGGTCAGTTCGCCGATCTCGCCGGGTTTTACCTCTTCTCCCGCTTCATTCAGGACCTTTACGCTGACCCCGGGAAGGGGCTTGCCACACGAAGAGAGCCGTGCGACCTTTTCGGGCGGGCCGTCGAGCACATGTTCTTTAATGTCCAGGACCGTGAGGACGCCCGCCTCGGAAGCACCGTAGTCCTGCATGAATATGGGCCCCATTTTCTCAATGCCCTGCCTTAAGAGTTCGGGAGGCATGGGCGCCGCGCCGTAGGAAATACAGGTCAGGCTGCTGAGATCGAATTTTCCGAAATCAGGGGAATTCAAGAGAAAATTCAGGATGACCGGGACGATATGACAATCCGTTATCTTATATTTTTCTGTAAGTGCCATCATCTCACTCGGATTGAAGCTCTCCATGATCACCGTCAATGCGCCGATCCACTGATACATGATATCAAATCCTATCCCTGAAAACGAATAGGAAGGGAGCACCTGCAAGGCCCTCGTATCGCTTCCGAAATGAATGATATCGCTTATGGCGTTATAACCGATATCCACATACCCGCCGGCGGTACGGTGGGTGAGCATGGCGCCTTTCGGGAGCCCGGTGGTACCGCTTGTGTACTGAAACCAGAGAAGGTCGCCCCCGGAAAGACTCACGTCATGGGGGTCGGAAGGATAGTCATCGGTCAGATCGCCCAAAAAAGAATGTCCTTCCAAACCAGGGTCAACGCTGTAAAACCTATCCACATGGGTGAGGCCGTCTTTTATCTGTGAGACAACACGTTCATTCTCCCTTGATATAACAAGGCATTTTGCCTCCGAGTCGTTTATGATATGGAGGACCTCTCTCGGTGTGAGCCTACCGTTAATGGGGATCAACACAAACCCACCCTTGCCGGCCACCCAGAACATCTCCCGGTAGTGGTGGCAGTTCCCCATATACAGGGCGATCTTATCCCCTTTCTTAAGCCCCGCGTCCATAAGACCCGCAATAATGGCGTTGGAAGACCTGTCCAGGTCCTTATGGGTTAATCCTTCAGGCCTCCTCTTGTCGATAACCGCGACTTTGTCCCCGTGCCGCTCTACAATCCGGTCGATCATCTCCCTGTAAAACATCGGCTGCCTCCCGTGGGGGTGTTTAATACGAACACTTTATGAGGATGTCCTTATCTCTTTTTAACGATGAGGTCTTCGTAACCCAGGTCCTTCAATACGACCGGGAAAACCTTGAATGACGGCCTCACAACGGGCAGAAGCTTCAACATGGCTGTGATCTTCCCTCCCTGCTTCACCTTCCCCTTTGCAACCGAGGCCACGGGATTCTCAAACCCGTGCCAGAACCTGTGGGAATGATCCGCCGACTGTTTGGACCACACATCCTCTTTTATGTCACACGGGCCTAAGTAATGGGTCCCGTAATACCCTTCTTTTGAAGGTTTGCTTTTGAGATCGATGGTGATCTCGCCATCGGGATCCGTATAGATAAATTTTATGATTATCCCTGCCTTGGCCATCTTCGGGCCAATTTTGTCATCGCTAAGCACTCTATCCATAAGGCTCCCATAGATCTCATACAGCTGATCAATATCCCTGTAATACTGTCCCATATCCGACCTCCAATTGCGCTTTCTGTTCATTCCGATGATGTCGCCCGTTTATCTGCGCTGATCAAACCTCCTGCCGAAGAGGATGCCGGCAATGGTGATCTTGAGCATCTGAAGGGTCCCCCCGGCGATACCCCATGCCCTTCCGTCCCTTAACATCCTCTCTATGGGAAATTCCTTGCTGTAGCCATAACCACCAAAGACTTCCATGGCCTTGTTGGTCACTTCCACAACCATTTCATTGGCAAAGCACTTCCCGAGGGATGCTTCGTAGATCGATGGGAGGCCTTTTCCCGCCCCCGTGGCCGCACGATAAACCAGGAGCCTTGCCGCATCCACCCTCATGGCCATCTCTACAACAAGAAATTGGATAGCCTGGAATTCACAAATGGGCCTACCGAAGGCTTCCCTCTGCACGGCATATTTTTTTGCCGCCTCCAGCGCCCCCCCTGCTATGCCAAGGCACATGGCAGCATTTCCACACCGTTCAATGTCAAATGTCAGCATGAGCTTTTTGAAGTCACCCTGTTTAATGATGACATTTTCCTTTGGAATTTTTACGTCTTCAAATATCAGGTCACAGGAGGGCATGCCCCTGAGACCCATGAGATCTTCCTGTTTGCCAAAACTGAATCCGGGAGTACCCTTCTCGAGAAGCACGGCTCCGATTCCCTTGTATCCGGGCACATCTCCGAAACGGGTATAGACAAGATAATGGCTGGCCTCACCGCCCCCGCTGATAAAGGTTTTCCTGCCGTTAAGAATAAAGTGATCCCCTTTGTCCACCGCTTTGGTAGAAAGGGAAGTGAGGTCGGATCCGGCATTCGGTTCCGTCATGCCTACTGAAACGCTGTATTCACCTATACAAACCTTGGGAATGATAGATTTTTTTTGCGCCTCGGTTCCAAACATATCGATAACCCTGACAGGCCCCACATTGGCCTCAAATACGGGCATGGCAATAACAGGACTGTATTTTGCCAGTTCCTCAATGGCAAGGACCGCGGTCAAAGAAGGAAGCCCACCTCCACCATATTCAGTGGAAAGAGCCATCCCCAAAAGCCCCATATCGGAAAATTTCTCCATCAAGTGATGGGGAAATTCACTGCTTGCATCGATCTGCACTGCCAGTTCCCTGAAGTCTTCACGCTCTCCCATCTTATGGATCGTGTCGATCATTAACTGCTGTTCTTCCGATAAATCAAAATTCATAAAGTCTCCTTTGAATAAAATCTCTGTTTCCCAATCAAACCGAATACTGGGCGCGGGCTATTATCTCGTCCTGTGCCGTATCGCTGAGGCCTGTAAAGAGTGCTGAATATCCGCTTACCCTTACTATGAGGTCGCCATACCGCTCCGGGTTTTTCTGGGCGTCTTTTAATGTGTCTGAGTCCACCATGTTGAATTGCACCTGAACACCCCCCTTTTCGAAATAGGCCTTTATCAGGGAGAGGAGGTTTGTGGCTCTCGTTCTGTTGCCCAGAAAACGCATATTCAGATTTACACCGTTGTGGACGCGCCTTAAGGGTAGTTTTGTGATGGAATTCATTAATGCCGTGGGACCGGAAAGCGCTCGGCCTTCACTCGGGGTGACACCGTTTCCGAGGATATCCCCGGCATACCGGCCGTCCGGGGTAGCGCCTGTAAACGCGCCAAAGGCAAGATGAAATCCTACCGAAAATATGCCGGGCCAGAACGCACCTCCCCGGTAGTTTTTGTGGGCCGCAACAACATCGCAAAAATGGTCCATGACCCTGGCGGCCATGGCATCCACCCCGTCATGGTCATTCCCATATTTGGGGATCTTTTTGAGGAAATAGACCTCTTTGTCATCGGCATCCATCCAGTCATCCGCCATCCATGTGGAGACCTGCTCCATGGTGAATTTCCTGTCCTCAAATATGGCCTTTTTGATGGAATAGAAGCTGTCGGCCACATTGGAAAACCCCATGAATTGAACGCCCGTGGAATTGTATAGGGCGCCCCCCTTTGTAAGATCCTTCCCTTTTTCAAGGGGCCCGTCGATCATGGAGGAGGCGAAGGGAGAGGGAACTTTGTCCGCTATAGCCCTATCCAGGCACGCCATCCCCTTGACCATTTGGGCCATGAAATGTCGTAATTGAGCGTCATATGCGGTCCACACATCTTCAAAAGACGTGAAGCCTGCGGGGTCGCCTGTCTCTATCCCCGACTGATAACCGAAGATATTATCCACACCGTTGCTCATGGCAAATTCCAGGCATTTTATTCCGTTGAACTGGTCCGCAAAGGTCGATCCAAATGACTTCCCCTGTGCGTTTGGCTCAAGGCATCCAACTACCCCGTAATCCCTTGCATCCCCCAGGGAATGCCCCGCATCCATGAGGGATGGTACAATGACATTGTCGTTAAAGAAATGCATCAACACGCCGTCTTTTGCAAATTCCACCGCCTTCTGCAAAAAAACCTCAGCGGTTTTGTCGCTGGTACGTACCCCGAAATTGGGTTGAACCGTCCTGATGTCTGCATAGGCTTCAAGTCCGAGGAGGCTCAACTCGTTCGTGGCATCCTGCCCGTCCGGTCCCACCCCGCCCACGACAACGTTCTGGGTGGTTTTACCCTCTGTCCCCTCTCCGCCCGGAATAAAGGCCTCTTCAAGCACGTTCCATATCTCATTGGTCTTTATAAAGAGGAGCGACATCAGTTCTTTTGCCCGGTCCGGGGTTATATTTTTTTCCGCAAGATCTCTCTTGTAATAGGGATAGAGGTACTGATCGATGCGACCCAGGGATATGGAGTTTCCTCCGGATTCTATCTGTGAGAGAAGATGCACAAAATAGACACTCTGTACGGCCTCGTGGAAGGTCTCCGGAGGATGTTCCGGGACCCTGCAGCATACCCTTGCGATCCCTCTTAATTCCTCTGCCCGTAAAGGGTCAGGCTCATCCTCCGCCATTGTCTCCGCCAGTTGGGCGTGTCGATTGGCGAAAAGGATTGCGGCCTTGAGGGATCGGATTACGGCATCGTAAAAAAGCCCTTTTTCATTTTTTCTTTCTTCCTCATGGAGGGTTCCGTATCGCTCCTGTGCCTCTTTTATGATGCCGGCCAGACCCCGGGAGAGCAGTCTTTCGTAATTCATGGTAAAATGGCCGATGCCGTAGGTGATCTCCAGCATCATGGTGAAGATATATTTGTCCATGTCTTCATCCACATCCGAAGGGAGAATCTGTCCGAAATAGTCTTCAACCGTCTTTCCTTCCCAGAAAGGAAGGATTTCTTTCTTCAGTTCCCGTTTTTCTTCCTCCGAGATGAGTGCCCTTTGGAGGACTCGCTTGTCGAAATTGTCCGTGTCTCCTTCTATCCATTTGGATTTGTTTTCCGGAAAGAGGGGAGCCCCTTTTAGCTTGCCGGTGCGGCACCCAACGATGAGTTCGTCATCCCTTATGATGACGCTTATCTTTTTCAGGATATTTTCAAAGGCCTTGCTCATACGCGTCAGGGGATCTTCATCCCAGTGATCCGCCATGGCTTCCGTCAGATACCTGGCACGTTCGATACAGACCTCCTGGGAAGCTGCTATAACGCGTTCTCTCAGCCGTTTGACTCGTGAAACATGGGGCTCTGAAATCGAAACAACTGTAGCTTGCATCTCAAACTCCTTCTGTTCAGGTGTGGTTAGGTGTCCTACGCTTTGGGAACCTTGATGTCCATATGGTTGATCAGGATCATGTCTCTGATTTTCATGGGAAGAATCCGGTTCAGGAATAAAAAGAAGGTACTCATAAAGTCCACCTGATTAAAGCGACAGGGGGCCTTCATATGTATCAGCTTGACGATTTTTTCAGCAGCCTGGATGGGAGTAGGGGCCGTCTTTATGAGCTCGTTATCCCTGTCAATAAAGCGTTTGACACGTTCCCGATAGGGGGAGCCTACCTCAGGGAGATAGTGGATTTTGGCGGCGAAATCGGTGGAAACCTGGGCCGGCTGGACAATGGCCACGCGGATACCGAAGGGTTCCACCTCGAATTTGATGGACTGCACAAGACCCTCTAATGCGAATTTTGATGCGCTGTATATGGACTCGAAAGGAAAGGGTATCTGCCCCACAAGCGATGACATGCATATGATCTTTCCGGCCCTGATTTCGCGCATGGAAGGAATAAAGGCCTGAAGAAGGGCTGCCGTGCCGATGACGTTTATCTCAAAACATTTAAACGCTTTTTCCAGATCGACCTCTTCAAATGGGCCAAAAAAGCCTATGCCCACGTTGGATAGAACCGTGTCGACCTTGCCATATTTTTCAAGGACCTTGTCCCTGAACGCTAAAATACCTTTGCGGTCGGTAATGTCCATTGTGGTCAGATAGTGTTTCCCGGTTGAAGTGGAGAGTTCATCGGTAAGCGTAGATATACCTTTTTCGTCCATATCAAAACCCGCCACATGGTGTCCTTCCGCAGCGAGAAGTTTGGCCACTTCCCTGCCGATACCCTGAGCCAATCCTGTAATCACGATCACCTGTTTCATAGCACCCTTCCTTTCTTAAAAAGTTCCCCCAACTCCCTCATTGAGACACGAAAGTCGGGATATTTCAGCTTAAAACCGGTTCTTAACAATTTGGAATTATCGACCACATAATCATCGTAAAGATACTTGACCGCATCAACCTCGAGATCGGGTATTTTCCCTTTCATTCCGGCTATAAACCCATCCACCCTCGCCACGGTCTTAACCAGGCCCAGGGGAAGATGGAGCGTCGGCGGTTTTGTGCCGTATGTCTCTGCCGCCAGGACCAGAGCCTCTTCCAGCGTGGGGTGGGTCACTTCCGACAGATTGTAGATCTCACCCACGGAATCGTCCCGAAGGGAGAGGTAATAGAGGGCTGCCGCCACATCTTCGGCACGAATATTTGACAGAAGCTGAGTACCTTTCCCCGGTATGGCTGTTATGGAAGTGGGGCGGGAAAAGGCCTTCCCGGCCCCGTCGGTACATCTGGGTCCGTAGACGGTGCAGGGTCTGGCGATGATGGCGGGGAGCCCCTCCTTCAGACGCTCAAAGAGAATATCTTCCCCCGCCTTCTTGCTCTTCCCGTAGTCATCCCCGGGGTTCCTCGGGCTCTCTTCCACAAAAGGATTTCCCTGGTAATACCCATACACACTGGTGGAGGTCACATGGACAAAGCGTTTTACTCCGGCTTTCAAGGCCTCGCCGGTTATCTGTCTGACCCCCTCCACATTGGTGGGATAAAGATTTTTGAAGGGTGTGGAGAAGTTACAGATTGCCCCAAGGTGGAAGACACAGTCAACCGAACCTTCAAACAGTGGCGGAAGGGTTTCCGGTCTGGTCAGATCGGATGGTATGAACTCGACGCCCAATCTGTCAAAAAAAGACCGCTCTTTCCTTGGGCGGGAAGTTGCCCTGACCCTGACCCCTTTCTCCACCAGGTGTTCAACCAGATGGCTACCCATAAACCCGGCTGCTCCAGTCACCAGACTGATATTGTTACACTCCATTTTCCCTCCATGAACGGCGTGAATGGGATACTGTTTGGTCTTTCATTGACTCTTCTATCTCCTTACGCGATCGCTCAAGCCACTCTAAAAGCATTTCGTTCATTCTGACCCCCAACTCGGCCATAAGGCGGACGTAGATATCATGGTGCTGCAAACGCTCAAGATTTTCCCGCCTCTTTTTCATCTGGGTATTATAGAGGTTTATCTGCTCTTCAACGATTTCAATGGAACGTTTCTTGTCTCCAAAGCCAAAGAAGACAAACCGCATGAGAAAGGGATCCCTGAGAAGCATACTTTTTTCGGGCAGGCTCTCCAGCCATTCAAGAAAAATTCGACTCCCCTTGTCGGTTATGGAGTACATCTTCCGGCTGGGCCCTTTTTCTCCCTGGTTCGCCTCTTCGATCATGGTCACAAGGCCTTCGTCCTTGAGCTTTTTCAGGTTGGGATAGATCTGACCGTAGTTGATGGTCCACATGTGCCCGAATTGGTTTTCAATCGTCTTCTTGATTTGATAACCGTGCATATCCCTGTAATGGAGCAACCCCAGGATTGAATATTTTAAAGACATGAGCCTCTCGCTTGAGATGATAATATATACAAAATTTATATATACATACTATACAGCCTTATTATTTGCCTGGTCAACAAAAAAATCTTTACTATTTTTCAATTTTTCCGAGCAAACCACCGAACCAATTTCTTATTATATCAGAAACGATGGGGGCTTAAAAAAAATAAGAAGTAATAGTAGAGTAGGGACAGGCGAATAGAAAAATAAGGTACCGGAGTACCAGGCAAATTATCCTTCTGGGTCAAAAGGATGGAAGAAATGTTGGGATGAAAGATAATCCCTTAAGCATGACTACCGAGGATGAGTAGCGGGATGTTATCCCTTGCGGTAGCCCTGATGAAGGAATCAATGAATGATGGGGGATAGGGT
>ERZ889078.3491-NODE-3491-length-10377-cov-5.743945_pt1 | contig 10377 bp, 9 predicted proteins | sample MGYA00521266_ERZ889078 | MGnify/ENA primary metagenome ERZ889078 (study PRJEB32303, sample SAMEA104408618) | aquatic metagenome | biome: Brackish water; feature: Pelagic; material: water | place: Baltic Sea | collected 2014-06-16T06:34:00 | depth 76,534 m ... | reverse complement strand
GGCTCTCGGTGGACGCCCAGGACAGGAGTGCTTGCGCGGGAACTCTGCCGAAGATGCGCGAAGCATTTGGAGAGGCGCAGGCCAAGGCACTTTTGTCAGCATTAAAGGCCACACTGCGGGTATCCCCCGACCACCCAGAGGGCAAAATCTCCCTACAGGGGGCTTTGAGGCTTTTATCAGGCGACCCAAAGCTAACAACAGCACAATCGGCAGATACGATTAAGCAGATATTGACTGATTCCATTATGCGCTCTCCAGCTTTTGCCGGGGAACCACTGCTCGTCGATGCTATTGACAATGCGCTGCGACTGCGTCCGCGTGGCGGCCGAGGCCCATCATCGCGCAAGAAAAGGTAAGTAATGATATCGTATGTCATTGTGGCCCAAAGCGAAGGTACTGCGCGAGCGCTGGTTGAAATCTTGAAGGTTTGTGATCCCGTCGCCGCACGAAGTGAAGAATATCATGAACTTGTTTTTCCGCACCGCGAAGGCTATGACCGGGCCTTCCACAATAGACTATATGAAAAATGTTCTGAATTGTTTAGGCCGTTGGATGCCTGTGTACAACGCCACAAATTTACAGTGCTTGTTGACCAGGCAAACCTGAGGAGGCTCGACCCAACGGGGGAAACTGGGTGGGAAGCTGGCTTGGCAGGCGTGATTCTTTCGTTTCCCGAAGTCCGTTGGGTGTTTGGCTGTCCGCGCGTAGGCTCAGATTACAAGTCGGTCGACACCTTGGAGGAATTGTGCGATTCAGTTGCAGGTCGATGCTCACTCTTTTCTCTGATACGGCCACCCTCGGATCCACTGTTTGACGGGGATGGTTTGCGCAGCCTCACTCGAGCTCTGCTTAATCAGAAATACAAGCCAGCAGATTCTGCCGGAGAGGCTAATGCGGCGCCGATATTCCCGGTGCGACTAAAGGTCGCGGCCGCTATCGATGATGAGCCTAGCTTTGCCTATTTTCATGCGTATGCCGCTTTCAGATTTGGATTTCGGAGCCACGCCGTATCATCTGAAGTGCTCTTGTACGATTTGTTTGGCCACCCGAAGGAACCGAATCGCCCAAGCCCGAGACCGGATGATTTGAGATACTTGCGATTGAAACCGGAAGAATTGGAGTTAACTCTAGAAGACCTTTTCATGAGCTTTGCTGACCACATCAAGAAGGATCCTGATGTCAGCCTTTCAAATCTTGAGCACCGTGACAAGCAGTTGCCGGGTTTGGATAGTGCGAGACAGCGATTGTTCATTTCTACTGGCCTGAGAAGGCGCGGTGATCGCACCAAGTGGCGGGCTAACCAGACGAAGTGGGCGTCGTTGAAGAAAGCTGGGCGCGGGGGAGCTATTCTCTACAAGCCGGTCGAGGGAATATTTGGTTTATGGGAAGACGCGGGGTTGCTAAAGCGATATGCAAAGCAAATCAAGACAGGCTGTTGCGGCTTTGCTGAAGGATTTATCTGGCCGCCGCCGCACAATACGAAAGCGCTATCGCAGGGTAAGCACAGTGCGCCAGGGCGACTTCTAGAGATTACCGATCGGTTGATTCTGCGTGCGCGTGACATCCTGAAGGACGTTGACCAGGTTGAAGAGGCTGTCCAAGGTGCCGTCTTGGCGACCGAGGCGTTGGAGTTACTGGGCGGCCGAACTCCAACATCTTCGCTGGAGGCTCTGTCTCTCAAGCATCGTCTTGAAGTAGCCGCAGGGTGTATGTTTTACGGAACCCAATTCAGTCTACGGTTACCGCTGCGGTTGAAGGAGATGCAAGCTGAAATCCGTTCAATTGCACAGTGGTTCAGCCCCAAACGGAGAAGGGAGGCAGGGGCGAATGCAGAGTTGGGTATTGTAAAGGAGATCGCACGAATACTCCGGTCACATTCCCAATTCAAAGAAGAACAACTCTGCCTGCACAGAGAACGAAATCTCATGCGAATACTGACCTACCAAAAGCGGCCATGGTTGCTGCCGTTACGCCCGTTGCAATGGTATATCGACTTTCTGGTGGGTTCGCTGCCGCGTGTTGCAATTGGAGCCTTGACTTGGGTTCTGTTGAGTTCGCTATTCCTATACGGAGTTGGTCAGTTGAAGGGAGATCCATCGGAGGCTGTTTTAAATGCGACGTCGATTTTTCTAGGCAGCGGACCAAGCGAGGACCTTGGTGCGCTGGCCAACTATTTGGGGTTGCTGATGCGCTTGGGGGGATACTTGCATTTGGGTATATTCATCTCTCACTTATATACGCTTGAATCCCGGAGGTAGGCCAATTGAGTGACAAACCGAAAGAGACAGGACAACAGCTTGAACAGGCCAAACAACAGCTTAAACAGGCCAACCAGATGGTTGCTGAAACAAGAGACAGAATACGGACCTTGGAAAGAGCGGCTAAGTGGGCACGGTTGGCGAGCATCATGCCCGCACTTACGCTCTTTGGGTCGGCTGGCATTTGGATGTTGTTTCGCGAGTGGGCGTCGCAGCCATCGTGGCTTGACCTAGTGGCATTTGGTGGTGTCCTGTTGACCGAGGTTCTTGTGGTTGCTTTCATATGTTTGGTTAGTACTCGCTATTTGGCCAGATATGATTGAACTCTCTCAGGCTTGAGAGATAGGGGCCACCAATGATTAGGCACGGCACCTCACATGGTTGCGCAACGTTGATGACTACGGTAGTCGCTGGATTTCTGATGGTCCCGTAAGCTTCCCTAGATCGTGGACACCCCCAAAGTAGTGCTTTCTGGCATAATCACAGCCAGGAGCTTCCGACATGCTACCTTGTCGCCGGTGGACACGTGTCAGGGAATAGCCGTCACCGAACACCAAGGAAGTACGCCGATTGCGATTGTTCTCCCTGACAACCGTCCTGCTGTTCAACCTCTTCATAGCCGTGAGGTACACCATCCTGATCCGCCGTGGCGCAATCCGCCCGGCGCTGGCCATGTGGATCTTCTTTTCAGTGGCGGTGGGGGGCAGCCTGTCCACGTATCTGCTCGAGGGTGACTACAGCCTCGCCGACAACATCCTCAACTCGGCCGACCTGCTGCTCTGCGCCTACATCGCGGTGATCATCTATCTGTTCGGCGACAAGAGCACGCGGTTCACACGCTTCGACCGCGGCTGCCTGCTGGCCGTCCTCGCCATCCTCGCGTTCTGGGGCTTTTCGCGAGAGCACGCGGCCGCGAACCTGCTCATCCAGTCGATCCTGGTGATCGCGTACTTCCCCGTCGTCCGGCGGCTGTGGACGTCCGACGAGAACACGGAGTCGTTCGCCGTGTGGATCGCCCTGCTCCTCGCACCCGTCTTCTCGCTGCTGTCGAGCAAGGGGACCCTCGCCTCGGTCTACGCCATGCGGGCGATCGTGTCGACGGCGCTGCTGCTGGTGCTGATGGGCAGGGCCGAGATCCGCAGCCGGAGAGCCGTACCCGGAGAGCCCGCCGGAAGCTGACTCACGTCAACACATACGAATTCCTCGAAGCCACATACCTCCGACCCGCGATGTCGTCGCCGCTCTCGCCGCCGAGTACCGCCGTCACGTCCTGGATGACGCGCGCCTCCGACTTGTAGTAGTCATGCTCCATGATGCCCCCGACCACCTGCGAGGCGTCGACGATCTCCACGTTTCCGGGGACGGTGTGCGGCGACCTGGGGCCTCGCGAACCGAGGCGCGTGGGGTTCTGCTTGGTCTTGTCGCTCACCACCAGGGCCGTGTCGCCGCTGTTGAAGTACACGTGCACCATGTTCCCCATCTCGTGCAGCGGGCCGAGCTTGTGGTCGCGCTCGAAGGTGTCATAGTCCTCGTCGGCGGCCATCAGGAAGATGCGGTCGAACATGCGGGGCAGGTAGCCCTCGATGCGGCGCATCTCCTGCAAGCCGTGGCGCATGACGTAGTTGCCCATGCTGTGGCACATGAGGTGGATGTCGGCGCCGCACTCCTGGCCGCGGTTGATCCCCTTGAGGAAGTCGTAGAGGCGCATGAGTCCCCTGGCGAAGGCCGCGGCCGAGAGGCGGGCGTCGGTGCGGTCGTTCTTGTAGGCGAGGATCGGGAACAGGCTGCCGTCCGAGGGCCAGCTGAACACCACGACGTTCTTGTCGTAGATGCGCGACAGTTCGGCGCCGTTCTTGATCGCCGACTCGAAGCTCGTGGCGTAGCCGTGGACGTAGATCAGGGTGTCGCGCCCCTTCTTCATGCTGGCGGTCAGGCTGGCGAACACCTCGTTGCTGCCCAGCTTGACGCGTTTCGGATCGGAGCTCATGATCTCGCCGGCGATGTCGAGCCTCACCCGGCCGTTCTTCGCCACGTGAGCGACGCCGTAGCGCATGTTGTGGGGCGCCTCGCGGTTGAACGAGGTGCCGAAGTCCCGCGGGTTGCGCTTGCGGTCTGGGTTGCGGTTGGTGGCGAAGTAGATCGTCGTCATGGTCGGTCTCCCTGGTTGCGTGTCGATCCAGGTCCGCGGCAGGGCGCGTGTATGATCGATATGGTATGGATGATCCGATCGTAGCCTGTCGATGCCACCATTGGAAACGCAGAAGACCAGCCTCAAGAATTCTGGCCCCAACCCACGGCGCTGGTTTATAGTGGAACCTGCGTCGATATCATGAGAGATCCGCTTCCAAAGAGACGGCCATGCCCTACCACTACCGCCACAGCGCCCCGGAACCGGAAACCACAGTCACCCCTGGTGACCTCGTCCTTGATCTGGTACGCGGTCCCACGCGTTCGATCCTGCCCTACGACGACATCACCCGTCTGCGCCTGGTCTACAACCCATCCCGCATCAACACCGCCCGTCACGAGTGCCACGTGTACCATCGCGGCGGTCCCAAGCTCGTGATCACCTCGACCACCTACAAGGGCTTCGGCCGGTTCGAGGACCAGTCCGACGCCTTCCGTGACTGTATCGTCGACATCCACAGGCGCCTGGCTGGCCGTCCCGGCATCGACTTCATTTCGGGCGATTCCCCGAAGCGCTACTGGATCACCCTGGGTGCCGTGGTGTTCGTCCTGCTGATGCTGGCAGCTGCGCTCTTCGCCTTCGGCCTGCTGTCGGTGCCCGCCGTCGCCGTGGCCAAACTGGTCATTCTGGCCGCCTCGATTCCATGGCTGATCAAGTATGCCAGGGTCAACAAGCCCGGTTCGTACGATCCCGCCGCGGTGCCTGACGACTTGCTCCCTTGAGGTTACCTCCGCGCTCCTGAATTCGATCAACCCCCTCCCATTTCCGCCGATGACATCTATGCAGGAGCGCCCTGCGGCGCTCTGCGGCGCCCAGATGCGCCCCCGGTCATGACCCGTACAAAAGGAGTCGCTCGTGACCAGTTTGTTCATCGGACACAGCATGTCCCCGAAGAGCGTCCAGACTCTCTACGCCTCGCGCATGGGCGCCCGCATGGCGGTGCGCACGCCGGAGCCGACCGCCCCGGTGACCAGCGAGCCCGCCCTCGTCTCGTCGTACAGTTCGACCGAGGAGATGGCCTTGGACCTGAACGTGCGCCTGCAGCTCCAGAACGCAGAGGCGACGACGGAGCCCGCCATCGCCCCCGTCGAGCAGGACGACGACGACGCCCCCCGCATCCACGGACGCGGCAGCGTCGAGCACCTCGGCAAGGAGATCGAGAAGCTGGGCAAGCAGATGGGTCGCAAGATCCGCCAGCTGGCCAAGGACCTCGACCTCGACAAGGCCGACCGCGCCGAGCTCAAGGACATGGTCCACGACCTCAAGCACGACCTGAAGGACGCCTTCAAGCGCGTCGACGACGACGATGATCACGATCACCGCGAGCGCTCCCAACGGCCCGACGCCGCCGAGGCCTACACCGGCGCCGCCGACGCCCTCGCCGAGTTCGCCGCGCGCCTCGCAGCTTTCGCCGAGCGGGTGACGGGAATCCAGAACGAGCTCATAGACGAGCCTGCCGACGAACCGGTCAAAGACCCCTCGCTGCTGCCCGTCGAGCCTAAGCCCGATGTGCCGGTCGAAGGTTCGGAGTTCACGTTGGCGCAAGCCTAGCGATCTTCAGACGAGAACGGCCCCTGTCTCACGGAGGAGACGGGGGCCGTTTCGTGTTGATCCCATCCTGAGGGGCCTACCCGCCGTGCCATCTGGAGAAATGAGATTAATGACAATATAAAGTCAATTGATCATCTTGATATGATAAAATCAATAGAATGGATATGACGATATTCAAGCCTCGCCCATGGTTGAACGTCATACAGGAGATCATCATGGCAGGATTGTACGCCGTCGTGACGTCCCGAACGGATGGGCGGGCGCTGACGGCATCCAGACGTCTCGCCGAGGACATGTGCCTCCTCCCATGGCAGAAAGCTGACGTGCCGAGCCCGCACTCTGCCAATGTGATGCTCGGGAGCATCACCAACCGTAAACCCAACGACCACCCCGAAGCCTTCGTCTACCGGGACGAGAACGTTTCCTGCGTTCTTGAGGGTTACCTCGTCAGATCGATGACGGATGGCGGCATCAACGCCTTGATCGATGCGGGTCGCTTTGCCGAAGCCGCGGCTTTGGCCTACCTAATTCACGGTGCCTCCTTCGCCGAATTCCTGGAGGGTCCGTTCACCGTGGCGATTCACGACAACCCCGGCCGACGACTCGTCGTCGCCAACGGCCGGTTCGCGAGCAGCCATCTGTACTTGAGCCGCTGTGACGAGGGATTCGTCGCCTGCACCATGCTGGGACCCATGGGCGCCTGCGGAATGTTCCGACCGAACTTTAACGAAGAAGCTCTCGGCCATGTGTTGATCTACGGCATCGTTCTCGGTCGCGACACGTTGCTCGATGGGGTCGAGGCCATCGAGCCGGGTACGATCGGTGTCGTCGAACTCGATGCCATGAATCTATCCCTGCGTCGGTACTGGTCGTTCGGCGACATGGGTGGACACAAGCGAGGACAGTCGTTGAAGCAGCATGCGGCCGAAGTTGGAGATACGCTCGTCGCTGCGGCGAAGAGGGTGACACGGCGACCCGGCCGCTACGTATCCGGATTGTCCGGCGGGCTCGACTCGCGCCTGGTGACGGCCTTGGCCACACGGTGTGATCCCGACATGAAGATCTGGACTTACGGGACCCCCGATTCCGCGGATATGACGACGGCTTCGAGAATCTCCGCACACCTGGGTCGGGACCACCTTCGGTTCCTGTCGGATCCAGAGCGCACTCCTCGCCATGCCGCCATGTACTCCACCACCGTCGACGGTTGCGTCACCGCCGAGTTCGCTTTCCGACTCGAGCGCACCAATGAGCTGATGGACTCGGCGGATATCGTACTCAACGGCTTCGCCGGCGATGCCATCCTCGGGGGTTCGATGCTCGGACCACGATTGCGCATCCTCGTCGATAACATCAAGCAACGTAATCTGCGGGGCCGTGACGTCGTCAGTCCGTTCCTGTCCGCCAACACCCATCCGACCACGATCGCGGGTTATGTGGCGTCCAAGTACGACTATCCGTCGCAGCTGCATCGGGTACTCACGCACAAGCCAGAGACAATGAGCGCCAGGGTTCTGCGCGATGTCCGAGCCATGGACGGCGACGTGCCCATGGAATTGCGGGCCGAGCAGTGGATCTTCGACAACCGTGTGACGCGCTGGACATTGATGGGCGTTCTGAGCGACCGCCACTACTACAGCGACGGTAGTCTCTGAACCGCCCCGGCTTCTCCGGAGCCTCCGTTACGTGAGTCCGGCCAGTGCGGCCGGAGTTTCCTGACTACGATAGTATACCTCTTCGAACTCGACTGGTGGGATGTATCCGATCGGCTCGAGCAGCCGCCGGTTGTTGAACCAGTCCACCCAGATCAGAGTCTCGATCTCGACATGGTCGACGTTGCGCCACGGCCCGAGTCGATGGATGACTTCCGTTTTGAACAGCCCGATGATCGACTCGGCCATCGCGTTGTCATAGGAGTCGCCGACGCTGCCCACCGAGGGCTCGATGCCGGCTTCGGCCAACCGTTCGGTGTAGCGGATCGAGACGTACTGCACGCCCCGATCGCTATGATGGATCAGGCCGTCGGTATCACTGCGCGCATGCAGTGCCTGCTCCAGGGCGTCGAGGGCCAGATCGCTGCGCAGCGAGCGCGACACCCGCCAGCCCACGATCATCCGCGAGTACACATCGATCACGAACGCGACGTATACGAACCCGAGCCAGGTCGCCACGTAGGTCAGATCCGCCACCCACAGCTGGTTGGGCCGATCGGCGGTGAAGTCACGCTCCACCAGGTCAGTCGGTCGATCCGCTAGCTCATCGGGGATCGTCGTGATGGGCTTACGTCCTCGCACGACGCCGCGGATGCCCAAACGGCGCATCAACCGCTCCACCGTACATCGGGCCACGGGGATGTTCTCCCGACCAAGCTGATGCCAGATCTTGCGGGCTCCATAGACCCGGCGGTTCTGCTTCCAGACCCGATTGATCTGCTCGCACAAGGCCGCATCGCGACGGGCTCGCTCGGGCAACCGCGACGGATCGGCCTGTCGCGCCTTCTGTTCATAATAGGTCGACGGGGCGATCGGCAGCTCACTGCAGATCGGCTCGACCCCGTAGGCCTCACGCTGTTCGTCGATGAACGACGTCATCACTTCGGTCGGCGGTCGAGCTCCGCCTGCGCAAAATATGCTGACGCCTTGCGCAGGATCTCGTTCGTTCGCCGGAGATCACGGACCTCTCGCTCGAGCTCCTTGATCCGTGTGCGCTCATCGCTCGTCAGGCCGCCGCGCCGACCTGTGTCGACCTCGGTCTGCCGAATCCACTTGCGTAGGGTCTCCGGGGAGCAACCGATCTTGGTCGCGATCGAGACGATGGCCGACCACTGGGAGTCGTACTCGCGCTCGTTCTCGAGGACCATCCGAACCGCCCGCTCGCGGACCTCTGGGGAGTATCTGCTTTTACGTGCCATGACCCCATCCTCTCAAGGAATGGAGTCTCCGTCAAATCCGGGGCGGTTCACTCTTCTACGACTACGAAGTCCTGGAGCGCTGCATGGCCACGCCGCACGAGGTACGACAGGAGAATCGGCTCTATTCACAGGTCCTCAAAACCGTCGTTCCCGAGATGGGTCTCATCCCCAACGGGAATACTGGTATCTGCGCGGATGCTACACCGTGGCAGTCGCGTTCCCATGCGGTGGGTGACCGCATCCGACGACGGCTGACCAGATCGCAGGCACGAGCGCTCTCGACCGGTGATGATCAGAACCACTGGTCCCGTACGGTTTGTCGCGACTACTATGTCGACCTTCTGAAAGATGCCCGGACACTCGACCGCCCCCACTGGGATGGTGAAGCTCTACGGTCGCTGATCGCCGATCACATGGATGGCCGCCTCAATGCAGGCGCGGAACTGGGGCGTCTGGCATCGGTCGAACATTTCGGCCGCCGCTGGATCGACGGCTGGACGGCGGCCGGGTCCGAAGGAACGGAACTCGCGGGTGCCCAGGCCTGAAAAAAATGGAGCGGCGCCACAACGGAGCGGCGCCGCTCTTCTGTCCGTTCGTCGCTCGTTCTGTGCCTACTCCGGCCGCCTGACCCGCACCGGATCCGCCGGCTGCGGCAGGATCTCCACAGACTCCGTCGCCATGGCCTCGATGGCGATGCGCACCGCCGCCTCGAGCTGCGGATCCCCGCCGTCCTGCATCAACGCCGGCACCTGTTCCACTTCGACGTCGGGCGCCACGCCGATGTTCTCCACGTCCCACTCGCCGTCCGTGGTGTAGAACCCGCCCCTTGGCGAGGTCATGAAGCCGCCGTCGAGCAGCGGCGGCACGTCCCAGATGCCGACCAGGCCGCCCCAGGTGCGCGTGCCGACCATCGTGCCGATGCCCATCTCCCGGAACATGAACGGCAGCATGTCGCCGCCCGAGCCGGCCATCTCGTTGACGATGAGCACCTTGGGCCCCCAGATGGCCGCGTTGGGCGCCGTGTAGGGCTGGCGGTTGCCGCTGGGATTGTTGAAGAACCCGAGCAGCTTGCGGGACATGATCTCGACCATGTAGTCGGCGATCGAGCCGCCGTGGTTGAAGCGTTCGTCGAGGATCGCGCCCTTGCGGTCCTGCTGGGCGAAGTAGTCGCGGGTGAACGAGGCGTAGCCGCCGCCGCCGGTATCGGGGACCCACACGTAGGCCAGCTTGCCGTCGGACATCTCGGCGACCTTGCGGCGGTTGCCCTCGATCCAGGCGCGCCGCCGCAGCCTGACCTCGCTGCCCACCGGCACCACGGTCACCTCGCGCGCGTCCTTGAGCCGCGGCTTGTCGTTGAGGGTGAGCACGATCTGGCGGCCGGCCGTGCGGTCGAACGCCTGGTACACGTTCGTGTCGGCCGTCAGCTCGACGCCGTCGACCGCCAGCAGATAATCGCCGGTCTGAGCGTC
>ERZ889078.3490-NODE-3490-length-10382-cov-7.119493_pt1 | contig 10382 bp, 9 predicted proteins | sample MGYA00521266_ERZ889078 | MGnify/ENA primary metagenome ERZ889078 (study PRJEB32303, sample SAMEA104408618) | aquatic metagenome | biome: Brackish water; feature: Pelagic; material: water | place: Baltic Sea | collected 2014-06-16T06:34:00 | depth 76,534 m ... | reverse complement strand
ATGGACAGTGTTAGTCTATAATTCTTAAAGAATGTCAAACATGCGTCATTTGGCGGTACCATAAACTTTGTTTGTTTCATAAATTAATGAGGTAAATTATGTCAATTAAAATAGAATTCGATAGTTTAGTAGAACAGTTAAAATCAGAGCGTGACGAAATAGCTTTAAAAATACATTTAGCTTCCATGGAAGCTAAAGAAGAATTTGAATGCGCGGAAAAAAATTGGACTCAATGGAAAATTAAAGTGAATGAATTAGCCAATGAATCAAAGGAAACTTCCGAAGAACTAATAACCAAAGCTAAAATAGTAGGAGAAGAGCTTAAAGAGACATATAGCCGCATCAGCAAGCGCATATCCGAATAATCATCTCAACTTAATATATTAAAAATGTGTTGTGGTGTAACCACCTATAGCAATAATACAAGACATAACTCCCATCTGGAAATAAAAATTTATCCCGCTCCAATTTAACCTGACAGACACATCTAGAAATTAGTAACCGTCGGGTTAGGTTTGAACCGCTCATAATTTGGGAATTAAAAATCTTCGCTTTAAATTGACTGGTCTGGGAAATTATTTGACTAACATCAGACCGATCAAATCTCACTGCTCTAGGAGTCTTGCAACTCATATAAACAGAATTAACCTGAAAAATCTACCTAATAGTTAATGACATTTACCCAAAATTTTTATCTTTTGATGAGACAATATCTTTCAAAAAGAACGAACAGTCCGCACTCGATGAGTTAGGTTTTTATTACTATTTAGCTGGTGGCCTGTAAAAAAATTCTGAAACCATGCGTTAAAGCTATTACTTTCAGTTGAACTCCAGTAGAGGTGATTAGAAAAGCCGCCTACGAAGTTTCTATGTTCATATAAAAGCTGTAACTCTTCTTTAGTTGGGAGATGCCAGTCCAATTTGTGAGTTGCATTTAATTGTTTAGCCTCATGCCAGGTGGCTTTATACGGCATATCTTCTGCTCGTGCTGCCAAGCCATGACGCCCAGACTCATCAAGATAAAAGACAATACCGTTATCTTGAAGTATGTCGCCCAGTTTATAATTAGAACTAGGTTGATTGATAGGTTCTGGCTGAAAATAATTAAGTTGGTATTTTATTTTTATGGTTTTAATGACATCGTAGGCGTCAATATTGCTTCCTGATACGGCTACAATTTTATTAATTTCTTTGGCAGCCTCTCGCTTTTCTTGGCTGAGTAACCAGCGTGAAAATTGCTGAATATTTTTGTTTTTGCCAAAAAATTTTTCAATAAATTCTATTTCTAATCTATCCGCGATTGATTCTGCTTGATCAAAATGTTTGCTTTCTATTATTTCTAGTTTAAATGTAAAGGCCAGATCTGGTGAAAGAGCATGGAGCTTTTGATATAAATCATCTAGACCTTGAACGAGTGCAATTGCAATTAACCAGCCAGCTTCTAATTCATTATTGACTGTATTTTTTAGCTCAACTTCTTCTAGATTCGGTTCAAATTGGTTTTTCGTTACAGGTTGTTCAGTAGCATATTTTTCACGTCTTTTTGGATCTATCAAGACGGCATAGGCTTCATTAATTTCTTTTGTTTTTCTTATGGCTTCTTCTTTATCACCCTCATATCTATCTGGGTGATAAACCATCATGAGTGCTTTATATGCTGCTCTAATGACTACCATTTCTGCACTATCAATAACGCCTAATACTCTGTAAAAATCTTTTTCTGTTGAGCTCATCTTGCACCGTGAGGGAGTTGATTAAAGCGTTAAATCGCTTTAAAGCCAATGTCTGTCCGGTAATAAATATGATTCCAGTGGATATTGCTGGCTAGTTCATAGGCTTTAGTTTGAGCTTCCTTAATATCATGGCCTAATGCACACGCACATAGAACCCGTCCGCCAGCAGTTGTGATATTATCGCCAATAGATTTTGTACCGGCATGAAAGACTTTACTGCCTTGTTGTTCATGTGTAGGTAAGCCGGAAATTATATCCCCTTTTTGATAGTCATCCGGATAACCTCCGGCAGCTAGAACAACTCCTAATGCAGCTCGATCATCCCATTCGGTGTTGGTTTTATCGAGAACTCCTGCCAAGGCAGCTTCACAAAGCTCGACTAAGTCACTTTTCATTCGCATCATGATCGGTTGTGTTTCAGGATCACCAAAGCGGCAGTTATATTCTAGGACTTTAATAGAACCATCAGGTGAAATCATTAGCCCAGCATAAAGAAAGCCGGTGTAAGGTAACCCATCAGTTATCATACCTTTTAAGGTTGGTTCGATTACATTACGCATGACGCGCTCATAAATCTCAGGAGTAACGACGGGCGCAGGAGAATAAGCCCCCATACCTCCTGTATTTGGTCCTTTATCACCATTATCTCGCGCCTTATGATCTTGGGATGTAGCCATCGGTAAGGCGTGTTTGCCATCGGCAATGACAATAAAGCTGGCTTCTTCACCTTGTAGAAATTCTTCAATTACAACTCGACTACCTGCTTCACCGAATATATTGCCTGATAACATGTCTTCAACTGCAGAGACGGCTTCTTGTTCGGTTTGGGCGACGATAACACCTTTGCCGGCGGCCAAGCCATCTGCTTTTACGACAATAGGTGCGCCTTGTTGGCGGATATAAGTAATAGCTAGCCCTTTATCAGTAAATGATTGGTATTTAGCAGTTGGAATATTGTGACGGATCATAAAGTCTTTGCAATAAGACTTGGAACCCTCCAGTTGTGCAGCTTTAGCAGAGGGGCCAAAACATTTCAAGCCTGCTTCTTGAAAACGGTCAACTATACCCAATACTAAAGGTATCTCAGGGCCGATAATAGTTAAATCAATTTGTTCTGCTTGGGCAAATGCTAGTAATCCGGAAATATCGTCAACAGCAATATCTATATTTTCAACTAATGATTCAAGTGCTGTGCCAGGATTTCCAGGAGCGACAAATACTTTTTCAACTTTAGCTGATTGCTTTACTTTCCATGCGAGGGCGTGTTCACGACCACCGCTACCGACAATGAGGATTTTCATAATGATACTCGTATTTTTAGCTGCAACTTTGTTTGTTGAGTGTATAAAAGGGCGAGTTAACCGCCCCATACCTTATTTTTAGTGGCGGCTGAATTAATGTCTGAAATGGCGCATCCCAGTGAACACCATAGCTATATTATGTTCATTTGCCGCCGAAATAACTTCGTTATCACGCATAGAGCCGCCGGGTTGAATAATGGCGGTAATACCGGCTTCGGCAGCGGCGTCTATCCCATCTCTAAATGGGAAGAAGGCATCTGAAGCCATAGCTGATCCAGGCACAATCAAGCCTTCATCGGCGGCTTTAATGCCAGCAATTTTTGCAGAATAGACGCGACTCATTTGTCCTGCGCCTACACCAATCGTTTGGCCATTTTTGCAATAAACGATGGCATTGGATTTAACGAATTTAGCAACTTTCCAAGCAAATAATAAATCAGCTAATTCTTGTTCAGTAGGAGTTCGTTGACTGACAACTTTGATGTCAGAAGAGGTAATCTCGCCTAAATCCTTATCTTGAACAAGAAGGCCGCTGGCAATCCGTTTGAAATCGAAAGACGGTTGATTAATAGTGTTCCACACGCCACATTCCAAAACTCGAATATTTTGTTTTTCAGTAAGAACGGTTTTCGCATTAGAGCTGATTGAGGGAGCAATAATAACTTCAACAAATTGGCGCTTGATGATTTCACTAGCTGTTTTTTCATCTAATTCTCGGTTAAAAGCGATAATGCCCCCAAATGCTGAGGTTGGATCAGTTGCATAGGCTTTATCGTAAGCCGATAAAATATCATCGGCTTCGGCAACGCCACAGGGGTTAGCATGTTTAACGATTACGCAGGTGGCTTTATCATTAAAGGACTTTACGCATTCTAGAGCGGCATCTGCATCGGCAATGTTATTGTAGGAGAGTTCTTTGCCTTGAAGTTGTTTGGCGGCTGCAATCGTACCTGAAGTAGGCGATTTTTCATGATAAAACGCTGCATTTTGATGAGGGTTTTCACCATAACGCATAGTTTGATTGAGATAAAATTGTAAGTTTAGTGTTTCTGGGAATTGATTGTTGTTGATATTGCCCAAGTAAGTGGCAATAGCTGTGTCATAACGTGCTGTATGTTCGAAACTTTTTAACGCCAATTTGAAGCGGGTCTGAGCAGAAAGACAGTTATTAGAGTTTTTTAATTCAGTTATAGTCGAAGCATAGTCATTTGGATGGACAATTATGGCAACATCGGCATGATTTTTAGCGGCAGCACGAATCATGGTAGGTCCTCCGATATCGATATTCTCAATAGCAGTTTCCAAATCACAATTGGGGTTAGCTATTGTTTGTTCAAACGGATAAAGATTAACGATAACCATGTCAATTGGTTTGATTCCATTTTTAAGCATTATTGCATCGTCAATGCCTCTTCGACCTAAAATGCCACCATGAACCTTAGGATGTAAGGTTTTAACACGACCATCCATCATTTCTGGAAATCCTGTGTAATCAGAAACTTCAGTTACCGAAATATTGTGTGCTACTAGTATGCTTGCTGTGCCTCCTGTAGATAAAATTTCAATACCCAGTTGACTCAATTCCTGACAAAATTCGACAATACCAGATTTATCAGAAACGCTTATCAGAGCGCGAGTAATTTTTTTGTTCATGCAGACCTTTAAAATAATTGGGTAAGTAAGGAAGTACGGTGGGGGCAATAAGAAGTTAAATAAAGTTGAATTTTAAGATATACCATAATGATTGAGTTTTTTGCGTAAGGTGCTACGACTTAATCCTAATGTTTTAGCGGCTATAGTCTGGTTGTATCCTGAGTGCTTAAGTGCAACTTCTAATAAAGGCTTTTCAACTTCACTAATGACCATTGAATGTATATCAAATGTTTCATGCTCAGATAATTGAGAAAGATAGTGTTCTAAAGTTTGTTTGACATATACAGACAGAGGTAAAAGGATAATCTTTTCGTTATTAAACTCAATGATGTCAGTATTAATTTGAGATGCATTCATAATTAATAGCTCTATCTGTAGATAAAAGAGTAAATGCTGAGTTAATCAGCGTAACTTGTCTAGAAGGACAATCAGCTTTGTTAATGTTGCTTTTAGTATCCTGGCTAGCACCAAGATGTTTAAAATACCAAGCTATATGTTTTCTGGCTATTCTAACACCACTGACATTTCCATAGAAACTATAAAGTTGTTCGAGATGATTCAAAAGTGTACTCTGAATAGCCGATATAGTTGGTTTTTCAAGGTGTTTTCCAGTTTCAAGATAATAATTTATTTCATTAAATAACCATGGATTTCCCTGAGCACCACGGCCTATCATGATGGCATCAGCACCCGTGTTATTAAGAACAAAGTAAGCTTTTTCAGCGGAGTCAATATCGCCATTGGCAATTATGGGAATGTTGACGGATTGCTTAACTTTTTTTATTGTTTCATATTCAGCTTCCCCATTGAATTTACATTCACGGGTTCTACCATGCAAGGTTAAGGCTGCTATTCCTGAATTTTCAGCTATTTTTGCAATTTCAACGGCATTACGGTTATTTAAATCCCAGCCGGTTCGTATTTTTAGAGTAACCGGAACGTCAACGGCCTTAACAACAGCAGCTAGTATTTTTTGGACTAGAACTTCATCTCTTAATAATGCAGAACCAGCAGCTACCGAGCATACTTTTTTTGCCGGACAACCCATATTTATATCAATAATTTGTGCACCACTCTGCTCATTAAATATTGCTGCATCAGCCATTTGTTCTGGATTGGTGCCTAATATCTGGACTGATCTTAGGCCACTTTCACCATTATGATTGGTTTTTAATAAGGTTCGCTTATGATGTCGTAATGCAGGATTTGATGCCACCATCTCTGAGACAGCCAAACCAGCACCAAATTGTTTACACAGTTCCCTGAAAGGGCGATCACTGATACCAGCCATTGGGGCTAGTATCAGCTTATTTTTAAGGAGATAAGGGCCTATTTGCATAAAGATAAATCAAGGCTAAAGTTCTTGAGGAGTGGTTTGTTACCTTTTCCTTAAGTCTGTTTCATTTATCATTTGAATCATTCCAGATTTCATTATCTCTGTCTTCTGGCTCCAATTTAATTGCATCTTCGGGATAGATATGCCAAAAAGACTTATCTATCTTGGCATTGTTGTAACTCTCTTTTTTCTCATGAGTAAACGGACACCACCAGTTTTCAACTAGTTTAACCAAATAAGCATGCCATTCAAAAAGAGCGACACTGACCGGGCAATACCAAGTGCAGTTTAGTATCCAGTAAAGTTTTGATTGAGCTAAACTTAGTTTAAATGAACCATCCATGGTGATTTGGTTTTTAAGAGTATAGCGATGTGAACTTCTAGCAGGGAGAAAGTCAGATAAGGTTTTAATATTTTCACCACCAATTAGTTTTAAATGGTAGTAAGTAAGATAAGCACTAAGAAATACAAAGGGTAAAGTCAATATCGGCAGGTAAACAAAAAGCAAACCAATTGTTCTTTGCAGAACGGGCACTTTATTATGATTTTTGCCTATTTCAGCTCGGCCAGAACATGAATCGCATGCTTTCATTTTTTATATATCCTCATTTACTTTATTGTTGATTTGGTTGGTATTCATTTAAGAGTTGGTAAATACTTAGACATCCCGCACAGCAGAACTTTAGCGGGCCTTTGTTTGTATTTAGGGTGAAGCTGGTTAAATTTGTTTTTTGTCCGCATAGTTTGCAACAAGGTTCATATTTTATAATGCTCATATAGATGTCTCAATGATTTTATAAACTTGAGGAGACTGAACAAAAAAAAGTTTTCAAATAATCCGTTTCAGGTGATGCTGGATCAATTGGATGATCGGGTCCTTGGCCACCGCTATTAAAAAATACCAAATGCCGATCTATATGTCGGCCTGATCCACGTAAAATTTCATGCAGATTTTCACGGCTAAGGTGAAACGAACACGAAGCAGATATCAAAATGCCATTCTTGGAGAGAACCTGAAGGGCAAGTTGATTTAATCTGCGATAAGCTTCATAACCTTGTTTAAAATCTTTTTTTCGTTTAATTAAAGCGGGTGGATCCAAGACAATAATATCATAAAGTTGATTATCCAGGCGGGCTTGCTTCAAAAACTCAAAAACGTCACTACGCACAAAGTGCATTTTATCTTCAACCTGATTGAGTTGAGCATTAACTTTTGCTAATTTTAATGCGCTTTCTGAGGCATCAACACAAGTGACTTCAGATGCATCAGCAACAGCAGCAGGAATTCCCCAAGCACCAGTATAAGAAAACAAATCCAGTATTCGTTGATTTTTAGCGATACTGGCCAATATGCCGCGACTACTCCGATGATCATAAAACCAGCCGGTTTTTTGACCATTCAGAACATCTATTTTAAATTGAGCACCATTTTCTTCAATAATTAGTGTTTCAGGAAGCTCACCGTAGACTACCTCGGATTCCAAACTTAAGCCTTCAAGTTCTCGCTGGCTGTTGTCATTTTTTAAAATGATAGCAATTGGGTTTAATAATTCAACAAGTGCAGCAACAACTGCATCTTTGCGTTGTTCAATTCCTGCAGTTGTTATCTGTACGGATAATACTGATCCAAAACGATCAATAACCAAGCCCGGTAGGCCATCGCTTTCACCATAAACAAGTCGATAGAATGGTTTATTGAAAAGTTTATCGCGTAAAGTTAAAGCTGTTATAAGTCGATCTTTAAAAAAGTTCACTCCACATTTAAGATTAGGCTTTCTTGACAGTAACCGCGCGCAAATAAGAGTTTGGGGATTAATATAAGCGGTCCCCATGATTTTCCCATCATCACTTTTAATATTTACTAAGTCACCTGCAGAGAATTGATCAAGAGTTGTTTTTTTTGTATCAATTTCATTACTGAAAACCCACAGATGACCTTTGCGAAGGCGTTTGTCTTCATTCTTTTTTAAGTAGATTTCGGGTAGTGACATGTTTATTTAATGATTTTTTAGAGAAAAGTTAATAGTATCCACGCATTAACGCTTAATGCCATCCAGTCTAATCCAGTCTTCTTGCTGTACCAAGGGATTAAAATTTATAGAATGCTTATAAGCGTTGATAACGGATTCGGCCTGTTCGAACAGGATGCCTGATAACACTAAATGCCCTCCAGAAATCAGCAAGTCACAAATTTTGTCTGACATGTCAATGAGAGGTTTTGCCAAGATATTAGCTAATACAATGTCAGCTTGTAAAGGGTTGAATTGTTCAGGTAAGTAGCAAAGTATTTTATCTTGCACTTTATTTTTTAAAGCATTACTTTGAGTTGCTGTAATTGCTTGAGGGTCTATGTCAATGGCATGAGCCATTTTAGCATTTAAAAGTATTGAAGCCACAGCCAATATGCCCGATCCACAGCCATAATCGATAATTGTTTTGGCTGTTAGGTCATGGCTGGCAAGCCACTCTAAACATAATGCTGTGGTCGGATGCGTACCCGTTCCAAAAGCAAGTCCGGGATCTAGCGTCAAACAGACCGTACCAGGTTCATATTGTTCTTGGTCAGTTGGACAAACCCAAAGCCTGTCAGAAAACTTCATGGGTTTATAAAATTCCATCCATGCTCGCTCCCATTCCTGGTCTGCAATGGTTTCATGAAGCCATTGCTGTAATTCATCTTCCGTAAATTGTTTGTATACTTCAGATCTAATAAGTTCTGGATCAACATTTAATTCATAGAGCGCAATGACCTGAGTATTACTCCATATTTTTGTTTCACCAATAGCCGGTTCATAAACGGGCTCATCCTCTGCGTCCATATAAGTCACAGATACTGCGCCAAGAGCACTGAAAATATCAGCTAGGTCTGGGGCGGTCGCCTCATTGGTGATAACAGAAATTTGATGCCAAGCCATAGATAAATAATATTTAAAAGGTAGGAGTTTGGGTGATGATGGAATAGGTAGTCGTTTTCCTTGCCATTTTTGTATGTATACAGATACTGTTTAATTTTTCAGTGACCATACATATAGTGAACGAATGCTGCTGAGTGATTGTAGCGTCAAATTTAAGTACTATGAAGTGTTGGGTTACCAATTTTAGGTAACCCAATCTAAGGTTGTTACTTAATGAATGCCAAGTTTCTTTTCAAGATAATGAATGTTTTGTTGGCCGAGGGCGAACGCACTGTCATCCATAATGTCTTGTTGGAGTGGGATATTGGTTTTAATACCATCTATTATGATTTCGCTGAGTGCCGTTTTCATCCGGGCGATAGCACTACTACGATTCTCACCATGTGCAATAAGTTTGCCTATCATAGAGTCGTAATAAGGCGGTACTTTATAGCCATTGTAAATATGTGTTTCACAACGAATACCTGGGCCTCCAGGCATATGGAATTGATCAATCTTACCGGGACAAGGCATGAATGTCTTGGGGTCTTCCGCATTTAAACGGCATTCAATGGCATGACCAGTAATTTTGACTTGATCTTGAGTGATGGACAGTGGTTCACCTGCAGCGATACGTAGTTGTTCCTTAACGATATCAAAGCCTGTTACCATTTCCGTAACGGGATGTTCAACCTGAACACGAGTATTCATTTCAATAAAATAGAACTCACCTTTTTCATATAAGAACTCAAAAGTACCTGCACCTAAATAACCAATATCAACACAAGCTTTTGCACAACGTTCACCAATAGTCTTACGTTGTAATTCAGTAATGCCAGGCGCTGGAGCTTCTTCTACTACTTTTTGATGGCGGCGTTGCATAGAGCAGTCACGTTCTCCTAAGTGGATAGCATTACCATGAGAGTCAGCCATTACTTGAAATTCAATATGCCTGGGATCTTCAAGAAATTTTTCCATATAAACAGTTGGATTTCCAAATGCAGCACCTGCTTCGGCTTTGGTCATAATGATTGAATTGATAAGGGCTGATTCTGTGTGAACAGTACGCATGCCTCTACCACCTCCGCCGCCAGCTGCCTTGATAATGACAGGGTAGCCAATTTCATGAGCCATTTTCAAGTTGGTCGCATCATCATCTGATAATGGGTCATTATTGCCAGGTACGCAAGGTATTCCAGCCGCAATCATGGCATTTTTTGCAGAGATTTTGTCTCCCATCATACGAATGGTATCTGCATTTGGGCCAATAAACACAAAGCCACTTTGCTTAACTTTTTCAGAAAAATCAGCGTTTTCTGATAAAAAGCCGTAACCAGGATGTATGGCTTCTGCATCAGTCACTTCAGCTGCGCTGATAATGGCTGGAATGTTGAGGTAGCTATCTGCAGAAGCAGCTGGACCGATGCACACCGATTCGTCAGCAAGCCGTACATGTTTTAGATCC
>ERZ889078.3486-NODE-3486-length-10387-cov-7.339334_pt1 | contig 10387 bp, 5 predicted proteins | sample MGYA00521266_ERZ889078 | MGnify/ENA primary metagenome ERZ889078 (study PRJEB32303, sample SAMEA104408618) | aquatic metagenome | biome: Brackish water; feature: Pelagic; material: water | place: Baltic Sea | collected 2014-06-16T06:34:00 | depth 76,534 m ... | reverse complement strand
CCACAACGTGCACTTCATCAAGCCGGTAGGGCAGCGCTACGTCCGGCGCGAGGACGTCAAGGCGGACGAAGACGCCGTGCTGATCCGCGATTATTTCGGGCAAGCGGGCGCCCTGCGCGACATGAGCCCGGTGACCGTACCGACTGGCTTCACGGCCAACTATGTCTTCGACCGCGACAAGGACGCGATCTACGCGGCGATCGACGCCGCCATGGGGCGCATCGCGCCGGACGTGGACATGGTGTTGGTCGAAGGCACCGGCCACGCCGGGGTGGGGTCTGTTATCGACGCCTCCAACGCCGACGTCGCCGCGCATCTCAACGCGAAAGCCATCATCATCGCGGGCGGCGGTATCGGCAGCAGCATCGACGAGATCTGCCTGAACAAGGCGTTGTTTGAGCTCGCCGGCGTCGAGGTCATCGGCGCGATCATCAACAAGGTGCGGCCCGACAAATACGAGAAGGTGAGTGTGGCTGTGCGGCAGGGCCTCGCCAACAAGGGGATCCGCTGCCTGGGATTGGTGCCGTTCGAGGCCGGGCTGACGTATCCAACCGTACGGCAGCTCAGCGAGGAGTTGAGCTTCGAGTGCGTCGCCGGCCACAGCTATCTCGATGCCCGGGTCACGAGCACGATCGTCGCGGCCATGTCCCCGCAGAACACGGCCCGCTACCTCAAGAGAGACACGTTCGTGATCGTGCCTGGGGATCGCGTCGACAACATCCTCGTCAGCATCGCCACGCAGCTCGTCGGGAAACTCAGCGACGAGCGCCGTGTGGCCGGCATCTTGCTCACAGGCGGGATGGTGCCCGACGAGATGATCCGCGACTTGATGCGCGAGAGCCACGTGCCGGTGTTGCTGACCACCGACGACACCTTCAGAGCGGCGGCGCGTGTTGAGCGGCTCACAGTCAAGATCGGGCCGGCGGACAAAGACAAGGTGCAGACGGCGTGCGAGATGATTCAGACCTATGTCGACATCGACGCCATTCGCGCGGCCATCGGGCTGTAAAACCAAGCGTTCAGCGCTGTCCACCACGCAGTTCGAGGCGCCACATCGGCCGCTGGGTTACGTCCAACACGACGCGTCCGGTGCGACCCGCCGCGCTCGCGAACCCTTTGACGTAGCGCGTCGCCGCGGCCTTGCCGAACAACCGCTCAGCCTCATCGCTGGGCACGGGCAGGCCATCGATCAGAAACGGCACCTGCAACACGCAGCCGGACCGCCAACGCGCGCAGCCCCACGCCGCTCTGCCAGCGATGACGTAGCCGGGATCCTGCTCGCCGGCGGCTTCACACGCCGGGCATGACCGCAGCTTCTCAAAGGCGTGGGGCGGGCCGCCGGCTGGTACGACTCGAGGCGGGTCGTCAGCGGTGTAGTCGATGCGCACGCCATCGGTGTCCAGCACCAGGGCGGCCTTGAACACGGCGCCGTCCGGGTGGCGATCCGTGGGGCGCTGCCGGAAGCCATTGAGCCGCTTCGTGCGGCCGACCCGCAGCAGGGCGGCCACGTCTTCCGGCCCGATTTCACGGCGCGACAGCAGCCCCGGCACGCGAAAACCGCACGCGCAGACCCAGTCCCGGCCGTTCCAGCTGACGCCCGCCCCGCAGCGAGGGCAGGCGCCCACAGCGCCGGCGACAGCGCGGCGATCGACGTGCATCACACGAACGCGACCGTCGACGAGGCGCAGCTGGCCGCTCCACTTCGGCCTGACGTCGGGCGACGTCGTGGCGGCGTCACCGTCGCTGGGCGCGGGGCGGTCGCTGAATCCCTCCAACACCTCGGATTCGCCGCCGTTCAGCACGGCAACGACGGCGCTCTCCGGGATCTCGCGGCCGTTCATCTCGCCAAAAACCACGAACGAGCAGTCGCGGCCGCTTGTGCAAGACCAGGCACGGCCGCGGCGCCGCACGGGCGTCTGGCAGACCGGGCACGACCCGAGGGGCTCAGGCTCCTGAAACTCAAAGCCCACGCGACCGTCATCTTGAACGACCAACGCGGCCGAAAACGCGGTGCCCTTCTTCGATTTGAAGTTCTTGACGACAGGGGTGCGCCCCTCGGTCAACAGCGCCTTGGCCATGCGCACGCTGACGGGGCGCGAGGCGACTTGCCCGGGAATCCGGAACGTACAGCTGCCACAGCCCCAGCCAAATCGGACGGCGCGAACCGTCCCTCCGCTGCAGCGCGTGCAGCTGCCCAACACCTCGCCGCCCTGCTCGGGTGGGCTCAGCGTGCGCGCGACATCAGCCGCGGTCGTCATGTCCCGGATCGCGTCGACCACCTTGACCGTGAGCTGTCGGACGTCGGCCATGAAGTCGTCGCGAGACTCCCGACCCTCCGCCATGGCGACGAGTCGCGCCTCCCACAAGCCCGTCAGCCGCGGCGAGCGCAGCTCGTCGACCGGCAACGCCGCGATGAGCGCCCTGCCCTGCGGCGTCGGCACCAGGTGTTGGGCGTCTCTGCCGATGTAGCGGCGCGACAGCAGCGTCTCGATGATCGCCGCCCGTGTCGCCGGCGTGCCGAGGCCGTTGCGCTTCATCGCGCGCTCCAACTCGGCGTCCTCCAACCCTTCACCGGCGCGCTCCATGGCCGAGAGCAGCGTCGCCTCCGTCAGCCGCGCCGGGGGACGCGTGTGGCCGTCGTGCAGCGCGGCCTCCTCGACCGTCGCGATGTCGCCGCGATCGACGAGCGGCAGCAACAGCTCCTTCTGTTTGGAGGGCGGCGGATCGATGGCGCGCCACCCCAGCGAGACCAGGGTGCGGCCCCGCGCCAAGAAGCAGTCTTCGAGGGTCGTCGCGCCATGCGTCGCGGCGTCGGTTGTCGCGGCGTCGCTGGCGTCCACGCCTGAATCGCCATCGGTCGTCGTGTGAAACCGCACGTCGACCGTCGCCGTGGCGAACACCGCATCGTCCGCAAATACGGCCAAAAAGCGCCGGGTGACGAGATCGAACAGGCGCTTGTCGTCGCGGTCCAGCTGCGCGCTGCGGGGGTCGATGCCCGTCGGGATGATCGCGTGGTGATCGCTGATCTCGGCGTCGTTCACGACACGTTTGGTCAACGTCACCGGCCAGCGGTCCAGCGTCTCAGCGGCGGCGGCCTCGTAGGGACCAAACCGCACACCGCGGAGGATGTCCGGCAGCCCCGCGACCTGATCTGCGCCGATGTGGCGGCTGTCCGTTCGCGGGTAGGTCAAGACCTTGTGGACTTCGTAGAGGCGCTGCGCGACCTCGAGGGTGCGTTTCGCGCTGAAGCCGAAGCGCCGATTCGCCTCTTTTTGTAGGGTCGTCAGGTCATAGAGCAGCGGCGGCGCTTCGCGTTTGTCGCGGCGCTGCACGGCGTGAACCACCCCCGGCGGCGCCCGCCTCACCCGCGCTAGCACCGCGTCGGCGTCGGCGCGCGACCAGACGCGATCTGGCCAGGCGTCGTCGGCCGGTTCAGCGCCCTTTGCCGGCGGACGCAGCGGCGCGCCACGTGCATCCAGCCGCGTCCAGTTGGCCTGCCACGAGCCGGCGTCCGCGCGCAGCGTCGCTTTGATGTGCCAGTAGTCCCGGGGCTCGAACGCCTCGATGTCATCCTCACGCTGCGTCAGCACGGCGAGGGTCGGCGTCTGTACCCGGCCCAGCGAGAGCAAGGCGTCACCGCCGCCCTCACGCATCCGCACCGTCATGGCGCGCGTGGCGTTGAGCCCGACGAGCCAGTCCGCCTCGGAGCGACAACGGGCGGCGTCCTCCAACGGTCGCTGCGTCGCGCCGTCCCGAAGCCGATCAAAACCTTGCCGGATCGCGCCGTCGGTCATCGAGGAGATCCAGAGGCGGCGCACCGGTCGACTGCATCCTGCGAGCTGATAGGCGAGCGCGAAGATCAGCTCGCCTTCGCGCCCGGCGTCGCAGGCGTTGACCACCTCCGTCACCCGTCGATCGCGCAGCAGGCGTCGCACGACCAACCACTGATCGCTGGCCCCCTCGCGTGGCGACAGGTCGAAATGGTCCGGGATCATGGGCAACGAGGCGAGTCGCCAACTCTTCCACTCTGGGTTGTACGACTGCGGCGCGGCGAGCTCGACCAAGTGACCAACGCACCACGTGATGCACGTGCCGTCGCTCTCAATACAGCCCTGGCTGCGACCACGGACGCCGAGCACACGCGCGATATCGCGGGCGACGGAGGGTTTTTCTGCGACGATGAGACGAATGACGACCCCCCAGGCGATGTGACAACCCGCCCACCTATACAACGCCACAGCGGCCAACAATCGTCGGGCTAGCACAGAAAAAGGTCCAGCGTTAGCCTGCGCCGAACCGAGGAGACCCGATGCCGACTGCCACACTTGACCTAACCCTGCACCCAGCGGGCGCCACCCTGCCGACGGACGCCACCCCTGTCGAGTGCGTCGAGGGCTGCGCTGCGACGATGCGATTGTCGGGCGGCACGGCCATCGTGCACACCGCGCTGTATGACGGCGCGCTGACCGAGCAGCGCTGGGCGTTGTGGCACCTGGTGAAGCGACTGCGGGGAGTTCTGGGCACGAAGTCCGTGTTGTTGCGCCGCGCCGCTGGCGTCGACGACGCCTGCCTGACGAGCATCGGGTTGGATCTGCACAACGCGCTCAAGGGTGCCTGTGAGTTGCCAGACGAACCCGAGGTCACCGCTGCGATCGCGCCCGTGGCAGCCGCAGAAGATCGCTATCGCGCCTGGATCGACGAAGATCCTGCCCAACGGACCAGCCTGCAGATCGCCAGCGACGTGGCCTCCTTCGCCGAGCACACGGCCCACGTTCACGCCGAGATCCTCGACGAATCGGCGCTCCAGGCCGCCAGCTGCAACCTGCTGCTCGCGGTCGGTGGCGCCTCGCGTGCCTCGCCGCCCAGGCTGGTGACGGCGACGTGGGACCCGCCGGGCGCGACGGGCGATCCGCTCATGATCCTCGGCAAGGGCATCACGTTTGACACAGGTGGCATCAACACCAAACCGTACGCGTCGTTCGTCAGCATGATGAAAAATGACATGGGCGGCGCCGCGCTCGCTTGGGCGCTGTTTCGGGCCTTGGTGGAAGCGAACCACCCCGGGCGTCTGGTTGTGGTGCTGCCGACCTGCGAAAACGCCGTCGGTGAGGAGGCGATGCGGCCCGGCGCGTTGGTGACGGGGCATCGGGGCATCAGCGTGCGCATCGACCACACCGACGCGGAGGGCCGGCTCGTCTTGGCGGACGCCTTGTCGTGGGGCAGCCAGCGCTTTTCACCCCACAAAATCCTGTGTTTCGCGACGCTAACGACCGCCGCGCTCAACAGCTACGGCCCGTACGCCACGCCTGTGCACTTCTGCGACGCCGACCTTCAGACCCGGCTCGCCGCCGCCAGCGCGCTGACCGGTGAGGATCTGCACTTCTTCCCGTCGCGCGTGTGGCACCACGAGGCCAACCGGGATCAGGAGGCCGAGCTGCGCAACACCGCGCGCCTGCCCAGCAACGCCGTCGGCGCGGCGGGGAGTCGTAACGCCGCCCATTTTCTACGCTACTTCACCGACATCCCGCTCGTGCACGCCGACATCTTCGCCAGCACGTGGAACTGGGCCGGAGATGCGCCGGGAGCTGGGTACGGGGCCACAGGCGCGCCGCTTCGGACCTGGCTGCGCGCGATCCAAACCGACCGCTAAGCCACAGCGGTTCGCGTCGGCAACAGCGAAGACCGCACCACCAGCTCGGCGAAGCGTTGACCGGCCTTGCCGAGCGGGCGGTCGACGCGCTGCACCAGCTGCGGCGTGAAGGCAAACCGCGCGCCTCCGTCCCAGGCCAACCGGACCAGGCTGCCGTCGGCCAGCTCGTCTTCGATCATCGCCTCTGGCAGCCAGCCATAGCCGAGCCCTGCGTGCATCGCCTGACGCTTCGCGCCGAAGTCTCCGAGGAAAAAGCGCAGACTGCCACCGACGGCGTGGCTGCTCGGCGTCGGACGCGGCGCCCCAGAGTCGTAGACCAGCAGCTCCCGGTGCGACTTCAGCGCCTCGTCGGCGACCACTTCGCACTGCGCCAGCGCGTGATGTTTCGCCGCCACGAGCACCATGTGAACCGGCGCGAGCCCCCGCGCGGCGAGGCCAGGACCCGGCACGAACTCCTTCACGATCATCAGGTCCGCGTCGCTGTCCTGAAACCGACGCTGCACGCCGCCAAGCGTCGCCATCTGCACCTCGATTCGGGTCGGCGCGCCATCCAAGTCCAGCTGCTGAACGGCCGCGAGCACGGGGTGTAAGGGCAAAACGCTGTCGACGACGACGCTGAGCCGCGGCTCCCACCCCTCCTTCCAGGCACCTGCCACCCGCTCGAGGTGCGCGGCTCGCTCCAGCAGGATGCGGCCCTCTTCCAGCAGCGCAGTCCCGGCGGAAGTCAGCAGCGCTCGGTGGCCACTGCGGTCGAAGATCTCAAGCCCCAAGCTCTCCTCGAGCTGTCGCACGCCATAGCTCACGGCCGACTGCACCTTGTGGAGGCGTCGCGCGGCCGCCGCGAAGCTGCCCTCCTCGTCGATGGCGACAAGGGTCTCAAGGGCTTCAAGCGTAATTTTCATGACATCCGTGGACTAGGAGACTCGGACAACCAGCTGGCTGGAGCTTGGATATCTTCATCTATTTTGGCGATGAAGTCAAGTGGATCATTGCGCTAGAAACGTCAGCCCGCGATGCCACACTAGCCCCCGACGGAGCGACTGGCGCGTCAGGGCGGGAACGGGGGTGTGCCGCTGTGCGGACGACGTTCTGACGTGCCTCGCTCCCCACTCGTCGGCCGGGGTCTCGCATGGGACCTCGGCCGTCTTTTTTTCAGCCGCACGCACCGCAGCCCCGCGTGCCGTTCGATCCACGCGCGGCTCCGCCGACGCCTAGGATGTGTCCATGTATTTCAGTCGAGGCCGCGTCACGCGGCAGGCCCACGTTGATATCCCGGAAGGCACTGTCGAAGAGGAATACGCCCGCGAGGGGTTCTTTGGCCGCACCAGCCACCTCTACCGGAGCCATCCACCGGTGGATTGGATCGCTATTGACGGCGATCTCCGCCCAGTCGCCCTCGACACGGCCGCCCTGCCCGGGCTCATCGACAACTGGATCGACGGGCGCGTGGTGTTTCTGCACAACGCGGACTGCAAGCTCGGTCTGTGCAGGCTGCGCGATGCGATGCCCTGGTATTTCCGCAACGCTGACGGTGACGAGACCCTCTTCATCCATCGCGGCGGCGGTCGCCTAGAGACCGATTTCGGCCCGCTGACGTACGAGCGCGGCGACTATCTGGTGATCCCGCGTGGCACCGTCTACCGCCTGGTCCCGACCGAGGAGACCGCCGTTCTCACGATCGAGACGACGAGCGAGGTCAAGATCCCCGACCGCGGGATCGTCGGCCAGCACGCGCTCTTCGACCCGGCCGTGCTCGACGCGCCGACGCCAGGTCCGGTGCCGGAGCCCGACCGCGCGTGGCAGCTCAAGATCAAGCGCGCCGACCGCATCACCACCGTGACTTACCCGCACAACCCCATCACTACGGTGGGTTGGCGCGGTGAGCTCACCGTGTGGCGGCTCAACATTCGCGATATCCGGCCGATCATGTCGGAGCGCTACCACCTGCCACCCACCGCCCACGCGACGTGGATCATGGGCGCGGTCGTGGTCTGCACGTTCTTGCCACGCGGGCTCGAGACGGGCGACGCCGGCGCTCTGAAGGTGCCGTTTTATCACTCGAATATCGACTATGACGAGGTGTTGTTCTACCACGATGGCAACTTCTTCAGTCGTGAAGGCATCGACCCCGGCATGGTGACGTTTCATCCCCAGGGGATTCACCACGGTCCGCAGCCCGGCGCGGTGAAAGCTGTGGAAGGTAAGACGCGCACCGATGAGATGGCGGTGATGATCGACACGCGCCGCCCGCTTGAGCTGACGGAGGCGGGCCAAGCCGCGAGCTTCGTCGACTACTGGAAGAGTTGGCAGCGAGGCTGACAGTGACCCTGGCAGCGTGCGCATGACCCACGCAGCACGCCCTCCCCCACCGCACCCCCAAACCCGAGAGAGGACATCATGGCCAGCGAGCTGCTCCCACGCGACCCCACCAACCCCTGTGGCCTTCGCGGCGTCGATTTCGTTGAATTTACGGGACCAGAGCCCGATCAGCTCGATCGGATCTTCACGACATTTGGCTTCTCGAAGCTGTCTCAGCATCGCAGCCTCGCCGTGGACTACTACCGTCAGAACGACATTCATTTTCTGCTCAACCGCGCCTCCGAGACGTTCGCCCAGCGCTTCGGCCAGCTGCATGGCCCCAGCATCTGCGCCATGGGCTGGCGTGTGGACGACGCGCACGACGCGCAGGCCACCGCCATCTCCCGCGGCGCCCGCGCCTTCGAGCCCGGCGCCTCGGTGCGCGGCAGCATTGACGCACCCGCGATCTACGGCATCGGCGACAGCCTGATCTACTTCGTCGACAAGTGGGACGAGGCGACGGGGTGGCGCGCTGCCGACTTCATCCCCCATCAGGCCCCAGTGCAGGTGGCGAGCAAGGGCTTCACCCGCGTCGATCACCTCACCAACAACGTGCATAAGGGCACCATGGCGCGTTGGGCGGACTTCTATAAGGACGTTTTTGGCTTCACAGAGGTGCGGTACTTCGACATCCGTGGCGCGAAGACCGGCCTGACGAGCTACGCGCTGCGGTCGCCGGATGGCTCGTTTTGCATCCCGATCAACGAAGGCGACGAAGGCAAAAGCCAGATCGAGGAGTACCTGAATTCGTACAACGGCCCGGGAATTCAGCACTTGGCGTTTCTAACGGAGGATCTGCTGGGCAGCCTGGATCTGCTCGACGGCGGCAAAATCGAGACGCTCGACATCGAGGACAACTACTACCAATCCGTGTTCGACCGTGTGCCCAACGTGACGGAGGATCACGCCCGCATCCAGCAGCACAACGTGTTGGTGGACGGCGATGACGACGGCTACCTGCTGCAGATCTTTACGAAGAACCTCGTCGGCCCGATCTTCATCGAGATGATTCAACGCGAGAACCACCTCAGCTTTGGCGAAGGCAACTTCGGCGCGCTGTTCCGCAGCATCGAGCGGGATCAGCAGCGCCGTGGCGTGCTCTAGACGCGGACCTCGACGGGCGGCGGCGTGCGGCGGGTGACGAAGGCGGTGGCCATGCGACCGCGGCCCTTCACGTTGATTTGACCGCGTGGCTGCACGTCAAAACCGTCACGGAGATCCGCAGCGACGGCGGCGCTGACGTGCACCTGCGACGCGGCGCCGTGCGACTGCATGCGCGAGGCGACGTTGACGGTGTCCCCCCAGATGTCGAACTGGACGCGGTCTCGGCCCAGCACACCCGCCACCAGCGGCCCCCGATGCACACCGACCCGCAGCGCCAACTGTAGACCGCGTTCGGCGCAGACCGTGGCGACCGCATCTTGGAGCGCAAACGCCAGCTCGGCCACGACACCGATGTGATTCTCGACCGGGATTGGCGCGCCGACGACGGCCATCCAGGCGTCCCCCATCGTCTTGATTTTCTCGGCTCCCAGCGCGTCGCAACACGCGTCGAAGCGGCGGAAGATGTCATCGAGCAGCGCGACGAGCGCGGTCGCGTCGATGGTTTTGGCGTGCGCTGCGAATCCGACCAGCTCGGCGAAGACGACCGACACGTCCAAGAAGGCGTCGGCCAACGGCTGCTCGCCGCGGTCGAGGCGTCTGGCGATCGTCGCCGGCAACGTGTTGGCGAGGAGGGACTCGGCGCGCTGATGCTCCGTGGCGATGCGCGCTCGCAGCTCGAAGTGGCGGCGGTCGGCCAACTCCAGGGAATACCCGGCCACCGTGCCCGCCAAACAGCCGAGCGCGCCGAGGTGGAGCGCGATGGCGACGGCGCCATAGTCGACCCACGGCACCGTCAAGATCGCCACTGTGCTGCCCGCGATCGTGGCCACGCCCAGCGCAGCGGCATACACAAACGGCAGCCGCAACAGGATGTAGAGCACACACATGGCGGTGAGATAAGCGAGGGTGAGGTAGATGAGCGGATCGCCGCGCTGCAGGTGCATGACCTCCAGCCCCATGCCCGCCAAGGCCACGAGGCACAGCAACGCCAACCCCGACGAGATGGGCTGCAGGTAGGGCAGCGCGACGTGCTCGGCCAGCACTGGGACGGTGACCAAGACGATGCCGACGAGCGCCGCAGGCACCAGCAGGCCGAATCGCCAGAGGTTGAGAGCGTCCGCGATTTCCGGGAAGAAGTGGGCTTCTAGCGGCACGATGGGCAGCGTCGACAGCACGGCGAACAGGCCCATGACGCGCATGATGGGTCGATTGCGTGCGAAGAAATCCGCCCAGTAGCGGGCTTCGAGGGCGCGGTCGCGAAACCGCAGCGTCAGC
>ERZ889078.3484-NODE-3484-length-10389-cov-15.447552_pt1 | contig 10389 bp, 9 predicted proteins | sample MGYA00521266_ERZ889078 | MGnify/ENA primary metagenome ERZ889078 (study PRJEB32303, sample SAMEA104408618) | aquatic metagenome | biome: Brackish water; feature: Pelagic; material: water | place: Baltic Sea | collected 2014-06-16T06:34:00 | depth 76,534 m ... | reverse complement strand
GCCCGCGATGAAAGCATGACCATCGACATTTCCGGATATGAAGCGGCCATGTCCAGGCAGAGGCTTCTCTCCCAGGAATCCTGGAAAGGCAGCGGAGAAGAAGAAATCCCGGCAGTCTTCCGGGCGCTTTTAACAAAGGGCCTGGCCACACGCTTTTTGGGGTATGATGGACTGACCGTAGAAGCGGGAGTAGTTGGTCTGATTGCAGACGGAAAGGAAGTCGCTTCTCTGGAAGCCGGGAAAGAAGCCCAGGTTATACTGGACCAGACCAGCTTTTATGCAACCGCCGGGGGCCAGGCGGGAGATACAGGCCGACTGGCTAACAGCGGCGCCGCTTTCATGGTAACCAATACCGTCCGTTATGGCAGGGACCTTATCGTTCACCAGGGAGTTTTAAAAGAGGGCCGAATTTCGCTGGGTGACAGGATCGAGACGCATGTTGCCCCCGAGTCAAGGGGGGCGACTGCCAGGAACCATTCGGCAACCCATCTCCTTCACGCAGCTCTCAGAGAAGTCCTTGGAGACCACGTGAAACAGGCGGGATCACTCGTTACCCCGGAAAGATTTCGCTTTGATTTCAGTCATTTCACACAGGTATCGGCGGAAAAGCTTTTAGAAATCGAGAGGATTGTAAACAGGCATATTCGTCAAAACCTGGAAATCAACACATCGGTGATGTCGAAGGAAGAAGCCATGATGAGCGGCGCCATGGCCATATTTGAAGAAAAGTATGGAGAAACGGTACGGGTCGTTCAAATGGGAGAAGGTGTAAGTATGGAGTTGTGTGGGGGCACCCATGCGGAAAGAACGGGGGATATCGGCCTTTTTCGAATATGCGGGGAAAGTGCGGTCGCAGCCAACATGCGAAGGATTGAAGCCATCACAGGGGAAGTGGCACTTATCCATGACCAGGAAAAGGAAGGTACCCTGAAGAACGCGGCTATGCTTTTGAAAAGCTCTCCGGAGAAGATGGAGGAAAGGATAGAAAAGCTTCTGAAAGACCTCAGGGACAAAGACAGAGAGATTGCAACGCTCAAGGCAAAAGTTCTATCCGGAAAATCAGAAGACTTCCTGGAAAATGTGCGTGAGGTGGAAGGGATCCGAGTCATTTCCAGGAAACTCAAAGTGGCATCTCCGGCAGAACTCAGGGAATGGGGAGACCGCATAAAAGACAGGTTGAAATCAGGCATCATTCTTCTGGGCGCTGAGGCGGAGGGACGAGCCATCCTGACCTGTCTTGTCACGGAAGATCTTCAGGAACAATTCCATGCCGGAAATATCATAAAGCGATTATCGGCCGTTGTTGGGGGAAAAGGCGGTGGGAAATCCCATATGGCTCAGGGAGGCGGAAACCAACCCGAAAATCTGGAAAAAGCCTTGGAAGGCCTGGATGAAATTATCCAAGGAAAATGATGCGTGGCGCCTGATTGACGATCAGTAGGTCGGTTCATTATCAAAGATAAAGTGTTTGAAACTGCTCCACCAGCTTCTGCCCTCTATCCGTTCCTTTTCTTCGATCGCTTTCTCCTGAGCGAGGTCTTCCTTGCACTTCTTTATGTTTTCTATGGCTTCATAGTACTGTCCCAGATCAGGGAAGTGATCGATGACATACAGGTACCGGTCCATGGCCGCCTCGTACTTTCCAATGCGGTAGTAGAAATTTCCCACATAAACTTCATGCTCTGCCATATTGACCAGACTTTCCCGCAGTTTTCTCTTTGCCAAGTTAGCATAAGGGCTGTTTTTGTATCGCTTGATCACCCTTTCAAACTCCTCCCTTGCACGAAGAGTTTTGGACTGGTCCCTGTCGATGGTGCTTGACTGCCGGTAAAAGCACATCCCTTCCTGGAAAATGACGTAAGGGATTTCCGGGTTCTTGGGATGAAGCTTTTCAAACTCGGAATATTCTTCGTAGGCTTCATCAAACATGTCTCTCTGGTAGAGAGCATCCGCCATTTTCAGTTCAGCCTGTAGGGCATCTTTGCTATACGGATACCGATCTTTTACCTTCTGGAATATTTCCGTAGCCGCCTCAAACTCGCCTGATCTGAATTTTTCTAACCCCTCGCTCATCAGTTCTGGGGGGCTTGGCTCCATATCATCGCCGAAAAAATGCTTCCAGACTCCACATCCACTCAGGAGAAAAACCAGGCAAATTCCGACAAGGAATAAACGTAACCTCTTATATGGGCTGAATTTCATCAAGGATGCTATTTGAATCCCTCTATATATTTTTCCGCAGCAAAAGCGGCGGTGGCGCCTTCTCCGACGGCAGTGACGATCTGACGCAGCAGTTTGGAGCGGACATCACCCGCCGCAAAGACACCGGGAATGGAAGTTTCCATGTCGTTGTTGGTTATGACGTAACCGTAAGAATCCAGATCCAGTGTTTCCTTTACCAACTGATTGCCCGGGCTGTATCCGATAAAGACAAAAACGCCCTCCACCGGCAGTTGAGAGATTTCTCCGGTCTTGACATTTTTCAGCTCAACGCCCTCCACCCCGGTTTCTCCCAGGATCCGTGTGGGTACGGAATCCCAGATAAACCGGATTTTTTCATGCGCCATTGCCCTTTCCTGAAGAAGTTTGGTGGCCCGCAGTGCGTCACGCCTGTGTATGACGTGGACGCTTTTGACAAATTTCGTGAGGAAAAGCGCTTCCTCGATGGCCGTATCTCCACCGCCAATGACGGCAACGTCCTGGTCCCTGTAAAATGGTCCATCGCAGGTTGCACAGTAGGATATCCCTTTTCCAGTCAGCAGGGCTTCTCCTTCAATACCGATTTTCATGGGAGTCGCGCCTGTGGTGAGAATCAGGGATTTGCATTCGTATCTGCCCTTGTCGGTGATGACCACTTTCTTTTCCGGCGACAGTTCCAGGCTGGTAACCTCGGTCGATTCTATCTTGAGATCAAAGCTTTCAGCCTGCCTTTTCATTCGGTCGATCAGCTCAAAACCTGAAACTCCATCAGGAAAACCAGGATAGTTTTCCACCCGATCCGTGGTCATGACCTGCCCACCGGGGGCAAGCCTTTCCAGCAAAACGGTTTCGAGCCGCGCCCGCGCGGCGTATAAGCCAGCGGTCAGGCCTGCAGGCCCTGCTCCGATAATAATCAATTCTTTCATTTTCAACCTGCCATTCCCATTTAAAAAAAAGCCCGCTGCTTACAGGACAAGAAGCGGGGTATCACGAAAAAAAGCTACAGCAGTTTCTTCAATTCCCCATCAAGATGACTTTTAGGATACGCGCCGACAATGGTCTGCGCCACTTTGCCATCCTTGAAAAGGATAATGGTGGGAATATTTCGAATCCCGAATTTGGCAGGGGTCTCCCTGTTTTCGTCCACATTCATTTTGGCTATCTTTATTTTGCCCTGATATTCCTTGGCCAACTCTTCCACGACAGGCCCTACGGTTTTGCAGGGTCCACACCACTCAGCCCAAAAATCAACCATGGCGGGAATGTCTGATTGTACAATTTCCTCTTCAAAATTCGCATCCTTTACTTGCAAAACATCACCCATGACAATACTCCTTTAGGTTTCCCATTCCGCCAGACACTAATTAGTGCCTGAACGAAAACCCCGAAATATAGTTTTCCGATTTTGGTTAGAGATTTCCAACTTGCAGAGATTGTTTCTTTTCTAACTTAAAACGTAATCCCGCATGTAATCTCGCATGGCGGGACTAAAACTTAAAACCGTGCCTGAACGCGGTTTTCGTTCAGTCACTAATTATGCGGCCGGCGCTTCCAGTAGTTTTTTTAAATTATTGATAATGGTTACGGGAACAGGACCGGAGTTAAGATAGAGATTCAGTACCTGCCGGGGCGTTTTCGTCTTTGCTTCTACCTCAGCCCAGTCCATACCTTTTTCTTCCACCTGCTTCATCAATTGACTCAGTTCTTCAGAATTCATGCTCTTCCTCCCTATTTATTTCTTTTTCTTGGATGGGGTCAGGTCAGGGGGATAAATAAATTTAGGATCTATCTCATAGGTCCATGGGAGCCCCCACCATTGCCATCCGTAATGCCTTTTCTGGTTAAATCCATTAATTTTGTTTCTCTTAGCAAGCTGCCTGTAAAATTTCTGTTCATTGCTGTCTTTAAAAAAAGGAAATATAGGCCCTTCAAATCCATTTTCCACATCATACACATTCTTGAAACCGGATGCCATAAGTTCTTTTGCCGCTAAGGCACTCCTGGAGCCATCTGAGCAGATGATCAGCAGGTTGTCCGTTTTCTTGAAGACCTTGGAGATTTCCTCCACAAATTGTTTGTTCTTTTCATTGAAGACATACCGGTACTCATCATTGATTTTTTCGAGATCCTGTGTCATGAACATGTATGGAAAAAGATAGGCATTAATGGGGTGGCCTACAAACTGATACTCAGCTCTCGTTCTTATATCTATAAGGTAAGTGTCCGGAACCGTATTCAACATATCGTAGGCTTCAAGGCTCAATATCTGTTTTAGTTCCTGGGCAGAAGAGTGTCCCAAAAAAACAAGCAGGACCACCAGAGCCATGGGGGATATAAGGGTTTTGATTTTTTTCATAATCTCTCTTCGATATGTAAAAAGGAAATCCTGAACCGGATCCGAAGTCAAAGGCCGCATCAGGAAAATCTTGAGTATAAAGAAATAATCAAGTACCATGACTTTGTCAATGAAAAATGAGCATCTCCCCTTGTGAGAGCCTCCGTTAAGGTGACTATTTTTCTGGTAAAGCGGAAAGGAATTATCCCAAATATAAATACCTCAGGATAAAGGAGAAAAATTTGCATGACCACAGCCAAAGTGTATTTCTCGGATTTAAGGACTTCTTTTAAGGAAAGCCTGCCGTCGAAAATCGTCAGGCTTGCCGAGCGCGCGGGAATAGACAAAGTTGTTTCACGCAGGAATCTGGTTGCCGTCAAACTCCATTTCGGCGAGAAAGGAAATACGGCTTTTATTCGCCCTATCCTTGTTAAACCTATCCTTCAAAAGGTAAAGGAATTGAAAGGGTCCCCTTTTCTCACGGATTCCAATACCCTTTATGCGGGAACCAGAGGTGACAGTGTTTCCCATCTGTTGACGGCTGCACAAAACGGTTTCACCTACCCTGTCATCGACGCGCCTGTTATCATTGCAGACGGCCTTCGGGGTGCCAGTTTTTCAAAGGTAAAGATCAACCAGGAGATCATAGAGACTGCTTACATCGGAAAGGATATTGTAGAAAGCGACGCGCTCATAAGTCTGGCCCATTTCAAAGGGCACGAGCTCTCCGGCTTCGGCGGCACCATCAAGAATCTGGGGATGGGCTGCGCTTCCAGAAAGGGAAAAATGGATCAGCATTCGGGTTTGTCGCCCAAGATAAAATCCAAAAAATGCGTTGGCTGTGGGGATTGCGTGGAACACTGTTCTCAGGGGGCACTGACCCTCAGCGAAGAAAAGGCATCCATAGACGAGACGAGATGTATCGGATGCGGAGAATGTATACTGGTCTGTCCAAACGGCGCCATAGATGTTCAATGGAATGCCGACATTCCTCTTTTTCAGAAAAAAATGGTGGAATATACGGTTGCGGTGTTGAAGGGAAAAAAGGAAAAATCTCTCTTTTTCAATTACCTGATAGATATTTCTCCCGCCTGTGACTGTTACGGGAACAGCGATGCGCCCATCGTCAACGATATCGGCATAGTTGCATCGACGGATCCCGTGGCGATTGACCAGGCCTCCGTTGACCTGGTGAATCAACAGCAGGCCGCAGCAGGCTCCTGTCTCAAAAACTGCACATCCCGGGGAGAAGACAAATTCAGGGGGGTATACCCCAAGATAGACTGGAATATCCAGCTTGAACATGGAGAAAATATAGGCCTGGGCTGTCGAAAGTACGAATTGATCCCGATTTGAGGTGGCGAACCTGCGCCATGCCGCTTGCAATTAAATCTTTCCTGTGTTAATGAAAACGGATTAATTTTTGAATCAACGAAGGAGTATAATCATGGAAATCAAGGTGATAAAGGCAAACCAGGAACGATTGAAACCCAAACCCGTGGACGAATCCAGCTTGGGCTTTGGAGATATTACTACCGATCACATGTTTTCAATCGATTATCGATCTGAAAATGGCTGGGAAAACCCACGGGTTGAACCATACGGGGATTTGCATATTGATCCTGCCGCCATGTCTATTCACTATGGCCAGGAAATTTTTGAGGGACTCAAGGCCTACGGGGGAAAAGACAACGGCATCTATCTTTTCAGGGCCAGGGATAATTTTGAGCGATTGAACCGTTCGGCCAAAAGGCTCTGCATGCCCGAAGTGGACATCGACCTGGTTATGGAAGGGATGAAAAAGCTGATCCTGCTGGACAGGGAATGGATACCCCAAAGTGAAGGAACCTCCCTGTATATCAGACCCACCATGCTTGCCACGGAACCCCACCTGGGAGTTCGACCGGCAAAGTCCTATCTTTTCTTTATCATTATCGGACCGGTTGGCGCCTATTACAAAGAAGGTTTGAATCCCGTCAAGATCTATGTGGAAGATTTCTTCGTTCGTGCGGCAATTGGAGGAACAGGGGAAGCCAAAACGGCGGGCAATTATGCGGCGAGTCTGCTGGCTGCCGAGGAAGCGAAGAAAAAGGGATTTACGCAGGTGCTCTGGCTTGATGCGGCAGAGAGGAAATATGTGGAAGAGGTGGGGACCATGAATATATTCTTCCTCATCGATGATGAATTGCTCACTGCCCCGCTCAACGGAAGTATTCTTCCCGGAGTTACAAGAGATTCCGTCATTCGAATCGTGAAAGATTGGGGCCTGAAAATTACCGAACGATCCCTCGTCATTGATGAAGTCATCGATGCCGCCAATAACGGGCGTTTGAAAGAGGCGTTCGGGACCGGCACCGCCGCGGTGATTTCTCCTGTGGGACAGATAACCTACAAGGGCGAAGACCATATCGTGGCCGGAGGAAAAATGGGAGAGCTTTCCCGCCGGCTCTATGACGAAATTGTGGCCATACAGTACGGGAAGAAACCCGATCCCTACGGATGGGTAACGCGGATTGATCGGTAACGAGGCCTGAAGTTATGATTCCAACAATTGAATGGCATGAAAATACGGTCAGGATGATTGACCAGAGAAAACTGCCGGCAAAGGTGGAATGGTATACCTGCAGAGGATACCGGGATGTGATCGAAGGCATCCGGAAAATGGTGATTCGAGGGGCTCCGGCCATCGGTATCGCTGCCGCAATGGGGCTTTCTCTGGGCGCCAATGCTGTCAGGGGCCGCGACACAAAGAACTTTATGAAAAGGTTTGAAGCTATCTGCTCGGACATGCGCCGCGCCCGCCCTACTGCCGTAAACCTGGGATGGGCGGTGGACAGGATGAAGGCCCTGGCTGAGAGCATGATCGATTTCTCCGTTTCCGAGATTCAGGCATCTCTGCAAAAGGAATCGGAAAGAATTCTCGTTGAGGATATCGAGATCAACCGAACCATGGGCATGCATGGGGAAGTTCTTGTCCCGGAAGGCGCCACGGTTCTCACCCACTGTAATGCAGGCTCTCTGGCTACAGGGGGTTACGGAACGGCACTGGGGGTCATTCGAGCGGCTCACGAAAAGGGAAAGAAGATCCAGGTCCTGGCCGACGAGACCAGGCCCTGGCTTCAAGGCCTGAGGTTGACCGCTTTTGAGTTGATGGAGGACAACATCCCTGTTTCCGTAATCGCAGACAATGCCGCGGGGACATTCATGCGGCAGAAAAAGATCGATCTGGTCATTACGGGCGCCGACAGAATTGCCTCAAACGGGGATGTGGCAAACAAGATCGGAACCTATCAGGTTGCCGTGCTGGCAAGAGAAAACAACATTCCTTTTTATGTGGCGGCGCCCCTTTCAACGATCGATATGGCCATAAAGACGGGAGATGAAATCCCCGTGGAGGAGCGTGGCCGGGAAGAGATCTGCCATTTCGGAAGAGTCAGGATCGGTCCGCAGGGGGTCCGGGTTCTGAATCCCGCCTTTGATATCACTCCGGCCCATTATGTTTCCGCCATCATAACGGAAAGGGGGATAATCAGAGCGCCTTTTGAAAAAGGGATAAAAGAACAGATGAGAAAATCATAATCGCAGCACTTTTGCCCCACGAATTTTTCGCTCTTATAATTCAACAAGAGCCCTGTTTGCCTCCCGCAATTCGAATTCCTCGAATTCCGGTTTTACAAGACCATCGCTTTCATCTTCAAGCCTCCTGTTTGCCGCGGACTTTCAATAAACGATATCCGAACGCGTTTTATTTTTCATGTTTAAAGCACTATGGCATGAAAAGCAACTTCCTCAACCGCAGTGATCGACCACTTTCGGTTTCCATTTATAACCGGATTTTGAAAAAAAATCGAAACCGGAAATTTGGCATGAAAAATGCTGTAGGAAAACACATCTAATTTATCCTTACCATTTTCATGACGCTGAAAACAGGCCGTATCGATGATGTGGAAAATTGAACGAACCCTTATTGACTGTGAAAAGGAAACTTTGTATGTGTTGCGATACGTAAATTGGGCACGGTCTTGACCTTTTTTCCCAGAAGGATAAGGCCGGAAAAACGGCACGCAGGCAGAACTCATTTTATTCTGAAAATAAACGACCATCAGTCGCTGCAAAGGCTCAGGAGGAAACAATGTTCTTTAAGTCTAAAGGATTTCAGCTCGGCTTGGCTTTGGCGTTAGGTGCTATTGTATTAATGCTGCCAAGGCCCGAAGGGACCAGGTTCAAGATTACAGGGGATGCGGGACAGAAATTGATGCCGCAGATAGAACAGAATTTCACGCTCGTTTCAACCGGAAAAGACAAAAGCTATGTGGTTGAGGCAAAGACCCCCGGATCGACGGATTCTACGGCAGCCTTTTTGAAAGAAAAGGTCGAAAGCCTTCCCTTGAAAGGGGTGGAAGTCAGTTATATAAATGGTTTATCCCCCAAGGCCATGCGGTTTCTCGCCGTCCTTGCGGTCCTCATTTTTCTCTTCATTATTGAACCGATCCCCCTTGAGATCACCGCCATTCTGATCGGGGTATTTCTGGTCCTCATGGGTGTCGCGGACGTGAAAGAAGCCTGGGCGCCTTACATGCACCCGGTGGTCATTTTCATCATGTGCTGTCTGATCTTTGCCATATCTTTGGATAAGGCCGGGCTCACCAAAAGGCTGGGCTACTTTATTGTGAAAAAGGCCGGCAACAGTGTGGTCAAGTTTACGTTTATCCTCTCCTTGGGGTTGGGCATTTGTTCTTCATTCATGCATGATGCGGCGGCCTGCGCCATCGGAATCATCACCATGATCCCTCTCATGAGGGCGGTAGGCATCGAACCGCACACCAACACGGCAAAATTCATGATGCTGTCGCTGCCTTTTGCCTGCTCCTGCGGCGGTATGGGATCGCTCATAGGAGGCGGGAGATGCATGGTCTCGGCGGCGTTCCTGTACGAATTTACAGGAATAGAAATTACTTTTTTTGACTGGATCAAATACTGCATGCCGGCGGCTCTTCTGACCGTTCCCATAGCGGTGCTCATTGTTTACTTCGTTTTCAGGCCCGATCCCAAGTTCAAATTGCCCTCTTTCGATGAAGCGCTCGGTCCCTGGACGAGTATCGAGAAAAGGACCATCATCATTATCGGGCTGACCTTTCTCACGTGGCTTACCAAAGGCGTCCACGGAATGGATTACAGCGTCACAGGTATGCTGGGGGTGGCGGCACTGGTGCTTTTCAGGGTTCTTGAATGGGAAGACATACACAAAAATCTCGAGTGGGGGACCGCACTTTTCATCTTCGGAGGCGGCATTTCCCTTGGCCTGGCCATGGGCTATTCCGGAGCGGCCAGTTACTTCGCCTATGTGTTCTTCCCGCTGGTACAGGGAGGAGGATGGCTTCTGCTCTTTGTGGGTGTCGGGGTTTTCGGGGCGCTTGTGACGAACGCCATGGCCAATGTGGCCGCCGCCGCGCTGATATTGCCCATTGTCATTCCCATGGCCAGACTGGAGGGGGTGGACCCGACTGTGATTGCCCTTTGCCTGGGCACCGCCACATCTTTTGCCATGCTGCTGGTCATCGGGTGCCCTCCCAACGCCATCGCCTACAGCTACCGCTATTTTAAAGCGGCGGATCTGACCAAGGTGGGGCTCGTGGCCACCCCGATCCTCCTGGGCATTCTGATCCTGGTGGCCTCCACCTGGTGGAAAGTGCTGGGGCTGGTGTAGGAGCATATCAGATTGCGGCCTCCGGCCCGGAGGGTCTACTCCCCGGAGGGATTTCGGACTTGTCCGCCGGTAGTGTGGCGGGTTGCGGATTGGAATAGATGGAACACACGCGGATACTCCTTGTTGACGACGAAAGCGATTTTCGAAC
>ERZ889078.3483-NODE-3483-length-10390-cov-43.768747_pt1 | contig 10390 bp, 11 predicted proteins | sample MGYA00521266_ERZ889078 | MGnify/ENA primary metagenome ERZ889078 (study PRJEB32303, sample SAMEA104408618) | aquatic metagenome | biome: Brackish water; feature: Pelagic; material: water | place: Baltic Sea | collected 2014-06-16T06:34:00 | depth 76,534 m ... | reverse complement strand
TACCTGATTCTAAGAAAAGTGAAGCTTTAAAAATTCCATGTACTATAAGATGGTATACAGCAAGAGAAAATGCACCCAAACCTACTTCCATAATCATATAACCCATTTGACCTACCGTGGAGTATCCAAGTGCGCGCTTGATGTCTGAAACGACAAGCATTAACATAGATGCAAAAATTGCAGTGACAAGACCAATCACAAATGCAATATTGAGTACAGCTGGTGTTAAAATAAGTAAATATGCTAACTTATTAAGTAGAATACCTCCAACATTGACAACACCTGCATGCATCAAAGCAGATACTGGTGTTGGAGCTTCTGATGTATATGGTAACCAAATATGAAATGGCACAATTGCTGATTTCATCATCGCAGCTAGTAAGAAAAGCAAGCCTACTACAAAAATCATCGGATCATCAATAGGATTTTGGGACATTATGAGCCATTTTTCTTTTAGTATTTCTAGATCAAAACTTCCAAAAGTTTTGTAAGTTAATATTACGGCAAGTAAAAATACAAAGTCGGCGCTTTTATGTATATACATTGTCCATCTAGCATTTTTAACAGCTGTCTTTGAGCCAACATTAAATGAAACCAATAAATAAAGGTAAACACTCATAAGCTGCCATGCAAGTGCAAGTACAATAAGGTTATTACTCATTACAAGTAAATAAATGGATGAAAAAATAAAGTTTAAAAGAACAAAAAACCTTTTATAACCCGCTTCATCCCACATATACTTTGTTGCAAACTTACGGATAACTAATCCTAAAATAGCAACATAAGGCACTAAAATAGCTGATAGCTCATTATAAATAACAAGCCCACCAAAGCCTTCAATAGACGTACCAGTACTTATAACATAGTACGATCCAAATAATGCAAGAATGGCCACCATACTAGAAAGTATAAGACTAATTCTTGGCATAATTTCTTTTTTATCAAAAAACCCGAGAAGAATTGCTATAACAATTGGTATGCCTGGGATTAGTAATATGATTTGTTCCACTAAAACTCCTATAACTCACTAAAATTTCTATATATAGAATATGACTTAAATACTAACTGCGCAGCAGAATAAGCAAATAAAAGTATAAGTACTTCTTTTTATAAGAATTTATATAATAACTAAAGATGCCTAAAATTTAAATTTAAAAGTTTCCACTAAAGTAATTTCCAAGCTTACTGCTACTACATGTATACAGCGATTAGACTATTCGTTACATATTGAGTCATTAAAAAAAAGATTTTTAGCATTATATTTTTTTAAGTTAGGTTAAAATGTAAATGCTTATCAATGGCTAAAGTAAAAAATAAGTTATATATTGTTCAAATACTCTAAAATATTTGCTACTTAACGTAACGTTCTTTTCCCAAAGAGAATACAGAAAAAGTGCTCTAAAAACAATATTTTAGAAAAACTTATATAAATTATAACCCAATTAACAAGCTCTTGCATAGGCTAAACACTGTAGCTTCGAGACATAATAGGAGCAAATTATTACCAAAAATATTAACATATCTCTTAAAGAAAAGTCAAAGGTTTTTTAAGTAAAATGCAATTTCAAAACATAAAATGTAGCTGACAAAGAATGTCTAAGGAATACTGTAACACTAATTCTGAAGATTCTTTATATATAATTTTTTTAATGCTGCATCTCAAACTATTAGATTTGGTTTTTGTCAAATCTAATGATCTATGTTTAAGTAATCATTTAGGAGTGAACAATGTATTATGTAGCAAAAGTAAATTCTGATATGTGTGCAGAGTATAAATGTAACACGTGTACACTATATTGTCCAGAAGCCAATACGCTTATGTTCGATAAAGTTGGAAATACATCTTGGGTAGATGAAGATAGATGTAAAGGGTGTGCACTTTGTGTGTACGTATGTACTGACATGCTTGATCGTAATTGTATTACGATGGTAATGGCTGGTCACGAAGAGTAGTATTAAATTTAATATCTAAATTATAATCTAAACAAATTATAGGAGAACTTATGGCAAATCAAGGCCCTACGTATTATTCACCGTATCCTACGGCTGTGTATGAAGGTGTAATTACACCACCAGAAGGAAAAGCACTTTTATTAACTGAAGTAGTTGATGAAGAAGTTGCAATGAGAGAAATCGCGAGAGTGATGTTAACAAGTGAAAATGCAACAATTTTCCCTGGCCCACAAGTATTATACGGATACAATGAAGAAGCTAAGAAAAAAGCTACACTTATTAAAGAGATGGCAGAAGTTCTTAATTCTAAAATGATTCCAATGTACGACTACAGACCAAAGTATCCAAAAATTGATGCTGAAGTAGAGATTAATCCAAATCATCCAAACTTAACAATTTGGCATAACAACATTAAAGCAGCAATATTTATTGGTGTACATTGTCACTATGCCAATGTTGCATTAAAGATTGTAAGAGCAGAGACGGATTGTTATACAGTCGCAATCTGCGGTTTGTCAGGGCATGAAGATGCAATGGCTACATTAAGAGATCAGCATTCTTCAGAGCTTGAGAAATTCATCAAAATAGCTAAAGAAGTAAAAGCTGAGCTTGGGAAATAGGTAGGAGAAAATATGAGTACAATTAAAGATATGACAGCAACAAAAAATTGGTCTGGGCAAACTCTAGTTACTGCAGACCATATGCTTTTCGAAGCTCCTAGAACTAAGCACTTCATGACTGGTTCTGAAGTTTTAAAAGAAGCAATAAAAAGATGTACAGTTGATGCATCGGTATCGTATCCTATTACACCACAATCTGAAGCAGCTCACCTTATTGGTGAACTTTGGGCTGAAGGTTATGTAGGTACATACTTTAGAGGCGAGAATGAATTTGGTGTAATGTCTGAAGTTGCTGGTTGTGCAATGGCTGGAGCTAGAACGGTTACAACTACTTCTGGTCCTGGTACGCTTAGAGCAATGGAAAATTTTCCTCAATGGTCTGGTACTAGAATTGCATGTCAACTGGTTCTTATGGCTCGTGGTATTAATTCACCACTAACTATTCAACCAGATAACTTGGAAGTTTCATTTATGTTAGAAACTGGTTGTATGATTTGGTATGCAGAAAATGTTCAAGAATTATTTGATATGTCAATTGCAGCATTTATAGTAGCTGAAAAACCTGATGTTCATGTTCCAATCGTTACTGTAGTTGATGGATTCTTTGTATCACATACAAGAGAATCTGTTATGCTTCCGCCAGATGATATAGCATTATTTCCATATGAGCCATATAAATCTCCATTACCTCCGATTGACTCAGAAACACCTCCGGGACGTTTCTTAAGAGATCCATTCGTAATGAAGTCTAACTATATTTCTTATGCAACACATGCTTCTTGGCAGTGGGAAGTAAGATCAGCAGTTGAACGTTCACGTCCATATGCTGCACATTACTTAAACGGTTTAGTTCATGTTACTGGTGAAGCAGATGCTGAAATTGCATTTGTTACTTGTGGTACTGCATCACACCAAGCTAAAGAAGCACATAGAGAATTAATGAAACTGGGAATTAAAACTAAAGTTATTAAGTTAAGAACTATTAGACCTTTCCCTAAGAAAGAACTTCTTGAAGCTTTAGATGGTATTAAAAATATATTTGTACCTGAGTTCAACGTTGTTGGTTGGTTAGAAAAAGAAGTGAAAACTGCACTTCATAACAACCATAGTGCTGATGTTGTCGGTGGACCAAGAGTTGCCGGTGGTATGAGTATGCCTGCTGAGGCAATCATCCAAGAAGTTATGGAAAAAATTAACCCGGTAAAAGGAGCATAACATGGGACTAGATATATATAAAATCAATCCAGAATTTAGAGATATTATGCCTCAAGAGATTATTGATCTTGAGGAAAAAGCTACTTGGGCTCAAAATCAAGAAAAGCCACGTGGTATTAAAGAACTTCCAGAAGCTAAAGAGTTACTTGAAGAACATTCATTATGTGCTGGTTGTCCAGAAGCTGCAGCGTTGAGATATGTGCTATCTGCACTACCTAAACCTGAAGATACAGTTATTGTTAACTCAACTGGTTGTACATCTTTAATGTTTCCACATATTGCATTACATACTGTACATTCACTTTTTGGTAACCAAAATGCAGTTGCAACTGGTATCAAAAGAGTATTAGACTGGAGATTTCCAGATATTGAAAAAGATGTTGTTGTTCTAGCGGGTGATGGTGCTACTGTTGATATCGGTCTTGACTATACACTTCAATCATTCTTTAGACAAGAAAATATCACGACTATATGTTTTGATAATGAAGTATATGCAAATACTGGTGGTCAAGAATCGGGTGCTACTCCAAAAGGTCAAGTTTTTAAAATGGCGCCTTTAGGTAAAAAATTCGAAAAAGTAAAAATGTGGGAACTTGCTGTAACATCTGGTTGTCATTATTCAATGAATATGACAGCTTCTGCTCCTAAAGCAGTTGCTAAAGCAGTTAGAGAAGCAATTCTTGTTGCAAGAGAAATCGGACCAACATTCCTTAACATTTACACACCTTGTATCCTTGAAATTGGGCTAAGTGCAAATGAGGGTCTTGGTGAAATGAAAGATCAAGATAAAGATAGATTTGCATCATTCAAGCATGTTTCACCACAAGCAGAAGAATTCTTGAAAAAATGTAAAGAAGAGGGACGTTTATAATGGCTAAAGATTCAATAAAAATTAGAATGCCGGCCCTAGGTGGTCAAGGAGCGGTTACAGCTGCACATATCGCAGCAACTGCAGCTGATACAGATGGTTACTTTGCTGTATCTAATCCATTTTTTGGTGCTGAAAAACGTATGGCTCCGTCTGAAAGTTATACTAGAATTGGTACAGTGCCTATTTACGATAGAGGTGAAGTAATTTATCCAGATATCGTAATGATTTATCACCCACAAGTTATTACTATGGGTAAGTCATATACTATGCCTTTTTATGCTGGTATCAAAGAGAATGGTCTTGTTATCATTAACTCTGACCATGATCTTTTAACTGAAACAGATAAAAAAATCTTAGATAAACTAAATGTTAAAGTTTTAACGCATGACTTTACACAGTTTGCAATTGAACAAGCTGGTACTGAACTTGCTACAAATATGGCTATGCTAGGTGCATTATTTGGAGCACTTGGAACTGTTAGTAAAGCTGCTATTGAAGAAGGTATCAAAGATAGATTCCTTAAGAAATATACAGCTTCTGGTGGTACAGCTACACTTGACTCAGTAATTCAAAAGAAATTTAAAAAGAAAGAAGAACTAATCCAAAAAAATCTTGACACTGCATCTGCTGCATTTGACTTAACTGTTACATGGGCTAAAGAAGTTGGTTTAGAGCAAATGTTAGAACCTTCTAAGAATAACAACGGTAACGCATAATTTTATAACTGTGCCTTTGGCACGGTTACTTAATATCCCCTTTTTACAATAACTGTATACTTTTTTCATAAACCCTTTTGAGTTATAAAAACCTGACAAGAGATTATTAAACAAGTTTATTACCAAGGCGCACAGATGATACAATCATTTATTATTACAGGATTTTTAGGTGTTGGTAAAACAACAATGCTTACCAACACAGTCAAAAAATATTTCAGTGATAAAAAAGTTGCTATTATTGTAAACGAGTTTGGTGATATAGGTATAGATGGTGATATACTAAGTAATGTTTATAGTGAAGTTCTTGAAATATCAGAAGGATGTATTTGTTGTCAACTAGCTGAAGAATTTGAAAGCGGTGTTATTGAGATTATGAATAAATATAATCCTGAAATAATATTCGTAGAGACTTCCGGAGCTTCAGAACCTTTTCCTATCTTCTTATCTATGCAAAACCTAGGCATAGCTGTTGAGGGTGTAATATGTGTGGTTGATTCTAAAAATATACATTCATACAAAGAAAACTCCACTGCTAAATATCAAATAGGTGGTTCGAATATTATTGTTCTCAATAAGACTGATTTAGTGAGTGAAAATGAGCTAGAGATAGTAAAAAAAGATGTAATGCAAATAAAAGAAGAATACAATATCAAAAATACTCTTACTGGAAAAACTATATTTAATACATACGCTATAAATAACGCTAAGCAAGGTATTGTAAACAAGGAAGTCTTTGAAGGTGTATATAAAGTTGATGAAATTATTGGCTTGGCAAAAGATTATGAGCATATAGGTCACACAGCTAAGGATTCAATAACTCAAAAAGTTGCTTACTTAAAAGAAGATATCGAGTTTATGGATATAGATACAGTACTAAAAAATCTTCCAAAAAATATCTATAGAGTAAAAGGGATCGTTAAAACAAAAGATGTAGTAAATCCTATTGTTATTAATTACGCATTTGGCGATGTTAGCTATGAAGAACTAGTAGATTATAAAGAACAATCTATCCTTATATTTATAGGCGAGTCCATTGATCATGATGTTACTATACTGGTTGAAAAGTTTGACTTTTTAATTATGCCCAAATTTAGACTTAAGAAGTAGTCTTAAAGCTTTAAGCCAAGGATGCAGATAAGCCTTCTTTGGTTATTATATACGCACAATTAACTAAAGGAACATAATGGAAAAAATCAACACCCTGTTAAAAAAGTATAACAACTTTAAAGATGCTCGACTTCATTCAATTCAAAAACTTCCTAATTCTTACATACTTACTATTGTAGTTCAAGATGATGAGGGGGAAGACCTTAATAGGGTTGCAATAGAGTTCATTAATATTAATGCACAAAAGATTCTTATAGACGGTGTACTAGGCTACCTCGATATGGGAAGCGGCATTAGCATCATCAAAGAGCACGAGCTATATGGTTTTGCAGTTGGACGTGGAACGGCTATGCTACATGTGCATAGTGCACCATTATATATTGTCTCTTCAGATATTAAAATAGAAGAAAAATAAGCACTACTATTCATATTACCTAATCTCAGCTTTTTCCCACTGTATATGGTTATGCCATATACCACTTAGGCTCGGCTCTATATTTTTGATTCCCTTATCTACTGCTGTAATACTATTTGGTATATATAAAAATAAATAAGGGTTATCATCCACTATGACTTTAAACATCTCTTTCCATAGCTGCGATAATTCTTTTCTATCTATCATACTTTGAGACTTGTCAATCATCTTATCCATCTCTGGATTGTTATAACCTATGAGATTAAAACCGCCTTTTTTATCAGACTCTGTATGCCAAAACAAATAAGGATCTGGAGTAGAGGAAAGTCCCCATCCCAATAATACAGCATCAAATTTATGTGGGAAAACAACCATATTTAAAAATGCCTGCCATTCCATAACACGTAAGTTGACAACTACACCTGCCTTTTTTAATTGATGCTGTAAAATTTGTGCAGCATAAGGTCGGATACTATTTGAATTTGACGTAACTATCTCAAACTCAAACGGATTATTTTCATCATATCCTGCTTCTTTTAAAAGCTCTTTGGCCTTTTGTATATCTTGAACTGGTGCTTTAACTTCACCATTAAAAGCTTTAGTCGCAGGTAAAAAAGGTCCTGTACAGACTTTTGCATGTTTGAAAAAAAGTATTTTAACTAGCTCTTCTCTATCTATGGCTAAAGAAAGAGCTCTTCTTACTTTAGGATTTTGAAACTTTTCTCGTCTTAGATTAAATCCAAGGTATGTGTACGAATGAGTTATCTCCTCATAGGTTTTAAAAGTCTTAAAAAACTCTTCACCTAGTTGCCTCTCAAATTGCATAGGATCAATACTACCAAGATCAAGTGACTTTGCTTTTAACATTAAAAATCTTGTCATAGGATCAGCAATTACATGAAAAGATATTCTTTCAATTTTTGGTTTCCCAAAAAAATATTCTTCATTCGCTATTAAAACTATATTTTTAGAGTGTTCCAATTGCTGAAGTTTATAGGGACCAGTTCCTATTGGATTAGTATTAAACTTAGCACTCATCAAATTTTCTTCTTTACTAAGTATATGCTCAGGGATAATTCCCATCATCCATGTCTCTAAAGCTTTAAAATAAAGCTTTGTGTATACAACTCGGATTTTATAATCATCTATTACTTCAACATTTTTGACAAACCTAAAGTTTGCGCTATATGGTGAAGATATGGTTGGCGAAACTAATGTATCATAGGTAAACAAAACATCCTTCGCTGTGAAGCCTTCACCATCATGCCACTTTACATTTTTTCTTAATTCAAAAATTACACTTGTATTACTTTCATAATAAAACTTCTCTGCTAAGTCTCCTATGATAGTTGAACTGTCTTTATCGTATTTTAATAAGCCATTAAAAATAAAGCCCGTAATCTCCGAAGAACTTGAATCTGTAGCTAAGATTGGATTGAGTCTTGAAGGGTTTGTAGATGTAGCTAGGTGAAGTGTGCTCGCTAAAACATAAAAATGAAAGCTTAAAAAAAAAAGTAAAAATTTCATCATGAATCAAAAAAATAAATAAGACTTGTTTTTAGATTTTTTTTCATCATTTTGTGAGGAGCTGTTTATATCAACATTTTGAGCTTCCACATTTATTTCTTCATTTGAATTCTTATCTTTACTTTTGAAGAACATTGATTTCATTTGCATGGATGTATTGTACATATCACGTGCAGCATCTTCAGATTCTTCTTTTATATCATTCATCTGTTCTGGTATATCTGATTCTTCGTACATCTCTTTTGTTTTATCAAAAAATTCTTTTGACTTTTCATATACATCTTCTACAGATTTTTCAATACCTTCACTTGAGTGTGTGCTAAACCTGTTAATTTCAATACTAACATCTTTTGATGTATTGTTTGTTTGTAAATAAATTTTCTCAATATTTGCTTGCAAAGATTTTGGGGCGTTAAAGGATCCACTTCCATTAAATATTGCATTGTGCAATGTAAGAATAATATTAGAACCATCATATCCTCTTTCATTATAATCAATATTTTTTATATGTCCTTTATAGTTTTCACTCAATAAGTCATAATCGATATGATATAAAAGCCCTTGTCTTGTAATAAAATTTTCAAAATTCTTAAAAAAAACATTATCACTTCCTTTGAGCTTATTCATAATGGGATCTGAGATATACATCGGATAAATATCTATAGAAATTGGTTCTAAAAATGGAATATTATGATACTTCATATCTAATCTAAATACTATACTTTTTAAAAATTCATTTGTATATGGAGGTAATAAGCCAGCACCATATTCAGTTAAATATGCAGCAAAAGCATCGACATCTGTAAGTATGAATTCATACTGCTTAGATGTATACATATAGCCAGGAGTTTCACTTTTAAAATTTAAAGTAATACCTTTTTCTTTTACTGCAATAATCTCTTGATCGACATAGTACGTTACAATTTTATTTCCAATTATTGGAGATACTGCTGCTAAAATAATGAGTAGTAAAGAGAAGAAAAGAATTTTTTTCATATAGTATACTTCCTAATGTGATTGGGATATTATATAGAAATATTTATTAGTTTGTGGTTGTCTTAAGGGATTTGATTAAGAAGAAGAGATTTACCAAGACAAGTGTCTTGATAAAAAGTTCTGTAAGACGATTAACGCTTAGAGAATTGACGAGAACGACGAGCTTTACGCTTACCTGGCTTCTTACGTTCAACAACACGTGAATCACGAGTCATCATACCTTCAGGTTTAAGGATAGCTTTAATAGCTGGATCAAATGCAACTAGTGCACGAGAAATACCATGGCGAAGAGCATCGGCTTGACCACCGAAACCACCACCTGTAGTAGTAGCAATAATATCAACCGAAGTCTCTTGCTTGGAAAGAACTAAAGGTTGTTTAACACGAAGCTTTTTCGCTTCAAGTCCACCTAACCATGCGTCTAAAGAAAGACCATTAATTGTGATGTTACCTGTACCTGGAGTCAACCATACTTTTGCGATTGACGCTTTACGACGACCTGTTGCATATATTTTATTTGCCATGTGTCAATCCTTACTTAGCTAATTGTGCAGTGTGAGGGTGTTCAGCACCTGCATAAATTTTTAATTTTTTGATCATTTTAGCACCAAGCTTAGTTTTAGGAAGCATACCACGAGTAGCTAATTTATATAGCTTCTCAGGATTTTTTTCTAAAAGCTCAGTCATTTTAACACTCTTAGTAGAACCGAAGTAACCTGAGTGAGAAAAATATTCTTTGTTTGCCACTTTACCAAGACCATTAAATTTAGCCTTAGAAGCATTAATGATAACTACGTAGTCACCACAGTCAATATTTGGAGTCCAACAAGTTTTGTTCTTGCCACGAAGAATAGTAGCTACTTCAGTGATCATACGACCAAAAGTTTTACCTTCAGCGTCGATTAGAACCCATTTTTGGTCAATTTGTTCAGAAGTTGCAATTTTTGTAAATTTCATTTTTGAACCTTTT
>ERZ889078.3482-NODE-3482-length-10391-cov-9.031443_pt1 | contig 10391 bp, 6 predicted proteins | sample MGYA00521266_ERZ889078 | MGnify/ENA primary metagenome ERZ889078 (study PRJEB32303, sample SAMEA104408618) | aquatic metagenome | biome: Brackish water; feature: Pelagic; material: water | place: Baltic Sea | collected 2014-06-16T06:34:00 | depth 76,534 m ... | reverse complement strand
AATGCTTATAAGGTATAATAGAAAAAATAATGCACCAAGCTTAACCCAAATCAATTTCTGTGAAATACTTGAATTATAAATATAAAGAATTTTCCCCGGAGTGAATATTAATGGACTTTTATCTTGGTTGCTTTTTGTTTGTCTTGGGTAAATAGCTAGTATAAAAAGAAGAATAGTAATGATTTGCAAAATGAATGAGATAATTACAATATGATTGATTTCGATTTTCATTACTTTAAATAATGCTATATAACCGGATAATAAAGTAGTGTTTAAGCCAATCATAAATTTTGAAAAATCATTCAAATAACTGTATGATGAGATCAATAGAGTTTCGACTAACTTACCATAAATATTCTTTCTCTCTTGAATATAAGGATCTATTTCATCTAGAGGCTTTCCTTTCACATTTTTCATTAATTATAACTCATCAATATAGTTGTTTGTTTTGCAATCAGGACATGGTACAAAATACCGTATATCAGCTCCTTTGCTTAATGAATCAGATGTTACAAAATGCATCACATAGGGATCTCCTTCAGGCGCAACAACTATTTTTTTAAAGTCATCCCTTTTTGCAATAAAGCTATGCTTACATTCGTAGCACTCGATTTTATAATCATCCATGATATTCAACTCCTTATTGTTTTAAATGTCTAACGTCCGAAATCACTGGTGGGCTACTGCACGTCCAGTGCATTGAATTGTTATGTGTTTCATTTCCAATTTTTCTGAACTCTGACAGACTTTTCGCTGTCAACCCAGAAAACTTCAATCATTAACTCTTCCAGCGTATTATTAATCTTTTCTATTTTTTTTTCTTGTGAAGCTTTGTCTCGGGAAGTGCAATACCTATCTTGCACAAGCCAGGATTTTCTTCTTTCATTAGTATAGCCCTATAAAATGCTTTTGCCACATGAACTTCGACCTGTGAAGATGAAAATGCTTTCCCATATCTGTCTGATGTTGTCCTTGAGCTGGTTTCGCCCTTTGCTTCGATAAAACATTTTATGCCAGCACCATCAAACCCGATGATATCATCACCTTTTTCGGATTCGCTTAATCTTTGAATTATCTTATAATTTCGCCGTTTAGGCGTCCGTTATAGCGGTATTTAGACCGATTTGTCATCACGTAGACCAAAAGCGCCAACTATATGTGGTCGTGAAGCTAAAAGACGCTCAAGATGTGTATTTGGCCACATCTCAATTTTCAATTTTGTATCTGATAGATTTGATTTCTCCACAAGATCGACAGCATCGGTCGTGAACCTTCCAGATGTTGCGACGATGTGGATATCTATGGCTGGAGGCTCCCACAATTTCATTTGCTCTTTAAGTAGGGCTATATCCTTCGGAGAGATATTCTTTGACAATGTGTGCCTGCACTGAATAATCACTCTTTTTCTGTCTGTACCGGAAAGAGTGTCCTTAACTATTCTGAAAACAGACAGATCTCGACCTCTATCTGGAGCATAAGTGTCCGTCAACCACTCAGGATTCTCATAACCTTTAGCTTCGCTGATTATTTGGAATACAAGTCGCTCGAATTGCATTGCATCGATATTCTCCCAATTGAGTTCTGTAGTCACTGGTCCGGTTGGCTTAGATTTAACTAACTCCTCTATGTCTTTTACATGAATCGGTATGGGATCATAGCTACTGTAGATATTCCGATTTAACGAATCTTTTATTTCGGGCCAATCAATCTGACGTATATCTTTGAAGTCATGTATCTGACCAAAATGAAGGTGACGCCCCATGTCACCCCACCTAGATGGCCTTTGAAAGCTTGATCCCAAAAGGGTGTTCAACTCCTGAAATGAATTTTTAAGTCGTTTCCAATTTGACCCTTCAGTCGATATAGATGATGAGTCACCGCCAGAAACTTCAACAGGAATTGATTCGATATATTTGTCAATATTAGCAATTACTCCGATAATTGCATCTCGTACTATAGAACGTCGCTGTTGGTTGAAGTAGAACCTATATTCTGATAGCTTTGAACCGGGTGAGTTTATATCGTTTTCAAAATTTAGACCTGCAGAGGGCTCTCCTATATCGAGATAATCAAATCGAATTTGAGCAATTTCATCGAGTTCATAGAACCCAATATCTAAATTTAACGATCCAATAGTTGGCATCATATTCTGAATACTTTTAAACGCCCTACACTTCTCGTCATACTCGTCACAGCCACCGAAACTAACGCAATCTGGAATAAGTTGATGTATTTTCTCCCAGAGAGTCTCTAGCTTTATTAAGTTTGCTTCAACTTTATCGAGTTCAGAAAGTGCAGCTTCGAGATCAGATTTACTCATTTCCCACCCTTTGTTTATAATCGGTCTAACTAACAATTATGCTGAAATTTACAGCATTCCATTTTCTGTTTATCACGAATTGAATTCCACTACTTATAGAACACGTTTATCAACCGGCGTCTCGCAATTTGAGAATCTTTTTCTTTAATCCGACGGTAAATATTTCTCCATATCATGACAAACCGTTATTCTCACTAACAAGGTGGGGGAGAATCGAATGTTTGAGGTAAAGATTTTGGGTCTCACTTGTACATGAGATAGAATGGGGGAACAATAGTATATGGGTATCACATATCATGAATATTCCAGTTATTACTTATAGAATTTAATCCATATTTTGACATTTATGCAAACCCATTGATAAAACATCAAATATTAATTCTTAAATAAAACAAAAAGGGGCTGATAATCAGCCCCTTTTTATTATTTTCTCAATTTTGATCAGTCTACTTGGTTACCCATGAGTTTGTGGATACGATCCACCATGGTCTTGGTGTCAACTGGTAAACCAGCTAATAAGAAAGTATTATCTGTCAGTTGGTCAGTAGATAGCTTCAATTGTTCAGAGTTGCTGTCCGCTTCCCACAGTTTAAACATCTTTTGAATGATCGAACTATCCGGGTTGATCTCAAGTACTTTATTACCCATTTTAAATTCAGCCTGAGTGGCTTGCATGATCTTTTGCATGTGCGTTGTCATATAATCATCCGGGTTCACCAAAATCGCAGGACTGTCTGTTAATCGGTCTGACACTTTTACATCTGAAATTCGGTCTTTCAAATAGGTCTTCATCCAATCAGAAAATTTCTTAATATCCTTGTTAGATGGCGCTTCATCAGATTTCTCGGACTTCGATTTTTTCTTTTTACTTTTTGGGAATTTTATATCTGCACTATCGCATGACACGATCTTTTTACCATCAAATTCTCTGAGAGCCGATAAAACAAAATCGTCAATCGGTTCAAATAAGTATAGAACTTCAATATCATTTGAGTTAAACATTTCCAAATACGGACTCTGGTCTACATCCTTTTTGGAATCTCCGTGAAGATAGTAGATATCTGTCTGATCAGAAGGCATTGATGAGACATAATCCTCTAGTGATTTGTATTTATCGTCATTGGTTTTATTGCTTTCGAATCTCAACAGTTTCGCCAGTTCATTTTTATTGTCGAAGTCAGAATGAACTCCTTCTTTGATGAATTGGCCAAATTCTTTCCAGAAATCGATATACTTATCTGGTGTTTCTTTTGCTTGATCCTGAAGGAATTTTATAACTCGTTTGACGAGAAATTTTCTGATCTTGCCAATAACCCGGTTATCTTGAAGGGTTTCCCTTGAAATATTGAGTGGCAAATCTTCGGAATCGACAATCCCCTTGACGAATCTGAAATATTCTGGGAGCAATTCTTTCACTTGTGTTTCGATCAGAATCTTATTACAATACAAATTAATTCCAGGTTCTAATCGTGAAAATCCGAATTTTTCGATATTGTCATCTGGAAAGAAAAGAAGAGCATTCATCTGTATCGGCGCGTCAGTGGAAATATGCTTTCTAAATCGGGGGTCTGTAAAAGAGTTAGTAAGAAATTTATAAAACTCATTGTACTCTTCTTCCGTCACATCAGCAGGTGTTTTTGTCCAGATGGCCTCGATGGTATTCACCTGTTCGCCATTAACCTTGATCGGATATCCCACGAAGTTAGAGTATTGTTTTATAATGGACTTGATTTTTTCAGGATCGGTATAATCAAGGAATTCTTCGCTAATATTCAGAACAATTCTTGCGCCACGGGTGATGCCCTCTTCACGATCGATCGTATAATCGTTTTTGCCATCTGATTCCCAAACCAGTCCTTCTGCTTCTTTTATATAGGATCTGGTAATAAATTTCACATGGTCGGAAACCATGAATGCGGAATAAAATCCAACCCCAAACTGACCAATCAGATTTGCAGGGTCGCCTTTCAAATTATCTAAATTCTTCAGAAACTCGGTGGAACCGGAGTGCGCTATTGTTCCCAGGTTTGAAATAAGTTCATCTTTTGTCATTCCGATACCAGTATCAGAAATAATAAATGTTTTTGCATCTTTATTGATTTCAATATTGATCTCTAATGGCAAATCTTCTTTTCCAGTATCCTTGTCAGACAGCTGAATGTGACGGACTTTTTCCAGAGAGTCTGCGGCATTTGAAATGAGTTCTCGTACAAATATTTCTCTATTTTTGTACAGTGAGTGGATGACGATGTCCAGAAGCTTTTTAATCTCTGTCTGGTATTCGTACGTTTTTGGTGTTTGTGTATTCATCTAATTGGTTCTCCCGGTAATTTCATTTTTTATCTATCTCTGCAAATATCATGAAAATGGTCAAACGTGGCTTTTCTGTGACAAAGTTGCAGAACATAAATGGATTCTGATAAGGATAAATGGGGTGTCTCTACGAATGTGTGAGAATCAGGATGCTCAAACAAATGAGCGTTGCTGAAAATTGATCAATGGGAATCATTTATTTTTTTGGAGGAATGTATAAATCCGTTATGGTGCCTGCGAAGACTTCGGCGGCGTTCGCAATGGTCTCTGTGAGTGTGGGATGCGGATGAATAGTCAGGCTAATATCTTCTGCATCTGCGCCCATTTCAATCGCTAATACACCTTCACCAATTAGATCTCCAGCATTCGGACCTACGATCCCAATACCCAGAACTCGTTTAGTATCGGGGTCAAACAGAATTTTAGTTCGTCCTTCATTTCTACCAATAGCCAACGAACGACCGCTGGCAGCCCAGGGAAATTCACCTTTTTCGTATGGAATCTCCTTTGCCTTGGCTTCAGTTTCAGTAAGTCCTGCCCAGGCAATCTCGGGATCAGTGAATATCACTGCAGGGATTGCTTTCGCATCAAATGCGGCAGGCAAACCAGCGATAACCTCGGCTGCGACTTTTCCTTCGTGGGTAGCTTTGTGAGCCAGCATGGGGTCTCCCGTGATATCTCCAATTGCAAAGATCGTTGGTATGCAGGTTTGCTGCTTTTCATTGACAGAGATAAAGCCACGGTTATCAGGTGAGATTCTTGTATTCTCTAATCCCAGAGATTTAGAATTTGGTTTTCGTCCCACTGAAACTAACACACTGTCATAGATTTCACTGAACGCTTTATCTCCAGATTCAAAGGAAACCTTCAACGATCCATTTTTTTGACTATCAACGGATACAACTTTTGTTGACAGATAAATATTCTCAAAATCTTTTTTAAGTTTCCGGTAAAGCGGTTTTACCAGATCTTGATCTGCGCCGGGCAGTAAATTTGGCATAAATTCAACAATTGTGACTGAAGATCCTAAAGCCCGATAGACAGTTCCCATCTCCAAACCGATATAACCACCACCAATGACCAATAGCCTGCCTGGAATATTCACCAGATCAAGCGCTTCTGTCGAAGTCATTACATGTTTGTGATCTTTGGGTAATCCGGGGATACTTGCAGGACTTGACCCGGTTGCAATGACTGCATGATCGAATGATAATTCAATTTCACCATCCGATGTAGAAACAAGAATTGTAGTATCGGACAAAAAACTGGCAGTACCGTGAATGACATTCACCTTTCGGGCTTTTGCCATTTGAGAGATTCCGCGGCTTAATTGAGATACCACTTTTGATTTGAAATCACGAACTTCGTTTAAATCTATCCGGGGAACGCCAAAATGGATTCCGTGCTTACTTACGCCTCTGGCTTCATCGATAACTTTAGCAAGGTGTAACAACGCTTTTGAAGGAATGCATCCATGATTCAGACAGACACCACCGAGGGCAGTATTTTTATCAATGAGTGTGACTTGTTTACCCAAGTCGGCAGCACGAAAGGCAGCTGCATATCCGCCAGGACCTGCGCCAATAATGACAACTTCTGCATGAAGTGTTTTTCGTTCCATTAGGTGAGTCCCAGTCCCTTGAGTTCAGCGAAATTCTCAAGTAGCAAATTTAATCTTTTTGTGAATCGTGCAGCTTGGGCACCGTCAATAACACGGTGATCGTACGAAAGTGAATAGGGGAGTATCATCCGTGGCTGGAATGATCCGTTACGAAAAATGGGCGAGATTTTTGATCGCGAGATTCCTAGAATAGCTACTTCAGGCGGATTGACTATAGGTGTAAATCCAGTTCCACTGATGCCGCCCAAACTGGATATGGTAAAGCATCCACCTTTCATATCATCAGGAAGCAATTTTCTTCCACGGGCTTTTTCGCTGATGGTTACCAATTCTTCAGATAACTCTCTAAAGTTTTTTGCATCCACATTACGAATGACAGGCACAACCAATCCGTTTTGAGTATCCACTGCAACGCCAACGTGGAAGTACTTTTTATACACTAAATTTTGTCCTGTATGATCTAATGATGCATTAAATTCGGGTATGTCTTTTAATAATTGCGCGACAGCCTTAAGCAGGAATGGTAGGAACGAGACTTTTACTTTTTCATTTTGATTCAGGGATTTCAGTGTTTTTCTGAATTCATCCAATTCAGTGATATCCGCTTCGTCAAATTGAGTTACATGAGGGATTGATTGCCAGGCTTGTTGTAATCGATCACCTGTGATTCGTTTTATTTTTGATAATTTAACCGATTCAATCTCGCCCCATTTTGAGAAGTCAATTACCGGAACGGAAACTAGACCGGGTTGGGATGAACGGTTATTAGATAATACAGATTTGATAAAGGATTGTACATCTTCTTTTGTAATTCGTCCTTTTGGACCGGAACCTGCGACTAGAGATAAATCTGCACCCAGTTCTCTGGAAAATAGTCTAACAGATGGACTCGCGAAGGGAACTTTGTTCTGTACTGTCACAGGTGTTTGTGAATCTATAGAAGCCAGAGGAACCGACGTGATGGATTCAGTGACACTGTCAGATAAGTTCTCATCTGTGATTTCTTCTTTATCGGATTTTTTCTGCTCATCCATTTTCGGTACATCCGAAGCTTCGGATTCAATCCTGATTAATAGTGCCCCTGACTTAATTTCATCTCCTGCTTCTACCAAAACGTCTGTCACCATACCATCAAATTCAATAGGAATTTCCATCGTTGCTTTCTCGGATTCGAGAATGATAATGGTATCGTCAATCTTTATGGTGTCACCTGATTTAACCAATACTTCGCTGACCTCAACAGTATTGATGCCCTCTCCCAAGTCAGGTAAAAAGATGTCTTTAATCATGAAATCTCACTTTCTAAACTGTCAATGGATTGGGTTTTTCTGAATCCAATCCATATTTTTCAATAGCCAATCTTATTGTTGATGGTTCAATTTTTCCAGCTTCTGACAAACTATTTAGCGCTGCTAGTACGATGTAGTATCGACTGACTTCAAAGAAATCTCGTAATTCCGCTCGAGCTTCACTTCTGCCAAAACCATCTGTCCCTAATGCAGTAAAATTATGATGGATGAATGGTGCAATTTGTTCGGCTACCAATTTAACAAAATCCGAGACGGCAATTACCGGTCCTCTCTCGGAATCAAGACATTCCGTTACGAATGGTATTTGGTTTTCATCCTCTGGATGCAGGATATTCCATCTCTTCTTGTACTCTCCATCTTTACGCAGTTCGCTGTAGCTGGTCACACTCCATACATCAGAGTCAATATTCCAATCTTCTGATAGAATTTCTGACGCAGCCAATACTTCATTAAATATTGATCCGCTACCCAGTAATTGAACCCGGAGCTTATTGTGTATTGAATTTTCTTTATACTGATACATGCCTTTGATAATATTTTCAGTCGCATGTTCAGGCAATTTCGGTTGTTGGTAGTTCTCATTATAAAGCGTGATATAATAGATCACATCCTCATCGTTTTCAATCATTGCTTGCAGACCGCTGTGAATGATGACCGCCATTTCATAACCAAATGCCGGGTCATATGCCCTTACATTCGGAACAACCGATGCTGCCAAATGGCTGTGGCCATCCTGATGTTGGAGACCTTCACCGGCCAATGTGGTTCTACCTGCAGTAGCGCCCAGGAGAAATCCTCGGGTACGCATATCCGCTGCAGCCCAAATAGAATCACCCACACGTTGAAATCCAAACATGGAATAAAAGATGTAAAAGGGGATCATATGTGTGCCGTGAATACTATAAGACGTGCCTGCAGCAATGAAGGATGAGATAGCGCCGGCTTCCGTGATACCCTCTTCTAAAATCTGACCATTAACCGCTTCTTTGTAATATAAAAACTGATCTGAATCCACTGGATCATAGTTTTGGCCACCATGACTGTATATCCCCAATTGTCTGAATAAGGGATCGATCCCAAAAGTTCGAGCCTCGTCTGGGATGATAGGTACGATATTTTTCCCGGTCTCTTTATCTTTGGTTAATATTGTCAGCAAGCGAACAAATGCCATGGTCGTTGAGATTTCTCGATCACCGGATCCATTCATAAGTTCTTTGAAGAAATCCAGATTGTGTGAAGGTAATTTTTCGGCAATATTTTTTCGTGTGGGTAGGAAGCCGCCGAGCGTTTGTCTTCTCTCTAACAAATATTGTACTTCTTTGCTGTCTTCATCAGGGCGATAGAATGGGGATGATTTCGCCACGTCATCGGTCAAAGGAATATCAAACCGGGATCTGAATTGAAGGAGCTCTTCTTCATTCAGTTTCTTTTGTGAGTGGGTGATATTTCTACCTTCACCGGCTTCACCTAATCCATACCCTTTAATTGTACGTGCCAGAATGACGGTAGGCTGTCCGTTGTGGGTTACTGCTTCACTATAAGCGGCGAATACTTTTGCAGGGTCATGTCCGCCGACTCGTAATTTCCATAATTCATCGTCCGTTAGATGGTCAACCATTTTAGCTAGATCCGGATGTTTCCCCCAAAAATGTTCTCGAATGTAAGTGCCACCTTCAACTACATACTTTAACAGATCACCATCCACAATTTCTTCCATGCGTTTTGCCAGAATACCATTTTTATCTTTTGAAAGGATAGGATCCCAGTCTGAACCCCAAATCACCTTAATGACATTCCATCCTGCACCACGGAATGCACCTTCAAGTTCCTGGATGATTTTGCCGTTTCCGCGTACAGGACCGTCCAGTCGTTGCAAGTTACAGTTCACTACAAAAATTAAATTATCCAATTGTTCCCGGGAAGCCAGCGTGATTGCACCTAGTGATTCTGGTTCATCCATTTCGCCATCACCTAAAAACGCCCAAACTTTTCGTCCTGAATCTTTAATAAAACCACGATCAATCATATACCGCATGAACCGCGCTTGATAAATAGCCATCAAAGGACCAAGTCCCATTGAGACGGTAGCAAACTGCCAGAAATCCGGCATGAGATAGGGATGAGGATAAGAACTCAGTCCACCGCCACTTGCACTTTCACGACGAAAATTTGTTAATTTATTTTCCGACAACCGTCCTTCCAGAAATGCCCGCGCATACACGCCGGGAGATGAATGTCCCTGAAAGAAAACCAGATCACCGCCAGATGGATGATCGTGTCCACGTAAAAAGTGATTTTGTGCAACTTCCAACAACGTAGCAGAGGAAGCATAAGAGGATATATGTCCGCCGATACCGTGACTTTCTTTATTCGCTCGAACCACCATCGCCATGGCATTCCATCGGATTATCGATTTTATTCGACGCTCAATTGCTCTGTCACCGGGATATGGTTTTTGCTGAGATGGGGGGATTGTGTTCAGAAACGCAGTATTGGGACTATATGGCATTCTCACACCATTTCTTCTCGCATGATCAATCAGTTTCTCAACTAGAAAATGGGCGCGATCGGATCCCTGACTATCCAAAACAGATTGAAGGGATTCTAGCCATTCCTGGGTTTCTTCCGGATCTATATCCATTCGTAATTTTTTATCATCCATAAAAATCCTAAGGAAATTATTATTAATTTGGGTTGCTAAAACAAAACTTCATGAAGATTCAATTAAGAGCCATAATCTAAATTATTTTAGAATCATTCGTAATGAGTTAGCAAATAAAACCAATCATCTTTTATAAATAACTCTACGACTATTAACAGTCAAGCC
>ERZ889078.3480-NODE-3480-length-10392-cov-26.624166_pt1 | contig 10392 bp, 7 predicted proteins | sample MGYA00521266_ERZ889078 | MGnify/ENA primary metagenome ERZ889078 (study PRJEB32303, sample SAMEA104408618) | aquatic metagenome | biome: Brackish water; feature: Pelagic; material: water | place: Baltic Sea | collected 2014-06-16T06:34:00 | depth 76,534 m ... | reverse complement strand
ATATTGTATTATCTTTGCAATGGATTTAGTAAACAAATAGAGTAGAGTAAGCAAAATTCCGCCTGGAATAGCTTACTTTCCAAAACAGGTGGAGACCTGAATTTGGTAAATTATTTTTTCATTTTGTTAGGGTATACCCACTGGTAACAGTGGGTATCTTTTTTTAACGATTATTTTTTGAATTTGCTGAGTCGATTTATTGTAGCGAGGATATATTTATATAGTACAAAACGCTCTCAATATTTTACGCTTAAGATCCCCTTTTTGATAACCTAAATATTTATCAAAACTATGAGATAGAAAAATGTACTTTTGATGACTAATTTGATTTTTTAATACTATGCAATATTTTAAAATAACTATTCTTTCTTTTTTCCTTTCTTTGGGATTAAATACATTTGCTCAGGAAAGTAATGATTTCGAAATATCGAAAAACTTAGACGTTTACACCTCATTAATTCAGCAACTTAACTTACATTATGTTGATAAATTGGAGCCGGGAGATCTTACGAAATCAGCAATTGATGCTATGCTAAAGCAAATAGATCCCTATACTGTTTATTACCCAGAGTCTCAAATTGAGGATGTAAGATTTATGCAAACCGGGCAATATGGTGGAATTGGTTCTTTTCTTCATATTAAAAATGGAGATGTTGTAGTGGGAATGCCTTATCTAGGTTTTCCTTTTTACAAGGCAGGCATTCGCGCAGGTGATATTATTGTTAGTATTGATGGTGAATTAGTACATGGTAAAAGCATGGATGATATTTCATATCGATTAAAAGGAATTGCCGGTACAGAATTATCATTAACTTATATCTCAGCAAATGATAATACAGAAAAAACGGTTAATCTCAAAAGAGAATTAATAGAAGTTACTGATGTGCCATATTTTGGGCTAGTTGATGATGGAGTTGCATATGTTAAACTTGTTGGTTTTAAGCAAAATGCTGCTAAGGAGGTGAAAGCAGCTTTGGATAGTTTGTCAAAGTCTGATTCATTATCGTCTTTGATTCTAGACTTAAGAGATAATGGAGGAGGTTTATTGATTCAAGCGGTGAATATTATGAATTTGTTTGTGGATGCTGGAGAAACAATAGTGAGTACTAAAGGGAAAACTAAAAGTGAAAATTTCTCTTATGCGACAACACAAAAAGCTCCGTATAATCATATAAAAGTTGTGGTGCTCATGAATAAAAATAGTGCTTCAGCGAGCGAAATTGTAGCAGGCGCTTTTCAAGATCTGGACAGAGGAGTTATCATGGGGCAAAAATCTTATGGAAAAGGACTAGTGCAAAAAGTGTTTCAGTTGAGCTATCGCTCGCAAGCCAAGATCACTGTTGCTAAATACTATATTCCAAGTGGTAGATGTATTCAGTCCCTCGACTACCAACACAAAGACGCCTCGGGCAAAGCGAATAGAATACCTGATTCTTTAATGGCAACATTCAAAACTAAAAGTGGGCGATTAGTTCATGATGCTGGTGGAATTATTCCTGATGTAAAACTATCTGAAAAAAAATATCCTGAAATAGCAGAGGAACTTTTAGCTCAATACAAAATTTTCGATTATGCTACTGAGTATGTATACTCAAATGATTCTATTCAATCCATTAGTAACTTTGTTTTGAATGATAAAGTTTATAATGATTTCATCGAACAATTGAAAAAGGATAGCTTCTCGTATTATTCTGATGTTGATAAACAGATTAATATCCTAGAAAAAATAGCTGAACTGAACAGCCAAGATTTGGAAGAAGAAATCAAATTGCTGAGATTAAAAATGGCAAATGATAAAGAAAAAGAATTTGCTTTACATAACGAAGTTATTAAGTCGTTAATTAGACAAGAACTGGTGTCGAGATACTTTTTTTATTCTGGGATGGTGGAAGCACAATTGACTGATGATTTGGAAGTGAAGGAAGCCATCCAATTATTGCATCACAAGGATCAATATGGTAGCATTTTACAAGGAAATTAAACTACAAATTGTTATCAACTTTTACAATAAAATTAGATTTTAAAAGTTGTATTTTTGATGCACAGAGATAATATTAGATTATACGTTTTCTACCTTGGGATTGTATTGACCATTATTGGTTTATCTTTCTCACGAGCAATGATTAGCCTTGGTCAAGTGACCTTAGGAGCATTGTTTTTATTGGATAGAAATTTAATCAATAAAATAAAGGGTTTAGCTCATGATAAAGCATTCATAGCATTCACATCCTTCTTTTTGGTTCTGTGTTTAGGCCTCATCTATTCTACGGATTTAGATTATGGACTTTTTGATGTGCGAACTAAAATCCCCTTATTATTATTTCCCCTTATTTTTGCTACCGAACCTAAATTAAGTAAATCTGCCTTCCGCTTTTTTGCATTTCTTTTTGCAGCTAATGTAATTGCCGCAATGAGTTATAGTTTTTATCTGTATTTAGCAAATGATTTAATCGATTTTAGGGATGCTTTCATATTTGTATCACATATCCGAATGAGCCTTGAAGTGCTTGTTGCAATGAGTATTTTATTGTTTTATAGTTTTCAGAATGATTTTATTATTCCTAAATGGCTTAGGGTTATCATGATAATGGTCTCTATATACCTACTATGGGTAATGCTAAGTTTGGAGCTGATGACAGGTATTGTTATTTTTATTGTCAGCGTAGTATTTTCTTTAATCAGGCTAATGATAAGTAAACGTCGCCGAATTAATACATGGATTGCTTTTTCTCTTGGTTTATTGTTTATCGGGTTTATTTTTATTGGAATTCAGAAAACCATTAAAGACTATTTTGATGTTTCAGATACCAATTTGGCTACATTAGATCAGTTTTCAGCCCAAGGGAATAAATATACTCATGATACAATTTCCTTACAAGTTGAGAATGGTGGCTATATAGGATTATACCTTCAATGGGACGAATTGCGTGAGACTTGGAATAAAAAGTCAAATTTAGATTTTGACGGAATCGATCACCAAAAGCAAAAGTTAAAATATACCCTCATCAGATATTTGAATTCTAAGCAATTGAGAAAAGATGCTCACGGTCTTGAGCAGCTTACATCACAGGATGTTTTAAATGTTGAAAATGGCATTGCAAATGCTGAATTTGCTAAGAAATTTAGTTATAAAAAAAGAATATATAAACTACTCTGGGAGTATGATTTATATAAAAATAGAGGAGGAACTTATGGGCATTCACTGATACAAAGAATCGTGCTTTGGGAAACAAGTATTGATGTGTTTGCTAAATACCCGTTGTTTGGGGTTGGAACTGGAGATATACGGAATGTATTTAATAAAGAACTTGAATTGGCTAATTCGCCTTTAGTGAAATCGAACCTAAGAAGTCATAATCAATTTCTTAGCATCATGGCAAGTCTTGGGATTTTTGGTTTACTTGCTTTTCTGTTATCCATGTTTTATCCACCAACCATTAAAAAAATATGGGATCAACCTCTGTTTTTCTATTTTTTCAGCTTCTTAGCCATTGGAATGCTGTGGGAAGATACCATTGAAAGTCAAGTTGGCGTAACCCTCTATGCCTTCTTTTTTGCTTTTTATTTATATGGTTTAGAAAAAAAACAGATATAATACAGCAAAAAAAATAGTGTGATACTCATGCATCACACTATAAATGAAGTTTTAACTGAAAGTTTACTAAGAAATGAATAACATTTCTCTATACTTAGGCATAGTCCAAAGCTCATCATCAACAATCATTTCCAACTTATCAATATGTATTCTAATAGAAGATAAATAGGGTTTTACATTTTGCGAATAAGCATGTGCTTGTAAAATAAGATCCTCAATTTGATTGGCTTTCTTTCTCTCGTTTGACATAGCTCGAACCTGTTCGTTGATGTTAGAAATATGGTCAGAAATTTTCTTCAAGGTTTCGAGTTGCAAACCTGCTTGACGATTAAATTCTCCTGTATTTAACAAATCTCGCATTCCTTTTACATTTTCAATCAGTACATTTTGATATCTGATGGCTGTTGGAATAATATGATTAATGGCCAAGTCACCTAAAACTCTTGATTCAATCTGGATTTCCTTTTTGAAGGTTTCCATGCGAATTTCGTAGCGGGCTTCCATTTCTCTAGGACTAAGAACACGCATTTTTTCAAACATGTCCATATTTGATTTTTCAATAAAAGCTCCTAATGCTGTTGGTGTATCTCCAACATTTGTAAGACCTCTCTTTTCTGCTTCGATTAGCCAATCCTTTGAATAACCATTGCCTTCAAAAATGATTTTTTTGCTTTCACCAATGTATTTTTTTAATATTTGAAAAATGGCTTCATCTTTTTTAACGCCTTTTTCGATGGCACTATGTACATCATCATTAAATTTTTCAAGCTGATGCGCCATCGAAGTATTTAATGCAATCATGGGTGATGCGCAATTAAGGGCTGAGCCAACAGCTCTAAATTCAAATCTATTTCCAGTAAAGGCAAAAGGTGATGTTCTGTTGCGATCGGTATTATCCAACATAATTTCAGGAATTTTGCCAATATCCATTTTTAACTCAGTCTTTTTGTCGGGTGACATTTTCTTTTCAGTAACACTTTCTTCAATTATTTTGAGCATTTCATTAATTCGTGACCCCAAGAATACAGAAATGATAGCTGGAGGCGCTTCATTGGCACCTAGACGGTGCTCGTTTCCTGCCGAGATGATACTTGAGCGAAGCAATGGCGCATTGTCATGAACGGCTTTTAATGTATTGACAACAAAAGCTAAAAATCGTATATTTGATTTAGGATTTTTACCTGGACTTAATAAATTAATTCCTGTATTAGTTGCCAACGACCAGTTATTATGTTTGCCACTACCATTAATGCCTGCAAATGGTTTTTCGTGGTATAATATTCTGAATTTATGTTTAATAGCAGTTTGCTCCATAATGGCCATTATCAATTGGTTATGATCCACAGCCAGATTAACTTCTTCAAACACTGGCGCGCACTCAAACTGATTTGGAGCAACTTCGTTATGTCTAGTTTTTACAGGAATTCCTAATTTTAAAGACTCATGCTCAAAGTCATACATAAAATCTGCTACTCTTCCTGGAATAGCACCAAAATAATGATCTTCTAATTGCTGATCCTTAGCCGATGAGTGCCCCATTAAGGTTCTACCAGTAAGCATCAAATCAGGCCTTGCATAGTAAAATGCTTCATCAATTAGGAAATACTCCTGCTCCCAACCCAAAGTAGCATGAACCTTAGTTACGTCCTTATCAAATAGATTGCATACCTTTGTGGCTGCAGTATCAAGTGCAGCTGATGATTTTAGTAGGGGAGTTTTAAAGTCGAGAGCTTCACCAGTATATGCCACAAAAATAGTTGGAATACAAAGAGTTCTGTCAATCACAAAAGCTGGAGATGAAGGGTCCCAAGCGGTATAACCGCGGGCTTCAAAAGTATTTCTAATTCCTCCATTTGGGAAACTCGAAGCGTCGGGCTCTTGTTGTACCAATAAATCACCATGGAAATTTTCAATTACACCACCATTTTCTGTTGGCTCAAAAAAGGCATCATGTTTTTCAGCTGTTGCTCCATTTAATGGGTGAAACCAGTGAGTATAATGCGTTGCGCCTCTGTCAGTAGCCCAAGCTTTCATGCCTAAAGCAATTTGATTGGCTACTTTGCGGTCTATTTTTTTGCCTTGGTCGATGGCATTTTTAACTTCGTGATAAGCTTCTTTTGATAAATACGATTGCATTTTTATATCATTGAATACGTTGACCCCAAAGTATTCCGATGTTTTAATTGCAGTTAGCTCTACTGGAATCTTACTTCTATTATGAAGGTCCTCCATGGCTTTAAATCTAAGTTTTGGCATGATGAATTTGATTTATGGTTTAAGTGGCAAAAATATATAATTTATTATTACACCCCATAAAAAATATAGGCTAATGTAAAAATTTATATATAAATTAATGAATAGTTATAAAATATTAGGGGGTGTGTGCTTTATTTTATCAAAAATATTTGATTTTTATGAGTTTTATTAAATATTTGTTTTTGAAATATTATTAATTTCAATTTATTAGGCTAAATCATAGCTAGAGTTGTAATATTTTGCGAAAAATCTACATATCTAGTACCCGAATTCAAAGATTTGACAAAATCATTCTAATCACTTTCCAAAAAGGAATGCCATATAGAAATCCATTTTTCTCAATTCAATTTATTTGTCTGAAAAGCATTTGCTTTTTTTGTAGCTTTGATGCCAAATTAAAACTTAAGAAATTATTTAATAATGTTGACATTCCAATACATATTATTGGTCCTTTTTTATTTGACTTTGCCAGCTTTAGTGATACACTATGCTGGGAAATTTCTCCTGTTAAGGAAAGCTGGAAATGTTGTTGTTGTATACATTATTGGTTTAATTGTAGGAAATATTGGAATATTAAATGAAATTCATTTGCCTGTGCAGGACGCAATGTCGAATGGAAGTATTCTTCTATCACTTCCCCTATTGCTTACCAGTTTGAATTTTGGTAATTGGTCTCGAATGGCTAGAAAAAGTCTTATTTCTTTGCTTCTTGGGGTGTTGTCTGTTTTTATTGTTGTAGTGGTTGGCTATTATCTATTTCAACATTTAATTCCTGATGCATGGAAAATGGCAGGCTTATTAATAGGGGTGTATACGGGTGGCACGCCCAATCTTGCCGCTTTGAAACAAACCTTAAACGTAAGTGCCAACGAGTATATCATGATTCATACTTCTGACCTTATTTTTTCAGGAATGTATTTACTGTTTCTGATGAGTGTTGGAAAGGTTATATTTAAAAAATGGCTCCCTTATGGATACCTTTATGAAGGTAGGTTTGGACAGAATAGTCGGGAGTTTATTCAACATGAGGATTATGATAATTTCTTTGCAAAGTATAATATAGTGCCTTCTTTAGGTATTTTTAGCGTCTCCGTTTTAATTATTATTATAGGTGTAGGATTGAGTAAGTGGGTGGACGATAAATACTCTACAATGGTAGCCATACTCTCTATCACTTCACTAGGAATTTTATCTTCTTTTATTCCCACCCTGCGGCGATCGCCTAAGTCCTACGAGCTTGGGATGTATTTTATACTTGTCTTTAGTTTAGTTGTTTCTTCAATGGCTGATATACAGAAGTTTAGTATGGAAGCAATACCAATTTTTTTATACATAAGCTATACCATTACTATTTCTTTGGTGCTTCATCTTTTGCTGGCACGGATTTTTAAAATTGATGCAGATACGGTAATTATTACTTCAACGGCATTAATTTGTTCCCCTCCATTTGTTCCTGTTATTGCCGGAGCTTTAAATAATAGAGCGTTGATTATTAGCGGACTAACAATTGGAATTGTTGGCTATGCCATTGGAAATTATTTAGGAATATTTACGGCATTTATACTCATGCCCTAATCGTAATCTCGATATATTTATTTCATTTTTAAAGTTAGTCAAAGTATTGACTAATTAACTGTAAAAGCAGTTCTCTTCTGATTGGCTTTTCTACGATTTCATCAAAACCTGCATTTTTATATTTTTTAATCTCCACAGCCGTATTAAGTGCTGTTAAAGCAAATATTGGGCTTTTATAATTCTGTAATCTCAACATTTGAGTGGCTTTAAATCCATCAAGAACTGGCATTTGAATGTCCATAAGAATTAAATCAAATTCTTTTTCAGTTTTAATGGTATCGATAACTAGCTGCCCATCTTTTACATGTTGTATGTTGACCTTAGTTTGCATAAGAATTAGTTTTAATAATTCATAATTAATAAAATCATCATCAGCTATCAGTATTGTCTTTTGACTCCAATTGTATGTATATGCCATGGTTGCTATATTTATTTAAAAGTGTCGACTATTTGTTTTCTAGAATTCAAGAACAAAGCAAGGCCGATAATCACCATGGGAATGCTTAACAATTGGCCAATATTTATTGCCATTTCAGCTTCCTTGGCAACTTGATTATTTTTAAAGAATTCAATAAAAAAGCGAAAGCTAAAGACACCAATCATCCATAATCCTATAATTTTGCCCCTCTGTATTTTTCCTTTTGAAGAACTATATATCCAAAATAAGAATCCAAAAACAATGAAATAAGCAATGGATTCATAAATTTGCGTAGGATGCATCGGTTCAGTTTCGCCATTAAGCCTAAATATTACTCCCCATGGTAAATCTGTTTTTTCACCATAGATTTCACTATTCATCAAATTGCCAATTCTAATTAATCCGCCTGTTAAAGCGCTTGGAATGGCTATTCGATCTAGTACCCAAAGATAAGGTCTTTTGTATTTTTTTGAATATAAGAAAGTTGTGATTAGTATTCCGATAACTCCTCCGTGACTTGCTAAACCTCCATGCCAAACTTTTAATATTTCACTTGGGTTGTTGAAAAAATATACTGGCTCGTAAAAAAGAATATGCCCGAATCGAGCACCGATTACTGCACCCAAAATAGTGTATATTGTAAGTTTGTCAACCTCTATAGGGTCAATATTGGCATCTCTGTAAAATTTCTGAACTAAGTAAAAACTTAGCATAAACCCTCCAGCAAATAAAAGCCCATAATAACGCACGTGTACGGCGCCTATACTGAAAATTTCTGGTGGAACTTTCCACTCTATTGCATTTAATATCCACATGCTGCAAAATTACAGTTTTATTGATTAGCAGATGAAATATTATTTTATTTTTGACGTTTGCTTTTCAGATTTCATAGAACTAACATACAATAGATTTTGAAGAATATTTTTTATCGCGCTTTTTTGTTGTCATTTCTGATACTTGGATGCTATAATTTGACCTTAGCCCAGCAAGGAGGAAAACACGTTTATGAGTTTATGAACTTAGCTAATTCAGCTCGTGTGTCTGCATTTGGAACTAACTTTGTTCCTATAGATGACGATGATATTGACTTGGCTTATGCCAATCCTTCATTGATTAATCCGAGTATGCATCATCAAATTTCGCTTAACTATTTGAATTATTTTTCTGGAATTAATGCTGGTTTTGTATCCTATGGTCATCATTTTGATCATTATGGGACTTTTGTGGGGAGCTTGCAGTTTATGAATTATGGAACATTTGACGAAACAGATTATACAGGACAAAAGATTGGACAATTCAAAGCCAGTGAATATGCTTTTGTACTGGGTTGGTCAAAGCCATTGTCAGATAAATTAAGAATAGGAGCTAACTTAAAGAATATATTCTCCTCATTAGAGACCTATAATTCCTATGGGATTGCTGTAGATGTTGCCTTGACTTATTCTGATCGTAAAAAATTAGTTTCCTCCTCATTTATATTAAAAAATATAGGAAGGCAAATAACCACCTATAATGGTGAGGAAAGTGAGAGTTTGCCATTTCAGATTCAGTTTGGGGTAGCTAAAAAGTTTGAACATGCTCCTTTACGTTTATTGTTTTTATTCAATGATCTTCAAACATGGGATTTGAAATATTATGACCCTTCTACATCGAATCAAATAGATCCTTTTACTGGAGAAGTGCAATCAACTTCAAAGGTTGCAGATTTTGGAGATAATGCATTGCGGCATATTGTTTTAGGTGCTGAGTTTGTTCCTGGTAAAGGAAATTTCATGCTCCGTTTGGGTTATAACTATCGTCGTCAGCAAGAAATGAAAATTGCCAGCAGATCTTCATTAGTAGGATTCTCATTCGGATTTGGCTTAAAAGTTTTTCAGTTTAAAATTGGCTATACACGTGCTTCTTATCATCTATCTGGCGGAACAAATACGATTAGTATTGGAACTAATTTGGATACATTCTTAGGAACTGGTTCTCAAGAATAAAAAGAAATCAGGTTTTTCTTTTTTTGGCTGCCCAAAATTTTCAAACAATTACATTTTGGTATAGGTATTAATTATACTAATTCTTTTTATTTAATTAATAGTCTATATAAATTTCCATTCCCTGTTTAAATCTTTCCATAAACTTAACATTAACAAATTTTAAGATTCTGGCAACATTCTTGGTTTTAAGGGGTTAGTATTAACCTTTTAAAACCCTTTAACCATGGAAACCAAAAAATCAAAAAAAGCCAGTTTAGAAGGCCATTCAGGAACTTTCTTTTTGGTAGGATTAATCATCAGTATTAGTTTAGTATTATTTGCTTTTGAGTATAAATCTTATTCAAGTCTTGATCCCTTTAGAACTAATCAGATCCCAGTAATCTGGGATGACCCTGAAATTATTAACACGGTGCGTGAAAAGCAAAAAGTGATTTTACCTAAAATTGATATTTCTAGAGTTGAAATTGTACCGGATATAAAAATTATCCCTGAAATTGATTATACCGCTATAATCGACTACGATCCAAACGCTTTATGGAATGATACTTTAGAATATGAAGAAA
>ERZ889078.3478-NODE-3478-length-10395-cov-5.870406_pt1 | contig 10395 bp, 9 predicted proteins | sample MGYA00521266_ERZ889078 | MGnify/ENA primary metagenome ERZ889078 (study PRJEB32303, sample SAMEA104408618) | aquatic metagenome | biome: Brackish water; feature: Pelagic; material: water | place: Baltic Sea | collected 2014-06-16T06:34:00 | depth 76,534 m ... | reverse complement strand
GGGCACGATGAAGTCGGGCGAGAAACTCCAGTTCATCAACGCCGGAGCGCAGCACGAAGCGATCGAGATCGGCGCCCGCATGCCAGTGATGACCCCGCTGACCGAGATGGGTCCGGGTGAAGTCGGCTACATCGTCGCCGGGATCAAAGACGTCGGCAACGCCAAGTCGGGTGAAACGGTCACCACGGCGAACCACGGCTCGACCGTGGCACTGCCCGGCTACCGCGAGCCACTCCCCATGGTTTTCTCCGGTCTGTTTCCGATCGACGGTGACGACTTCGAGAACATGCGCGAGGCCCTTGGCAAGCTGAAGCTGAACGACGCCTCAATCACCTATGCGCCCGAGTCGTCCGGTGCGCTCGGCTTCGGTTTTCGCTGCGGGTTCCTGGGCCTCCTCCACATGGAGATCGTGAAGGAGCGTCTTGAGCGCGAGTTCGACCTCGCCCTGATTGCCACGGCACCGAGTGTCGAGTACCTCGTCACCAAGACGGACGGTACCCAGATCAAAGTAGACAACCCCGCTGATCTGCCGGAAGCGCAGAGCATCAACTTCGTCGAAGAGCCGTTCTTCAAGATCTCGATCATCACACCCAGCGAATACACCGGAGCGTTGATGGACCTCTGTCAGACGCGTCGCGGTGAGATGCAGAAGATGGAATACCTTTCACCTGAGCGAATGGAACTCGTGTACGAGGTGCCGCTTGCTGAAGTGGTCGTTGACTTCTTTGACCAGATGAAGTCGCGGAGCAAGGGATACGCAAGCCTCGACTATGAGCTTTCCGGCTACCGCAAGAGCAACCTCGTCAAAGTCGACCTGCTCCTCAACGCGATTCCTGCTGATGCGTTCTCGACGATCGTGCACCGTGACAAGGCGTACGCCTACGGCAGCCGCATGTGCGAGAAGTTGAAAGAACTCATCCCGCGCCAGATGTTCGACGTGCCGATCCAGTCGGCTATCGGCGGCAAGATCATCAGCCGTGAAACGGTGAAGGCGAAACGCAAAGACGTCACGGCCAAGTGCTACGGCGGCGACATTACGCGTAAGCGCAAGCTGCTCGAGAAGCAGAAAGAGGGTAAGAAGAAGATGAAGTCGATTGGTCGGGTCGAAGTGCCCGGCAACGTCTTCATCGATGCCCTCAAACTCGATGACTAGAGAGCCCGGTGACGAGATGAGTCGGTCCAAACGCCAGACTCTCGTCGTGAACAAGCAGTGGGGTGACCGGCGGTGAGCGCTCCCATCGCCGCTCGCGAACCCGCTCCGCCACCCGGATCCGGATTCGGATCAACCACGTTCCGGTCGCTGCGGTACTACAACGCTCGGCTGTTCTTTGCCGGTTTGCTGGTGTCGAACGTCGGCACGTGGATGCACCTCACAGTGATGTCGATTCTCGTGTTCCGACTGACCGGCGAGGCAAGCAAGGTCGGCTTCACGATCGCCTTTCAATTCGCGCCGATGCTGTTCCTCGGCGCCTATGCGGGGGCGATGGCCGATCGGCTCAACAAGCGGAAGATGGCAATCATCACCCAGTCGGCGATGGCCAGCCAGGCACTCCTGCTCGGTGTACTCGACCTGACGGGCGTCATCAACCTCCCGCTGGTGTACGCGATGTCGCTGTTCCTCGGCATCGCGAATGCCTTCGATAACCCAGCACGCCGCAGCCTCGTCACCGAACTGGTCGAACCAGCCGAGATTCCGAATGCCACGTCGCTGAACTCGGCGGTGATGACATCGTCACGCATCTTCGGACCCGCAGTCGGTGCAGTTCTCGTGGGCGTGATTGGCACCGGGTGGTGCTTCATCTTGAACGGGGTCACGTTTTCGGCGATCATTTTCTCGCTCACATCGTTGCGCCGCGACGAGATGTTCATGTCGGCGCCACGGCCGAAGGGCGGCCAGCCCGTGCGCGAAGCCCTGCGCTTCATCTCGGGCCGCCGCGACCTGCTCGTGTTGTTCGTCGTGCTGCTGATCGTGTCGACCTTCTCGTTCAACCAGCAGGTCGTCTTCCCTAAACTGGCCGAGCAGCGGTGGGGCGGTGACCAGGCATTCGGCTACGTACTCGGTGTGATGTCGGTGGGCTCGCTGACAGGTGCGTTATTAACTGCGCGTCAGCACCGCGTGTCGATGCGCTGGTACTTCGGCAACATTGTCGTGCTCGCCGTCGCCGGTTTTGGGATCGCCTGGTCGCCGAATATTTGGGTGGCATTCCTGTGGGCGGTTCCGCTCGGAGCAGGGTCATCAGGATTCATCGCTGCCGCAAATGCCATCATGCAGCAGGAAAGCCCGAGCGACATGCGCGGCCGGCTGATGGCGCTGCAAGCCGTTGCGTTCCTCGGGTCGACACCGATTGGTGGCCCGATCACCGGCGTGATCGCCGATCAGATCAGTGTCGAGTGGTCACTCGGCTACGGCAGCGTGATCAGCCTGCTCGCTGTAGCGGGAGCCGTGGCGACGTGGCTCGCCGCGGGTCGCAGTTTTGTCGCTCAGGCTCCGGCGACTACCTGAAGCTGTTTACTACTGTGGGTCTCCAAATGACTGACGCTGCCACCGGGGAACAAAACTGGGCGGGCAACTACGCCTATCGGGCGAGTCAAATTCATCGCCCGACAACGATCGACGAGATCGCCGCGATCGCCCAATCGGCCTCCAGCATCCGAGTCCTCGGGTCTCGACATTCATTCACCGACATCGTCGACGCAGACGAGTTGATCGACCTCAGTGGCTATCAGCCGAAGATTCATTTTGACGCCGACGCGCGGACCATCAGGGTGCCGGCCTCGACTACATATGGCGAGGTGGCGCAGTGGCTCGCGCCACACGGCATGGCACTTCACAACCTCGCATCGCTGCCGCACATCTCTGTCGCCGGATCTGTCGCAACTGCAACCCACGGCTCAGGCACCGGCAACGGCAACCTCGCCACGTCAGTCGCTGGATTCGAGTACGTCAACACCGCCGGCGAGATCATCTCGGTCGACCGATCGACGCCTGACTTCGATGGCATGGTCGTGTCGCTCGGCGCGCTGGGCATCGTCACCACCGTCAGCCTCGACGCGGTCTTCGACTACCAGATCGAGCAGCACGTCTACGGAGATCTGCCGCTCGACGTGGTAGGCGACCAGCTCGCAATGATCCTCGGTGCTGCGTACAGCGTCAGTGTGTTCACCACGTTCGCCGGGTCGCTCGACGGCCAGATCGGCCAGGTGTGGATCAAGCGGCGGACCGACGGGAGCGACCGGTCGATGGACCCCGGCGCCACGTTCCTCGATGCTCCGGCAGCAACGATGCAGCATCATCCGATCCCCGGAGTCGACGGTTCCACATGTACTGCACAACTCGGAGTACCGGGCCCGTGGGCCGACCGGCTCCCGCACTTCCGGATGGGGTTCACACCAAGTGCCGGCAACGAAGTGCAATCCGAGTTTTTCGTCGGCTCCGTCGACGGTCCGCTGGCACTCGAAGCGCTGCGGAATGCAGCAGACGACTTCGCTGACCGGCTGATGGTCAGCGAAGTTCGGGCCGTTGCAGCCGACGAGCTCTGGATGAGCCCGCAGTATCGGCGCCCGTCCGTTGCCTTCCATTTCACCTGGCATCCCGACAGCGAGGCCGGGGGAGCGGCGGGCGACCTCGACCGCGCCGTGGCCGCGGTCCAAGACGCAGTCGCCCCGTTCGCCCCGAGGCCGCACTGGGGCAAGGTTTTCCACGCCGACCGGTTCTCGGCACGCGACACGTACGAGATGTTTGACGACTTCGTTGACATGACGCAACGCCTCGACCCACACGGCGTGTTCCGTAATGCCTGGTGGGATCGGCACATCGGCTGAACTCGAGAAAGCATTACGCAGGCTCAAGGCGATGAAGTCAGCGCTCAAGTAGCATGATATTGCAATGTTGGATGTCCGCAAGACAGCGATTCTCGGTGCAGTTGTGCAGGAGTACATCGCCACGGCTCAGCCGGTTGGGTCGACGCACATCTCGTCGGCACCCAATATCAACGTGTCGTCGGCAACGGTCCGCCACGAAATGGCCATGCTCGAGTCTGAGGGTTACCTCATCCAGCCGCACACGTCCGCAGGCCGAATCCCGACTGACAAGGGCTACCGATTCTTCGTCGACAATCTCGCAACGCCCGGAACACTCGACCACGCCACCACCCGCCACGTCGGTGACTTCTTCTCAGCCGCACACGGTCGGCTCGAAGAGTTACTCCACCAGACCAGCAACTTGCTCGCCGACCTCACTCACAGCGCAGCGGTGGTCGTCGGCCCGAAGGCCGAGGCGGCCCCGATCCGTAGCGTCCAGATCGTCAGGCTGTCGTCGACCTTCGCCACCGTGGTCGTCGTGCTCGCCAACGGTTCGGTCGAGAACACCACGATCGAGCTGACCGACGACGACGACGACATTTGTGTTGATGCAGCATGCGCTCACCTGGCCGCTGGGTTGATTGGAGTAGCGCTCGGCGCCCTGTCCGAGGTGACCCCGACTGGCGACCAAGCGGTCGACCGCATCTGTTCGGTTGCGCTGACCGAACTTGCCATCGTCGGCTCTGGCGATTTTGTCTACACCGGCGGTGCATCTGAGGTGGCGCGCGCATTTGACGCTGTCGAAGTCGTGCGTTCGGTGCTCCACACGCTCGAGCAGCAGTTTGTCGTGGTGTCTCTGGTCAGCGACATCGTTGGCCGCGGTATGTCGGTGTCGATTGGCGGCGAGCACGGCATCGAGCCGCTCGCCGCCTGCTCGTTGGTCGTTGCTCCAGTCATGGTTGAGGGCGAACATCTCGGCTCCGTCGGTGTTCTCGGCCCAACTCGGATGAACTATCCGCAGGCGCTCGCGACCGTTGACGTTGTCAGTGAACTTCTCGGACACCGCATCGAAGAAGGCTAATTCAGGCCAGGCTGACGATTCTCATATTCGGAACTGCACGATTTCCAGGCATCCTGTAGATCGTCATGGCTGATTTCTACGACTTATTGGGTGTTTCGAGCAGCGCATCAGCTGACGAAATAAAAAAGGCATATCGTCAGCGCGCCCGCGAGCTGCACCCTGATGCCAATCCGGATGACGCCGAGGCCGAAGGCAAGTTTAAGGAAGTTGCCCGTGCCTACCAGGTGCTCTCTGACGCCGCGCAGCGCCAGCGCTACGACCAGTTCGGCGAAGCAGGTGTGGGTGGAGGCAGCAGCGGTGGCGGACAGTCGACCGGCGACATGTTTGGCGGCGGGCTCGGCGATATCTTTGATGCGTTCTTCAGCGGCTCAGGTGGCGGAAGCCCATTCGGTGGCGGTGGCCGCAGCCGAGGCCCGAGCGGCCCGCCTCGCGGACAAGACCTCGAGATCGTTGCCGACCTCACGCTCGAACAGGCAGTGTTTGGCGACCAAATCAATGTTGAGCTGAAACTGCCAGTGGCGTGCGACGATTGCGATGCCACCGGCGCCGGTGAAGGCACCAAGCCGGTCACCTGCAGCGACTGTGGCGGCGCAGGCCAGGTACAGCGCGTTCGCCAAAGCCTGCTCGGCCAGATGGTCACAGCAAGCACGTGTGGCCGATGTGGCGGTATGGGCCAAGTGATCCCCACACCATGTTCGGGGTGTCGTGGGCAAGGTCGAGTGACCGTTGACAAGAGCTATCAGGTTGACGTTCCCGCCGGCGTGGACACGGGGTCGACACTTCGCCTGACGGGCCGCGGCGCAGCCGGGCCGCGGGGTGGCGGAAACGGGGACCTGTATGTACACATGCGGGTGTCACCGCACGATCACTACGTCCGCGAAGGTAACGATCTCACAACGGACGTCGGCATTTCGTTCGCCCAGGCCGCGCTCGGAACCTCGCTCACGCTTGAAACGCTTGATGGTGATGAAGACCTCGTCATCCCTGCTGGCACCCAGCCAGGACGCGAATTTACGCTGCGCCAGCGTGGCGTCCCTCACCTGCAGGGCCGCGGACGTGGTGACCTGATTGCGCGAGTTCGCGTCGACATCCCCACCAGGCTGAGCGATGACGAAGTCGAAGTACTCACCGCGTATGCGACAGGCCGCGACGAAGTGGTGGGGAACGGCAAGGAAGGCTTGTTCTCTCGCATTAAGTCGGCGTTCTCGTGAGTGGTGCCGACGATCGGCGACGAGCAGCAGCTCACGTCTTCGTCGGGAGCCAAGAGCTGGGAGCCGACGGTGTTATTGCACTGTCCGACGACACCCAGCACCACCTCAGCCGGGTCCTTCGGCTCCGTGATGGCGTGGTCATTAGTGTCTGCGACGGTGCTGGAAGCTGGCGATTGGCGACCGTGGTTGGTGAACGCCAGGCGATGCGCATCGAGGCGAACGGGAACATCGAATTCGAAGCATTTTCCGGTGTGCCACTCACACTTGCAACGGCGATGCCAAAGGGGGAGCGGCTCGATTGGCTCGTCCAGAAGGTCACCGAATTGGGCGTTGATCGATTGCAGCTGCTCGACGCTGATCATTCGGTCGTCAGGTGGAAGCCGTCGGATGTCGACAAGAAGCTGCTCCGTCTGAAGAAGATTGCGGAGAGCGCCGCTCAGCAGAGTCGCCGAACGTTTCTTCCCAAAGTTCTGGCTCCGGTCAAGGCATCTGACATTCTTGAGGTTGCCGCAGTCGCCGAACCAGGCGGGCGGGCCTTGACAGCAAACGACCGGATGGTGGCAATTGGGCCAGAAGGTGGTTGGTCGAGCGCCGAACTCGCTGTGGCCGGTGATCGGGTCATGCTCGGTCCAAATGTGCTGCGGACAGAGACTGCTGCGACTGCTGCAGCCGCGCTCTGTGTCGCTGCTCACCACTGATGCGTGCAAACATGTGCGACGGTTCATAAAGTTCAAAGACCCATTTTTATTTCGTCGTCAAGGGTTGCGGCAAAGCTTTTGACATTTTCTAGGCGGAATTCACCATGGTTTCAGTTGACGAGGACGCCCCTTCTGCATATAGCCAGCAGGTAGGCGAGCGGCTTCGAGTGATCCGAAAACAGAAGCGGCTTTCTTTGCAGGAGGTTGAAGCGCAATCGACTCAGGAGTTTAAGGCGTCTGTGCTTGGCGCGTACGAACGCGGCGAGCGAGCGCTGTCTGTCCCGAGGCTCGGCCGCCTCGCACAGTTCTACAATGTCCCGATCAAGCACCTGCTTCCCAGCGAGTTCACGGGTGCCGACGGTGCAGCGATCGATCGGCCTATCAACAAGAAGTTGGCAATCGACGTGTCCAAGCTGGTGCAGCTCAGTGGGTCGCGGTTGGAGATGCTCGCCCGCTACCTGCGCCTCATCCAGGTGCAGCGGCAGGACTTTAACGGCCGCGTGATCACAGTCCGCGACGACGACGCCCGATCGATCGCGGCAATGCTTGACGTTCCCATCGACCAGGTCGCCGAGCGGCTTGGCGCACTCGACCTGCTGTTTCAGCCGCTCTGACTCGCAACCAACACGCCGATCTGAAATGCTGCGCCCTGTGTTCAGACAGACCTCAGCCACGTTTTCTGACATGTTCGGCGTGTACTTGCACATCCCGTTTTGCGCGTCGAAGTGCGACTACTGCGCATTTGCGACATGGACCGACCGCCACCATCTGACTGACGCGTACCTCGACGCGCTCGGCACGGAAATCGAGCGAGCCGTCGCCAACGGGATGCCGGTGGCCGACACGGTCTTCGTCGGCGGTGGGACTCCGACACTCCTCCCGCCAGAGCAACTCGCTGCGGTCATCGCTTTGATCCCGAAGGTGCCGGACGCTGAGGTATCGGTGGAGTGCAATCCAGACGACGTCACCCCCGCAATGCTGCGGGCCTTCGTTGACGGTGGCGTCAATCGCGTGAGCATTGGGGTGCAGTCGATGTCGGCGCACGTCCTCCAATCGTTGGGCCGAACACACGATCGCGACAACGTTGAGCGAGCCGTCGACGCTGTGCGCGCTGTCGGCCTGCCGACGTTCAACCTCGACCTCATCTACGGTGCCGCAGGGGAGTCGCTCAGCGATTGGGAAGAGACCGTCGAGGGCGCCTTGAGCCACGAACCGCCACACGTTTCTGCCTACGGCCTCACGGTCGAGGCCGGAACGCCGCTCGCTGATCAGCCTGCCCGACATCCTGACGATGACGACCAGGCGGACAAATACGAGCTGGTCGATGAACGATTCGCAGCCGAGGGCCTTGTCAACTACGAGGTGTCGAACTGGGCGCGGCCCGGTCACGAGTCGACGCACAACTTCCTGTATTGGCGCCAGCAGAATTACCGGGGCTTCGGTTGTGCAGCGCACTCGCACCACGACGGCAGGAGATGGTGGAATGTTCGGACGCCCGACCGCTACATCGACCTCGTGGCAGCGGGCGAGTCGGTCGAAGCCGCGTCAGAGACCCTCGACTCCAACGTTCGTCGGGTCGAAGGTCAGCAGCTGGTGTTGCGGACACGCGACGGCATCGAGCGCTCTGCATTCGACGAGTCGACGCTCGAACTGCTCGACGGGATGCTGGTTCCGCATGCTGATGATGCCGAACGCGTTGTACTCACTCGTGCGGGCCGGTTGATGGCCAACGAAATCTCGATGCATCTCCGCGACTGATGTCCACTTCCCCTCGGGTCAGAAGTGGACATTTCGACGTCAGGTGATCCGGTGAGTCTGAGCTACCCGCTCTTGGGCGGTCGATAGAAGACGCCGAGGAGGCCGCCGGCAGCAGCTAGGCCGCCGCCTGCAGCGATCGCCAGGCCCAACCAGCTGTCGAAGTCGTCGTCGATGCCGAAGACTCGGTCGATCGACCAGCGACCAGGGCCGAGCAGTGCAATGGCGACAGCGGTGACGCCCAAGATGAAGACATACTCCCAGCCCTCGTTGAGGATGAAAAATCCCTTCGAGAGATGCACGGTGACTGCAGCAACCGTCATGAGGCCGACGAAGCCCAGCGCGGCGAAGCTGGTCAACAGGCCGGCAGCCAGAAAAATCCCGGCCAACATTTCCCCACCGGCTGCGAACCGGGCGTGCATGGCGCCAGGCCGCATGCCCATATTGTCGAACCATCTAGCCACACCGTTGAGGCCAGACTTACACTTGTTAACGCCGTGGGCGGCCAGGGTCAGGCCAAGCGCGACTCGGAGGAGCAAGAGAGCGAGGTCGGATCCGGTCATCCACCTACCGTAGCCAGATGTCGTAATGAGAAATCACGTCGAGGTCCTGTGTGGGGACGGCGTCGGCAACTGGTATCTTGTCGGCCGCTACGGGCGCGTAGCTCAGTTGGTTAGAGCGCTACCATGACACGGTAGAGGTCGCAGGTTCGATTCCTGTCGTGCCCACACGATTGAAGGCCTGCGTAGCAGGTCTTTTGTCGTTTTCTGGCTCCGCCTGGCTTGTGACCGTTCAGCGTTCGTTGTCGCCGAATCGGTACTCGTGCGTGAGGTCGTTCAACTGCTGCAGGACACCGGGCTCGAGTGGTGTTTCGAGGGCTGCGACCGACGCCGTGAGCTGTTCTGGCCGACTGGCACCGAGAATCGGTGAGGTCACGACCGGGTTGGCAAGGACCCAGCGGATAGCCAGCGTTGTCATTGGGACGCCGGCATCTTCGGCGATCTGCTGGAATGCGTCGACGGTGCGGAGTTTCGCATCGTCCCAGTACCGCTCCCGGTATCGCTCAGCCGCCGTTCCCAGTGTGAAGCGGGTGCCTTCGGTCGGGGTGCCTCGGTGTTTCCCCGTGAGGAGCCCGCCGGCCAGCGGGTTGTACGGCATGACCGCAAGACCTTCCTCAGCGCACAGCGGGAAGAGCTCGCGTTCGTTTTCCCGGAACAGAAGGTTGTAGCGGGGCTGCACACTCTCGAACTTGCAGAGGCCCAGCGCCTCGCTGCGGCCGATCGCACGGGCGATTCGCCACGCCATCATGTTTGAGCAGCCGACGTAACGGACCTTGCCGGAGCGGACCAGATCGTCCAAGGCGCTCAGCGTCTCCTCGATCGGCGTCGTGGGATCCCATGCGTGCAGTTGGTAGAGATCGAGGTGATCAGTCTGTAAACGGCGCAACGATGCCTCGATCGAGCGCATGATGTTGTGGCGGCTGTTCCCCGCCTCCCATTGATGATTGCCGGTTGGGTAGAAGCACTTGCTGGCAATGATGAACTCGTCGCGTCGGCCACGCATCCAGTCGCCGATGATGGTCTCGGTCGCACCCATCGACTCGGAGGTGCCGGCATTCGGATACATGTCGGCGGTGTCAAAGAACGTGATACCAGCCTCGGCCGCTGCATCCATGATCGCGAACGACGTCTCGCGGTCGGCCTGGAAGCCGAACGTCATCGTTCCGAGGCAGAGGCGGGAGACCTTGAGGCCGGTTCGACCGAATCGCACATGTTCCATACATGGAGAGTAGAGCCAGGTTACGCCCGTCGTGGAGCTGGCCGAATACGCTGGTCATCTGATGGAACAG
>ERZ889078.3475-NODE-3475-length-10402-cov-16.336523_pt1 | contig 10402 bp, 15 predicted proteins | sample MGYA00521266_ERZ889078 | MGnify/ENA primary metagenome ERZ889078 (study PRJEB32303, sample SAMEA104408618) | aquatic metagenome | biome: Brackish water; feature: Pelagic; material: water | place: Baltic Sea | collected 2014-06-16T06:34:00 | depth 76,534 m ... | reverse complement strand
GGTACAAAGAATATAAATTCTTATTCATGCCGTAACTTGTTTATACTCTTATTTCTATTATCTTTTCTATGTTTAAGAATAAGGATTAGTGGAAGAAGTAAGTTTCTCAATCATCTATACATTTTTATAAAATACTTCGTTTTCATTTACAATGTCCTCTTTGTTTGATTTAGAAAGTGTTGTAAACTCTTCTGTAGATTATATTGATGAGGCTAGAGGGCCTTTGAGTAAAGAAGAGCTGTCTAATGAGCGTAAAGCTGTCATTAGTATGGCTCCAAATACCAAGAAGTCTTTTCTAAGGTCCATATCTTTTCTGTCTAGGATTGTGCCTTCTTTAAACAGAGTTAATTTGTCTTTTGAAAAAGGTGTTAATCCAAATGAATTATCATCTCCAACTAAACCAGTTATTTACGTTGCTAATCATGCCAGTAATTTAGATTCTTTATTAATTGGAACTCAACTTTTTAGAAATGATCTTCCATTCCCAATTTTTGCTGCCGGAAATAATCTTTTTAAAAGTAATTCTGTTAAAACTCTTCTTAATTACGGAGGCGCATTTGAACTTGAAAGGTCTTTTCCTGATGATAACGGTGCTTATGTTACAAGATTAAATTCTTTTCTTAAAGCAAGTTTGAATGCTAATACTCCTATTTTGTTTTTCCCTGAAGGAACTCGTTCAAGAAAGGGAAGTATCAATACTTTTCAAAAAGGATTATTAAGTATGATTCTTGATATTTATCTGAGTAATTTAACTCAAAATCAAACAATTGATGACCTAACATTTGTTCCTCTTGGAATAACTTATACAGCAGTTGGTGAAGAAGCATCATTTTTAGAAGATAAAAATTCTAGAGCAGTAAAATCAAACATATTTAAGGATTTTTTAAAATTAAGTTTTGGATTAAAACCTGTTTATTTACATGTTGGAACGCCTGTTAGTGCGAAAGAGTATATTTTATCTAGAAAAAAACAATTAAAAGTTCTTAGAAGAGTTCTTGCATCTGATTATGTTCCAAAAATTGATGCTAGTAACGAATTTTTTACAGTTGGAAAACATAAGTTTTCTCAAATAAGGCGTGTTTTAAAGTCAATTAAAGGTAAAACTGAACCTGCTCATTTACAAGACTTAGTTAATTTATTTGAATACCATGTTCCTTCTCAAAAACATCGAAAATACTTCATTTCAGACGTGTTTGCAGACGATATGCTAATAAACCTTAGAGAAACAGTACCTGTTCTTGAAGACCATGTAAGAGATTATGTTATTGTTGAAATAATGAAGAAAAAAAAGCATTATGCGGTTCCTTTGAGAAAATGGAGTAAAAGAGTTGATCAAATAATGAATTCATTAGATGATTTTGGCTATAAAATTATATCTTCAGAAACTTCTAAAGAAACCTATCTTAATTCATTAAAGGAAAACGACGAAATATATAGAACTTACAATCAAATTCATGTTAGAGAATCTGCTCGTTTTGAATTCTATGGTAGTAGAATTACAACTTTACTTAAATTAAAAGGAAAACCTGGCATTAAGAACTAATCCATTTTCCTATAAGGAAAAAGATGTTCATGAAAATCTTCAATAACGCCTGTTGAATGAAAGTTTAACCAAGCTAAGAACGCTGGCGGATGAGTTCTAATATAAACTTCAGGATCACTAACAAAACCTCCTTCTATTGACATTCCAGCCATTGATGCTAAATGTAAAGCAGAATCATTTGAATACCCATCATCAACATATCTATTATAAAAACTAGTTTGTAATTCATTTAAACCAAGAGGTTTTTCTTCTTTTGTAGTCATTATAATTTAGGAATATGAAGAAGTATTTAAAGCTTCATTTGATAATTTTAAGAATTCTTTACTTTAGCAATAATCTTTTTAATCATATTATAATGAGATGTTAATTCAACTTTGCAAGAATCAATAGATAAAATAGTCCATTTTTCTTCAAGTTTACTTTCGGCTAACGCTAAATCTTCTTCAAAAGTTGAATCTTCTGCCCCTAATGAATGAAGAAATTCTAACCAGTTTTCAACAAGTAAAAATCTATAACAATCTGCATTAGCACAAATTTCTGATTCTTTAGAAGTCCAATTTTTTACGCCATGATGTTCTTTGACACAAGCAACTATTTGTTCTTTAACGTCATTTATCAATTCAAATTGAGATAAGAATTCTTCAGTTGCAGTAACTCCCATAGCAATATGTTCTTGTATTCTTCCTTTAGTTAAAGCTTCACCTAATTTAATATCCATTAATCTTGTTCCAATTTGAACAATATCTGAATTAGCATCAAATTGTTTTGATAATTCTAATCCTTTTTCATTAGAAATATTATAATTCATCATACTTGGCAAACCATACTTTTTAATCTCGGAAAGTGCAAATTCTTCAGCTTTTCGTATAATCTCTTTCATAGAAGTACTAAACTTGTTAATAATATATAATTGTTTCGAGATTATATAAAGATTTATAAAATTCAAATAAATTCTAGTTTCTAAGAGGTGTTAGATATGATTATGCACCTCAAGAATTTCTTGAGTTGTTAGGGGGATTAAAAATGGAAGAACTATATATTATAAAAACAAATGTTAACCCACACTTTCTAAGCATGTATCAAGCAACAGAGTTTCCAGAAGAACAAAAAAAAAACTTTGTAGGGTTCTTAGATAGAATTGCAGAACAATATAAAGATATTAATTTGCCCATCATGGCAATTACAGATGATGAAGGAATAACTGTTCCAGATCATATTTCTGGTGGTGGAAAAAGAATACCTACTCCTGGAACAAGTCAAGATATTGCTGATTTAATTGATAAATATCGAGTTGGAGACGGAACTATTTATAGAGATCATGTAATTCCAATTAGAGCAGTTGTAGACTTTACTAATTCAACTCCGGAGTTCTTAGGCGCATATAAATTATTAGAAGAAAAATATGATGTCAAGATGCTAGAAATTATGGATGTAGAATAAATATTAGAGGATTAAAAATGAAAAACTTAGAATTAAGACTTACAACTCAATCTTTTAGAGAAGCAGGTGGTATTGAAGCGTTCCCTAAATTGATGATGCACAGCATTATATCTGCAGAATTAATTGAACATGAAAATGTTGAAGGGATGAAAAATGTCTTAAACAAAAAACTTAGTGAACTAGGCAAAGAACTTGATTACTCACATATCTTTGATATTAAGTACCAAGAAAAACCAACCAATAAAGATGATTTTGTAATTTACGAAGCTATTGGAACTGGATATATGAACAAAAATAATTATCAAGAATTATAAATCTTGAGTTTTTAGGAGGATTAAAAAAATGAAACCACGAAAAACAATTGATAATCATTTCGACAGATTTGATAAAACCCAGAAAAATATGACTAACACAGTAAAAACAGGCCTTATCGGAGGCGCAATAGGTTTTGTTGTAGGTGCTGTTGGAGGAGTTTATTTAGGAGAAGCACTTAACGAGTACATTACAGTTTTAAATCAAGCACCAGAAGCAATTCAATACGCTGTTGATTTAGTTTGTGGAGGCGTTGTTGGAAGTGCAGGCGCAGGTCTTGTAAGTACGATAGTATCAATGCCTAAAATGTATAAAACATTCAAAGATTTTTAATTTTTTTACTATGATTTGTAATTGTTCGCCAGAAACTTACTCTCCTAATTTTGGATTGAAAGGAATTAACGCAGATGAGAAAAAGATTTTATTCGTTGCACATCGTTCTGATAGTAGAGCTTTACAAAGCAATTATGAAACTGAACTTGCTAAATCTCAATCTGGCAAGATATTAGAACAGATTCTTTCTACAGCTAAATTAAGTTTAGACGACATTTACCTTACTAATGTGTTTAAATGCTTATTACCAAGCGATAGGATGCCTAAAAAGGATGAATATGTTGCTTGTTTATCTAATTTAGACAGACAAATAATTAATTTTAAACCTAAATCAATCGTTACATTTGGCCATAAACCTTACGAGTTAATGTTTGATGATAATGCTTTTTCAGAAGTTGTTGGTTCCAGAACCGAGTATCACAGCATTCCAACATTCATTTCTTATCACTTCAGTAAAATTTGGAGCATGCCAAAGATTGAAAGAGAGAATGTGTTTGATAATATTCAATGGTTCTTAGAAAGAAAATAATTTATGAAATAATCGAATCAGTTAATGTTTCTATAGAATCTAAAATATTCTTACAGATCTGATTTATCTATTAGTTCTCATAACAGTGCTGTTCTTGTATAAATCAACGTAAGCTTTTGCAGTTGTATAGTCTAAATCATTCACTAATTGGTTATTATTTACTTCTTTTGAAATGCCAATTTGTTCATCCATATCAAGAACACCATTTTTATTACCGTATAGTTCGTGATGGTCTGCAATCCAAGTTGCTTGGTTAATAACTGCTTTTTGTTCAGCTTTAGGCGTGTTTCTAGAACTTAAAGCATAACCTCCAATCACCCCTATCACACCAACTGCTACTATAGTAGTTACTACTCCTTTTACCCAATCTTTAAACATTCCTTCGTACATTTATTATACCTCTGTGAATTTTATAGAATAAGAAATACTACACATTATATAAAGGTTTCTTGCCTTACTACTCTTGAGTGATTACAAACCGAAACATTTATATATTAAAAGTGTAATAAAAGGTAAAAAAAGAGGTAACTATGACTACACTATTCGTTGGAGATGCATGTTTAAACGATTGTCTAATTTGTGGAGTAGAAGATGCTCCAGGAATGAAATTCTACAATATAGGTGGGAATGAAGTAGAAGATAAAGCATTAGAAAATCTAATTAAAAGTGTAGAAAATGATTATCTAGACATATCAGGTGGAGATCCATTATTCAATAAACCAGTCTTAAGAAGTATTGCAAAAAACCATAAAGGGGACAAAGCAATTGTTCTAAACCCTATAAGCTTCTTAACAATGGAGCTAAAAAAACGAGCTACAAATTTAACTGAAGAAGATTATTCTGCTCTTGTTAAAAAAGTAGAAACTGAAGGTTTAAGTGAAAATACAAAAGAAACTCTTGCTTATTTGTTGGAGTTTGACGGTATAGCTTTAAGTAGTGGAAATTTACAATCGCCAAATCCCGATGTAATGGACTGGGCTCTAAGTTTTTTTAATACACACATAAAACCATCACTAATTTCTGTGCAATTAGCAGATTATTCTTTAGACGCTACATTTGAGGAAGGAGGCACCATTTCTGATGCTGAAAGTATAGCTTGTGTTGGAAAAGCAAGAACATCAATAGAAAACAGATCATTAAATTTTGAAAATGTAAAAACAGGTAAACTCCCTGAAGAAAGAGATGACGATTTTCAATACGGAAGTGATTGTAGAAAGGGAGGATATAAAATTTATTTTCAAAGAGAGGGCGAAAGTATAAGAATGAATTACATGATGTGTTGCACTCCTGGAGTTACAGGATATACTTCATTTAGAAGCGAATTAACTGTTGAAGATTTGGCAGTAATGAAACCTGAAGCAATAATAGACACTATAACTGCAGAATATACTGAACACAAAGATTCAGTATTGCACAACATGTTGAATTTTCGTAAAGTTCATGGAAGAAACGGTCCTTATCAAAATGATCTTGGAGAGTTATTAAGAGGAGATGAAGTGCCTGCAAAACCAACCACTATAGAGAAATATCATTCTTCTACAGCTATTAAAATAGGCGAATTCTTCCCAGAATATGTTGCTGAAGCAGAAAAACTGATTTTAGAAAAAACAGGAAAACAAGTATCAGTTGCAGATAACACTTATACAACCCAAAAAGACACACCAAGACTGTGTGAAGCATGTTTTACAGTAGGATACCTTCTAAATGAAGCAGGCATTAAACCAGATGAATGGCACAATCATCTTGAAACAGAATTTGGAAGAAAATAATTATTTCTAAAAACAGTCCTTACACAAACCTTTATCTGCAATTCCTCCAAACATATAATCTATTAAGAAGACTAAAGTAAAGATTAAACAAATATATAATAAGCTTGGAACTTGCTTAATAACATAGAATACTAAGTCAATAACAGCAATTACAACTGCTGCTTCTCCGATTATTGAAGGTTTAGGCATCATAAATTTTCTCCAGAAACTTCATGGGCTTAAAAAGTCCTTTTTTAAGTTTCATATGTTGAGAAAGAAATTAATCATTCATAAAGTTAATTACAGAAAAACCGGAAGATTTCCGAGAAAGTTCCATAACTATTGATGAAAATCATTCTTTAAAAAATCGACAAGAGTAATAATACTCTTCTAAAATTTCTACGCACCTAAATACTTAAGCATCTCAAGAACTAAGAACAATGGCCATACAATAGCTTTCAAGAATCCCAATACTCCGTTCCAGAAGCCTGTTGATGTTGATATATAGTAGATTGCTGCGCCTAAGAATCCTAAGAAGTATGCACATCCTCCTGTTCCGCAGTTTTCCATATTACATTTTTTCATTTTTTTAACCATAATTATCACCTAAGTGCTTCTTAGATTATTGATTATTTAAATTTTTCTTTAAATTAACTTTAGAACTTTCAGTTATCAAAACAACTATAAATAACTATAAAACAAATCAGTTATCTTTCTAGTAAGTCTTCCTGCAACTGATACTGCATCTGTACTACCAAGTCTTTTTACAGCATCTTTTATCCTTATTAACTCAGCTTTACTTGGTTTATCTTTACCAGCTTCGTCATTAAATTCCTTAACTAAGCTATTTATCTCTCTTTTAATTTTATTATCTTCTCTTAAATCTTTATTTGCTTTAGCTTTAGCAATTTTAGAATGTTTTTGTAGCCTATTAAGTATTAAAGAACTTTGAGACTGTGAATTTTCAACAACTTCACTACGTAAATCACTAATAATTCTGCTTAATTGATCACGAACTATTTCAAGAGTCTCTACAACTTCACTAACAGAATCAAATTCATCATCATCTAAAACTTCTTCAATAACATGATAATCTTCAACCCATTCAAATTCTTCATCATACAAAGCTTCTTTTAAAGCAGATATATCACTAACATAGCTATTACATTTAGCAACAGAAATATCTCTTTTTGAATCATCTGTCAATCTTTTAAGAATCAATAAAGCTTTCTTTTCAAGTTCTTCCTTAATCATTAACTAAGCAGAACAAATTATTATTTATATATTTAGTGATGATAACATTCACTCTAATTCTTTAAGAAACTGTAATGGATTAACCATTCTTACTTGTAAATCATTATGAAATGGAAATGCTCTTAGGCCGCTCCTGCAGTTCTCCATTTCTATACTCAAATGATCATAACTTCTGCCGTAAACTTCTTCTACATCTGCAGGAATGTCTGCTCTTCTATCTAACTTTCCAGGCCATAGTCCAACATTACCTAATGGGCTTCCTTTTTTTATAACCATTCTTTTGTAATTTTGACTATGAAGTGGTTTTGCAATTTTAAAATCGTAAGGCATGGTGCCATATTGAATGTTTCCAAAAGTGTATAACATTCTTGATTCTAAACCCCACATTTGTATATATCCTAACTCGCCAAATTCTTCATCATATCTTCTTGCATCTACAAACTTTGCATCTTCTGGAGCAAATACTTCAGTTCTTTTAGGAACTTGAATATCAATAGCGTCGTATTCAAAACCCTTTTCTTTTACAAAATAATGTTTACCAAAGAAACTTGCAATGTGAATATTAGGAGTATTTAGGTTAATTGGCCAATCAATAGAATGAAGTATTTTCTTTAAACCAGGAGTTAACTCTCCTTTGTTCTTTTGTGCTTCATATTCGTCTACTTTTCCTATTAGATTCATAAAACAAAGGGAATTTAAAGTTATTAATAAAGGTTTTAGATAAAATTAAGAATATTTCTTCTTTAAATTGTCTAAAACTTTTCCATATAATTCTACTGGCAATGTTTTCCCTTCTTTTGGCGGACAACCTGTATTAAATCTATCATCAGCAATTCGCCGAGTCTTACTGTTTTCCCAGATTTCGGCTAACGACTGTTCTCGAACATTTCCTTGTGTTTCTATATATCCTGGACAGCCTACAACATTACCTTTCATTGTGAGATAAAGTCCAGCACCCAACTGATTACATGGATGACCACCAGGTAAGCATGAAACTCCATCTTTTTCAACTTCTTCTAATGTCTGCAGATCATGTTCTATATTCCATGAGTAAATATCAGTCCATAATTGAATTTTCTGACCAACATTCATATCATGTCCTTTCAAGAAAGTTCCATCGATTTGCCTACCTGAATCCATCAAAACAGCTGTTACGGGATAAATATTTCTTTCTCTAGCATATTTATAGATTGAAAACGCATCTGAATATGTAACGGCACGAACAGGCGCATTACAAAAAGCCAAACGTGTAGGACTAGAATCTGCAAAACCAACATCAACTAAAGTCTCAAGAGCTTTATTTCGAACTTCTGTATAACCTGGTGTTCGAACAACTGAATCTTGTATTTTAGAATCAAAAGAATGAAATCCAAGCATAAACGACACATTCAAATCTAACATTCTTTCAGCTAATTCGACAGAATTAGTAATTCCATATCGTTTGTGAAAAGTAGAAGCAACATCATCATTACCAAAACCTTGGCCTTTAGTAAATACAGCAGTTCCAATCCCCATATAAGAAAGTGTCTCTAACAAAGGTATCAACTTTCGACTTTCAGTAGGTTCACCAACCCCGCAAATTTTAACATATTTCAATCCTAATTTTTTACCTTCTTCAACTATAGAAATCAATTCTCCAAAGTTTAAATCTTTAGTACCATTATCATCAACAACACTATCTTGTCTAAAACAATCCATACAATCTAATGAACAGTACCTATCTAAGTCAATATCTAATAATAAAAGCTTGCCCTGGCCTAATTCATCTTTAGAAAAGAATCCCCAATTAGGTAAGTGATTATCTAGTTTAGAAAAATCTTTTACTGTTTTTTTAATATTTGGCATCATTTTTACATCATGGTTAAACTCATCACCATTAATTTAGAAGACATATACCCTATGCTAGTCATTCCTCCATCAGCCAGTCCTTGTATCAAAGAATTTCTTTCTTTTGATTCAAGTTCCGAATCTAAGAAAAAATTATTACGAAGTTTTCTTTTTCTAATTTGATATCCTAATATGTGTGATTTAATATAAGTTGAACTCATTGAACCAATTGCAGGTCCAAATGCTAAAGTTTTTTCTACTAAATCAGTCATTTCTTGTTCCGTTCCATGCATATATCCAAGTGCCCATCCAGCAACAAGAGCATAAAAATGAGGTCTAAATATTATGCTTGCATCCATTCTAGTCATGTTTTTTATTTCTTCTACTAAAGTCATTTTCATTATTTTGAAGTAATCTCGCCAATAATATAAAACGAATCAATTATTTTTTTACTATTTATCCAAAAAACTTATAAATATTGGTTGTTTACGTTAATTATGTCTTATAAATTAGATAAAAAAGACAGAAGAATTCTATACCAATTAGACTTGAATAGTCGACAAACTAATAATCAAATAGCAAAAAAAGTTGGTTTAAGTAGAGAAGTTGTACAATACAGAATCAAACAATTAGAAAAAAAACAAATAATAAAAGGATATCAAACATTAATCGATATAACAAAACTTGGTTATCTAAACTGTCGATTCTTTATCAAATTACAAAGAGATTCTCCAAAACAAAAGAAAGCTTTAGTTGAATACTATAAAGAACATCCTAAATTCTGGTGGGTGAATACTATAGATGGTTTCAAAGATTTAGGAATTGCTTGCTGGGTAAAGAATATGTACGAATTCTTTGAATTAAAAGAAGATTTAATGAAAAAGTTTGGAATCATAATAAATGAATTAACTATGGAAGTATATTCGAAATTCCATATTTACAAAAGAGAATATCTGCTTAATGAAAAAACAAGAGTCCATCCAGAAATAACAATATTCTCTCCAAATAAAGAAACCTTAGACAATAAAGACTTAGACATTCTAAGATTATTAACTCCTAATGCAAGAATAAGCTCTGTAGAAATCTCTGCAAAAACAGGAATTAGTATTACAAATGTTAATTATAGAATAAAAAAATTAATTGAGAAAAAAGTAATTGTTGATTTTAGATTAATATTAGGTTTAGACAAAATTGGTTATTATTGGTACAAAGTTGAAATGCAATTAGAAAACTTTGATGCAAAAAAAAGCTTATTAGAATATTTTAGAAATCATCCAAATATTATATACGGCTATGAAGCTATAAGTAAAAACGACTTAGAATTCGAAGTAGAAGTAGCAAGTACAGAAGAATTAAGAATAATAATGGACGATATAAGAAGATTATTTAGTAAGGACATAAAACAAATGAATCATT
>ERZ889078.3471-NODE-3471-length-10410-cov-14.122067_pt1 | contig 10410 bp, 11 predicted proteins | sample MGYA00521266_ERZ889078 | MGnify/ENA primary metagenome ERZ889078 (study PRJEB32303, sample SAMEA104408618) | aquatic metagenome | biome: Brackish water; feature: Pelagic; material: water | place: Baltic Sea | collected 2014-06-16T06:34:00 | depth 76,534 m ... | reverse complement strand
CTTGTCCAACCAAACGGATAAGATTGTGGCTAAGCACAATCTATCCTTATTCGTTCGCTGTTGCTGGTCTCAAGCGACTTCAAGGTGTAGTTGTTTGCCCAAAGCCTGGGCATAATTTACTAATGTAGAAAGCCGGATATCTTCTGCATGGTTCTCAATACGGGAAATTGCAGATTTTTTTGTTTGTAGTTTCTTAGCGACCTGTTCCTGTGTAAAACCTGCGTCAAGTCGCGCTTGCTTTAGAAGTATTCCAATTTTGAATTGTTCATAACCTTTATCAAAGTTCTTTTTGAACTTAGGGCTTTTTTTCTTTCTTTCTTCTATATATTTATCAAGATCGTCCATATATTTACCTCCTGCTTAAAAAATCTTTCTTTCTTTTTTCCGCCAGCTTTATTTCGTTCATTGGAGTTTTCTGACTTTTCTTCTGAAAAGAATTCGTAAAAATGATCAGTTCTCTACCATGAAGGAAACCGAGTAAACGGAATGTGTTATTACCAACATCAACTCTGACTTCCCAGATGTCATCAGTATTAGTAAGTTTCTTAAAGTATTTTGAAGGAACTTGATCTAACTCCCGTATTAATTTCAAGACCCATGTGATTTTTGTAACTTGGTTATCTGACAGTGTATCCAAGTGATTTTTAACCGGACATTTTCCAGATTTTGTTTTGTAGAATAAAATTGATTTCATGATACCAGAGTAAACATATATGTGAACAATGTCAAGAATGATGATTTTATTCTGTTTTCAGCCAGTTATTGAGCTGTTTCCGGATGTCTGCCCGACGGAATAGGGATTGGATGGAGACCCCAAAAAAAGCGGCCCACTGATCCGACCCCCTCCTTTGTTTCCTTCTGAACTCAGATCCCGGTCAATTCGTCGGCACGCGAATATGGGATCAACGCGCCGGTCGGCAATTCCTTCCAGATCTTTTCGCGATGGGCGGCTTTGTAAACATCGTCCTCTTTTGAAAATTTTCCGGCCACTTGATCTATGATCCCAAGTTCTTCCTCAGAAAGGGGCTCGGCCTCGTTCATGTTCGAGTCCTTGATGGGTCTAATCAAGTCCCGATAATTATTCAGTTGGGGGCCATAGGGGAGGGCAGCGTAGCTGGCGCCCGTGAGTCCCCTGCCTAATTGTCGGAAGGCGAGCATATCCGCATACCACAAATATTTGGCCAAAAACAAGAACTTGTCCGCGACTTTGAGCAGTCGCCTGCCAAGCTTTTTTTCCAGTGTTACGGCAACGAGTTTGATCCTGGGCAGATCCATTTCCCGATTGCCGGTATAATTGTTCGACCCGGAGTTGCCCTGCAACTGCATTCGCAAGGCATGATCCATGGATTTACTCTGGATCATGCCGGTTTCCCAGCGTTTGACACTGGCAATCCCCACGTTCATCGCATCGGCCAATTGCTGCTGGGTTAACCCTTTTGCCTCGCGCAGAGATTTGATTTCCCGGCTGGTTAAAAGGTCCACTTTTTCACGGTACGCATCCGCAATGGCGCATTGCACACCACCTGCGGTATGCACCGTGCCTGCCTCAAGGGCGCACTCGGGGCATACAAAAGAGTCTGAGGCATAGCTGATATCGACACCTTTAAATGTCTTTTTTTTGTGCAGTTCCTTCAGCTCCATCGAGCTTTGGCATCTGGGACAATCTATTGCCTTCATGATGACTCCTTTACCGGGCGGTCCCGATGCAGGGACACCAGCCAAAACGATCCCCTGCTAATGGCAAACTTGAGATAGACCCTGCATTTGAAGCGAGAGCTTTCCCCTGCAAAAGGAAAAAGCTCCAGGCCTTCGATCTCTTTCTTATAGGACCTTTGCGGTGGGCGGAAGCCCGCATAATGGATCAGTGACGTTTCCTCCAGGAACTCCATCAGCACTTCCAGCACTTCACTGCCAATATCATATCCGAGCTCGATGGCGTCTTCCGCAATCACATCCGGATCGATCAGCAAGACATTTCCGTTCCGGACCGCCGCTTTGGCATCACGCAATTTGCCGAACAATTCCTTATTCGATGGTCTTTTCATTTAATATGGTATCAATTGATACCCTGTCAAGGATTTTCTGAAAGTTTATAAGACACCCTATAAGCGGTGACGATAAGGTTTTCTGTCTTGTATCGAACAAAGTGACGACGGGCAATAGGGAGAGGACTGAGATCGGAAAAGGAAGATCACAGGGGTGTCGTATAGATACGGCAATGCCGGACGGTTACATCACTTCTTGTGTCTCTGCGCGAGACCCCTTACAGCATCCCCGATTCTTTCAACCTGGCTACAAGCGCATTCACCTGTTCCGCAGGCGCCCCCTGCAGAAGCTCACAGGTCCTGTCCTTTTTCACTTTTGTCATGGAGATTACCCTGGTCGGGGAACCCGCATCCCCCGTCATTTCAGGAGACAGGCCAAGATCTCTTATATTCCAGGTTTCAAGGGCCTTTTTTTCAAAGGCAGCCTCAATGGCCTCAAGTCCGATATCTCCAGGCACAAAAGAGCGCAGGCTTACCGACAGGGCCGCGGGAAGTGTGACCAGATATTTTCCTATGAATTCGTCCATTCGCCGTTCCACTTGAAGATCGGCTCCCATAAACTCCATGGAATGCACACCCGTTACCATGGGGATATCAAGAGATACCGCGGTCTGTGGACCCACCTGTCCGGTATCGCTGTCTGCAGTCCTCGTGCCGAACAGGATCAGGTCGAATGGGGCAAGTCTCCTGATCCCCGCAGCCAGAATCGTGGAAGTTGCCAAGGTATCGGAACCCTTGAAGGCGGGATCACAGAGAAGGATTCCCCGGTCGGCGCCCATGGCAAGCGTTTCCGCTAACGCCGCATTGCCCGCTTCCGGCCCCATGGAAAGGGTGGTCACCGTGCCTCCCCGGACCTCCCGCAGTCGGAGAGCAGCTTCCACTGCAGGCCTGTCATAGGGATTCAGCTGCAGAAGCTCCTCGGAACGGACAATGTCCCCTTCGGGTGGTTCCATGATGACGGATTTGATGCAAACTACAAAGTGAAGCCCCATGTTTAACTCCTCTAAAAACCTATTTCCCCAACAGCCCCCTGAAAATCACCATACGATGCACCTCGGACGTCCCCTCGTAGATCCTGGTCACCCTGGCGTCACGGTAATACCGTTCAACGGCATAGGCCTTTGAATACCCGTACCCTCCATGGATCTGCACCGCCATATCCGTTACTCTGCACGAAGCCTCTGACGCATAGAGCTTTGCCATGGCAGCAGCCTGGGAAAACGGTTCCCCTCTGTCCCGCAACCCTGCCGCCCGGTATACCAACAATCGAGACGCATCCACCTGTGTCGCCATGTCCGCAAGCATCATCTGAATGGCCTGGTGTTTTTCAATGGGAACGCCGAACTGTCTTCGCTGCTTTCCGTACCGAAGCGATTCTTCAAGGGCCCCCTGCCCTATTCCAACGGCCTGGGCGGCAATTCCCATTCTTCCCGCATCCAGTGCCGCAAGACCGATTTTCAGCCCGTCTCCGTCCCTCCCTAAAAGATTGCATTCGGGGACGGCACAATCATAGAGACGAATGGAGCTGACCGGGTTCGCACGCATGCCGCAGAGGTCTTCCAGGTCCCCCACCACAAACCCCGGGGTTCCCCTTTCGGCAACAACCACGCTGACCTTCACGGCACCCCCGGGAACACCGGTCTTGACAAAAATCAAACAGATATCCGCAACCCCTCCATTGGTCACAAAAACCTTGTTGGCGTTGATGACAAGCTGGTCTCCTTTTAAAACGGCGGTTGATTCTATTCCTCTTGCGTCAGAACCTGCATTGGGCTCGGTCAGGCAGAAAGCGCCGATTTTTTCCCCCCGTGCAAGAGGGACAGCCCATCTGGTTTTCTGGTCCTCTGAACCAAATGCAAGCACGGGATACAGCCCCACACTGTTATGAACCGTTACGCAAAGCCCCACGCTTGCGGAAACCCTCGATATCTCTTCTATTATGATGGAATAACTCAGGGAATCCATCCCAGCGCCGCCGAATTCTTTTGGCGCCTGGATCCCGAAATACCCAAGCCGGCCCATCTTTTCCACCACTTCCCATGGGAACCTGGCTTCCTGATCAATTTCCCCGGCGATGGGGCGAAGTTCACGTTCACAAAACGAACGGACTGAACTGCGCACCAGCCGCTGTTTTCTTGTTAAGCCTGTATTCATCCCTGTCCTTCTTTCATCTTCGACCAAAACCCCAGCTGAAGGATTTTTGCAGCCCTTCATGACCGCCGACACGAACGCCGGTAAACATGACTTCGGCCATCCCGGGAGCGCCGGCCCTGGCAATGTCGATCATTAATTCCGCATCGGCAATCAGCCGTTCCGCATCTTCTCCGGAATACCCGCACCAATATTTCAGATCGTGAAAAAAACAGGCCTCGTAAAAATCGACCCCGTTCCACGAATCGAACCACATAGAACATCCATCACTCTTGAATGGTCTCGGAGGAGGATCGTCCTCAATTTTCTTCCATAACGCTTCATACCCGAACGCCATGCAGATCTCCCTGATTTCCGGCAAGGATACTTCTTGGTTCTTTTCAGGTAGTTTCATTGGCTTCCTCTCCTTAAGGGAGGGGCGTCTGTTTGCCTGGTTGACTTTCCAACCAGCACTCCCATCTTTATCCTAAAATTGATGCCTTGAGTCAAGCACTGGTTTTTATCTGCTTCGATAACCCTCATAATTTCAGCGCGACTCATGTTCTGCTTGACAAGTGTGCAGGAGATTCATTAATTAATAGTTCATGGAATTCATATTGGAGCACACAACTATCATCTAAATTGGGAGCATTTCGAAATAATGAAACTGCACGAATACCAGGCAAAGGAACTTTTAGGCAACTGGGGTATACCCGTTCCCGTCGGATACCTGGCAACCACCCCTGAAGAGGCCGCCAAGGCAGCACAAACGATTGCAGGACCTCCCTGGGTGGTCAAAGCCCAGATACATGCCGGCGGCAGGGGAAAGGCAGGGGGCGTAAAGGTTGTCCAGAGCCCTGAAGAGGTTGTATCGGTAACCGGGTCGCTTCTCGGAAAACCGCTGAAAACAAAACAGACAGGCCCGGAAGGCTCGGTGGTAAACCAGGTTTTCATAGAAGAAGGGGTTGATATTGAAAGGGAATTCTATATCAGCATGGTCATTGACCGAACTACCGCCAGCCCTGCCATGATTTTCAGCCAGGCCGGAGGAACAGATATTGAGGAAACGGCCGCGAAATCCGCAGGACAGATTTACCGGGAGAACATTGACCCCGCCGTAGGATGGATGGATCATAACGCGAGAAATCTGCTCTACAGCCTCGACTCGCTTCCGCCCGTCGAATCCATGAGGGCGTTCATGTCCGTAATGGCCAATGTGTACAAGGCCTTCGTAAACCTGGACTGCTCCCTGCTGGAAATCAATCCTCTTGTTCTGACAAAAGACGGGAAAGTCATCGCCATTGATGCGAAGATCACCATTGACGACAATGCTCTTTTCAGACACAAAGAACTGCTTGCGCTGGATGATCCCCGCGAAAAGGATCCCCTCGAGCTCATGGCCAACGAATACAACCTGAACTATATCCGGTTGAACGGGAACATCGGGGCCATGGTAAACGGCGCCGGTCTTGCCATGGCCACCATGGATGTGATCAAAATGGCAGGCGCTGAACCCGCCAACTTTCTGGATGTGGGTGGCAGCGCCAGCGAAGAAATGATCACCCGAGGTGTAGAAATTATTTTGAAAGACAGTCGCGTTAAAGCCATCCTCATTAATATCTTCGGGGGAATTTTGAGGTGTGATGTCCTTGCGAGAGGCGTTGTAGCTGCAGCAAAAAAAACTGGGATAGAACTTCCTCTGATCGTGAGACTGGAAGGAACCAATGTAGAGGCAGGAAGAGAAATCCTTAATGATTCCGGACTTAAATTTCTGGTGGCCAAGGACCTGGCGGAAGCCGCCGAACTTGTCGCCAGACAGGTATAAGGAACAGATCGATCATGAGTATACTTGTAGACGAAAAAAGCAGGATAGTGGTGCAGGGCATCACCGGCAAGGAAGGCGCCTTTCACACAAAACAGATGTTAGACTATGGAACAAAGGTCGTCGCGGGGGTCACCCCGGGGAAGGGGGGGCAGAAAGTCGAAGGTGTGCCCGTGTTCAATACCGTAAGACAGGCCGTTCAGAAGGAAGGCGCCAACGTTGCGTGCATATTTGTGCCTCCTCCTTTTGCCGCAGATGCGGTAATAGATGCAGCAGCCTCCGGAATAGAGGTCATTGTATGCATAACGGAAGGGATTCCCGTACTGGATATGGTCAAGGTATCCGGTTTTCTTAAGGGCAGGGATTGCGTGCTTATCGGTCCCAACTGTCCGGGAATTATTTCTCCCGGGAAAACCAAGGTCGGCATCATGCCGGGCTTCATCCATTCCCAGGGACCCATGGCGGTCATATCGAGAAGCGGCACCCTTACCTACGAGGCCGTAGACCAGTTGACAAGGGTGGGCCTCGGCCAGTCCACATGCATAGGGATCGGCGGTGATCCCATCGTCGGAACCACATTCATAGACCACCTGAAAAGATTCAAAAACGACCCGGACACAGAAGGCGTCGTACTTATTGGTGAAATCGGCGGATCCGCCGAAGAAGAGGCAGCCGAATACATTCAACGGGAATTCAACAAACCGGTCATCGCATTTATTGCCGGCCAGACAGCCCCCCCGGGCAGACGAATGGGCCATGCGGGCGCCATCATTTCGGGCGGCCAGGGCAAGGCGGAAGACAAAATAAAGGCGCTTCAAAATGCGGGCATTACCGTGGCTATCAACCTCGGCGTACTGGGACAAACGGCCCTTAAAATAATGAAATAATGGCCAATGAGCTCAACCTGCATTGACTCCGATTGTGTAGAGTCTTAACTTTGCAGTTGGAGTACAATTTCAGTTGTAACGGTCTCCTGGAATTACCATAAGAGACTGACAATCCGGAAAGCCTTGGCGGACCTTTGCTTTGAAAATAGGAAAAAGGCGGTAACCTGGAGCGAAAAGGAGGATTCAATCATGAAGAAAATCCTTAACATAACGGACCGTCTCGAAGACAGAAAACGCACTGAACAGATAGAAACATATCGAAGCAAATTTGAATCCGTCCAGAGATTGTTGCAATGTTCAGGTTGTCATTTTAAATGCTCCATGTGCGGTCATCACGTTGAGAGGTCGGAAACGACGGCCAGACCGATGGCAAATGATTTTAATCTTTGCGGCAATTGTTTAGCCGAATTTGAGGATTTCCTGAGTATATCCAATAACGATAATGAAAAAGAAGAGATATTCTGGCATACGGAGGAATGGGTGGAATTGTGGTCCAGCTGGATGACCTTCCAGCGTGCCTTGAATGCATTCAAAACATCGATCAACCTGAAGCAGTTAAACCACAGAAGCTGCGATTAGAAAACAAACAGGAAAGAATTCCTGATCGAATTCTTTTCCGATATTGGAGGTAGTCTCATGTTTGGGATTGGAATGCCGGAATTGATTATTATCCTCATAATCATCCTGGTGATTTTTGGAGCAGGCAAACTTCCCGAAATTGGAAGTGGCATAGGAAAGGGAATCAAGAACTTCAAAAAGGCAACACACGAAGCCAAGGAAGAAATAGAAGAGCCGAAAAAAGAAGACAGCAAGCCCGCAAACGAGGCATAACCCCCATTCTGCATTTTGAATGGGTCAGATGTTCTGGTCGGCTTGCAGGTACAGCGAAATCATTCCGCCACAAGCTCTCTTTTTCCTATCAGGGCTTTTGAATTAGGATGCGTCTCTGCCGGATATCACTTCATGAAGAGTCACTTGTCACGCGTCACGCGTCACGCCGTCACTCAGGATCTAAAAAGGAATGTCATCCTCAGGTAGATTGGGCGGTTCTTCCATAGGGGTGGAGATACCGCCGGACTGGCCATCGGATCCTCTTCCTTTCGAATCGAGCATCTGCATGGTAAAGGCAACGATTTCCGTCATATATTTTTTGTTGCCATCGCGGTCATCCCACGATCTTGTCTGCAACCTTCCTTCAATATAAACCTGACTGCCTTTGCGCAAATATTCCCCACATATTTCCCCCAGTTTTCTCCAGGCCACAATCCTGTGCCATTCGGTGCGCTCCTGCTTTTCGCCGGTATTCTTATCTTTCCATTCTTCAGAAGTCGCGATGGAAAAAGTCGCCACAGGCACACCATCCGGGGTGTATTTTAATTCAGGATCTCGCCCGAGTCTTCCAACCAATATGACTTTATTTATTCCTGCCATAGAATCCTCTCCCTACCCGAATAAATCGGAATGAATTACAAAGGGTTTTGATTTAACTATACGTAGAAACAACTTGCATGCCAACCGCATCACTTAAAATCCCTGCATCGGACACTTATGTAACACAAAAAAATCGGTCAAGTCAAAAAGATTCAGAAACTAGCCCGGATAAACCGAAACAGAAAAGGTCTCAGCAAAGACGCGAAGGTTTTCGAGGGTATCTATCGCATTGTTTTTCTTTGCGAGCTTTGCGGCTTTGCGTGAGTAAAAAATTGAGATTGTACCCTTCATTCTTTTGATTTCACGTGATAAAGTACCTAATCTCTTATTATCTATTGACTGTGGAACACGAAAGTTTTAAGGTACTGTTTATTCAACAAAATGGATAATTTCCGAGGTCGGATTCGGACCATCAGGCAGGAACTTATGCATTCCCAAGCTGGAGCGGAGCGAGAGAACCGTCAACCGGCAACTGGTAACCGTAAACTGGAAACGAAGTTTCATATGAGATCGCCATGATAAAAGTTATTCCTTTAGGAGGTCTGGGAGAAATCGGGCTGAATATGATGGCCATCCAGCATGAAGAAACCATTCTGGTGGTGGATGTAGGCCTCATGTTTCCCGACGACTACATGCCGGGAGTGGATCTGGTCATTCCCGATTTTGGATATCTCAGAAGCAACAGAAAAAGCGTAAAAGCCGTCATCCTCACCCATGGTCACGAAGATCATATCGGGGCCATGCCATTCTTTCTGCGGGAGTTTAATGTTCCCGTCTTTGGCACAGGTTTTACGCTGGGTATCCTGCGTGAAAAGCTCAAAGAACATCAGCTGCTTGAAAAAACGGATTTAAGGCAGATCCGCCAGGGCGACGTTACGGATCTTGGCCCTTTCAAGGTAGAATATATCAGTGTAAATCACAGCATCGTCGACGGCGTTGGTCTTGCCATCCACACACCCGAAGGAATATTGATACACTCCGGGGATTTCAGGATCGACCCCACACCGGTGGATTCCCAACATACGGACATCATCCGTTTCGCCCATTTTGGCCAGGAGGGGGTTTTAGCCCTCTTCTCCGATTCCACCAATGCGGAAAAGGAAGGGTTCACCCTGAGCGAAATGGAGGTACGAAAGACGCTGGAGGACCTGTTCCGGAAATGCAGGGGAAGAATCATTGTTTCAAGCTTCGCCTCTAACATTACCAGAATTCAACAGGTTATTTCTCTTGCGTCCACATTTGGCCGAAAAGTAGTCTTCAATGGAAGGAGCATGATCACCAATGTGGGCATAGCCGAGGAACTGGGATTCATCGAACTTCCAGAAGACCTCGAAATCACGGAGAAACAGATCCGAAATTATCCTGATGACCAGGTGGCCATCATCACCACAGGGAGTCAGGGGGAACCCATGTCGGCTCTCACTCGCATGGCTCTCGATCAACACAAAGGCATACAGATAAAAGATGGCGACACGGTAGTTTTTTCCTCCCGGTTCATTCCTGGAAATCAAAAGGCCATCACATCCGTGATCAACAAGCTCTACCGTATGGGAGCGGATGTGATTTATGAAAAGATATCCGACATTCATACTTCCGGACACGCCAGGAGAGAAGAACTGAAATTCATGTTAGGGCTTGTAAAACCGCGCTTTTTCATCCCGATCCATGGGGAATACAGGCATCTCGTCAAACATGCACAGGTCGCCCTGAATATGGGCATGGACCGCGATAATGTTCTTCTGGCGGAAGATGGCAATGTCATCCGTTTCGAAAACAATCAGATGGCCCTGGAAACATCTGTCAGCGCCGGGAGGGTCCTTGTGGACGGCAAAGGCGTAGGGGATGTTGGAGAGATGATCCTGCGCGACAGGCGCAAACTCAGCAGCCACGGAATGGTGCTCGTGTTGCTTGGTGTAGATGAAAATACAGGGGAGACCGTTTACGGGCCTGATATCATCTCAAGGGGTTTCGTATTCGAAAATCAGAACCGACATATCCTTCAGGATGCGGAATGCATCATCCTCGAAGTTTTAGACGAACTGGAGCGCCCCCAACCTATGAATTACGCCGCTGTTGAATCAGACATTCGAAGAAG